>Ga0065165_1001147_pt1 | contig 30992 bp, 30 predicted proteins | sample AraplaMF_Cvi_mMF_FD_63813 | JGI IMG/M metagenome (GOLD analysis project Ga0065165, IMG submission 63813) | Arabidopsis root microbial communities from the University of North Carolina, USA - plate scrape MF_Cvi_mMF (version 2) (version 3) | ecosystem: Host-associated > Plants > Roots >... | reverse complement strand
TCCGGCTCGAAGGTGCTGTACGCCCACCTCGGCGGCGTGCCGGCACTGAACGCCTACAGCTTCCTGTTCCGCAACGGGTGACCGGAAATCAGGGTTTTCCCTGATCATTTTTTGTCTTGAAAGCCGTCAGCCGCGTTCCTAGTTGATGCGTCGTGGCCCACGCCATCCACCGATTCGGAAGAGGACTGAATCATGGCTCATACGCACGCAACTGATCGCCAACCGCATGCCCGTCGCCGCGACTCGGCTCGACGGCCCCCTCCGATGAGCGAGCGCCAGTTGACGGCCTACCTGCTGGCCCGAGACACCCTGCGGCGCGTCCGCGCGACCTCCGCCGTGGCGGCCGACCTCGGCCCGAGGCCTCCGCCTGCCGCCCGATCCTGAGCCGCCAGGCTCGTCCGGTCGGCTGGTCATCGGACCCGGCTGGCGGAGCTGTCGTCTCCGCGTCCCGGCTGCCTCGCAGCCGGATCAACCCAACCTGAAGGAGCTCACCATGCTTGACAACATGCACACGCCTCAGCGCCTGTCCGAGCAACTCGAGACCATGCACCGGCTGCTGTCGAGGTCGTTCGGCCTCGACGGGGCGCCGGGCAGCATCCGGTCGGTCGCCTACGGCGCGTTTCCCGAGATCAACGTCGGGCGCACGCCGGCCAGCATCGAGGTGTTCGCATTCGCACCGGGCATCGACGCCGCATCGATCGACGTGACCATCGAGCGCAACGTGCTGAAGATCTCGGGCTCGAGGGCCTCGGCGATTCCGCAGCGCGACGTCCAGGTCCAGCTGTATTCGAACGAGCGGCCCGAAGGGCGCTTTTCACGCGCCGTCACCTTGCCGGACGACGTCGACCCGTTGAAGGTCCAGGCGAAGTACCGGGACGGCATCCTGCGCGTCAGCATCGCGCTGAGTGCAGCGGCGCAGCCGCAACGCATCGCCGTGCAGTGACGCGATTTCAATCTGGTTCGAACATCGAGGAGTACCGACATGGCTGAACGCACTGAACTGACGACTGCCACGTCTGCCGGCGCGAACGAGCGTCCGGTGTCGCCGGCAGTGGACATCTTCGAAGACGCAGGCGGCATCACGCTGCTGGCGGACATGCCCGGCGTGTCGAAGGACCGGCTCGACGTCAAGCTCGACGGCGACACCCTGTCCGTCGAGGGCCGGGTCGAACTGGACATGCCGTCCGACATGCGCGCGCTGTGGGCGGAGGTCAGCGTCCCACGCTTCCGCCGCACCTTCACGTTGAGCCGCGAGCTCGACACCGGCCGCATCGAGGCCAACCTGAAGGACGGCCTGCTGACCTTGCGCGTGCCGAAGCAGGCCCATGCGCAGCCGCGGCGCATCGAGGTGAGCTCCGCCTGACGCGCGTGGCACACGGCGGCAGGTGCGCAGCGGCCTGCCGCCGGCTACATGGCCGCGTCAGCCGGGCAGCACGAGCGAGCCGCCGGGATAGCGCGCGCAGATGAAATCGACGAAGGCTTTGACCTTCGGGCTGGCCAGGCGGCGCGACGCGTGGAGCACCCACAGCGCGACGTCGTCGCCGCCCACCGCGCCCCATTGCACGAGTTCGCCGCGCGTCAGCTGGTTCCAGACGATGGACTGCGGCAGCAATGCGACGCCGGCCCCGGCGATCGCCGCATCCCGCAGCGTCAGCAGCGACGACAGCCGCAGCACTGGTATCGGTTCCACCGTCAGGCTGCCGCCGTCGATGCGCCAGGTCTCGCCGTCCCGGGCCGACATCACCGCGGCAGGCACGCGCACCGGCTTCTCGCTCGCCGCAGGCATTGCGATCGACGGCGCAGCCACCACGACCAGCCGGTCCTTCGCGAAGCAGCGCCCTACGAGCGCCGTGTCGGGCCGGGGATTGACGCGGATCGCCACGTCGAACCGTTCGTCGACCAGGCTCACCATCCGGTCGTCGGACAGCACCTCCAGCGTGACGTCGGGGTAGACGACTCGGAAGTCGGCGCACAGGCGGCCCATCGCGAGCTGCGAGAACAGCAGCGGCGCCGCGATGCGCAGCTGCCCGCGGACCTGGCCGGTTCCCTCTTTCGTCGAGGTGACGGCATCGGCCACCTCGTTCATCGGGCCTTCGGTCCGGCTGAGCAGCAGCTGGCCCGCTTCGGTGAGCTCCAGCCCCTGTGCGCTGCGCTCGATCAGTCGCACACCCAACTGCTCCTCCAGGTCCGCGATGCGCCGCGACAGCGTGGCCTTCGAGCGGCGGCTGGCGCGGCTCGCCCGCCCGAAGCCGCCATGGGTCGCCACCAGGTTGAAGTCGGCCAGCGCATTGAGGTCCATGTGTTCCGCATTTGAGACAGTAAGTCTCGATTTTGGCGTCTGTGTTTATTGAATGCAACGGCCTATCGTTCATCCATCGCAACCCCGATGGAAAGGAACCGAGATGAAAACCGTTCGCACACTGAGCCTGGAAACCTATGGCGGCATCGATGCCGCCCGCCTCTCGACCCTGGCGGCACCCGTTGCCGGGCCGGGACAGGTGCTGGTCGGCGTTCGCGCCGCCGGCGTCAACGGGCTCGACTGGAAGGTCCGCGAGGGCTACGTCCGCGACGCCTTCCCGATCACGTTGCCGGCCGTGCTCGGCATCGAGCTTGCCGGCGTCGTGGAGGCCGTCGGTCCCGGCGTCACGCGCTTCCAGCCCGGCGACCGCGTGATGGGACCGCTCGGCGGGCTGGGCGCGTATGCCGACCTGGTGGCCGTCAACGAGGCCAACCTGGCGCCGACTCCCGACGCACTCGACGACGTCCAGGCCGCCGCGCTGCCGGTGGCTGCCCTGGCCGCCTGGCAGAGCCTGTACCTGGCCGGCCCGGTCGGGCCGGGCCGGCGCGTGCTGGTGCACGGCGCCGCCGGCGGCCTGGGCGCGTTCGCGGTGCAGTTCGCGAAGCAGGCCGGTGCCTTCGTGGTGGCCACGGCCGCGGGCCGCGATGCCGATGCGGTCCGCGCCTTGGGTGCCGACCTGGTCATCGACTACCAGACGCAGCGCTTCGAGTCCATGGTGAACGACATCGACCTGGTGCTCGACTACGTCGGCGGCGAGGTCCTCGACCGCAGCTGGCAGGTGCTGTCCGGCACCGGCGTGATCGTCGCGACCACGTCGCCCGAGATTCTCGCCCGCACGCCGGCCGGCCGGCGAGGGCTGTGGTTCGTGATGAAACCCGACGCCGCGCTGCTGGAGCGGCTGGCGAAGCAGGTGTCGCGGGGCGAGCTGCAGGCCCGCGTCGGCGAGGTCGTGCCTTTCGCCGACCTGCCCGCCGCCATCGAGCGCAATCGCACCGGCGCGAGCCGCGGCAAGGCGGTCGTCGACTTCACGGCCTGAATTCCATTTCCACCTTCCCACCCCTTCAAGGAGTTTTCCATGAGCATCCTCGTCACCGGCGCCACGGGCGCCATTGGTTCCCTCGTCGTCCAGGGCCTCGCCCGCCAGGGCGCCGCCGTGCGGGCGCTGGTCCGCAGCCCGGGCAAGGCCGCGCTGCCGGCCGGCGTCACCGAGGTCGTCGCCGACATGACCGACGTGCCCTCGATGCGCCGCGCCTTGTCCGGCGTGCGCACGCTGTTCCTGCTCAATGCGGTCACGCCGGACGAAGTCACCCAGGCCGTGCTGGCGCTCAGCCTGGCCCGCGAGGCCGGCATCGAGCGCATCGTCTACCTGTCGGTGATCCACGCGGACCGGTTCACCGACGTGCCGCACTTCACCGGCAAGCACACGGTGGAGCGGATGATCGACAACCTGGACCTGCCGGCGACGGTGCTGCGGCCGGCCTACTTCATGCAGAACGACCGGCAGGTGCAGGCGGTCATCGAAGGCTACGGCGTCTATCCGATGCCCATCGGTTCTGCCGGCGTCGCGATGGTCGACACGCGTGACGTTGCCGATGTGGCCGTGGCGGAACTGCTGCGCCGCGATCGGGCGGAGCAGCCGCTGCCGCGCCTGACCCTGGAGGTGGTCGGCCCGGACGCGTTCACCGGCGAGTCCGCCGCCGCGGTGTGGAGCGAGGTGCTCGGGCGAGAGATCCGCTACGGCGGCGACGACCTGCAGGCCTTCGAGGCGCAACTGGCCACCGCCGCGCCGGGCTGGATGGCTTTCGACATGCGGCTGATGATGAGCCGGATCCAGCGGCACGGCATGCAGCCGGCTGCCGGCACGGTGCGGCAGCTGGAGGCGCTGTTGGGCCGACCGCTGCGGCGCTATGCGGCGCTGGCGCGCGAACTCGTCGCGGCGGGCTGATCGCCGAACCGGGGGCGCAGCCCGGCCGGCGCACCGCGCGGCCTGCGCCACCCCGGTCTACACTGTCCGGCGGCTTGCGCAACGGGTCCTCCAGCGCGGGCCCGGCCGCCCCGCCACCTTCGCATGACGTCGCATTCTCCAGAGTCTTTCCGAAAGCGCCTGCCCGGCACCGCACTCGACTACATCGATGCCCGCGCCGCCGTCGACGCGCTGCGCCCCGGCGCCTGGGCGGGCCTGCCGTACACCGCGCGCGTGCATGCCGAAAACCTGGTGCGCCGCTGCGAGCCGGCGCTGCGCGACGAGGGCCTGCTGCAGATCATCGAGCGCCGCCGCGATCGCGACTTCCCGTGGTACCCGGTGCGCGTGGTCTGCCACGACATCCTCGGCCAGACCGCGCTGGTCGACCTGGCCGGCCTGCGCGATGCCATTGCCGCGCAGGGCGGCGACCCGGCCGCGGTGAACCCGGTGGTGCCGGTGCAGCTGATCGTGGACCATTCGCTGGCGGTGGAGTGCGGTGGCGACGACCCGCAGGCCTTCGCGAAGAACCGCGCCATCGAGGACCGCCGCAACGAAGACCGCTTCCATTTCATCGAATGGACGAAGCGCGCCTTCCGCAATGTCGACGTGATCCCGCCGGGCAACGGGATCATGCACCAGATCAACCTGGAGAAGATGTCGCCGGTGGTGTGGGTGCAGGACGGCCTGGCCTACCCCGACACCTGCGTCGGCACCGACAGCCACACGCCGCATGTCGACGCGTTGGGCGTGATCGCGGTCGGTGTCGGCGGACTGGAGGCCGAGAACGTGATGCTCGGCCGCGCGTCGTGGATGCGCCTGCCGGACATCGTCGGCGTCGAGCTGAGCGGCCGTCGCCAGCCCGGCATCACCGCCACCGACATCGTGCTGGCGCTCACCGAATTCCTGCGCCGGCAGAAGGTGGTCGGCGCCTACCTCGAGTTCTTCGGCGACGGCACGCGCGGCCTGACGGTCGGCGACCGCGCGACGATCTCGAACATGTGCCCCGAGTACGGCGCCACCGCGGCGCTGTTCTGCATCGACGGCCAGACGCTCGACTACCTGCGGCTGACCGGCCGCGAGCGCGAGCAGGTGACGCTGGTCGAGACCTACGCGAAGACGGCCGGCTTCTGGGTCGACACGCTGGCCGATGTGCGTTACGAGCGCGTGCTGCGCTTCGACCTGTCGAGCGTGGTGCGCAGCCTCGCCGGGCCGTCGAACCCGCACCGCCGGGTGCCGACCCGCCTGCTGGCCGAGTGTGGCATCGCGGCGAACCTCGACCAGGCCCGCGCGCAAGAGGCGCAAGGCCTGATGCCCGAGGGCGCGGTGGTCATCGCCGCGATCACCAGCTGCACCAACACCAGCAACCCGCGCAACGTGATCGCCGCCGGGCTGCTGGCGCGCAACGCGAACCGGCTGGGCCTGGCGCGCAAGCCGTGGGTCAAGGCATCGCTCGCGCCGGGCTCGAAGACGGTGGCGCTGTACCTGCAGCAGGCCGGGTTGCTGCCCGAGCTGGAGGCGCTGGGCTTCGGCATCGTCGGCTTCGCATGCACCACCTGCAACGGCATGAGCGGTGCGCTCGATCCGGCGATCCAGCGCGAGATCGTCGAGCGCGACCTGTACACCACCGCGGTGCTGTCGGGCAATCGCAACTTCGACGGCCGCATCCACCCGCAGGCGAAGCAGGCCTTCCTCGCATCGCCGCCGCTGGTGGTGGCGTATGCGATCGCCGGCACGATCCGCTTCGACATCGAGCGCGATGTGCTGGCCGTCGTGAATGGCCGCGAGATCCGGCTGCAGGACCTGTGGCCCGACGATGCGGAGATCGATGCGCTGGTGCAGTCGTCGGTCCGCCCGGAGATGTTCCGGCAGGTCTACGAGCCGATGTTCGCGGTGCATGAGTCCGGCAGCGACCCCGTGGACCCGCAGTACGACTGGCGGCCGCACTCGACCTACATCCGCCGCCCGCCGTACTGGGACCGCGACGGCATGGGCGCGCTGGCGGCGAACCCGCGCACGCTCGCCGGCATGCGGCCGCTGGCGCTGTTGCCGGACAACGTCACGACCGACCACCTGTCGCCGTCGAACGCGATCCTCGCCGACTCGGCGGCCGGCGAGTACCTGGCGCGCATGGGCGTGCCGGAGGAAGACTTCAACTCGTACGCGACGCACCGCGGCGACCACCTGACGGCGATGCGCGCCACCTTCGCGAACCCCTCGCTGAAGAACGAGATGGTGCGGGGCGACGATGGCACGGTGCGCGCGGGTTCGCTGGCCCGCATCGAACCCGAAGGCCGCGTGGTGCGCATGTGGGAGGCGATCGAGGCCTACCTCGCGCGCCGGCAGCCGCTGCTCATCATCGCCGGCGCCGATTACGGCCAGGGCAGCTCGCGCGACTGGGCCGCGAAGGGCGTGCGGCTGGCCGGCGTCGAGGCGGTGGTGGCCGAAGGCTTCGAGCGCATCCACCGCACCAACCTGATCGGCATGGGCGTGCTGCCGCTGGAGTTCGCACCGGGCACCAGCCGGCTGACGCTCGGGCTCGACGGCACCGAGGTGTACGACGTGCTGGGCGAACCTGCGCCGCGCGCCGGGTTGGATCTGCGCGTGCTGCGCAAGAATGGCGAGACGCTGCATGTTCCGGTCACCTGCCGACTCGACACCGCTGAGGAGGTGTCCGTCTACGAGGCAGGTGGTGTGCTGCAGCGGTTCGCGCAGGATTTCCTCGCGAGGCAGCATTGATCCCCGGATCGGCATCCGGGCTACGCGCATGAGCATTCCGCAGATTCGGATTCCGGCCATCTACCTGCGTGGGGGCACCAGCAAGGGCGTGTTCTTTCGGCTGCAGGACCTGCCGGCGCGCTGCCAGGTGCCGGGCCCGGCCCGCGACCGGCTGCTGATGCGCGTGATCGGCAGCCCCGACCCCTACGGCAAGCAGATCGACGGCCTGGGCGGCGCGACCTCGTCGACCTCGAAGGTGGTGATCCTGTCGCCAAGCACACGGCCCGGCCATGACGTCGACTACCTGTTCGGCCAGGTGTCCGTCGACCAGGCCTTCATCGACTGGTCGGGCAACTGCGGCAACCTGTCGGCGGCCGTCGGCCCGTTCGCGATCGCGCAGGGCCTGCTGCCCGCCGCACGCGTGCCCGAACGCGGGCTGTGCACCGTGCGCATCTGGCAGGCCAACATCGGCAAGACCATCGTCGCGCAGGTGCCGGTCACCGGCGGGCAGGTGCAGGAGACCGGCGATTTCGAGCTCGACGGCGTCGCCTTCCCGGCGGCCGAGGTGCAGCTGGAGTTCATCGACCCGGCGGCCGACGGGCCGGACGAGGGCGGCGGCGGGGCGATGTTCCCGACCGGGCGGCTCGTCGACGAGCTCGAGGTGCCCGGTGTCGGCCGCTTCGAGGCCACGCTGATCAACGCCGGCATCCCGACCATCTTCGTCAATGCGCGCGACCTCGGCTGCACCGGCACCGAGCTGCAGGACGCCGTCAATGGCGATGCTCAAGCGCTGGCCCGATTCGAGGCCGTGCGGGCCTGGGGCGCCGTCCGCATGGGCCTGATCCGGCACGTCGCCGAGGCCGCGACCCGCCAGCACACGCCGAAGATCGCGTTCGTCGCGCCGCCGGCCGACTACGTGGCGTCGAGCGGCAAGGCGGTGCGCGCCGCCGACATCGACCTGCTGGTGCGCGCGCTGTCGATGGGCAAGCTGCACCACGCGATGATGGGCACGGCGGCGGTGGCGATCGGCACCGCGGCGGCGGTCCCCGGCACGCTGGTCCACCGGGCCGCGGGCGGCGGCACGCGCACGGCGGTGCGCTTCGGCCACCCGTCGGGCACGCTTCGCGTCGGTGCCGAGGCCCGCGAGGGCGATGACGGCCAGTGGCGCGTCACGAAGGCGTCGATGAGCCGCAGCGCGCGCGTGCTGATGGAAGGCTGGGTGCGCGTGCCCGGCGACAGTTTTTGAACGACACAGTCCTGAACGAGGGAAGCGCATGTCCACCCGTCGACAACTCAAGGCCCTGGCCGCCGCCCGCCGCGGCGTGATCGTTCCCGGCGCGTTCAACGCGCTGTCGGCCCGGGTCATTGCCGACGCGGGTTTCGAGGCGATCTACGTCACCGGCGCCGGCGTCACCAACATGTGGTTCGGCATGCCGGACCAGGGCTTCATGGGCCTGGCCGAGATCGCCGACCACACCGCGCGCATCCGCGATGCGGTCGAGCTGCCGCTGATCGTCGACGCCGACACCGGCTTCGGCAACGCATTGAACGTCCATCACACGGTGCGCACGCTGGAACGCGCCGGTGCCGATTGCATCCAGCTCGAAGACCAGGTGGCGCCGAAGCGCTGCGGCCATTTCGCCGGCAAGGACGTGATCGCGCTCGATGAAGCGGTGGACAAGATCAAGGCCGCCGTCGACGCGCGGCGCGACCCGGACCTGTTGATCATGGCGCGCACCGATGCGGCGGCCACGCAGGGCTTCGACGCCGCGGTCGAGCGCGCGCAGCACTTTGCGGAAGCGGGCGCCGACATCCTGTTCGTCGAGGCGGTGACGACGGCCGACGAAGTGCGTGCGCTGCCTCGGCGGCTGGCCACGCCGCAGCTGATCAACCTGGTGATCGGCGGCAAGACGCCGATCGCCGGTGCCGAGGAACTGAAGGATCTGGGTTACGGCTTCGTGCTGTATGCCAACGCCGCGCTGCAAGGCGCGGTGGCCGGCATGCAGCGCGTGCTGGGCGCGCTGCAGCAGGCCGGGCGCCTCGATGAAGATCCGATGCTCGTGGTGCCGTTCGCGGAACGGCAGCGGCTGGTCGACAAGACGCGGTGGGACGCATTGGAGGCGCGGTACGCGCGGCAGGCGGATGCGAAGAAGCCTGGCGGTGGCGCATGACGGTGGCGTGACCATGTCCCCGGCGACCGACGGGCTCGGTCATGACTCCGTCAATTTTTGTCCGCTGCCCGGGCCTCCCGTTCCGGCATCTGACGCGATTGGTCGGCGGCCGATCGAATTTGCGTGAAGCTGGTAACGGTTCCAGCCTTTCCGCAACGGGCACGCAACCTGCGCTGTATGGCAGGCGCGGTGGCAGGCGTGCCGCCGCCGGATCACGCACCCCCCGGAAAACCGAACGGACCTATGAGGATTGCCGCACTGTGGACCCTTCGCGCGGAGAGCCTTCGCGCGACGACTGCCTTTGCTTCGCGCGCCATCGACGTCGAACAGTTCAGCGAGCCGGAGACCTTGCTGGAGGCCTGGAAGGAGACCGATTTCGATGCGATCCTCGTGCAGGGGGACACCGCGCTGAGCCGCGACTGGCTCGACGTGCTGCGCACGCGCGGCGCATCGCGCGCGCCGATCGTCGCGGTCGGTGCCGGCGACACCTATTCGATCGCGCAGGCCCTGATGCGCGGTGCCGATGACTACGCCACCGAGGCCGAGGGCGCGACCGGCCTGGTGCAGCGCGTGCTGGCGCGCGTGCGTGCCGGTGCGTCGCCGGTGCAGGGACTGGTGCTGCGGATCGGCCTGTATTCGCTCGACACGGCGCAGGCCACGCTGGCGTCACCGAACCACCGCGTGCGCCTGACCGCGCGCGAATGCAGCCTCGCGCAGGTGCTGTTCGAGCACCCCGGCCGGCTCGCGACGGTGGAGATGCTGTCGGCCGCGCTGTTCGGCAACGCCGAGCTCGCCAACAAGCGGTCCATCGAGCAGCACCTGTACAAGCTGCGGCAGAAATGCGTGCTCGTCTCGAAGCAGCAAGGCACGCCGCTGCACATCGAGTCGGTCTATGCCTCGGGGTACCGGCTGCGGGCGTGATCCGCATCGGTGCGTGCCGCAGAATGCGGGGTTTCTCCCTTTCCAGAACAGGAACCCGCCCATGACCGAGGCCCATTCCGCCGATCTTCCCGCCGGACCCCCTGCGTTGCCCGACCGTCTGTCGGTCGATCCGCGCAGCCCGTTCCATGTCGCCGCGATCTTCGAGCGCGAGATCGGCATCCGCTTCAACGGCAAGGAGCGGGGCGACGTCGAGGAGTACTGCATCAGCGAAGGCTGGATCCGCGTGCCCGCCGGCCGCTCGGTCGACCGCAAGGGCCAGCCGCTGCTGATCAAGCTGAAGGGCCAGGTCGAGGCGTTCTACCGCGCCTGATCAGCTCGACGGATCCTTGGTGCGGGTGCGCGACACCGCCATCATGATGCCGATGCCCAGCACGATCAGGCAGGTGATGCCGACATACACCGGCGCGAGCCCGGCGGTCACCAGGCCCCAGGCGACGCCGCCGACGAGCAGCACGAGGCCGACAAGGTAGAGCGCGAACGACATGGTGTTGCTCCTTGCGGGCAACCGCTGCCCGGATCGAGCCACTCTAGCCACCGGCGGCCGCGCCGCCGATCGGAAGACCCCGCCGCTGCGCGTAGTCCCGGTCCTACCGGCGGCGATCAGGCCGGCCGTTTCGGAATGCCCAGGCCGCGCTGCACCGCCGGCCGCGCCTTGAACGCCGCCAGCACCCGCGCGACGTCCGGGAAGTCGGCCATGCCGACCAGTTCGCCCGCCTCGTAGAAGCCGAACAGGTTGTTGATCCACGGAAAGATCGCGATGTCCGCGATGGAGTACGCATCGCCAAGGATCCAGTCGCGGCCCTTCAGCCGGTCGTCGACGACCTTCAGCAGCCGTTTCGATTCGGCCACGTAGCGGTCGCGCGGGCGCTTGTCCTCGTACTCGCGGCCGGCGAACTTGTGGAAGAAGCCGAGCTGGCCGAACATCGGCCCGATGCCGCCCATCTGGAACATCACCCACTGCAGCGCCTCGAAGCGGCCGGCGGTGTCGGCCGGCATCAGTTGTCCGGTCTTGCTGGCCAGGTAGACGAGGATCGCGCCCGATTCGAACAGCGCGAGCGGCCGGCCGTCCGGGCCGTTGGGGTCGAGGATCGCCGGGATCTTGTTGTTCGGGTTCAGCGACAGGAACTCGGGCGACAGCTGGTCGTTGGTGTCGAAGCGCACCAGGTGCGGCTCGTACGGCAGCCCGGTCTCCTCCAGCATGATCGACACCTTCACGCCGTTGGGCGTCGGCAGCGAATAGAGCTGCAGCCGCTCGGGGTGCTGCGCGGGCCATTTGGTGGTGATCGGGAAGGCGGACAGGTCGGACATGGCGCGGGGGGCGAAGTGGGGCAGCCGGCGATTCTGCCCCGGCCCGACTTTCCGTGTGCCGGTGGGTGAACTATCTTGGTCACAGCGCTGTCACCCGCCCCGCCGAACATCGGCGGCTCATCTGTCACGACAAAACCCAGACACGCCATGCCCCACACCGCAGTTCGACCCACCCGTGCCCGCCTCCTCGCGCTGACGCTGCTCGCCGGCGCTGCGCTGTCCGCCTGCGGCGGCAGCGACGACGACCCGGCGCCGGCACCGGCGGCCAAGCCGTTCGCGACGCTGGACGGCAAGGCGCCGCTGGTGATCGGCCACCGCGGCCTGCCGGGCCTGCACCCGGAAGAGACGCAAGCGGCGTACGAAGCCGCGGCCGACGTGGGTGCCGATTCGCTCGAGGAAGACCTGCACCTCAGCAAGGACTGCGTGCTGGTCGCGCGCCACAACCCGTGGCTGAGCGACAACACCAACGTGGCCGCGGTCGCCGCCGCCGTGCCCGAGGTCATGGCCCGCAAGCGCACGGTGCCGGGTCGCCTGGTCAACGTGACCTACACGGTGGCCAACGCCAGCGAGCCGAAGCAGTACCTGAGCGACCTGACCGACCCGGCCGATCCGAAGTCGGTGCTGAAGTCGCTGGTCGTCGACGGCGAGGACCACACCAACGACTGGTCGATCACCGACTTCACGGTGGCCGAGCTGAAGCAGTGGATCAAGGGAACGACCTACGACGCGCGCGCCGACCGCCCGACCGCCGAGAACGGCACCCAGCCGGTGCTGACGATGCAGGAGGTGCTGGCCATCGCGAAGGCGAAGAGCACGTCGACCGGCCGCGCGCTGACGGTGTACCCGGAGGTCAAGAACCCGTACTGGAACAACCAGCAGGCGATCGCCAACGGCTGCGACACCGCGAAGACCGGCCACCCGTTCGAGGACGCGGTGCTGAAGTTCGTCGTCGACAACAACCTCAACACGCAAGCCGCGCCGGTCTTCGTGCAGAGTTTCGACCCGGCCAGCCTGAAGTACCTGCGCAGCATCGGGCTGAAGTCGCGCGTGATCCAGCTGATCGACGGCAACGACACGCACCTGGACACCGGCGTCGTCACCTACTCGACCGCCGACGTCTACACCTTCGTCGACGGCCGCCCGTACAGCTGGACGATCAACGGCGACGGCCGCTACTTCGACGCGATGCTGACGCCGGCCGGGCTGGCCGAGATCAAGACCTACGCCGACGGCATCGGCCCGTGGAAGCCGCAGGTAATGGCCTGGAAGCAGGTGCCCTACGCCGGCGGCACGAAGATGGCCGACATCAACAGCGTGACGCCGACCGCGCTGATCGCCGATGCGCACAAGGCCGGGCTGTTCGTGCACAGCTACACCTTCCGCAACGAGAAGCAGTACCTGCCGGGCCTCTACAACGGCGACCCGGTCGCGGAGTACCTGCCGTACTTCCGTGCCGGCATCGACGGCGTGTTCACCGATTTCGCCGGCACCGGCGTCACGGCGCGCGCGGCGTACCTGAAGGAACTGGGGCGCTGATCAGGCCCCTTTGTCGCGCGGCGGTCGCGGCTGCAAGGCCTTCAACCGCTTGCGCAGCAGTGCCTCGGGAACGCATTGCATGCCGAGGGCCTTCATGCAGCGTTCCAGCCAGCGCTCGCGCGTGAGCGCGGCCTCCAGCGCTTTCGACAGCGCTGACTGCACGCTGTCGCCATAGGCCGTCGCCGCCTTCGCGGCGGCACGGTCCAGCAGCGCGCGCGGCGCAACCATCATCGCGAGGTCGATCACGTCGCGGCTGTTCGTGCTGTCGTCGGCCCAGCGGTCTGTGTTGGCGAGGAGCTTGCCGGTGGCCATGTCCAGCGGCGTGAGCGTCGAGATGCCGGCAATGCGGTCCGCCGGGCCAGGCAGCTCGAAGGCGATGCGGGCTTCGAGCACGATCTCGAACTTGATGGCGACGCCGTCGACGCGCAGTTGCGTGCGCAGCCCGTACTGGTCGGCGCGCAGGTCGCGCACCGGGTCGAGCCGGCTGCCCGGTGCCGCCAGCGCGGCAATGCCGTCGGGGCCGCCGGTCAGCTGGCGCAACGCGCGGTATCCGGCGATGCCCGAGACGAGGAAGTCGACATCGATCGATTCGCGGTACTCGCCATAGCGCAGCGCCATCGCGGTGCCGCCGCCGAAGTAGCAGCCGTTGTCGCGCAGCAGCGGCGCGTTCAGCGAGCGCAGCAGTTGCTCGATGCGGCGATGGTGCTCGCGCTCAAACAAGCAGTCGCCCTCCGCCCAGCGCCTGCGTCAGGCGCTCAATCAGCGCCCGCTCGTCCGGGCCGAGTGCGCTCTGGTCGACATGGCGCCAGTTGCGCTCGTACAGGGCGAGTGCCTCCTGCGGGCTGAGCCGCTCGACGTCGTGCAGCTGCCACGCAAGCGCGGCCAGTTGCGGGAAGTCGGACAGGCGGATCGTTTCGGGCAGGACGATGGGCGGCTTGTCGATGCTGCGCGGATCGATCAGGTCGAGCCGAAGCCCCAAGGCCGTCACCGCGTTCATCCAGGCACCGATCGACACCGAGGCCTCGCCTTGCTCGATGCGATGCAGCGTGACGCGCGACATCCCCGCGGCCTCGGCGGTGGTCGTGGCGTTGATGCCCAACTGCTTGCGCTGCGCGCGGATGCGCTGGCCCAGATCGGCCAGCGCGGCCGCACTGGCTTCGCGAAGGGGTGGGGATGTTGCCGGCATGGTGTTTCTCATTATGGTCAATATCTGATAAATGTCCAGCATGAGAAACACTTTTCAAGGACATCCAGCGTCACGCTCGCGTCACCATCCGACATCACCATCGACGGCTTCGCAACCGACGAGCTGTTCCCCATGACGCGTTCCCTGCGCCACACCCTGATTCCTTCCGCGTTCGCGACCCTCGCCGTCCTCGCTGCCGTCACGGCCTGCGGCGGCGGCGACAGCGGCAGCCCCGCACCGGCACCGGCCCCGCCAGCGGCGTTCTCGCCGTCGGTCGCGCTGATGACCGACGTGCACTTCGAGGATGTGTACGGCGACTTCAAGAGCAGCAGCTTCAGCGGCATCCCGACCACCAGCGGCAAGAACGCGACGATCCGCACGATGTACGCGCAGCTCACGTCGACGCGCCTGTTCAACGAGAACTACTTCGCCTTCCGCGCCGCGCTCGACGATGCCTTCGCGAAGGGCATCAAGTACGTCGCGCTGCCGGGCGACTACACCGACGACGCGCAGCCGGTCAACGTCGACGGCATCGCCGCGATCCTGCAGGAGTACCGCGCGAAGGGCATGCGCTTCTTCATCGCACCGGGCAACCACGATCCGAACGAGCCGTTCGACGACGACGAGGCCGGCAAGAACGACTTCCTGACGAAGGACGGCAAGGAGCAGAAGGTGTTCGCCACCGGCAACGCCGCCTGCAAGGCCGCCGACCCGACCGTGGTCTGCACCGACCAGCTGAAGGAACTCGGCTACGAGAACATCATCGCCCGCCTCGGCGACTTCGGCTTCATGCCGACCTCGACCGACCTGCTGTGGGAGACGCCGTTCAGCCAGTACGCGAACGGCTACAACTACACCGACGCGAAGACGCAGTCGGCCCTCGCGAACCGCCAGTTCGAGATCTGCGCCGAAGGCGAGGGCGGCGCCTACAAGGTCGCCGGCACCACCTACACCAGGTGCGGCAACCTGGTCGATGCGAGCTACCTGGTCGAGCCGACCAAGGGCCTGTGGCTGCTGTCGATCGATGCCAACGTCTACATCCCGAATGCCAAGTTCGACCCGGCCAACCCGAAGAGCTTCAAGGGCTACGACGGCGCCGGCAATGCGGGCTGGAACAAGGTGCTGACGCACAAGAAGCACCTGCTCGAGTGGATCACCAAGGTGAGCGCGCGCGCGAAGGCCGAGGGCAAGCAGCTGATCGCGTTCTCGCACTACCCGACGATGGACTTCTACGCGAACCAGACCGACGCGATGAAGGCGGTGTTCAAGTCGGGCGCGTTCCAGACGGCGCGCGTGCCGGAATCGGCGACCACCCAGGCGCTGGTCGCCACCGGGCTGCAGCTGCACGTCGGCGGCCACATGCACTTCAACGGCAGCAACGAGTACACCGATGCCAACGGCCGCTACCTGGCCAACGTGCAGTCGCCGTCGCTCGCGGTGTACGGCGCGGCCTACAAGATCGTCACGTACAAGAGCGCCGACGTCGCCGACGTGCAGACCGTCGCGCTGAACGACGTGCCGCGTTTCAAGGAGCTGTTCCCGCAGTACCAGGTGGAGTTCGACTACCTGCAGGCCAGCACCGCGGCGACCGACATCGCCAAGCGCTGGAACCATGGCGTGCTCGACACGAAGAGCTACGGCGAATTCACCCGCTACTACTTCGGCGAGCTGTCGCGCCTGCGCTTCATGGACGAGTACTGGCCGTGCGAGATGAAGGAAGCCGCGACGGGCCTGACGCTGCAGCAGATGCTGGTGCTGTCGCAGCTGGACACTGCGGTCACGCTGGCCCAGCTGAAGGACGCGCCGGGCATCGTGCCGCTGAGCGCCGCCTGCGCCGCGGCCGGCACGCCGCCGGCCAGCCCGGTGGCCGCACCGGCCACGCAACTGGCCGCCGACTGGGCCGCCGCGACCGCCAGGGCCCGCACGCTGGCCACCGCCGCCGGGCTCGACTTCGATGCACTGGCCAAGGTGACGCCGTACGAGTTCTACGGCGACTTCCATCGCACGGTGTATGCCGGCGAGCTGGCGCTGCGCGACATGGGCGAGCTGCGGGTCAGGCAGTACAAGCTGCTGATGTCCGCGTTTCCCGCGGCGCCGGCGGCGATCGTCAAGGTGGCCGACAAGCCGTCGGACCAGAACGCGGTGCAGGTGCTGTTCCAGAACCAGTTCAAGCAGGTCTTCGCGATCTTCAAGGGCCTGGGCTCCGGCAAGCCGAGCGGTCATTTCACGATCGACTTCAAGAACAGGAAGCTGGTGAATGCGGACGCGACGGCCGTGACCTTCAACTGACGGCGTCGTTTGGTGGCAAGCTCCGGGTCTTTCCCGAGACTCTGGAGATTGCCATGCCCAAGGGCTACTGGATCGTGCGTGCCGACATCACCGATCCCGAGGTCTACAAGACCTACCAGGCGGCCAATGCCGCGCCGTTCAAGCGTTTCGGTGCGCGCTTCCTGGTGCGCGCCGGCGGCTTCGAGGTGGTGGAGGGCAGCAGCCGCGCCCGGCACGTCGTGCTGGAATTCCCGACCTACGAAGCGGCGCTCGCCTGCTGGAAGTCGGAGGACTACCAGGCCGCGATCCGGCTGCGCGAGAAGGTGTCGACGCTCGACATCGTGGTCATCGAAGGTTACGACGGCCCGCAGCCCTGAGCTTGCAGCGGCCGCCGAACCGCGACTTTGCACACGGCACGCGGCATCGGCCGCGGGTCCGGCCATCTCAAGCCGCCTGCCGGCGGGGCCGATAAAACCGTGTGCCCTCCTTCGCCCGCCTCCACAACGCCCCCTGGCAACGCCGCGTCGCTGCCGGGTGCCTGCTGCTGCTGCTGGGTGGCGCGCTGATGCTGGCCCGCCCGGCGCAGGCTGGCGAGATCGGCAACGCCGTCTTCGCGATCGAGGCTCGCCACGGCAATGAACCCGCGTCGGTCATCACCGAATTGCGCCCGATCGAGGCGCAGGCGCGGGCGAGCGGTGGTGACGACCTGCGCATCTTCCTGGCCGCCTGGGGCTATGCCCACGCCGCCATCGACAAGCCGGCCGTGGCCGAGGCCGCGATCGAGGAACTCACCGACATCGGCCGCCGCACCGAAGACGCTGCGGCCCTCGCGTCGGCCTACACGCTGAAGGCCTGTGTGCTGCAGTTCTCCGGCCAGGTGCGCGCCGCCTTCGGCTGGATCGAGAGCGCGGTGCCGCTGGCCGAGAAGGTCCGCAGCCCCGACTTGAGCTACTGGATCGACATGACCGCCGGCGACCTGGCCACCTCGAACGGCCAGATCGACGAAGGCATCCGCCTGCTCGAAGCCGCGGTGCAGGCCGCACGCACCGGCCGCAACCAGCGTCGCGAAGCCCAGGCCTTCCAGGCGTTGGCGCCGCTGCGCATCGTGAAGGGCGACCTCACCGCGGCGCTGCAGGAGTCGAGCCGCGTGCGCGAGCTCGCCAGCCGGGCCGGCGACGTCGGACTGATCACCTCCGGCTGGATCATGGAGGCGCTCGCCGCCGAAGCGGCCCATCTTCCCGACCGCGCCGAGCGTGCGCGCCAGCAAGCGGCGCTCACCGGCAGCGCGGTGCGTCCGGCGTCCAGCGTCAACTCGCAGATGGGCGGTGCCAGCTGGCTGAGCACCGAGATGGACACGCTGCTGACGATGTCGACGCTGTACCTCGGTCACCGCGATTTCGCGGCGGCCCGCGAATTCGCCCTGCGGGCGCAGCGCCTGGCCGACGTCCGCCAGGACACCGGCACCGCCGCGCGCGCCCTCGTCAACCAGGGCCTGGCCGAACTCGGTGCCGGCCACCTGCTGACCGGCCGGCAACTCGCCGACCAGGGCCTGGCGCTGCTCGGCAAGGCCGGACGCAATGCCGAATACCTGATCCAGCTGAACCGCTATGCCGCGGCGCTGGAACGGGCCGGGCAGGCCGCGCAGGCGCTCGACCGGCTGCGCGAAGCGCTGCTGCTCGAGACCGACCTCGACCGCCGCGACCGTCACAGCACCGTCGTCGCGCTGCAGCGCGAGTCGAGCTTCCAGCAGCGCCAGCGCCAGCTGGAGCAGCTGCAACACGACAACGAACTGCAGGCGGTCGAGATCTCGCGGCGCAAGAACGAGCGCGCGCTCGGCTTCCTGCTGGTGGTGGCGATGGCGATCGGCGTCGTCGCGGCCTGGCGTCTCTACCTGAGCTCGCTCGACGCGAACCGCCGGCTCGCCCTCAACAACGAGGCGCTGGAATTCGCGAGCACGCACGACAAGGTCACCGGCCTGCTGAACCGGCGCGCGATGGAGGCCGACATCGCGTCGATGGCCGGCCAGCCGTACTGCGCGGTGACGCTGTCGGTCAAGCAGTTCGGCCTGATCGTCGGCAGCGTCGGCCACCAGCTCGGCGACACGCTGCTGTGCCAGATCGCGACCCGGCTGGACGATGCGGCGACGCGCCACGCCGGACGCCTGTACCGCATCGACGGCGTGACCTTCGCGGCGATCTACCGCTTCGGCGCCGACGTGCCGCGGCTGCACCGCTCGCTGGAAGCGCTGACCGAGGCGATGGACATGCCGTTCGAGATCGGCCACCAGGACCTGATGGTGTCGATCGGTGTCGGTGCGTCCGAATACCCGAAGGACGCGAGCAACCACGACGAGGTGGCGCGGCTGGCCGAGCTGGCCAAGCTGCAGGCTCAGGCCGAGCCGGGCAACAGCCACGTGGTCTACAACGCATGCATCGGCGAAGGCCAGCGCGACAAGCTGCGCATGGAGTCGCGCATGAAGAAGGCGCTGGAGTCGGGCGACTTCGAGGTGTTCTACCAGGGGCAGCGCGCGCGCGGCGGCGGCATCAAGGGCTTCGAGGCGCTGCTGCGCTGGCACGACGACGGCAAGATGGTGTCGCCGGCGCAATTCATTCCGCTGGCCGAGGAGACCGGGCTGATCGTGCGCATCGGCGCCTGGGTGCTGCGCCAGTCGTGCCTGCAGGCGCGGGCCTGGGCCGATGCGGGGCTGGGCTCGCCGGTGGTGGCGGTCAACATCTCGCCGCGCCAGTTCAACCACCCGGAGTTCATGACCACGGTGCGCGAGACGCTGGCCGAGACCGGGGTCGACCCGGCGCAGATCGAGCTCGAGATCACCGAGGGCAGCGTGATGGACGATGCCGAGGCCAGCGTCGCGCGGCTGCATGCCTTGCGTGCGCTCGGGCTGCAGCTGGCGATCGACGACTTCGGCACCGGCTACGCCAGCCTGTCGTACCTGCGCCGCTTCCCGCTGAACCGGCTGAAGATCGACCGCTCGTTCATCAGCCAGCTCGGCGCAAGCGAGCAGGACGACACCATCGTGCGCACGGTGATCGAGCTGGCGCACAGCCTCGGCCTGTCGGTCACTGCCGAAGGCGTCGAGACGCCGGCCCAGCAGGGCCTGCTCGACGGCTGGGGCTGCGACATCGTGCAGGGCTTCCTGCATTCGCGACCCGCGCCGGCCGCCACCGCGACCACGCTGCTGGTCGGCGACCGGCAGCCGACACTCGTCGCGGCCTGAAGGCCTTCATCGTGTTGGTCGGCGCACCCTGAAACCGGGGGGATGCAGCGCTTCTCCGCGGCCGCGCCGGCACGCACAATCGGCGGACGATGAATCGATTCTTTCTGGCGACGGCGGGACTGTTTTTCATCGGCGGCGCGAGCGCGCAGCCGGTGTCCGCCGAGCTGCGCCCCGAGCAGATTGCCCAGTACCGCCAGAAGCTCGAGGCCGGCTGTGTGGTCGACGCGAAGGCCGGCGGGCTGACGCCGTCGAATGCGCAGGCGATGTGCGGCTGCTGGAGCAAGAGCCTGGGCCAGAGCGTCAGCGACGCGGAGTGGCAGGCCGCCGCGTCGCATGCGCTGAAGCGCGACGACGCAGCGGAGACGCAGGTGCTGGCGCCGCATGTGCGGCAGGCGGCGCGGCTGTGTGCGGCGGTGGGACGCTGAACCGCCGGATCGTTTCGATCAGCCGCTGAGCTGGCGATAGAAGAAGGTCGTCGCGCACAGCCCGCCATCGGGCAGCAGCGCGTAGTCGGGCACCGTGCCGACGCGTTGCCAGCCTTCGCGCTCGTACAAGCGCTCGGCATCCGGGTTCGCGGTGTCGAGCACCAGCAGCGTCTTGCCATTCTCGCGCGCCAGCGTTTCGGCCGCGCGCATCAGCGCGGCGCCGGTGCCCTGGCGGCGCGAGCGGCGGTGCACCAGCATCTTGCAGAGGTCGGCGCGGTGCGGCTGGTTGTCCGGCTGGTCGAGCACCAGCTGCACGGTGCCGACGATGCCCAGCGCGTCTTGCGCGACCAGCAGTGCGCGCTCGCCGCGGGCGACGCCGTCGGCCACGCGGCGCCAGAAGGCCCGAGCGCGCGCCGGATCGAACGGTTGCATGAAGCCGACCGAGGCGCCGCCGTCGACGCAGTCGATCAGCACCGCGCTCAGCGCATCGATGTCGGCCGGCGTCAGCGTGGCGAGGCGGCGCACGGTCAGGTCAGGGGAGGGCATGTCATCTCCAGGGGGCGGTGTCGGTGGTGATCACGACGGCGTAGCGGGCCGGCTTGCGTGTCGGGTTGTGGTAGCTCATCGGGCGGTCGAGCACCATCGCCAGGCAGTCGCCGGCGTTCAGCCGGTGCCGCTCGTCGCCGAGCGCGATGGCGATGCTGCCTTCGAGCACCCAGACCTGCTGGTGCACGCGCGGCGTGCGGGCGGCGGTCTCGTAGCTGACGCGCGCGCCGGCCGGGAAGGCGACCTCGACGATCTGGATCGGCGACGCGAAGCCCGGTGGCGAGACGTTGCGCCGCACATAGCCCGAGGCCGGGTCGCGCCACAGCAGTTGATCGACCAGCCGCGACACCGGCGCGGGTGCAGCGCCCGGCGCCTCGAACAACGACGCAAGCGGCACGCCGAGCCCGGTGGCCAGTTTCTCCAGCACGACGGCAGTCGGGCTGCTCTCGCCGCGCTCGATCAGCGAGATCATCGAGCGGCTGACGTTGCACTGGGTCGCCAGTTCGTCGAGCGACAGCCCACGCGCGGCGCGCAGCTCGCGCAGGTTCCGTGCGATGCGGTCGGACAGCGAAGGGGCGTGTTCATCAGTCATTGGAATAATGATCCAATATGTTGGATGAAAGTGTCAAGCTGCGTTGAGCGATCAGGTGCCTTGGTGGCGACCTGGCGCTGGCCTCGATCGGTTCGGCGCTGTGGGCCCAGCGGCGCGGCGAGGACAACCTCTACCTCAGCGCCGGCTTCATGTGCGGGTCGTGCGCATTGGTGCATGCCGACGTCGCGTGGGGCACGGCCGGGATGCTCGCGGGTGCGGCAGCGATGCTGCTGCTGCGCTCGCGCCGCGTGTTCACGCGGGTCTCTCTCGCCCGATCATCCAGGCCGCGCTCAGGCCGCTGAGCAGCGCGAGCGCCGCGCACACCGCCATCACCAGGCGGAAGCCGGCGACGAAGGCGCTGCCGATCGCATGCTGCAGCGCCGGCTTGAGCGCCGCGTCCAGCCCGTCGGGCAGCGCGATGCCGGCGAGCCGGTCCTGCTGCTGCCGGATCGCGTCGGCCACACCGGGCGGCAGCGACAAGGCCTGCAGCGATTCGGCGAGCTGGTGGTTGAAGCCCTGCGCCATCAGCACGCCGAAGCCGGCGATGGCCAGCAGGCCGGCCGCGCGCGACACCGCATTGTTGACGCCCGAGGCGACGCCGGCCGCTTCCGCCCCGACCGCGTTCATCACCGTGGTCGTCAGCGGCGCGACCGTGATGGCCATGCCGAGGCCGAGCACGACGGTGGCCGGGAAGAAGCCCGCCCAGTAGCCGCTGCCGACCCCCGGCAGCATGAACAGCGCGAAGCCGACGGCGGCCACCAGCGGACCGACGATCAACGGCAGCCGCGGCCCGGTGCGGTCGACCAGGTGCCCCGCGGCGCGCGACAGCGCGAACATGATCGCGATGAACGGCAGCATCGCGGCGCCCGCCGCCGCCGCACCGTAGCCCTGCACCTGGATCAGGTTGAGCGGCAGGAAATACAGCCCGCCGCCGAGCGCGGCGTACAGCAGCAGCGTCAGCAGGTTGGCACCGGCGAAATCGCCGATGCGGAACAGGCGCAGCGGCACCATCGGCGCGGCGCTGCGGGCCTCGACGCGGATGAAGGCCGCCAGGCCGGCGACGCCGATTGCGAGCGCCGCCAGCACGTCGGCCGAACGCCAGCCGTGCAGCGGTGCCTGCACCAGCGCGAACACGACACCGGCCAGCCCGAGCGTCGCGAGCGAGGCGCCGGGCAGGTCGATCGCCGAGGTGTCGGCGGTGTTGCGGCTTTCGGGCACGCGGGTGGCGCAGATCAGCAGCAGCGCGGCGCCGAGCGGCAGGTTCACCAGGAAAGCCCAGGTCCAGCGGTAGTGCTCGACCAGCCAGCCGCCGAGCACCGGGCCGATCGCGGCCGCGACGCCGCTCAGCGCCGACCAGGTGCCGATCGCGCGGCCGCGGTCGGCCTGCGTGAAGTTGGCGCCGATCAGCGACAGGCTGCCCGGCACCAGCAAGGCTGCGCCGATGCCCTGCACCGCGCGCGCCGCGATCAGCAGGTCGGCCGACGGCGACAGCGCGCAGGCGGCCGACGCGCCGGTGAACAGCGCGACGCCGGCCATGAAGATGCGCCGCCGCCCGAGCCGGTCGCCGAGCGCGCCGCCGGCCAGCAGCAGCGACGCGAGGAACAGCGCATAGGCCTCGACGATCCACTGCAGCTGCGCGGCGCTGGCGCCGAGTTCGCGCTGGATGGCCGGCAGCGCGACGTTGACGATGCTGCCGTCGATGAAGGCCATGCCCGAGCCGAGGATCGCCGCCGCGAGCGTCCAGCGCTGCCCGCGGGCCTGAGCGCCGGCGCAGGGGGTGCCATGCAGGATGGCGACCTTGTCGCAGGGGGTTTGGCCGGCGGGGTTCATGAGGTGGGCCCCCTTTGCACGACCTTGAGGCCCAGGTGTGTCTCGAATGCATCGAAGTCGCGATCGGCGTGCAGCAGGTGCAGGCCGTCCTCGATGCAGCGGGTGGCAATCAGCGTATCGACGGTCTTTCGAACCGTCAGCCCGAGAGACCGCAGCTTGCGAAAGTTCTGTGCGGCCTGGACCGCGATGTCACGGCCGCAGATCTCGATCACGGTGAAGGCCGACAGGACTTTCTTGGCTGCCTTGTAGTCGGTATCGGCGCGAAAGCCTTGCAGGACTTCGGTCAGGATCAGATCGCCGACAACAAGTCTTTCGGCATCCAGCAGCGCGTCGAGCGCGTGCGCGGCCGGCGTGGGCGCGCCACGAAAGTAGTCGATCCAGACGCTGGAGTCGACGAGGATCACTTGTCGGTCCTCATCGCATCGAGGTCACCTTCCCAGTGGAGCTTTCCCCTGAACTGCCGTGCCTGCGCCTGACGATTCAGCTGCAAGAGTGTTTGCAGCGCCAGCTCGACGACCTCGCGCTTCGTTTTCGCACCGCTGACTCGCAGCGCGTCCCGCATGAGCTTGTCGTCGATCACGATGTTCGTCCGCATGATGTGTACCTCGAAATCGATGCGTACACATTCTATGCCTCTGCGCGCGGAGGCCCACGTGGCAGCCGTCCGGTCAGGGCTTCGCCGTGGGCAACGACAATCCCCCGCATGACGCCGATCCGCTGCCTGCTTGCCCTCACGTCCCTGATCGTCGCGACCTGCAGCGTCGCGCAGCAGGCCCGACCCGCTCCCGCCGCGAACCTGGTGCTGGTGCTGCGGGCGCCGGACCACGCCTTTCCGCTGACGGCGGTGCGCGCCGGCATGTTCGCACCGTTCGAATTGACCGCCGACTCGCTGCAGGCCGGCCAGCGCGTCCAGTTGCACCAGGGCGGCACGCGCTTCGGCGAGGCGCGCGTCGAGCGCCTGCAGATCGAGGTGCGGCAGGGCTGCTCAGAGGGCAGCCATGCGGTGCTCGCGCCGCCGCTCCCGGGTTCGAGCGATGCCACGGCGCTGGTGACGACCCGGCCGCTGAAGGACCTCGGCGCCGAGCCGGTCGCCGTTGCGTCGCGTGCCGACCAGGACGCCGCACGCGAGCTTGCGCGCAGCATCCTGGCGCGTCACCAGGCACCGGCTTCGGCGCTGGCCGACACTCTCGCGGCCTTGAAGGTGTCGGTGATCCGCGTCGAGCGTGGCGGCAAGCCGGTGCTCGTCGCGTCGGCGCACGTCGAGAACCAGGACAACGTGCAGGCGCTGTTCTTCATCGCCGAACACAACGCTCAGGGCGCCTACGCCGCCACGCACGAGGAGTTCTTCCGCGGCGGCGCCGGCGAATCGGCGCTGATGGAGATGGACTTCATCGCCCACGCCGACCTCGACGACGACGGCGTCGCCGAAATCGTCTACGCCTACACCGGCTACGAATGGTCGGGCTACGGCGTGCTGAAGCGGCGCGACGGCGGCTGGACCTCGGTGCACGCGCAAGCGGTCGACGGCTGTTGATCTCGGTGCGGGCCGTGTGTACTGTTCGGGCTCCAACAAACCCCAGGAGGATCCCATGTTCGGCTTGACATCCCTCGGCGTCATCCACACGGTCATCTCGCTCGTCGCGGTCGCGGCCGGCCTCGTGGCGTTCTTCCGCGACAAGCGCATCGTCGCCGCCCACACCACCGGGCGCGTCTACCTCTGGGCCACGGTGCTGACCTGCCTGACCGGCTTCGGCATCTTCCAGCACGGCGGCTTCGGCAAGCCGCACATGCTGGGCATCCTCACGCTGGTGGTGCTGGCGGTCGCCGCGCTGGCCGGCCGGCGCAAGCTGTTCGGCGGCGCGTCGCCCTATGTCGAGACCGTCGGCTACTCGCTGACCTTTTTCTTCCACATGATCCCCGGCGTCACCGAGACGACCACGCGGCTGCCGCTCGGCAAGCCGCTGCTGCCGAATGCGGACGCGCCCGAGCTGCAGGCCGCGGCCGGCGTGCTGTTCGTGCTGTTCCTGGTCGGCGCGGTCTGGCAGTGCCTGCAGCTGCGCTCGCGCGGTCGCTCGGCGCTCGCCGCGGCCTGACCGGCCCCCCGTCGTTCGATGGCAGGCAGCTCCCACCTCAACATCACCGTCAACGACGTGGCGCGCGTCGCGGGTGTTTCCGCGATGACGGTGTCGCGCGTGCTGAACCGGCCCGACAGCGTGCCGGCCACCACCGTCGAGAAGGTGCGGGCCGCGGTGGCGCAGACCGGCTACGTGCCGAACCGCGCGGCCGGCGCGCTGCGCTCCAGCCGCAGCCGGCTTGTCGCCGCCGTGGTGCCGACGCTGTCGGGGCCGATGTTCCTCGAGACGCTGGAGGCGCTGACCATCGGCCTGGCCGAGCGCGGCTACCAGCTGATGGTGGGGCAGAGCGGCTACAGCGAAGCGCGCGAGGACGAGCTGCTGGCCGACATCATCAGCCGCCGCCCCGACGGCATCGTGCTGACCGGCGTGCTGCACACCGCGCAGGGCCGCCGGCGCCTGCTGGCGTCGGGCATCCCGGTCGTCGAGACCTGGGACCTCGCACCCGATCCGATCGACGTGCTGGTCGGTTTCTCGCACGAGGCGGTGGGGCGCGCGGTGGCCGCGTTCTTCGCGCAGCGCGGGCGGCAGCGGCTCGCGGTGATCGGCGGCGACGACCCGCGCGCGCGGCGTCGTGCCGAGGCGTTTGCCGCCGAGGCGCAGGCGCACGGGCTGGCCGCGCCGGCGCTGCAGTACGTGCCGGCGCCGACGCGGCTGGGCCATGGCCGCACCGCGCTGCGCGAGCTGCTGCGGGCGCTGCCGCAGGTCGATGCGGTGTTCTGCAGCTCCGACCTGGTCGCGCTCGGCGTGCTGACCGAGGCGCAGGCGCGCGGCATCGGCGTGCCGTCGCAACTCGCCGTGGTCGGCTTCGGCGACCTGAACTTCGCGGCCGATCTCGAGCCGGCGCTCAGCAGCGTGCGCGTCGACCCGCGGCAGATCGGCGACCTCGCGGCGCAGTGCATCGTCACGCGTGCCAACGGCGAGGCGCTGGCGTCCCGCGTGATCGACGTCGGCTTCTCGATCGTCGAGCGGGCCAGCAGTTGATGGCGTGACGGACCTTCGAACGGTCAAATGTCTGCAAGGCCGATGGAATCTTCGAGGCTGGCTGGTCACTCAGTTGCCATCGTCGATTTCAATGAAGGATCTGGCCATGGGTGGACCAGTGAGCAGTCTGAAGCGTTCCATCTCGTGCAGGGCGGACGGGCGCGCATCGGTCACCAACGAGCCCTGCAAGGAGGACCGTTCGGCCGGTGCGGGGCCGCGGATCCGGCATCACCAGCAGCGCGAGCGGGCCAAAGGCGCGGTCGTGCAGTTCACGACCACGAGGCTCGCGCACTGCGAGGTCGCTGTGGGTTTTGAGCCGCTTGACCGGGAACAGCTCGCCCAGGTGCAGACCGTGGTCATGTTCATGCTGCTGCTGAAGTGGATGGACCAGTCGTCCGTTGCAGCTTCCGGCAGCAGGCCTGCTCCGCGCAGCACGGTTGCATCCGCGGGCGCTCGGGCTTCGATGGCGACACGGGCTCCGCGTCGGCGCAGCGACTCCGGATCGCCCGCCTCGTCGCGCTCGCGATCGGAACCCTTGATCGACGTCAACCCGCTGGCGCTTCCGTCGCGTCCGGACCTTGCCGCTCGGTTTCGTGCTGCGAATCCCGTCACGCCGAGGCCGGCGGTCGCGCCACCGGCGAGTGCGCCGGTTCAGACGGGAACACCCCTGTACCCCATTCCGACGGGACTGCCCATCTCGATGGGGCAGGTCATCCCGATGGGAATTCTTGTCGCTCCGGGCGTGCTTCCGGGCCAGATCCCCACCGGAGGCGTGCCGACCCCTGGCCCGATGTCGATTCCTCCGCACGGATGGCCGCCTGGCCATCCCAAGGGTGTCGACGCCAGCGCGCCCGCCGGTGTACCGCCGGGCTGGCCGCCGGGCTGGCCACCCACCCACGGAACCGCAGCCGCCCAGGCATCGCCCGCCATCCCCCCCACGGGATGGCCTCCGGGTCAGGGCCCGATCGGTTCTTGATCCACGATCACAGTCGACACCCCGCCTCATCCGCGGGGTGTTTGCATTGGATGGACCGCCTGACGGGGTAAACCCTAGGACGTGCCACCGATCCCCAGTGTATTGTTAACGTTAACAATTGCTGCGGGGGCGCTTGAAGTGTCGCCGTCCCAATTCTTTTGGAGAGACCTCATGCGCAAGCTGCTGTTCACACTGTCGATCGCATTGAGCCTCGGCGTCGCGTCGCTTCCGACGGCACACGCCGACACCTGGCCCGACAAGCCCGTCACGCTGCTGGTGCCGTTCCCGCCCGGCGGATCGACCGACACCGTCGCGCGGGCCATCGCGCCCAAGCTCAACGAGGCGCTGCACCAGACCTTCATCGTCGACAACAAGGCCGGCGCCACCGGCACCATCGGCGCGGCGCTGGTCAAGCGCGCGGCGCCTGACGGCAGCACCTTCCTGGTCACCTCGCTCGGCCCGCTGGTGATCGCGCCGCACCTGATCAAGAACGTGCAGTACGACGCGCTGAAGGATTTCGACCTGATCACGATCGCGGTGCAGGCGCCCAACGTGCTGGTGGTGCCGGCCGCGTCGCCGCACAGGAGCGTGGCCGACGTCATCGCGTTCGAGAAGGCCAACCCCGGCAAGATGACTTTTGCGTCGTCGGGCAACGGATCCAGCGACCACCTGACGGCCGAGCTGTTCTGGCAGCTCACCGGCACCAGCGGTTCGCACATTCCGTACAAGGGCGGCGCGCCGGCCATCTCCGACCTGCTGGGCGGCCAGGTCGAGGCCTCGTTCCAGAACGTCAACGCGGTGCTGCAGCACATCAAGGCCGGCAAGCTGCGCGCGCTGGCCGTCACCGGCGACAAGCGCTCGGCGGTGCTGCCCGAGGTGCCGACCTTCGACGAGGCCGGCGTCAGGAACCTGGCGGTCTACTCGTGGCAGGGCATCGCCGCGCCGAAGGGCCTGCCGGCCGACGTGCGCGCGAAGGCGCATGCGGCGATCGTCGCGGCGCTGAACGACCCGCAGGTCCGGCAGCAGTTCGTGTCGGTCGGCATGGAGATCGTCGGCAACACGCCGGCGCAGTTCACCGCGTTCCAGCAGAAGGAGTTCGCGCGCTGGAAGACCGTCATCGACACCGGCAAGATCACGGCAGATTGAGTATTCGACTGCTTCGACAGGCTCAGCCGGGCCCTTCGACAGGCTCAGGTCCTTCGACAAGCTCAGGACGAGCGGGCCCTTCGACAGGCTCAGGGCGAACGGAGCTTGGTTCACTGCACTTCACCATTCACCCATGAAAACTCCTGTCATCACCGCGCTGCGCGCGATCCCCGTCGCCGGCCGCGACGACATGCTGCTGAACCTGAGCGGCGCGCACGGCCCGTTCTTCACCCGCAACCTGCTGATCCTGACCGACAGCGCCGGCCGCACCGGCGTCGGCGAGGTGCCGGGCGGCGAGAAGATCCGCCAGACGCTCGAGGACGCCGCGCCGCTCGTCGTCGGCCAGCCGATCGGCAACCACCAGCAGGTGCTGCAACGCGTGCAGCAGGGCTTCGCCGACCGCGACAGCGGCGGCCGCGGGCTGCAGACCTTCGACCTGCGCACCACCATCCATGCGGTCACCGCGATCGAGTCGGCCTTCCTCGACCTGCTCGGCCAGCACCTGGGCGTGCCGGTGGCGGCGCTGCTCGGCGAAGGCCAGCAGCGCGACGCGGTGGAGATGCTCGGCTACCTGTTCTTCGTCGGCGACCGGACGCGCACCGACCTGCCGTATGCGCAAGAACCCGACGCCGACAACGACTGGTTCCGGCTGCGCCACGAGAAGGCGATGGACGCCGACGCGATCGTGCGCCTGGCCGAGGCCGCGCAGGCGCGCTACGGCTTCAACGACTTCAAGCTGAAGGGCGGCGTGCTGCGCGGCGACGAAGAGATCGAGGTGATCCGCGCGCTGCACGAGCGCTTTCCGACCGCCCGCATCACGCTCGACCCGAACGGCGGCTGGCTGCTGAAGGACGCGATCCGGCTGATGCGCGACATGCGCGGCGTCGTCGCGTACGCCGAAGACCCGTGCGGCGCCGAAGGCGGCTTCTCGGGCCGCGAGGTGATGGCCGAGTTCCGCCGCGCCACCGGCCTGCCGACCGCCACCAACATGATCGCCACCGACTGGCGCCAGCTCAGCCACGCGCTGGCGCTGCAGTCGGTCGACATCCCGCTGGCCGATCCGCACTTCTGGACGATGGCCGGCTCGGTGCGCGTCGCGCAGACCTGCCGCGACTGGGGCCTGACCTGGGGCTCGCATTCGAACAACCACTTCGACGTGTCGCTCGCGATGTTCACGCAGGTCGGTGCCGCCGCGCCCGGCAAGGTGACCGCGATCGACACCCACTGGATCTGGCAGGACGGCCAGCGCCTGACGAAGCAGCCGCTGCGCATCGAAGGCGGCCATGTGCAGGTGCCGAAGCAGCCCGGCCTGGGTGTCGAGCTCGACATGGACGAGGTCGACAAGGCGCACCGCCTGTACCTGCAGCACGGCCTCGGCTCGCGCGACGACGCGGTCGCGATGCAGTACCTGCTGCCTGGCTGGACCTTCGACCCGAAGCGGCCCGCGCTCGACCGCTGACCCCGACCCGTCGACGTCGATTCCGCTCAAGTGAGGCGAGCGGTTGCCGATAAGCCTGCGTCTTCTTCTATCCGACGCACCATGCTCCTCGACAACCTCTCCATCGGCAAGCGCCTCACCGTCGTCCTCGGCCTGATCCTCGGGCTGTCGGTCGCGAGCAGCCTGTTTGCGGTGCACACGCTGCACCGCACCAGCGCCGAGATCGACGTGATGATCTCCGACAACGTGAAGACCGAGCGCGCGCTGTCGGACTGGCTGCGCTTCACCACCTCGGGGGTGCAGCGCGCCGCGGCGATCGCGAAGAGCAGCGACCCGAGCCTGATCGAGTACTTCGCGGCGGCCACCGCCGACTCCATCAAGCAGACCACCGAGCTGCAGAAGCAGATCGAGCCGCAGATGAACACGGCCGACGAACGGCGCCAGTACGACCAGGTCGGCGAACTGCGCAAGGGCTACCTCGCCGCGCGCGAAGAGGTCAGCCGGCTGAAGAAGGCCGGCGATGCCGACGGTGCGAGCCGCTCCTTCAACGAGCAGTTCGAGCCGAAGGCGCGCGAGTACATCGCCGCGGTGCAGGCGCTGTGCAATGCGCAGCGCGAGCAGCTCGACGCCAACGGCCGCGCCGCCGAAGCGCGCCGCGCCGGCGCGACCACGCTGCTGGTCGTCAGCGCGGCGCTGTCGCTGCTGGTCGGCGCGACACTGGCCGTGTCGCTGGCGCGCAGCATCACGATACCGCTGCACCGTGCGGTGGCGATGGCCGATGCGATCGCCCTCATGGACCTGAGCGCGGCGGCGCAGAGCCGCTATGCGCCCGACGAGACCGGCCGGCTGCTGCGCTCGATCGACGCGATGCGTGCTGCGCTGACGCGCACGCTGAACGAGGTGCGCGGCGTGGCCGACGGCATCTCGACCGCCAGCACGCAGATCGCCACCGGCAACCAGGACCTGAGCGCGCGCACCGAGCAGACCGCCAGCAACCTGCAGCAGTCGGCGGCGTCGATGGAGCAGCTCACTGCCACCGTGCGGCAGAGCGCCGATTCGGCCTCGCAGGCGTCGCAGCTCGCGTCGTCGGCGGCCCAGGTGGCCGAACGCGGCGGCGCGGTGGTGTCGCAGGTCGTGTCGACGATGGACGAGATCAACGCCAGCTCGAAGAAGATCGCCGACATCATCGGCACGATCGACGGCATCGCGTTCCAGACCAACATCCTGGCGCTGAACGCGGCGGTCGAAGCGGCGCGTGCCGGCGAGCAGGGCCGCGGCTTCGCGGTGGTGGCCGGCGAGG
>Ga0065165_1001146_pt1 | contig 30997 bp, 35 predicted proteins | sample AraplaMF_Cvi_mMF_FD_63813 | JGI IMG/M metagenome (GOLD analysis project Ga0065165, IMG submission 63813) | Arabidopsis root microbial communities from the University of North Carolina, USA - plate scrape MF_Cvi_mMF (version 2) (version 3) | ecosystem: Host-associated > Plants > Roots >... | reverse complement strand
CCCCCTCAGTCGGCTTCGCCGACAGCTCCCCCAACGGGGGAGCAACTATTCCCTACTTCCCCTTCGGCTTCCGCATCCGCATCAGGCCTTCCTGGGCGCAGCTGGCCACCAGGACGCCGTCCGAGGCGCGGTAGATGTAGCCCAGGTTGAAGCCGCGGCCGCCGGAGGCCGACGGGCTCTCCTGCACGTACAGGTGCCACTGGTTGAAGTCGGTCGGGCGGTGGAACCACATGGCGTGGTCCAGGCTGGCCGACTGGAAGCCCGGCGTACGCCAGCTCACCCCGTGCGGCCGGATCGCCGTGCCCAGCAGGCTCATGTCCGACGCGTAGGCCAGGATCACCTGGTGCATGTGGTCGTCGCTGCCGATCGGGTGGCGGGCGCGGAACCACACCTGCTGCCGCGGCTCGCGCCGCTCGGGCGCCGCCACGTCGAAGCGGCCGCCCACGGTGCGCATCTCGATCGGCTGCTCGCGGTCGATCCAGTCCAGGTCCTCGGGCGGCGCCTCGGCGCGGAACCGGCGGCGCACCTCGGCGTCGTCCTCGACGCTCTCCCAGTCGGGCGCGTCCGGCTGGTCGGACTGGTGCTCGTAGCCGTCCTCGGCCACCTGGAACGAGGCGGCCAGGTTGAAGATCTGCTGGCCGTGCTGCACGGCGATCACCCGCCGCGTCGTGAAGCTGCCGCCGTCGCGCGAGCGGTCCACCTCGAACACGATCGGGATCGACGGGTCGCCCGGCCGGATGAAGTAGCAGTGCAGCGAGTGGCAGACGCGGTCTTCCACCGTCTCGTAGGCCGCCAGCAGCGACTGGGCGATCACCTGGCCGCCGTAGATGCGCTGGCGCTTGTCCTCGTCGGGGGTCGTCCCGCGGAACAGGTTCACCTCCAGCCGCTCCAGCTTGAGCGTTTCGGCGAGCGTCTGGCCGGTCATGGCGTCCCCGGATGCTGCAATTGCGAAGGCGCGTGCCTTACGCCCGGGGAAGCGTCGCGGCAACCGTCCCTCCCTTAATGGGGAGGGACAGGCGGCGGAGCCGCCAGGGTGGGGCCCGCTGGATCAAGCTCAGCGCCCAGTCGCGACTTCCCCACCCGTCTCGCTACGCTCGCCACCCTCCCCATTAAGGGGAGGGACTATTTCCCCGGCTTCATCCGCAGCAGCCCTTCCTGGGCCACCGAGGCGACGAGCGTCCCGTCCTCGGCGAAGATCTGCCCGCGGATGAAGCCGCGCCCGTCCGAGGCCGACGGGCTGTCGTGGACGTAGAGGTGCCACTGGTTGAAGTCGGTCGGCTTGTGGAACCACATGGCGTGGTCGAGGCTGGCCGACTGCAGGCCCGGCGTCTGCCAGTGCACGGCGTAGGGCCGCATGGCCGTCGACAGCAGGTTCATGTCCGACGCATAGGCCAGGATCACCTGATGCATGCGCGGGTCGTCGCCGATCGGCGTGCGGCAGCGGAACCAGTTCTGCGCCTCGGGCTCCTTGGCCTTGCCGCCCAGCCAGTAGGTGCGGGCGTCCTTCGAGCGCATCTCGATGGGCGGCATGCGCGAGAGCCAACGCTTCTGCGCCTCGGGCGCGTCCTTCATCATCTCGCGCATCACCTCCATCTGGTCCTTGAGCTCGCTCCAGTGCGGGCCCTTGGGCATCAAGGCCTGATGGTTGAACCCGTCCTCGGGGTCCTTGAACGAGGCGGCCAGGTTGAAGATCTGCTTGCCGCGCTGGATGGCCACCACGCGGCGCGTCGTGAAGCTGCCGCCGTCGCGGCTCCGGTCCACCTCGAAGACGATCGGCGTCGTCGGGTCGCCCGGCCGGATGAAGTAGCAGTGCAGCGAGTGGCAGACCCGCGCCTCGACGGTCTCGTAGGCCGCCAGCAGCGACTGGGCGATCACCTGCCCGCCGAAGATCCGGCCCGGCGAATTGTCGGGCGTGGTGCCGCGGAACAGGTTCTCCTCGATCCGCTCCAGCTGCAGCGTCTCGACCAGGGTCTCGTCCTGGCCTTCGGTCTCGGGGGTCTTGTTCTCGCTCATGCGGCGCCGATTACGCTGCGGGGCGGCGGTCGGCAAGGAAGCGCTGGGCGGGGCCGCAGGCAGGCCGGTCTTGCGCGCGTCCGGCGAGCACCGTCATCTACGCGCAATGGGAGAGCCCCTCTACATCCGGCCGGTGTGGCGCACCGGGCTCGCCGCGGCGCTCGCGGCCTGGATGGCGCTCGTCGTCGCAGGCCTGCTCACCGGCGCGCGCCTGATGGAGGTGACCCCGCCCTCGGTCGCGCCGCTGCTCGTGGTCGCCGTCTTCGTCGCCCCGCCGCCGATCCTGTTGGGCTGGAGCTTCTGGGCCATGCTGCGCGAGCCGATCACCGGCTGGATGGCGCCCGCCGCGCTCATGACGTTCTGCGGAGGCCTGATCCCGGCGTTCATGCCGCTGTACGAGGCGGGCGTGCGGATCAACTTCGACTCCCGCCGGCCGGTCTACGAGGCCGTCGCCGCCGAGGTCCGCGACGGCCGCATCGGCGGCGTCCCCAACGCCCGCGGCTGGATCGTCGGGGAGCGCGACGGCGTCCGCTTCCGCTTCCGCCCCGCCGAGCGCGGCGTGGTCGATTTCAACTGGACCCGCGCCTACGGCTTCACCGCTGGCATCCGCTACGACGACACCCCCTGCGTCAGCAAACCCGGCGCCCTCTGCATCGACCGCGGCGAGCGCCTGGAAGAGCGCTACACGTACTACGCGCGGTTCTTCTGATGGGGCCACTGCGCTCGCCCCGGACGACGTTCGGGCGGACACTGCTGGCGTGGCTGCTGGTCAGCCCGGTCTTCCTGCTCTTCAGCGCGACGATCGAGGGGCTGCTGCCGGAGCCGGTCTTCGCCGCGACCTTCATGGCCCTGGCCGCCGCGCCCCTGGCCCTGCTGGCCGCCGGCGTGACGCTCTGGATCCGGCGACGGACGACCTGGCGGGCGCCCGCCGGCGTGCTCGCCGCGGTCGCGGTCGTCGTGGCCTTGGCCCTTCCGCTCGGCTACGCCAGCATCCGGCTCAACTTCCTTATCCACAAGCCGATCTACGACTCGGTCGTTCGCGACGCGAAGGCCGGCCGGCCCATCGGCGCCCTGCAGCCGGACGGATCGCGCAGGGGCGTCCGCCATGGCGTCCGGTACGACATCCGGCCGGTGCGGCCCGTCGTCGTCCACTTCCAGTGGAAGACGGCGGCCCTGACCATCCGCATGGTCGAGTATCACGAACGCCCCACGGTCTGCCCGCCCAAGCCCCCTCCCGACGCCATAGGCGCGGAACCGGCGACCCTGTGCGTGGAATGGCCGTCCCTCGGCGACGGCTACGTGTTCTGGGAGGGCATCGTCTGAGGCTTGACCCCGCGGCCCGCTCGGGGCCTAGGGAGCGCCCATGCCGTTCGACTGCACCGTCATGACCATGTTCCCGGAGGCCTTTCCGGGGCCGCTGGGCGTCTCCCTGATCGGGACGGCGTGGCGAGAGGCCGCGCTTTGGACGTTGGAAACAGTGGACATTCGGGCCTTTTCCACAGATAAGCGCGGCTTCCTCGACGACACCCCTGCGGGTGGCGGTCCGGGACAGGTGATGCGGGCGGACGTGATCGCCTCTGCGCTGGACAGCGTGGAGCGGCGCGGACGGCCGCTTTTGTACATGAGCGCCAGGGGCCGGCCCCTCACCCAGGCGCGCGTTCGAGAGTGGGCCGCCGGTCCGGGACTGATCGTCCTGTGCGGGCGGTTCGAGGGGATCGACCAGCGGGTGCTCGACGCCCGCGGGTTCGAGGAGGTCTCCGTCGGAGACGCGGTGCTCGCCGGTGGCGAGGCGGCGGCGATGGTGGCGATCGAGGCTTGCGTACGGTTGGTCCCGGGAGTCCTGGGGCAGGCCGAAAGCCTCAGTGAAGAAAGCTTCGAGGATGGGCTCCTCGAACATCCGCAGTACACGCGACCGCGGGCGTTCGAAGGCCACGACATCCCCGAGGTCCTGCTGAGCGGCAACCACGCGGAAATCCGCAAGTGGCGGCAGGCGAAGCGGGAAGAGACGACGCGGGAACGGCGCCCGGACTTGTGGGCCGCCAGGACCGCCAATCAACAGGCAAAGGGCGTCCCCGATCCAAAAAAGGGGCAAGCCCAGTAAGGATGAAGACCATGGCTGCCAACGTTATCGAGACCCTCCGCAAGGAAGAAGCCGACCGCCTCCTGGCGACCCGCAAGATCCCTGAATTCCGTCCGGGCGACACCGTCCGCGTCAACGTGAAGATCAAGGAGGGCGACCGCGAGCGGGTCCAGGCCTACGAGGGCGTCTGCATCGCCCGCGCCGGCCAGGGCGTCGACGAGAACTTCACCGTCCGCAAGATTTCCTTCGGCGAAGGCGTGGAACGCGTGTTCCCGATCCTGTCGCCGATGATCGACTCCATCGAGGTGAAGCGCCGCGGCGTCGTCCGTCGCGCCAAGCTGTACTACCTGCGCGACCGTCGCGGTAAGTCGGCCCGTATCGCCGAGCGCCAGATGACGGCGCAGGGCAAGGAAGAGGCCGCCCCGGAAACCACCGAGGGCTGAGCTTCCGCCTCAGGCTGGAACTAAGGAAACGGCGGCCGGAGCGATCCGGCCGCCGTTTTTCATGCGCTGTCATCGGGGAAGCGCCGGCGCACTCGGGGAGGCGTTGGCAGATTGCGGGCCTCGCCTCCGGTCGTTTCAGCGGCCGGGTACGCAGCTCCCATCGGACGAGTGGAAGTCACATCAAAAAACCGCTTGACGATAATAAGACGACCGGTCATGTATTAACTCATGCCAAGACCAGCCAATCCCGAAACGCGATCGCGCCTCCTGGAAAAAGGGGGAGACCTCGTCAGCACCCGCGGGTTCAACGCCACGGGGGTGCAGGAGATCACCGCGGCCGCCGGCGTGCCCAAGGGTTCATTCTACAACTACTTCGACAGCAAGGAGGCCTTCGCCGTCGCCGTATTGACCGAATATTGGGATGCGGTCGTCGCCGAGTACGGGGCGATCCTGGACCAACGCGGCACGTCGCCCTTGTCGCGCATCGCGCGCTACTTCGCCGGGCTTGCCGAGTTTCACGAGCGCCGCCGTTACGCGGTCGGCTGCCTGATCGGCAACATGGCGCTGGAGGTCACGCCGACCAGCGAGGATGTGCGGATCAAGCTTGCCGCGATCTATCGCGAGTGGTCGGCCGCGCTCGCCTCCTGCTTACGGGAAGCGAAGGAAGCGGGGGAATTGTCCGCCGGAAAGGATCCAGGGCAGCTCGCCGTTGCGCTGATCGACACGTTCGAGGGGGCGGTCATGCGAGCCAAGGTCGAACGTAGCCGGGCGCCGTTCGACAGCTTCGAGCGCTTCGTCTTGCCCTCCCTGCTGACCTGACGTTTTGTCACGTTAATAGACGACTGGTCATCTTAGTTTGTTAGATCGTCGCTGGAACGCCGCGCCAGCGAGCGATGACTCTCATCCGCGGCTGATCTGAAGGAACTGAACAATGCCCACGATCACGACAAAGGACGGCGTAAACATCTTCTACAAGGACTGGGGCTCGGGGCAGCCGATCGTTTTCAGCCACGGCTGGCCGCTGTCGGCGGACGACTGGGACGCCCAGATGATGTTCTTCCTCAATCACGGGTATCGGGTGATCGCCCATGACCGGCGCGGCCATGGCCGGTCCGACCAGCCGAGCACCGGCAACGACATGGATACCTGGGTTGCCGACCTGGCCGCCCTGACCGAACACCTCGACCTGCGCGGCGCGATCCATATCGGGCACTCCACGGGGGGCGGTGAGGTGGCTCGCTATGTCGCTCGCCATCAGGAACGCGTCGCCAAGGCGGCGCTCGTCGCCTCCCTGACGCCGAACATGTACCGGAGCGAGGACAACCCCTCCGGTCAGCCGCCGGAGTGGTTCGAGACGATTCGGGCCGGCGTGCTGGGCAACCGGTCGGAGTTCTACCGCTTCGTCCCTGAGAATCCGTTCTACGGCTACAACCTGGATGGGGCGAAGCCTTCGGAGGCCATCATCGCGAACTGGTGGCGCCAGGGCATGGCCGGCGGCGCCCTGGCTCATCTCGCGACCGTCGACTCCTGGCTCGAAGACTATACCGATGACCTCAAGAAGATCACCGTGCCGGTGCTGGTGATGCATGGCGAGGCCGATCAGGTTGTCCCGTTCGCAAGTTCAGTACCGCGTGCGGTCGAGTTGCTGAAGAACGGGTCGCTGAAGACGTATCCCGGCTATCCGCATGGCATGCTCACCACCCATGCGGACGTCCTGAACGCCGACCTGCTCTCGTTCATCAGGTCGTGACAGCGCCGCTCGTCCACCATCACTCATCTTAGACATTTGACGATGCGTATTGAGGAGGGTTCGGGTTTCGCCGTCGTGACGGACAAGCTCGAACCCTCTTCGAAAATTCGTCGGCCAAGGTCCCGATCGAAGCGGCGGCCTTGGCGGCGTCGCTCGGCCTTGAGGTCCACGCCGTCGTCGGCCTGGACCTTGTTCCCCGCCAACGCAAGCAGGCCCTACCCCACCATCGCCGGCGGGCCCGCCGCCAGCGCCGCGCGCCAGGCGTCGGGGGTGAGGGCCGCCAGGTATTCCGCCTGCATCTCCGGCGTCAGCACCTCGATCATCAGCCGGTCCTCCAGCCAGACCTCGATGACGCCGAAGGCGCCGCCGCGCTTGCGGTACTTGGTCGTCCAGCCCTCTTCGGCGGCCACCGCCATGATCTCGGCCTGGGCCAGCGGCGAGGCGATCGCCGCATGGGTGGCCGAATAGCCGGAGGGCGCGGCCGCCGTCTGCACATCCGGGTCGGCGTCGCCGTCCGAGGGCCGGAGTTCGGTGCCGCGCGGATAGACCTCGACCGCCGAGTTGCGATGGTCGCCGGCCAGCACGATGACCGAACCGCGGGCGACCGGCGGGAAGGGCAGCACCTCGCCGCGCCACAGGCGGGCGATGGCGGCGCCCACGCGCTGGGGATCGTCGGCGTCGATGGAGAAGTGGAAGATCATCTGGGAGGTCCGTCGTCTGAAATCGCGGCGAAACCTACGGAGCGGCTCCACCGTATGAAATCCGCGATGTTGCGGAGTGGGGCTGCAGGATTGCAGTGTTGGCCGAAGGGTTCGGGGACCTCGATGGACTGGGACGACATCCGCTTCTTCCTGGCGGTCGCGCGCACCGGCAGCACCGTGGCCGCCGCGCGGGCGCTGAAGGTCAACCAGACCACCGTCGCCCGGCGGATCGCCGACCTTGAAGCCGACATGGGCGCCCAGCTCTTCGAGCGCAGCCGCGACGGCTACCGCCTGCGCCTGGGCGCCGAGACCCTGATCGCCGCGGCCGAAGCCGCCGAGGCCGACGTGAAGGCGTTCTCCGAGCTGGGCGCCGCCCTGGGCCGCGGCGTCGACGCCCTGAAGCTCACCACCAACGAGCCCCTGGCCAACGTCATCCTCGCGCCGGCCATCCGCGTCTTCCGCGAGCGACACCCGGACGTGCGCCTCGACCTGGTGATCGGGACCCAGCAGCTCGACCTGGCCAAGGGCGAGGCCGACATCGCACTGCGCGCCGCGCCCATGCCCGACGATCCGGCGCTGATCGGCCGCCGCGTCGGCGACGCCCACTGGGCGGTCTACTGCAGCCACGACTACGCCCGCTTCAACGGCGCCCCGCGCTCGGTGGAGGACCTGGCCGGCCACGCGTTGATGACGCTGCCCGACGCCAGCGGCCGCCGCATCGGCGAGATCTCGACGCCCCGCGCCCTGGAACAGCGCGGCACGGCCAACGAGCTGGTCATCTCCGCCCGCGCCGGCCTGGGCGTGGTCAGCCTGCCCTGCGTGGTAGGCGACGTGCTGCCCGACTTCGAACGCTGCTTCATCCAGCCCGAGCCGGTGACGCCGATCGTGCTGATCTATCACGAGCGGCTGAAGGGCTCGCCCGAGGTGCGCGCCCTGCTGGACGCCGTCATCGAGCACACCCAGGCCGCCCGCGACCTGCTGCGCGGCGCCATCACCCCGGCGCCCGCCGAGGCCTGACCGCCTTACTCCTGGAATGTGACCGACCGTGCGCTTTTGCGCTTGCGCGGCTTCGTCGGTCGAGTCACTCTCATCATAAGAGTTATGGGGGAGACACCGTGAAGGCCAAGTCGTTCGCCGGCATGCGCTGCTCGATCGCCGGCGCCCTGGAGGCCATCGGCGACCGCTGGGCGATCCTGGTCCTGCGCGACCTGGCGCTGGGCGTGCGCCGCTACGACGACCTGCAGGCCAGCTCGGGCATCCCCACCACCACCCTGGCCGTGCGCCTGAAGCATCTGGAGCGGCATGGCGTCGTCGAGCGCCGGCCCTACCAGGCGCGCCCGCCCCGCTACGAATATGTGCTGACCGACAAGGGCCGCGACCTGTGGAAGGTGACCACGGCGCTGCGCGAATGGGGCGACCGCTGGGACGCCTCGGGCTATGGCGCGCCCACCGTCGAGGTGGTCGACCGCGACACCGGCCACGACCTGGTCCTCGCCCTCGTCGATCCCGCCACCGGCCGGGCCGTGCCGCGCGAGCGCATCCGCTACCGACCCGGACCCGGCGCCGACGACGCCGTCCGCGACGCCCTCGACCACTTCAACACCGGAGCCGACGCATGAGCCGCCTCGAGTTCTTCTTCGATTTCGCCAGCCCCTACAGCTACCTGGCCCACAGCCAGCTCGCCGGCCTGGGCGCCGAGGTCAGCTACCGGCCGATGACGGTGCTGTCGGTCATGGAGGCGGTGGGCAACCAGCCCACGACGCTGCAGTCCAAGGCCAAGGGCCGCTACGCCATGGCCGACCTCGGCCGCTGGGCCGCGCGCTATCAGGTGCCGCTGAACCCCGCCGGCATGCGCCGCAACGACAACGCCGCCTGCGCCCGCGCCGTCCTGGCCGCCGGCCGCGCCGGCCAGGCGGGCGATGCCACCGCCGCGCTCTTCGACGCCTTCTGGGGGACCGGCGAACCGTTGGCCTCCGACGCCGAGATTCAGGCCGTGCTGGCCAAGGCCGGCGTCGAGGTCGCGCTGGGCGACCCCGCCCTCGCCGTCGCCCTCGAGGCCAACAACGCCGAGGCGGCCGAGCGCGGCGTCTTCGGCGCCCCCACCATCTTCGTCGGCGACGACATGTACTTCGGCAACGACCGCCTCGACTTCGTCCGCGCCCGCCTGGCGCAAGGGGTGGCCGCGTGAAGCCGCTCGCCCTCGTCACCGGGGTCGGCCCCGGGACCGGCGCCGCCATCGCCCGCAGCTTCGCCGACGGCGGCTACCGCGTGGCCATGCTGGCGCGCGACGCCGACCGGCTGCAGGCGCTGGCCGCCGAGATCCCCGACAGCCTGGCCCTGCCCTGCGACGTTTCCGACCCCGCCGCCCTGGCCGCCGCGATAGACACGGCCGGCGCGCCGAAGGTGGTGGTCCACAACGCCGTCGGCGGCGCCTTCGGCGGCTTCCGAGACATCGAGCCTGAGGTCCTGGAGCGCAACTTCCAGGTCAACGTCATGGCCCTGCTGCACCTGGCCCGGCTGACGACGCCCGCCATGGAAGCCGCCGGCGAAGGCGCGCTGATCGTCACCGGCAACACGTCGGCCCTGCGCGGCAAGGCCAACTTCGCCGGCTTCGCCCCCACCAAGGCCGCCCAGCGCATCCTGGCCGAGTCCCTGGCCCGCGACCTGGGGCCCAAGGGCGTCCACGTGGCCTACCTGGTCATCGACGCGGTGATCGACCTGGCCTGGACCCGCGAGCGGTTCAAGGACGTCCCCGACGACTTCTTCATCCAGCCCGCCGACATCGCCGGCGAGGTGTTCCACCTGGCCCACCAGCCGCGCACCGCGTGGTCGTTCCTCTCCGAGGTGCGGCCCTTCCGCGAGACCTGGTAGGCCGCAAGCTCGGCTGTTGCGTCGCCTGGGCCCGCGGGCGCAGGCTGGCGGCCATGCTCGACTGGAACGACCTGCGCTACTTCCTGGCCGTGGTCCGCACCGGCAGCACGGCCGCGGCCGGCCGGGCGCTGGGCGTCAGCCAGACCACCGTCGCGCGCCGGATCGCCATCCTCGAGGAGGGCCTGGGCGTCCAGCTCTTCGACCGCCACCGCGAGGGCTTCGCGCTGCGCGCCGACGCCCAGGGCCTGGTCGCCACCGCCGAAGCCGCCGAAGCCCAGGCGCTCGGCTTCGAGGCCCAGGCCGAGGCCCTGTCGCGCGGCCTCGACCGCCTGCGCGTCACCGCCAACGAGGCCTTCGCCAACCTGATCGTGGCGCCGGCGATCCGCGCGTTGCAGGCCCAGCATCCGAGAGTGCGCGTCGACGTGGCGATGGCCACCCGCAAGCTCGACCTCGACCGCGGCGAGGCCGACATCGCGCTGCGCGTCGCGCCCGAGCCCGACCCCGGCGACCTCGTGGCCCGCCGCCTGGCCGACAGCGCCTGGGGCGTCTACTGCAGCCGTGACTACGCCCGCTTCCACGCGCCGCCGACCGGCTTGACCGATCTCTCCGCCCACACCCTGCTGACCCTCGGCCACGAGACGGCGCTGCGCATCACTGCGCTCGCCCCCGACGCCCCGGCCGAACAGCGCGACAGCATGGGCGACTTGCTTGTGGCCGTCCGCGCCGGCCAGGGCGTGGCCAGCCTGCCCTGCATCATCGGCGACCCCCAGCCCGACTTCCTGCGCTGCTTCGTGCAGGACGATCCCGTCACGCCGGTCTGGCTGATCTACCACCAGCGCCTGAAGGGCTCGCCGCAGGCCCGCGCCTTCCTCGACCTTTTGGCGGAACACACCCAGGCCGTCCGCGACCGCCTGATGGGCCGCCTTCCTCAGCCCGCCACATAGCCCTCGGCGAACCGCGGCAGCCCGTCGTCGATCGCCACCCACGGCAGCTTCGCGCTGGTCCAGATGTGGACCTCGGGCCGGAGCGCGCCCGGCTCGTCCAACGTCGCCAGCGACACCCCGACCCGCGCCGGCGCGTCCTTGGGCTCGGCGAACATCGGGGTCCCGCACCGGGCGCACGACAGCCGGTCGATCCGCGGCGAGGTCGGCCAGCGCGTCACCTCGCCCGACCATTCGAAGGCGCTCTCCAGGAAGATCGCCCGTGCGAAGAACGGCGCGCCTGTCGCCCGCTGGCAGAGCCCGCAGTGGCAGACCCGCACGTTCGCCGGCGCCGCGCTCGCGCGCCACCGCACCTGCCCGCACAGGCACCCGCCTTCGTAGATCGGATCGCTCATCGATCCCCCGCCCGATCGTCATCGCCCGGCTTGTCCGGGCGACCCATGATCGCAGGACTCGCCGGCCATCCGAAGCGGCGCCGCTACAGCCGCAGGATGTCGCCGTAGACCTTGCGCTCCATCTCGGCCCAGGTCGGGTTGGCTTCGTAGAGGCCGGCCAGCTCGTCGGCCGTGAAGTAGAAGTCCAGCGACTTCACGTAGTCGAGGGTCGTCGGGTTCACGACCTTCTTCAGCTTGTGCGCCGCCGCGCGCACGCGCGGGCCCAGCAGGCCCTCGAACTGGTCGACGAAGTCCTCGGCCAGGTTCTCCAGCCGCACCCAGCCGTGCACCGCATGCGTCGACAGCCGGCCCACCTGGGCGTCGGCGTGGTTGATCCCGCCGTCGCGCTCGTAGAACTGGCCCTTGCACAGCATCTCGCGGGTCGCGCAGCGGTGCGGCGGCCGCGCCGCCTCGTAGTGAATCCGGCTCAGCACCCACCACGGCAACCGCCGGATGCCCGAGATGATCCGCTTGTCCTGGGGGTCGAAGCTGCGCTCCTGCGCCTGCCGCTCGGCGATCGAGTCGTGCCAGCGATGGTCGTCCGATCCCGCCACGTCGTAGACGATGTCGTCCCGCCCGCGCCCCGCATGCCGGATCGCCGCTTCCACGGCGTGGCCCCCGGTCTTGGGGAAATGCATCCAGACAAAGCTACGCCCGACGATCACGCGCGGAAGCTAAAGGCCCAGCCCAGGCCCCGGTAGCGGTCGCAGGTCGCTTGGGCCGTTCGATGGGATCGAAGAATGGGGGGCTGGCGGCGCGGGCGGCACGGGCGATAATGCGGCCAGTATCGAAAGGGCGAGCGGCATGATCACAGGTGCGGGCTCCCAGAGTCACCCCCGCGGCGGCCTCCAGTGGCGTGCGGCCGGAGCGCAACGGATCGAGCGCGAGGCGCCGACCGAGGCGGCCATCGGCCTCTCCTTCGACGGGCGGCCGCACACCGTGCTGATGGCCACGCCGGGCGACCTGGAGGACCTCGCGGTCGGCTTCGCCCTCACGGAAGGCATCGCGACCCCCTCCGAAATCCTCGGCCTGGAGATCCAGGCCGCCGACCAGGGCTGGCTGGCGGACGTGCGACTCCTCCCCGGCCGCCGCCGCCTCGCCCGCCCGCGCACCCTGGAGGGCCGTTCCAGCTGCGGCCTCTGCGGCGTCCAGCGGCTGGCCGACGCCGTGCGGCCCCTGCCCCAGGTGGTTTCGCCAGCCACCTTCGCCCACACCACGATCCAGCGGGCCGTCCAGGCGCTGGACGACGTCCAGCCGCTCGGCCGCCGCACCCGGGCCACCCACGCCGCCGCCTTCGCCGACGCCGCGGGCGCACTGCTCCTCGTCCGCGAGGACGTCGGCCGGCACAACGCGCTGGACAAGCTGGCCGGCGCCCTCGTGCGCCAGGGTCTCGACCCTGCCGCCGGCTTCGTCGTCGTCACCAGCCGCTGCTCGTTCGAGATGGTCGAGAAGACCGCCCGCCTGGGCGCTCCGATGATCGTCGCGGTCTCGGCCCCCACCGACCTCGCCATCCGCAAGGCCGAGGAGGCCGGCGTCACCCTGGTCGCCCTGGCCCGCTCGGATGGCCACACCGTGTTCAGCCACGCGCAGCGCCTCGACGCCGCGCTGCAGCCCGCCTGAGGCCGCCATGACCAAGCGCAGGATCCCCGGCGTCCATCCCTACAAGGCCCCGGCCGGCGGCTGGGGCGCCCTGAAGGCCGTCGGCCAGGCGCTCACCGACCAGCACACGGTCATCGAGGGCGGCGCCAGCTTGATGCACGCCAACCAGCCGGACGGCTTCGACTGCCCCGGCTGCGCCTGGCCCGACCCCAAGCACACCTCGTCGTTCGAGTTCTGCGAGAACGGGGCCAAGGCGGTGGCCTGGGAGGCCACCTCGAAGCGCGCTGCGCCCGAGCTCTTCGCCGCCCACACCGTCGCCGACCTGTGGACTTGGAGCGACCACGCCCTGGAGGATGCGGGCCGCCTGACCGAGCCCCTGGCCTACGACGCGGCGACCGATCGCTACCTGCCCGTCGCCTGGGACGAGGCCTTCGCCCGCATCGGCGCCCATCTCCGCAGCCTTGGCGACCCCAACCGCGCCGAGTTCTACGCCTCGGGCCGGGCCTCCAACGAGGCCGCCTTCCTCTACCAGCTGCTGGGCCGCAAGTTCGGCACCAACAACTTCCCCGACTGCTCCAACATGTGCCACGAGCCGACCAGCGTCGGCCTCCCCGACTCCATCGGCGTCGGCAAGGGCTCGGTGACGCTGGAGGACTTCGACCACGCCGACCTGATCCTCAGCTTCGGCCACAACCCCGGCACCAACCACCCGCGGATGATGGCCACCCTGCGCGAGGTCGCCCGTCGCGGCGCGCCGATCCTGGTGTTCAACCCGCTGAAGGAGCGCGCCCTCGAACGCTTCGCCTCGCCGCAGGACCCGGTGGAGATGGCGACGCTGAGCGCCACCCCCATCGCCTCGCGCTACTACCAGCTGCGCGTCGGCGGCGACGCGGCCCTGGTGCAGGGGATGATGAAGGCCCTCATCGCCTGGGACCGCGCCGGCGAGCCCGTCCTGGACCACGCCTTCATCGCCGAGCACACCACGGGCTTCGACGCCCTGGCCGCCCACCTCGACGCGCTGACATGGGACGAGATCGAGGCCGGCTCCGGCCTTTCCCGCGCCCAGGTCGAGGAGGCGGCGCGCATCTACGCGACCGCCAAGGCGACCATCCTCTGCTACGGCATGGGCCTGACCCAGCACCGGGACTCCTCGTCCACGGTCCAGCAGCTGGTGAACCTGCTCCTGCTCAAGGGCAACATCGGTCGCCCGGGCGCCGGCGTCTGCCCCCTGCGCGGCCATTCCAACGTCCAGGGCGACCGCACGGTGGGCGTCTGGGAGAAGCCGTCCGAGGCGTTCCTGGCGTCCATGGACCGCGTCTTCGCGTTCCAGTCGCCCCGCGCCCACGGCCACACCGTCGTCGAAGCCATCGCGGCCATGGAGCGGGGCGAGGCCAGCGCCTTCGTCGGCCTCGGCGGCAACTTCGCCGTCGCCGCGCCGGACCCCATCCGCACCTTCGCCGCCATGCGCACGCTGGGCCTCACCGTCCACGTGGCCACGAAGCTCAACCGCACCCACCTGCTGCCCGGCCGCGAGAGCTTCCTGCTGCCCTGCCTGGGCCGCACCGAGATCGACGAACAGGCCGGCGGCCGCCAGGCCGTCACCGTCGAGGACTCCATGTCCATGGTCCACGCCTCGCGCGGCCTCAACCCGCCGGCCTCGCCGGGCCTGAAGTCCGAGGTGGCCATCGTCGCCGGCATCGCCCGCGCCACGTTCGGCCCCGACGACCCGGTGGACTGGGAGGGCCTCACCGCCGACTACGACCGCATCCGCGACCTGATCGAGGCCGTCCAGCCCGACCTCTTCGCCGGCTACAACGAGAAGATCCGCGTCCCCGGCGGCTTCCGCCTGCCGGTCGCCCCGTCCGAGCGCGTCTGGAAGACCGCCAGCGGCAAGGCCAACTTCCTCGTCCACCACGCCGAGACCGGCGACCCGCGCCGCGGCGACCCCGACGTCCTGGTCCTGACCACGCTGCGCAGCCACGACCAGTACAACACCACCATCTATGGCGAGAACGACCGCTATCGCGGCGTCTTCGGCCGCCGCGACGTGGTCTTCGTCCACCCGGAAGACCTGGCCGCCCGCGGCCTCGCCGAAGGCGACCGCATCGACCTCGCCGCCGCCTTCGACGACGACGGCCTGCGCGTGGTCCGCGGCTTCACCGCCGTCGCCCGCGACCTGCCGCGCGGCTGCATCGCCGCCTACTACCCGGAAGCCAACGTGCTGGTGGCCCTGGACGACCACGACCGCCGCAGCGGCACCCCGGCGTACAAGTCGGCGCCGGTCAGGCTCAGGGCGGCCGCGGGGTGAGGGCGGCTAGATTTCCTGACGCGGCGCCTCGGCCGCCGCGACCGTCCGCGCCGCGGCCTGCTTGACCGCCCGCTCGATCATCGCGGCCAGCTTCTCGCGGACCACGGGCTTCAGGACATAGCCCAGCGCGCCCGCTTCCAGCGACCGCACCACCATGGCCTCCTGGCCGTGCGAGGTGACCATCACGATGCGCGCCTTTCGGTCGGCGGCGAGGATCTGCTTGGTCGCCTCGATACCGTCCATGTCGGGCATGGTGATGTCCATCAGCACCAGGTCCGGCCGGATCGTCGGATAGGCGGCGACGGCCTGGCGGCCCGTGGCGCAGACGCGGATGACGTCGTGGCCCAGCTCGCGCACCATCGTCTCCAGCTTCTTCGTCATGATGAGCGAGTCATCGACGAGCATGACGCCGAGCTTCATCACAGGATCCCCCCCAGGAAGTTGAGGCGTTCGTCGAACATCACCCGCGGGCCGACGAAGGCCAGGTCGAGCCGGCCTTCGTCCAGCTGCAGCGTCAGGGCCGCGACCGTCGTGCCGGGGCTTCCCGAGATGGTCCGGGCGCCCACCATCAGCACCGGCGGCGAGAGGCTGACCGGTTCCGGCCGCTGGCTGAGATCGGCCGTGCAGTTGCCGACGATGACGTTGACGATGTCGGCGGCGGTCTCCTGCACGTAGAGTTCCTCCTCGTCGGGCGCCACGGCGAGGTCGGCCGTGTAGCGCTTCATCATCGCGCGGATCAGCCGGTCGTCGTAGCTGAAGGCCACGTAGAGCCCCGCCTTCGACCCCACGCCGACGATGGCGGTGATGTCGCGCAGGCGCAGCGACTCCGGCGAGCCCTCGTGGCGCTCGACGCCCTGCGGGCGCATGTCCAGTTGCTCGCGCATGAAGGTGATCGTCCGCTTGACGACGACCTCGACGACGGCGGTGATCTCGTGGTCGAGAACAAGGGGGGCGTTCATGAGGCCGCCTTTCTCAATTGCGGATATTCGGGTTCGCCCGCCTCGGCGGGTTCCAACGGAATGCGGAAGACGAACTGGGCGCCCTCGCCGGCGGCGGACTTGACGGCGACCGATCCGCCCAGCCGGTCCAGCTCGTGCTTCACGGCCGCCAGGCCGACGCCGCGCCCGGACGTCATGTCGGCCTCGGCGCGCGCGGACAGGCCCTGGTGGAAGACGAGGTCGGCGAGGCTCATCCTGCGGACCCGTTCGGGCGACGCCCCGGCCATCGCCAGCTTGGCCGCGAGCGTCTCGCGGTCGATGCCGCCGCCGTCGTCGGAGATGACGATCTCCATGTCCTCGCGCCGCTTGCGCACGGCGCAGCGGATCTGCCCGGCCTCGGGCTTGTCCAGCTCGATCCGGTCCTCCGGCGGCTCCAGGCCGTGGTCGACGGCGTTGCGGAAGACGTGCACCAGCGAGCGCAGGAAGGCCCGGTGCCGCTCGGGCGCGAGCCGCACCGCGTCGCCGCTCACCTCCACGGGCGCGAGCCTCTTGCCCAGGCGGTCGGCGAGGCGCGAGGCGCTGCGGCTGTAGAGCTCCAGCGTCGACTTCAGCTCGATCATCCCGGTCTCGGCGACGGACGCCAGGAACCCGCGGACCCGCGCGGGCGAGGGATCGCCGGCGTCCAGCAGTTGGCGCGCCTCATGGGCGAACGCCTGCAGGCGGGCTGGCGCGGACTCGGGCGCCTCGGCAGGCCCTGCCCCGATGACCGCGAGGTCGCGCGCCAGCGCCTCGGCCAGCGGCTCGGCGGTGGCCGCCAGGGCCACGGCGTCGGCGCGCATCGCCAGCGCGGTCTCGGCGTCGTGCACCGCCAGCGGGCTCCACCGGAAGCCGAACTGCGCCAGCAGGCCCTTGAACGTATGGAGCCGGCGGTAGAGCGCCTCGGCCCCGGCCGCCGTGTCGGCCGCGCGGGCGAGGTCCTGCAGTTCGCCGTCGAAGAAGGCGCGGTAGTCCGAGACCAGCGACCAGAAATTGTCGGCGTCGCGCAGCGACAGGACCGTCATCTCCAGCCGGCGCCGCTCCTCGTTCACAGCCTCGGCCAGCCGCGCCGTCTCGGTGATGTCGGTGAGCACCAGCATGAGCCGGTCCCGGGCAGCCAGGAATTTGTAGCCGACCTTCAGCGTCGTCCAGTCCAGCTGGAACTCGGTCGGCAGCAGCTCGATCTTGAGCTCGCGCATGTAGTCGTCGGTGTCGCGGAAGAGGCTCGCGAGCGTCTCGCGCATGTTGGCGGCGGCGTCCGGCGGCAGGCTCTCGCACAGCAGGTCCACGATCGGCTCGCCCGCCGGCGGCCGCCCCAGGACCGCCGTGCAGGCCGCGCTCGCGCCCTCGTCCACCGTCAGGTCGGGCCCAACCGTCAGGAACCCCTGGTCGGCGTTGTCCAGCAGGTTGCGCACCGCCTCCTGGCTGGATCGCAGCGCGTCGTTCGCCGCCCGGAGCGCCTGCGCCTCGCGCGCGGCCAGGAACTCGAACCGCCGGTCGATGAAGACGCAGACCATCGCCAGGCACAGGATGAGGAACACCCCGGCGGAGACGCCGACGACCAGCAGGAGCTCCGAGGCCAGATCGACCGTCCCCTGCACGCCCGGATCGGTGCAGATCGCGGTGGCGGCCATGGCCGTGTAGTGCATGCCGCAGACCGCAGCGGCCATCACGCCCGCCGCCACGGCGCGCTGCCACCAGCGGCGCAGGTTCAGCGTCAGCCACAGCGCCGCCGTCGCGGCGACGACCGCGATCGCCACCGAGGCGGCGACCAGCTTCGGGTCGTATTGGAGCCAGCCCGGCAGGACCATGGCGGCCATGCCCGAGTAGTGCATGACCGATACACCGGCCCCCACGATCACGCCCGCCGCCAGCTGGCGCGCGATCGAGGGCTTGTCGTGCTGGGTGACCACGCCGAAACCGAAGGCGACGATCGCGATGGCGATCACCAGCGAGAACAGGGTGAGCCCCGGCGCATAGGCCACGGGCACGTTCGCGTTCATGGCGAGCATCGCCACGAAATGCATCGACCAGATGCCGCCGCCCAGCACCACGGCGCTGCCGGTCAGCCACAGCCGCCGGGCCTTGCCCTCGGCCCGGCGCAGGCGCGAGCCCATGTCGAGCGCCGTCAGCGAGGCGAAGTACGCCACGGCGAAGGACAACAGGACCATGATCGGGTCATGGCTGATCGCGTGCGGCATCGACCGTCTCCGGTCCGCCGGCGAGCTGGCGCGACGGACGAGAACGTTGTGCGGCGAGCGCGATTTCGGAACCGCCAAGATGGGCCCGGATTCCGTGGGCTATATCGTCGCACGGACCGCGCGGGCGGCTAAGCCGCCACCGGCTCCACCCTCCGCCCCGCGATCATCGCCAGCACGTCCGGCCGGCGCACATACTCCGCCAGCGCCCTGAGCGGCCCGGTCATGTTCCGGCGGCTGGGGTAGTAGAGATGCCAGCCGTCGAACGGCACGGCGTAGGGTTCCAGCACGATCTTCAGCCGGCCGGCGTCCAGGTGCGGCCGGGCGTGGGCCTCGTTGGTGTAGGCGATGGCCACGCCGTCCAGCGCCGCGCGCAGGACGACCTCCATGTTGTCGGTGATCAGGGCGCCGGTGACCGGCGTCTCGACCCGGCGGCCGCGCTCCTGGAACTCCCAGCGGTAGGCGGCGCCCGAGCCCAGGCGGAACTGCACGCAGCGGTGGGCGGCCAGGTCGGCGATGCGGCGCGGCGTGCCGTGCCGGCGCAGGTATTCCGGCGAGGCCACGGCCACCTGGCGGCTCGGCGGGCTGACGCGCACGGTGATCATGTCCTGCGGGATCAGCGCCAGGCCGCGGATGCCGGCGTCCTCGCGGCCCTCCATCAGCTCGCCGGTCTCGTTGTCGACCACCGCCTCCAGCGCCACGTCGGGATAGGCCTTGGCGAAGCCCGGCAGGATGCGCGACAGCACCATCTCCAGCCCCAGGCTGGACACCGACAGCCGCAGCCGGCCCCGCGGCTCGTCGCGGAAGTCGTCCAGCGAGCCCAGGGCGTCGCCCAGGTCGGCCAGGATCGGCCGCACGCGGGTGAGCAGCCGCTCGCCGGCCTCGGTCAGGGTGACGCTGCGCGTGGTGCGGTTGAACAGCCGGATGTGGAGCTCGTCCTCCAGCGCCTTGATGGCGTGGCTGATCGTAGAAGTTGTGCGCCCCAGCGCGCCCGCCGCGCGGGCGAAACTGCCCCGTTCGGCGACGGCGACAAAGGCGGTAAGGCGGCTCAGATCGGCGGATGGCATCGCCCTGGCGTCCCGGCAGGTGGCCTGCCCGCGTTCCGGGCGGGCCATTGCAACCTAGCGACGTCACGCTTCCGCAATATTGCAGACCCGCGTTGTCTCTGCCGGAGGGCTGGCGGAGGCGCCGCGTGGGAAGCTGCCCCCTCCTCTCCCCCGCGAAGCAGAGGGGAGAGGGTAGGGAGAGGGGCGACGCAGGCCGCGCCGCCGCCGCTCCAGGTTCAGCCAGAACCCATGGACGGATGCTCGCCGCCGCACGCCCGTACAATCTCGCGACATACGTCGTCGCGACTCTCCAGGACCGACGAGTTCCAGAACCGGAGGACCCGCAAGCCCAGGCCTTCCAGATAGGTGGTGCGCCGGGCGTCGTACTCGGCCTGCTCCGAGTGCTGCCCGCCGTCGAGTTCGACGACGAGGCCCGCCTCGACACAAAGGAAGTCCACGATGAACGGCCCTTTCGGGACCTGCCGCCGCCAGCGCCAGCCGCCGAGGCGTCGAGCGCGCAGCGCGTTCCACAGACGCGCCTCGGCGTCGGTATCGTCGCGCCGCAGCGCCCGCGCCCGATCGAGCTGGGTCGTGTCCTTGAGCGTCTTAAACGTCGCCATGCCACAGAGCGTGGATCATGGCTGGACCATCGTGCAAGCGGCGAGGCCTGCGTCGCCCCTCTCCCTACCCTCTCCCCTCTCGCTTCGCGGGGGGAGAGGAGGAGGTAATGTCGTCCGCGGCAGGCCGGACGCGGGCATCGCACTTCGCATCGTCAGCCCTGCTCAAGCTCGATGAGCTCCGCCCTAAGCCGCCGCCGAATAGGCCCCCAGCTCCTGGGCCAGGTGGTCGAACATCAGGCGCATGCGCGGGCTGCCGCGCAGGGTCTCGTGCATACAGATCCACATGTCGAGCTTGAACGAGAACTTGTCGTGCATCACCGGCGTCAGGCCGAAGCGCTTGCCGAGCTGGATCTGGCAGGCGCCGATGCCGAAGCCGGCGCGCAGGGCCGCGAACTGGGCCACGTCGCTGTCGGTGCGCAGCGCGAAGAGGTCGCGGGTGATCGGCCGGTCCAGCGCTAGGTCGTTGACCAGGTCGGGTATGTCCCGGTCATACCCGATGAGATTGTGCTCGATCAGCTCGTCGAAGTTGGTCGGCGTCCCCTTGCGCTCCAGGTAGTCGGCCGTGGCGTAGAACGCGATGGTCAGCTCGCCCACCTTCTTGGCCACCAGGCTGTTCTGGGTCGGCCGCTGCATGCGTACGGCGATGTCGGCGTCGCGCCGCGTCAGGTCCTCGATCTTGTTGGAGAGCGCCAGCTCCACGTCCACGCCGGGGTTCTTCTGGCGGAAGCGGCTCAGGAGCTGCGGCAGCACCTCGACGCCGATCACCTCGCTGGCGGCCACGCGCACGATGCCGCCCTCGCCGCTGGCCACGCCCGAGGCGTCACGGCCGGCGGCCTCGGCGGCGGCCGACATGTCGGCCAGGTGCGGCCGGAACGACAGCGCCAGGTCGGTGGGCTTCAGCCCGCGCGGGCTGCGCAGGAACAGGGGCGCGCCCAGTTGCCGCTCCAGCTGGTCGATATGGCGGCCCAGCGTCGGCTGCGTCAGCCGCCGGATGCGCGCGGCGGCCGAGAAGCTGCCCGCCTCCAAGACGGCGTGCAGGCTCTGCAGAAGGTCCCAGTCCAGCTTCCCAGGCATGCGCGCCTGAATAGCCCCATTCGGCCCGCGCGGGAAATCAGGGCGCGTCGTAGGCGATCAGCCAGCTGCCGTAGCGCAGCGCTCCGGCCAGCGCCTCCTTGAAGTCCTCGGGCATCGCCCGGGCGTCCACCACCTCGGCCGTGCGCACCGCCTTCGGCTGCGAAAAACCGTCGCGGAGCGTCTCGCGGACGGCGATCTCTTCGGCTTCCGCCTCGTCCGTCGCCCGGACAAAGGCGAGGATAGTCAGCCCCTTGCCGGCCTCCTCGGCGTCGAGCGTGACCACGAAAACCCCGACCGGCGCGTCGTCCATGCCCCGGTATCCCGCGATCCGCGCAAAGGCAGAAGGGGCGATCTCGCGGCATTTACTTAGAAATCTAATGAATTGACGCGTCGCAGCACTAGACGCGCCCGGTCCCTCGGACCTACATGCACGTCCATGTCCGGCAAGACCCTCTACGACAAGATCTGGGACGCGCACGTCGTCGATACGCAAGACGGCGAGTCGATCCTCTACATCGACCTGCACCTCATCCACGAGGTCACCACGCCCCAGGCCTTCGCCGGGCTTCGCGCCAACCGCCGCGGGGTCCGCCGGCCCGACCGCACGCTCGCCGTGGCCGACCACAACGTGCCGACCGAGGGCCAGGCCCTGGGCGTCGAGGCCGTCGCCGACGAGGAAGCCCGCCTGCAGCTCCAGACGCTCGCCAAGAACGTCGAGGAATACGGCATCGAGTTCTTCCCGATGGGCGATATCCGCAACGGCATCGTCCACGTTGTGGGCCCCGAGCAAGGCCGCACCCAGCCGGGCATGACCATCGTCTGCGGCGACAGCCATACGTCCACGCATGGCGCGTTCGGCGCCCTGGCCCACGGCATCGGCACGTCCGAGGTCGAGCACGTCCTGGCCACCCAGACCCTGCGCCAGAAGAAGGCCAAGAACTTCCGCGTCCGCATCGAGGGCGAACCGGCCCCCGGCGTCGGCGCCAAGGACTACGCCCTGGCCGTGATCGGCGAGATCGGCACCGCCGGCGGCACCGGCTACGTCATCGAATACGCGGGCTCGGCCGTGCGCGCACTGTCGATGGAGGGCCGCATGACCCTCTGCAACCTGACCATCGAGGGCGGCGCCCGCGCGGGCCTCGTCGCCCCCGACCAGACGACCTTCGACTACATGCAGGGCCGTCCCGCCTCGCCGAAGGGCGGGGCCTGGGAGATGGCGCTGTCGTACTGGAAGACCTTCTTCACCGACGACGACGCCGTCTTCGACCGCGAGATCGTGCTGGACGCCGGCAAGATCGCCCCGTCGGTCACCTGGGGCACCAGCCCCGAGGACGTGATCCCGATCACCGGCGTCGTGCCCTCGCCCGACAGCTTCGACACCCCCGACAAGCGCGCCTCGGCCGCCCGGGCGCTGGAGTACATGGGCCTCTCGGCCGGCCAGAAGATCACCGACGCCAAGGTCGACGTCGTCTTCATCGGCTCGTGCACCAACAGCCGCATCGAGGACCTGCGCGCCGCGGCCAAGATCGCGGAAGGCCGCCACGTGGCCGAGGGCGTCCGCGCCATGGTCGTGCCGGGCTCGGGCCTGGTCGCCGCCCAGGCCGAGGAAGAGGGCCTGGACGAGGTGTTCAAGGCCGCGGGCTTCGAGTGGCGCGAGCCGGGCTGCTCCATGTGCCTGGGCATGAACCCCGACAAACTGACCCCCGGCCAGCGCAGCGCGTCCACCTCGAACCGCAACTTCGAGGGCCGCCAGGGCCGCGGCGGCCGCACCCACCTGATGAGCCCCGCCATGGCCGCCGCCGCCGCCATCGCCGGCCACATCGCCGACGTGCGGGACTTCCTGAAGTGATCACGGGCCTCGATCACGTCGCCTACGTCGTTCGCGACCTGGACGCGGCGATCGAGGGCTATTCGCGCCTCCTCGGCGTCACCCCCGACTGGATCGGCCGGGGCGGCGGCGTGCGCCAGGCCTGGTTCCAGTTCCCCAACATGGCGCTGGACCTGATCGCCCCCGAGGGCGAAGGCGCGTTCGCCGATGGCGTGCGCGCCCAGCTCGACGCCACGGGCGAGGGCCTCTGGGCGCTCGCCTTCGCCAGCGACGACCTGGCCGCCGACGTGAAGCTGATGACCCGCCGCGGCCTCGCCGCCAGCGAGCCCGCGCCCGCCGTCACCACGGCCGACGACGGCAGCGTCCGCGAATGGCTGGGCAGCCGTCTGGACCCCAAGGCCACCGGCGGCCTGCGCATCCTGCTGATGGCCGAGACCTCGCCGCCCTGGCCGCAGGCCAAGGCCTCGGGCGAGGCGCCGGTGACCCAGCTCGACCACGTGGTCGTGGTCACGCCCAACGTCGACCGGGCGCTGGCGGTCTATGGCGCCAAGCTCGGCCTCGACCTGCGGCTCGACCGCGAGAACCCGAAGTGGAACGCCCGCCAGCTGTTCTTCAAGGCCGGCGACAGCGTGATCGAGATGGGCGCGAAGATCGGCGCGCCGCCCACCGACGAGCCCGACCGCTCGGGCGGCCTGGCCTGGCGCGTGGCCGAGCCCCACGCCGCCCAGGCCCGCATCGCCGCCGCCGGCTTCGACGTCTCGGAAGTCCGCACCGGCCGCAAGCCCGGCACCCACGTCTTCACCGTCCGCGACGCCCCTGCCGGCGTCCCGACGATCCTGCTCAGCGCCGAACCGGCTCTGGAAACCGCCTAGAGGCAAACGCCATGGAAGCCTTCACCCGCCTCGACGCTAAGGCCGCGCCCCTGCCGCTGGCCAACATCGACACCGACCAGATCATCCCCAAGCAGTTCCTCAAGACGGTGGAGCGCAAGGGCCTGGCCAAGGGCCTGTTCTACGAATACCGCACCGACGCCGAGGGCCGCGAGAACCCCGACTTCGTGCTGAACCAGCCGGCCTACAAGGGCGCGGGCGTCCTGATCACCGGCGACAACTTCGGCTGCGGCAGCTCGCGCGAGCACGCCCCTTGGGCGCTGATGGACTTCGGCATCAAGGCCGTCATCTCCACCAGCTTCGCCGACATCTTCTACAACAACTGCTTCCAGAACGGCCTGCTGCCGGTGGTGCTGAAGGCCGAGCAGGTCCAGCAGCTCATGGACGAGGCCCGCGGGGGCAACCACGTGACCTCCATCGACCTGGAGGCCCAGACCGTCACCTCGCCGTCCGGCGCGGTCTTCACGTTCGAGATCGACCCCCAGCGCAAGCAGAAGATGCTCCAGGGCCTCGACGCCATCGGCGAGACCCTGCAGGCCGCGCCGTCCATCGACCTCTACGAGCAGAAGCGCGCGCTCGACCGCCCCTGGCTGGAACGGGCGTGACGGTCCTGATCGCGGGCACGGTCCGCGTCCCGCCCGCGAACCTCGACGCCTTCCGGCCGCACATGGAGGCCATGCTGGCCGCGAGCCGCGCCGAGGACGGCTGCCTGACCTACTCCTACGCCGTCGACGTCCAGGACCCCGGCCTGGTCCGGGTGTTCGAGGCCTGGCGCGACGAGGCCGCCCTGCAGGCCCACTTCCAGGCGCCGCACATGGCGACGTGGCGCGCGGCCTGGCCCCAGTTCGGGGTTTCGGACCGCCGCCTCTCCCTGTACGAGGTCGCCTCCGAACGGCCGCTCTAGCTACCTGGGGATTCCGATGACCGACCTGCTGCTCCTGCCCGGCGACGGGATCGGGCCCGAGGTGACGCGCGAAGTCCGCCGCGTGGCCGAGGCGCTGACCCCGGACCTCTCGATCGACGAGCGCCTGTTCGGCGGCATCAGCTACGACACCCATGGCGTCCCGCTCACCGACGAGGCCCTGGCCGCCGCCAAGTCGGCCCGCGCCGTGCTGATGGGCGCCGTCGGCGGTCCGCAGTGGGCGAACGCGCCCCGCGACAAGCGCCCCGAGGCCGGCCTGCTGAAACTCCGCGCCGAGATGAACGTCTTCGCCAACCTGCGCCCGGCGCTCTGCTTCGAGGCCCTGGCCGACGCCTCCAGCCTGAAGCGCGAGCTGGTCGAGGGCCTGGACTTCCTGATCGTGCGCGAGCTGACCGGCGGCATCTACTTCGGCGAGCCCCGCTTCATCGAGGACCTGCCCGGCGGCGGCCAGCGCGCCGTCGACACCCAGGTCTATACCACCGCCGAGATCGAGCGCGTCGCCCGCGTCGCCTTCGAACTGGCCCGCGGCCGCCGCAACAAGGTGCACTCCGCCGAGAAGTCCAACGTCATGGACTCGGGCCTGCTCTGGCGGCGCGTGGTCACCGACCTGCACCAGCGCGAATACGCCGACGTCCAGCTCGAGCACATCCTGGCCGACAACGCGGCCATGCAGATCGTCAAGAACCCCAAGCAGTTCGACGTCATGGTCACCGACAACCTGTTCGGCGACATCCTCTCGGACGCGGCGGCCCAGCTCACCGGCTCGCTCGGCATGCTGCCCTCGGCCGCCCTGGGCGTGGCGGGCACGCCGGGCCTCTACGAGCCCATCCACGGCTCGGCCCCCGACATCGCCGGCCGGAACCTGGCCAACCCGCTGGCCGCGATCCTGTCGTTCGAGATGGCGCTCCGCTGGTCCCTCGACCGCGCGCCGGAAGCCGATCGCCTCTTCGCCGCCGTGGAAAAGGCCCTGGCCGCCGGCGCCCGCACCCGCGACCTCGGCGGGACGCTGACCACCAACCAGATGGGCGACGCCGTCCTGAAGGCCCTCTGACGCCAAACTCGTCATCCCACGGGCGCCCGAAGGGCGAACCGGGGGGACCCAAGCTGAGTCGATTGTCAGGCGTCGGCGTCGACCTCATCTCCGCTTGGGTCCCCCGGCTCAGCCTTCGGCTGACCGTGGGATGACGAGCAGGGGTTGAGTCAGAGCTTCAGCCGCCAGGTCTCCGAGACCTCGGGCTTGCCGAAGTCCTCGTGCGTCCAGGTCTCCGCCAGCTCGAAGCCCGCCGCCGCATAGATGCCCCGTGCCGCGCTCAGCACCTCGTGGGTCCACAGCACGATCTCGCGGTAGCCCTTCTCGCGCGAGAACCGCACGCACTCGTCCACCAGCCGCTTGCCCAGGCCCGTGCCCCGGGCCGCCGCCTCGACCATCAGCAGGCGCAGGCGCGCCACGCCCGGCTCGGCGTCCTTGACGATGAACACCGACCCCACGCGCTCGCCGCCGCGCTCTGCAATCCAGCAGCGCTCCAGCTCGGGATCGAAACTGTCCAGGAAGTCGGCGCAGATCCGCGCCGTCACCGCCTCGATGTGCGGCGCCCAGCCGTAGGTCTCGCCGTAGAACACCCCATGGCGCTCGGTCACCCAGCCCATGTCGCCGGTCTGGTGGCCACGCAGCACGATCGGCGCCTTGTCGGCCTGCGGCGCCAGCAGCGCCTGCGCCGTGCCCAGCGCGCCGGCCAGCTCGGCCCGCTGGGGCTGGGAAAGGTCGCCGATCATCGTCTCCACGCGCTCGACGGTCTTGGCGTTCAGCCCGGCGAAGAACGCCTCCCCCTCGCCCGTCAGGCCCAGCGTCACGCTGCGCCCGTCGCGCGGCGAGCGCGCCCGCGCCACCAGCCCGTCCCGCTCCAGCCGCGCCAGCATCCGGCTCAGGTACCCGGCGTCCAGGTCCAGCGCCTGGGCGATGGCCCCCGGCGTGGTCGCCCCGCCGCCGTGGGCGATCTCGTACAGCACCCGGTTCTCGGCCAGCGTGTAGGGCCCACCCATGTAGCTGCGTTCCAGGACGCCGATGGCGCGGGTGTAGAAGCGGTTGAAGCGGCGGACGGCCGCCACGGTGTCGATCTCAGCCATGCCTCGATTGGGCTCTAGATAGTTGCCTGCGTCAAGTATCTTCCGGTAGGCGCCCGTTAAGGTAGAGCTGCGATCCTTTGCAGCTTCACGACCCCATCCGCGATCCCGCCGATGACCGAAGACGACGCCCCGAAACCCGACCGCCGCGCCGGTGACGCCGCCGTGCTGGGCCTGGCCGAAAGCCTCCTCGCCGCCCTCGGCAAGGCGCCCTCCGCCGACGAGCTCCAGACCCTGCGCGCGGTCGCGTCCACCTATCCCGATGACGGCCGGGACGGCGCCGGCGAGGTGGCCCGAAGCCTGGTCGGCCTGATCGACGACCTCATCGCCTCGGGCGCCGTCGACCGCGAGGCCCTCGCCGTCCACGTCCGCGCCTGGCGCTTCATGGTCTCGCGCAGGCCCCACGCCCCCGAACGCGCCGAAGTCCTCCGCGGCCTCGCCGCCGTCCGCGACCTCTACGCCCCCTCGAAAGCTGCCCACGCGGCTTAAGGCCGACCACACCCTCCGCATCCTTCTCCCCTTGCGGGAGAAGGTGGCCTGCGAAGCAGGTCGGATGAGGGGTCACGCTCCGCGATCCGGCTCACAGCGCGCCGCAGGCGCTGTCTTTCTTGAAACCACGGACCATCACGGACGACCCCCAGCTGTCTGTGATGGTCCGTGATGGTCCGTGGTCGACTTGAAGCGGCGCTGGCGCGCCATCGCGGCTGAAAGGCCCGCACGACCCCTCATCCGTCGGCTACGCCGACACCTTCTCCCGCAAGGGGAGAAGGACGCGCCCCGCCTACCCCAGCACCGACCGCGCCGCCGCGACCGCGCGAGCCACGTCCGCCTCGGTCGTGCGCCAGTTGCAGACGCTGATCCGCATGCAGCGCACGCCGCGCCAGGTCACCCCGCCGAAGAAGGCCTCGCCCGTGGCGTTGATCGCCGCGATCACCGCGTCGGTCCGCCGGTCGTGGTCGGCCTCGGTGGAGCCCGCGGCGGGATCGCGAAAACGCACCAGCCCCTGGTTCAGCCGCGCGTCGGCCATCCGCTCCACGCCCGCCAGCGCCGACAGTCCGTCCACCAGCGCCTGGGCGTGGCGGCAAGTGCGCTCCACCAGTTCGGCCAGGCCGTCGGCGCCCAGCTCGCGGATCGCCGCATAGATCGGGAACCCCCGCGCGCGGCGCGAGAACTCCGGGTTCCAGTCGATCTGGTCGCGCGCCGCCTCGGCCGCCGGCAGGTAGCTGGTCGACAGCGTCATCGCCGCCCGGTGGGCCTCGGCGTCGCGCACGAAGGCCAGCCCGGAGTCGTAGGGCACGTTCAGGTACTTGTGCGCGTCGGTGGTCCAGGAGTCGCAGAGCTCGATCCCATGCGCCAGCGCCCGGCGCTGCGGCGCCACCTTGGCCCAGAGCCCGAACGCGCCGTCCACATGGACCCAGGCCCCGGCCGCCCGCGCCAGCGGGACCAGCGCCTCGAAGGGATCGAACGCCGCCCGGTTCAGCTCGCCCGCCTGCAGCACCACGATCGTGGGCCCACGCCCCGCGGCCAGCGCCGCCGCCAGCCCCTCGGGCGTCACCGTCCCATCCTCGCTGAGCGGCAGCGGGACCATGTTGTCCGAGCCCAGGCCCAGCAGGCGCACCGCCCGGTCCACCGACCCGTGCCGCTCGGCATTCGCCAGGACGCGGATCGCCGGCGACCCCGCCAGCCCCCGGCGCTCCACGTCCCAGCCCGCGTCGCGCAGCACCGCGTGCCGCGCCGCGGCCAGGCAGGTGGCGTGCGCCATCTGCGTCCCGGTGACGAAGCCCACGCTGGTCCCGGCCGGCAGGTCGAACAGCCGCGTCAGCCAGCCGGCGGCGATCTCCTCCACCACCGAGGCGGCGGGCGAGCAGGCGTGGATGCCGGCGTTCTGGTCCCACACGGTGGTCAGCCAGTCGGCGCCCATGGCCGCCGGCACGCCGCCCCCGATCACCCAGGCGAAGTGCCGCCCGGTCTGGGTGCCCAGGATGCCCGGCGCGGCGTCGGCCGCCAGCTCGTCCACCACCTGGGCGGCCGGCGTCCCCGCCTGCGGCAGCGGCCGCGCCAGCCGCGCGCGCAGGGCCGCCAGGTCCACGGTCGTGGCGACGGAGCGGGTATCCAGGCTGTCGAGATAGGCCCGCGCGTGGTGCGTCGCGCGGCCCAGGGCGTCATGATCCGAAGTCGTCATGGCCGACGGTTCGTCCGCCGTCCGCCCCCGGTCAACGACCAGTTTGTGAACTGCGGCTGTACGTTCCGATTTCCGCCATGCATGGTCCGGCCGCACACCGGAGGAAAGCCGCCATGGGCAACCACTGGCTCGTGAAGTCCGAGCCCGCCAAATATGCCTTCGCCGACCTGCAGCGCGACGGGAAGACCGTCTGGGACGGCGTCCGCAACAACGCCGCGGCCCTGCACCTGAAGGCCATGAAGACCGGCGACGAGGTGCTCTACTACCACTCGCAGGAGGGCCTCGCCGTGGTCGGGATCGCCAAGGTGGTCAAGGAGGCCTTCCCGGACGCCACCGACCCCACGGGCCGCTTCGTCGCCGTCGAGCTCGCCCCCGTGCGCGAGCTGAAGGCGCCGGTCACGCTGAAGGACATGAAGGCCAATCCGGCGCTCTCGGCGCTGGAGATGATCCGCCAGGGCCGCCTCTCGGTCTCCCCCGTCCGGCCCGAGGAATGGGCCGCCATCCTGAAGATGTCCGAGGCCTGAAGCCGATGTCCTGGAAGCGTCTCGTCCCCGCCCTCGCCGCCCTGGCCCTCGCCGGCCCTGCCTGCGCCCAGAAGCCGGAAGACACCGAACAGGCCGGCCCGACCCCGCGGATCGTGACCCCGGCCGCCCAGCCCGGCGGCCCGCCCTCGGACGCCGTCGTCCTGTTCGACGGCAAGGACCTCTCCGAATGGGTCTCGACCAAGGACAAGAGCCCGCCCGGCTGGACGGTCGAGGACGGCGCCATGGTCGTGAAGCTGGCGGCCGGCAACATCGAGACCAAGCGCACCTTCGGCAGCTACCAGCTCCACATCGAGTGGAAGGTCCCCAAGGGCATCACCGGCTCGGGCCAGCTGCGCGGCAACAGCGGCGTGTTCCTGGCCTCCACCGGCGTCGGCGACGGCGGCTACGAGCTGCAGGTGCTCGATTCCTACGAGAACACCACCTACGTGAACGGCCAGGCCGCCAGCATCTACAAGCAGTCCCCGCCCCTGGTGAACGCCATGCGCCCGCCCGGCGAATGGCAGGTCTACGACGTGGTCTGGACCGCCCCCACCTTCGCGGCCGACGGCGAGCTGAAGACACCCGCCAAGGTCACCGCCTTCCACAACGGCGTCCTGGTCCAGAACGACTTCGTCCTCGCCGGCCCCACCCGCTACATCGGCAAGCCCGAATACACCCCCGCCCACGGCCGCTCGCCGCTCAAGCTGCAGGCCCACGCCGGCGGCGGCCCGGTCAGCTTCCGGAACATCTGGGTGCGGCCATTGGATTGAGGGGCGCTACGCCAGGATGGCGCGAGTTGCGCTTGGGGCGGTGGCCTTCCATAGCTGCACCATGAGCCGCACGTTCGTGGTCTTCAGCCTTGCGATCTCATTCTTGGCCGGCGGATGCGGATCGAGGGCGGCGTCATCGCATGACGGCGTATTCAGCGATGTGCGGATCAACCCGGAGACTGGCGATGCGTCCGGCATTCGGATTGTCGTGAGTGACCGCGGGCGGAGTTCGACCGTCCATGTCACGGTATGCGAAGGCGGCTGTAACGGCGGAAGCGATCGGCCTGCGATTGTGCGAGGGGAGCGGATCACCTTTACGCTCCGCGAGCCTTACTTCGATCAGCGCGGAAGCGTCGCGGAAGTCGACGAGACGCGATGCGACGGATCCTTCGGGCCGGACGCTCTCGTGCTGACCTGCTCCGGATCGCGCTCGTTCCACGCTACGATCCCGCGCGCTGGAAACTCCACCGCACAGGGCGCGGCTTCATAGGGGGCTCACCCTCACGTCGGCAACGGATCGAATTCCGACCTCGCGTCCCCGACGCACCCCGCGCCTTAAGTCCACGGCAGCCCACAAGCGCCGGCGCTCGGGCGGGTCAAGGACCGCGCGCCAGCGCGACCGCGCAGCGGCTCGTCCTTGAGGCGTCCGGGCGGCGGCGCACACTCCACGCCCGGACTTCTCGCCCCCCTCAGCCTTCTCCTCTCCCA
>Ga0065165_1001144_pt1 | contig 31015 bp, 29 predicted proteins | sample AraplaMF_Cvi_mMF_FD_63813 | JGI IMG/M metagenome (GOLD analysis project Ga0065165, IMG submission 63813) | Arabidopsis root microbial communities from the University of North Carolina, USA - plate scrape MF_Cvi_mMF (version 2) (version 3) | ecosystem: Host-associated > Plants > Roots >... | reverse complement strand
GATGGTCGACCAGCTCAACCGCTTCGCGGGCGAGGTGACGCGCGTGGCGCGCGAGGTCGGCACCGAAGGCCGCCTCGGCGGCCAGGCCAACGTGCCCGGCGTCGCCGGCACCTGGAAGGATCTCACCGACAGCGTGAACTCGATGGCGGGCAACCTGACCGCCCAGGTCCGCAACATCGCCGAAGTGACGACTGCCGTGGCGCGCGGCGACTTGTCCCGCAAGATCACCGTGGACGTGAAGGGCGAAATCCTCGAGCTGAAGAACACCATCAACACCATGGTGGACCAGCTCAACGGCTTCGCCGGCGAAGTGACGCGCGTGGCGCGTGAGGTCGGTACCGAAGGCAAGCTCGGCGGCCAGGCCGAGGTGCCCGGCGTCGCCGGCACCTGGAAGGACCTCACCGACAACGTCAACTTCATGGCATCGAACCTGACCGCCCAGGTCCGCAACATCGCCGAGGTCGCGACCGCCATCGCCGGCGGCGATCTGTCGAAGAAGATCACGGTGGACGTGCGCGGCGAGATCCTGCTGCTGAAGGACACGCTCAATACGATGGTGGAGCAGCTCCGCTCTTTCGCCGCCGAAGTGACGCGCGTCGCGCGCGAGGTCGGTACCGAGGGCCGGCTCGGCGGTCAGGCCGTCGTGCCCGGCGTCGGCGGCACCTGGAAGGATCTCACCGACAACGTCAACCTGCTGGCCGCGAACCTCACCACGCAGGTCCGCAACATCGCCGAAGTCACCACGGCCGTCGCGCGCGGCGACTTGTCCCGCAAGATCACCGTGGACGTGAAGGGCGAAATCCTCGAGCTGAAGAACACCATCAACACCATGGTGGACCAGCTCAACGCCTTCGCCGGCGAAGTCACGCGCGTGGCGCGCGAGGTCGGCACCGAAGGCGAGCTGGGCGGCCAGGCCCAGGTGCCCGGCGTCGCCGGCACCTGGAAGGACCTCACCGACACCGTGAACGTCATGGCGGTGAACCTGACCGAGCAGGTGCGCGGCATCGTCAAAGTGGTGACCGCGGTCGCCAACGGCGACCTCAAGCAGAACCTGACCGTGAAATCGAAGGGCGAGGTCGCAGCCCTCGCCGACACCATCAACAACATGACCGCGACGCTCGCGACCTTCGCCGAGCAGGTGACATCGGTGGCACGCGAGGTCGGCGTCGAGGGGCGGCTCGGCGGTCAGGCCGACGTGCCCGGGGCCGCCGGCACCTGGAAGGACCTCACCGGCAACGTCAACCTTTTGGCGGCCAACCTCACCTCGCAGGTGCGCGCGATCGCGGAAGTCGCGACCGCCGTGACCAAGGGCGATTTGACGCGCTCGATCCAGGTCGATGCCCGTGGCGAAGTGGCCGAGCTGAAAGACAACATCAACACGATGATCACGAACCTCCGTCTGACGACGGACGTGAACACCGAGCAGGACTGGCTGAAGACCAACCTCGCCAAATTCACCAACATGCTCCAGGGCCAGCGCGACCTCGCCACCGTCGGCCGGCTGCTGCTGACCGAATTGTCGCCGCTGGTGAACGCCCATACCGGCGTGATCTACCAGGTCGAGAGCGAGGACAATCCGCAACTGCTGCTGCTCGCCTCCTATGCCGGCGACGGCGTCTATCCCTACCAGCGCGTGCTTCAGTTCGGCGACGGGCTGATCGGCCAGTGCGCGCTGGACAAGCGCCCGCGCGTGGTCGCGGACATTCCCTCCGATGTGGTGCCGATCAATTCGGCGCTGCTCCGCGTCGCGCCGAAGAACCTCGTGGTGCTGCCGGTGCTGTTCGAGGGCCAGGTCAAGGCGGTGATCGAGCTTGCCTCGCTCGCCTCCTTCACGACCTCGCAGATGACCTTCCTGGAGCAGCTCACCGACTCCATCGGCATCGTGCTCAACTCGATCGAGGCGACGATGCAGACCGAGGGCCTGCTGAAGCAGTCGCAGCAGCTCGCCGGCGAGCTTCAGACCCAGCAGCGCGAATTGCAGCAGACCAACGACCAGCTCGAGCAGAAGGCGCAGCAGCTCGCCGAACGCAACGTCGAGGTCGAGCGCAAGAACCAGGAGATCGAGCAGGCCCGCCGCGCGCTCGAGGAAAAGGCGACCGAGCTGGCGCTGACATCGAAGTACAAGTCCGAATTCCTAGCCAATATGAGCCACGAGCTGCGTACGCCGCTGAACTCGATCCTGATCCTGGGACAGCAGCTCACCGACAATCCGGACGGCAATCTCTCTGCCAAGCAAGTCGAATTCGCCCGCACCATCCATGGCGCCGGCACCGATCTCTTGAACCTCATCAGCGACATTCTCGATCTCTCCAAGATCGAGTCCGGCACGGTGACGGTCGACGCCGAGGAGATCCTGACCGCGAACCTGCTCGAAACCGTCGGGCGGCCGTTCCGCCACGAGGCCGAGAACCGCAATTTGTCGTTCAAGATCGACGTCGATCCGAACCTTGCGCGCAGCATCGTCACCGACTCCAAGCGGCTGCAACAGGTGCTGAAGAACCTGCTCTCCAACGCCTTCAAGTTCACCGCCGAAGGCGAGGTTCGCCTGCAGGTCGCCGCGGCCGTCGGCGGCTGGGGCACAGATCACCCGGTGCTGAACTCCGCGCCGGCCGTGATCGCATTCGAAGTGTCGGACACGGGCATCGGCATTCCCCTGGAGAAACAGAAGCTGATCTTCGAGGCGTTCCAGCAGGCGGACGCCGGCACCAGCCGCAAATATGGCGGCACCGGCCTTGGCCTTGCGATCAGCCGCGAGCTCGCGAGCCTGCTCGGCGGCGAGATCCATCTGCGCAGCGCGCCCGGCAAGGGCTCGTCCTTTACGCTCTATCTGCCGCTGAAATATTCCGGCCCGACGCTGGCGCCGCGCGCCACGCCTACGCCGCACCAGCCCCCCGCGCTCCAGCCGGCTACGCCGGAGCAGCAGCGTGTCATCGAGCAGCTGCCCGACGACCGGCTCAACCTCGAGCCCGGCGACACCATCCTGCTGATCGTCGAGGACGATCCGCATTATGCGCGCGTGCTGGTCGACCTCGCCCGCGACAAGGGCTTCAAGGTTCTGGTCGCCGCACGCGGCGCCGAGGCGCTTGAGCTCGCGAAGCAATATCAGCCGCGGGCCGTCTCGCTCGACGTCTTCCTGCCGGACATGCTGGGCTGGACCGTGCTGAGCCAGCTCAAGCACAATCCGCTGACCCGGCACATCCCCGTGCAGATCATCACGCTGGACGAGGATCGCCAGCACGCGCTGGCGCGCGGTGCATTCTCCTTCGTCAACAAGCCGACCACGACCGAGGGCGTCTCGGCCGCGCTGACGCAGATCAAGGAATATGCGCGTCCCAGGCGCAAGCGGCTGCTGATCGTCGAGGACAACGAGGCCGAGCAGCTCTCGATCCGCGAGCTGCTGCATCACGACGACATCGAGATCGTGACGACCGATACCGGCGCCGGCGCGCTCTCGACGCTGCGCGAGGCGCCCTGTGATTGCGTGGTGCTCGACCTGCGCCTGCCCGACATGAGCGGCTTCGAGGTGCTGGACCAGATCCGCCACGACGAGACGCTCTCCAACATTCCGGTCGTGGTCTTCACCGGCCGTGAGCTGTCGGCGGAGGAGGACGCGGAACTCCACACCATGGCGCGCAGCATTGTGGTGAAGGGCGTGGAATCGCCGGAGCGCCTGCTCGACGAAACCGCCTTGTTCCTGCATCGCGTGATCACGGAACTGCCGGTCGAGAAGCAGCGCATGCTGGAGAAGCTGAACAGTTCCGACGAGGATCTGATCGGCAAGACCGCCCTGCTCGTCGACGACGACGCCCGCAATATCTTCGCGCTGTCGAGCGTGCTGGAACGGCGCGGCATGAAGGTGCTGACGGCGACCACCGGCCGCGAGGCGGTCACGCTTGTCGAATCCAACCCGGAGATTGCCATCGTGCTGATGGACATCATGATGCCGCAGATGGATGGCTATCAGACCATTGGCGTCATTCGCGAGAACCCGGCCTTCGCGCGCCTGCCCATTATCGCGCTGACCGCCAAGGCGATGAAAGGCGACCGCGAGAAATGTCTGGAAGCCGGTGCGTCCGACTACCTCGCCAAACCCGTCAACACCGATCAATTGCTGCTTGCGATCCGCATGTGGCTGCACCGCTGAGTTTGGATCCGCGAATGGACCACGAAAAGGTCAACATCCTCCTCGTCGACGACCAGCCTGCCAAGCTGCTCGCCTATGAGGTGATTCTGAAGGATCTCGGCGAGAACCTCGTGATCGCCTCGTCCGGCCGCGAGGCGCTGGAGGTGCTGCTCAAGACCGAGATCGCGGTGATCCTGGTCGACGTCTGCATGCCCGAGCTCGACGGCTTCGAGCTCGCCGCGATGATCCGCGAGCATCCGCGCTTCCAGAAGACCGCGATGATCTTCATCTCGGCCATACAAGTCAGCGACATCGACCGGTTGCGCGGCTACGAGATGGGCGCGGTCGACTACGTCCCCGTGCCGGTCGTGCCGGAGGTGCTGCGCGCCAAGGTCAAGGTGTTTGCCGAGCTCTACCGCAAGACCCGGGAGCTCGAACGGCTGAACCAGGATCTCGAGGACCGCGTGCGCGCGCGCACGGCCGAACTGGAGAACTCCACCGCGAAGCTGCGCGAGAGCGAAGAGCGGCGCAGCATGGCGATCGCTGCCGGCAAGATGGGGTCCTGGGATTGGGATTGGGCCAACGGCGACTGGATGTGGGACGAAGGCCAGTACCGCATCTTTGGCGTGACACCGGAGACCTTCAACGTCACTTCGGCGAATATCCAGGCGCTGCTGCACCCCGACGATGTCGACCGGTTCGGCCAGGCGATCGCCGCGTTCAATAACGGCGCACACGCTTATGAAGGCGAGTTTCGCGTCAGCCGGCCCGACGGCGAGGTGCGCTGGTGCGTCGGCACCGCCGCCGCGACGGTGGACCAGGCCGGCCGCGTGGTGCGGGTGAGCGGCGTCACCGTGGACATCACCGAGCGCAAGCGTGCGGAAGAAAGACAAAATCTGCTGGCGCGCGAGGTCGATCATCGCGCCAAGAATGCGCTGGCGCTGGCACAGTCGATCGTGCGCCTCACCCGCGCCGACGAGGTCAAGGCCTATGTCAACGCCGTCGAAGGGCGCATCAACGCGCTCGCGCGCGTGCACACGATCCTGTCGCTGTCGAGCTGGCAGGGCGCCGAACTTTCCAAGCTGATCGACGAGGAGCTCGCGCCCTATTCGCTCGGCGGCCAGATCAAGCTGTCGGGTCCCGAGGTTCAGTTGCTGCCGGCGACCGCCCAGACGCTCGCACTCGCGCTGCACGAGCTTTTCACCAACTCGGCCAAATACGGCGCGCTCTCGACACGGTCGGGCCGCCTCTCGATCGGCTGGCAGGTCGACGAAGATCACCTCTCGCTGAGCTGGGAGGAATCCGGCGGTCCGCTGGTGCGGACGCCGAAGTCCCGCGGCTTCGGCACGCGGAGCTTGCTGGCGAGTGTCGAGTCCCAGCTCGGCGGTCAGGCGCAATTCGATTGGCGCGCCGAGGGCCTGCTGTGCCGGCTGGAGGTGCCGCTGACGCGGAAGGCCGCATCCGTACCGGCGGCCGCGAGCAAATTCGACGCGGCTCCCTCCGAGGCCCTTCAGCGGGCCTCGGGTTAGCGAGCGCCGACAACCCTCAGGCGCTGCATCGGCTGCGGTTCGTCAGCGATGCGTCCTTCCAGCCAGGCTTCCGTTTGCGAAAGATCGCGCAGCGCCCTTGCATAGCGGCGTGCCGCACTGCGCTCTGCGCCGCGCGGGAGATGGCGCGCCTTGCGGAGCATGTCAGCCGCCGCGTTGCGATAGGCCAGCGAGCGGTAAAGAAAAACGACCTTACCCATATCCAATGTTCCCGTGTTGATGCGCCTTATCCTCGCAAGCCCGGCATGAACGTCGGATGAAGCAGCGGATGACAATTCCTTCACGCGAGTGGAACCGGGGGATCGTCGCACGCGTTTGCATGCGGAATCGAGGGCCGGTTCCATGCGTGCGAATAAGTCGCCCAAGAAATCGCCGAGCCTGATCTCTCCCGCCGGCGTCATCAAGCTCGTCACGCATACGGTGATGGGCGCAGCTCTTGGGCTCGCATTCGGCCTCGCGCTCGCTTTGTCCAATCCGGCGGTCGCCAATCTTCTCAATCACGGCGGAAGCCAGGCCATGGTCGTCCTCCTGCTCACACTCGTGACGACATTCGGGATCGGGGCCACGCTCACGGGCGTCGTGTTCATCCTCGCGGAGGACAAGGAATCTTGAAGCCCTGCGTGAAGCGTAGCGCGCTTTCAGTCGGAACTCCTGCGGCGAACAGCGGTTGGCTGCCTGCGTCAATTTAACCCAGGGAGTTCCCGCGCATGAAAACGACCAAGCTCGCACTCGCCGTGATGTTGGCAACCGGCCTCGCCGCCGCCCCGTTCGCCGCGCAGGCCAAGTCGCACAAGGCGAAACATGAATCCTCGACCTCGTCGTCGCAGACAACGGGCGCCAACACGAAATCGAAGAGCCCCGATCCCTCCGGCCAGGGCGGCTCTGGACCCGGCTCCGACCAGGGCGGCACCATGACAAAGGGCACGAGCGGCTCCAAATAGGCGCGGTGCCATTCGTCGAAGGCCCCGCACGCGCGGGGCCTTCTTGCCTTGGTGTTCGATACAATCGCTCTGACGCCAGATCGTCGACGCGCGTCAGTTGCGCCGGATGTCGGCGACCGGAAGCCTACCGCTCGCGGAATTCATCTTCACGAGCTGGTCGAGCTGCGCGCGCTTGCGTGCGATCAGAAGCTGGGCCGCGGCATCGTCGAGCCCCTCGCGCTGCAATTGCCGGATCGCTGAGCCCAGTTCGAGAATCTCGGCGCGCAATCTCAGAATCCGGTACGTGTCCGGGTCTTCCTCCACCGCGCGCCCCCAAAGCTCTCAGCGACGCGTCATCGCGCGCAGGGCATTCCCGACCTGGTTGCTGGCTGTCTTCACCGGACGAAGGCGTACCCGGTCACGAACATCAGGCAGCACATCGCCGCCGCCGGCCGCCTTCCATTCGCCGATCAGCAAGTTGATTTTCCGGCGCAGATCCATCTGCGCCAGGGCCTTTTCCGTGCAGTCGCGGTCGCGATTGACGAGGTCGCGCACCGATGCCTCGATATCGGCCATTTCCAGCCTCAAGGCACTGATTTTACGTCGAATTTCATTAATTCTGTTGTCCATGACTTGTTAGAACAAAATAAGAACATATAGTCAAGTCAGGATTTCAGAATGGAGAGGCCAGATGCAGGTTCAGGGTAAATACGATGCCAGGGTTTTCCTCGCCGAGCAGATGACGCGGACGCAAGGCCTGAAGTTGAAGCGACTGAGCGAGGAGGCCTATCAGCCCGCGCAGTACAATCGGGATCTGTCCTTCTCCGAGGCTGCGCGCCGCATCCAGGTGCTCGAGGCCGAGATCGAATTGGCAAACTCGTTCTGAGGTGTGTGCCGCGCGCTTGGAACGTTGAGTCAGCAATCCGGTTCTGTCCCTGGGCCAAGGGAGAGAGTTGATGGCACGCAAGGCAAAGAAACGCCGCTATTCGCGTAGCGCCGGCAGCGATGTCGAGCGGGAGATGCGCCGTTACAAGAAGGGTACTGCCAAGAGCGGACCCGGCGGTCGCGGTGGACGCGTGAAGAGCCGCAAGCAGGCGATCGCGATCGGCCTGTCCGAGGCGCGCAAGAAGGGCAAGAAGGTCCCGAAGAAGGCATCCAGGAAAAAGACCGCCAAGAAGAAGACGGCCAAAAAGACGGTCAAGAAATCGTCGAAGCGCAAGTCCAGCAAGCGGTGATGCTGGCCAGCGTCAGGTCATGCTGCCCGGCATGAAGCAGCGGATCGCAATCCCGAACGAGGTCTTCACCGGCCAAACCATGGTGCGCCCCGCCCGGTTCGGCTCGGTGATGACCGCCTCATCGGGGACATCGACCCATTGACCGTCGAGGCGCACGCGATAATGCCCGTCATGGGATTCCCAATCGGGATCCGAGACGGCAAATCCGTCGGCGTCCGAGCAGCATGGGCCGAGATGGCTGCGCAGACTGTCGAACCAGGGTTTTAGGGGTGAGTTGGCGTAGCGGCCATCGTCGCGCCCGAGGGCGTTTCCAGTCGTCAGCACGATTGGCGCCGCCAGCAGCGCATATCTCAGCGAGAGCTTCAATCGATCCATGTCGGCACCGATCAAATGCGAACCTCCGGTTCCACGAGACGACCGGGCGTTCGAAGTTCCACTCCTGCAATTCGCCTCGGCGTCCTCATTGACGCCCAGGTCCACCACGCGATTCCAAAGTGTGACGAGCGAACGCGGCTTTTTCGGACGAACCCGTCATCAATGCTGCCGTTAACGAGAATGTTATCGGCGCCTGTGGGTATCTTCCCGGCGCGCACGAAAAAGGCGGCCCTCGGGGCCGCCTTTTGAGCTTGCTGTCAAAGCGTGGGGCTTACGCCAGCGGCACCGCGACGAACCGGGTCGCCTCCGCGTTCCTGACCTGGAGCAGCACGCTGTTCTTGCCGGACGATTTGGCCTGCGCCAGCTCCGAGCGGACGTCGCCGACATTGGCAACAGGCTTGCCGCCGACATTGAGGATGACATCGCCGGTCTGGATGCCGCGCTGCGCGGCCGGCCCTTGCGGATCGACCTCGGTGACGACGACGCCCTTCGGGCCGGCGCCCTGCACGTCGCCAGCCGGTGCTAGAGCGAGACCCAGGCGCGGCGTGCCGTTGCCCGGCTGTGCCTTGCCGTCGTCGGCTTTGGCCTGCCGCTCGTTCGGCAGTTCGCCGAGCGCGAGCGTCACCGTCCTGGCTCCGCCCTTGTGGACGACGTCGAGCTTTACGGACGTCCCCGGCGCCAGCGTTGCGATGGTGCGGGCGAGGTCGCGGGAGTCCTTGATCGCGGTGCCGTTGACGGCGGTGATGACATCGCCGGCCTCGATACCGGCCTTCGCCGCGGGGCTGTTGTCCTGCGGATTGTCGACGATCGCGCCGCGTGCCTCCTTCAGGCCGAGACTGTCCGCGATCTCGGCTGTCACCGGCTGCACCTGCACGCCGAGCCAACCGCGGGTCACCGCGCCCTTGTCCTTCAGCTGTGCGACGACGAGCTTTGCGGTCGTGGACGGAATGTCGAAGCCGATGCCGACCGAGCCGCCCGACGGCGAGAAGATCGCGGTGTTCACGCCGATCACGTTGCCGTTCATGTCGAACGCCGGGCCGCCGGAATTGCCCTTGTTGATGGGCGCGTCGATCTGGATGAAGTCGTCATAGGGACCGTTGCCGATATCGCGGCCACTGGCCGAGACGATGCCGGCCGTCACGGTGCCGCCGAGACCGAAGGGATTGCCAACCGCGACCACCCAATCGCCGATCCGCGGCTTCTGGTCGGAGAACTTCACGAACGGAAAGTCCTTCTTGCCGTCGACCTTGATCAGCGCGAGATCGGTCTTCGGATCGGTGCCGACGACCTTCGCGGTGTAGATCGTGCCGTCGTCCATCGTCACCTGCACCGACTCGGCATGGTCGACGACGTGATTGTTGGTCACGGCATAGCCGTCAGCGGAGATGAAGAAGCCGGAGCCTTCGCCCGTGATCACCTGGTGACGCTGGCGCGGCATGCCGTTCATGCCACCGCGGAAGCCGAACTGCCGCGAGAACTGGTCGAACGGGGAATCCTCGTCCTGGTCCATCCGGTTCTGTTGCAGCATCGCGCTCTTGTCGTTGTCCTGGTCGATCTTGACCCGCACCGAGATGACGGCGGGTTTGACCTTGGCGACGAGATCGCCGAAGCCCGGCGGCGTGGCTGCGCTTTCGGCAGCCTGAGCCGGCGCGATCAAGGACGTCATGCCGAACGGCGAAGAAACGGGAGAGGCAGCCAGCACGGCTACGCCAAGCGCGGCCACGGTGCCGAGCAGCGCCAGCCGGCGAGGCCTCAGGATCTTGCGGGACGTGGTGGTGTCGGAATTGACGTGGTCGTTCATGTCGAAATGTCCATGTTGGGTAAGTCGCCTTGCACCCAACATGGACGTCGCCACCTTACGGCGTCCCGTCCATCCGATTAAATCTTGGCAAAGATGCTGCGGCCATCGGCACGGCCGAGCATCGGGCTGCACCTGCATGTTTGATGCAGCTCAACGCAAGGCCGGCGACCAGTGCGAGACTGCGGCCAACGGATGATGTCCAGCGGAGGCGCGCCATGTACAAAGACATTCTCGTCCACATCCCAACCGAACGCCCGATGCGTCCCGTGATCGACGGCTCGATTTCGCTCGCGGCGCATCTCAACGCCCATCTCGACGCGGTCGCGGTCGGCTATGTCGCCACCAGTGCAGCCTACGTCATGGAGGGCGGTGCCGCAGTGGCGGCCGTGTTCGAGATGGAACGCGAGCGAGCGGCGGAACGGGCCGAGGCTGCCCTCGCGGTCTTCAAGAGCGAGGCGGCGAACGCCGGCATTTCCTACGACTGCCACCCGCTCGGCGCGATCCCGGTGGATGCCGGCGGCTCGCTCGGCGAGATGGCGCGGCTGCACGATCTCAGCGTCGTGCTCCAGCCCGACCCGGCGCAGGGTTCGTTCGACAACGACGTGCCGGGCGAGATCCTGTTCCAGTCGGGCGGCCCGGTGCTGTTCCTGCCCTATACCTTCCATGGCGCCTTCAGGGCGAAACGGATCGGCATCTGCTGGGACGGCAGCCGCCTCGCCGCCCGCGCAATGCGCGACGCAGCTCCCTTCCTGGCCCGCGCCGAGGAAATCGTGATCATCACGATCAACGAAGCCGACACGGTGTCCGACGACGTGTCAGCGCGCAATCTGGCAAAGCATCTGGGCCGGCGCGGACTCTCGACCCGCATTGTCGGCCTGTCCGCGGCGCGCTCCGACATCCAGCCGACCATCCTGTCGCTGACCGCCGACGAGAACCTCGACCTGCTGGTGATGGGCGGCTACGGCCATTCGCGACTGCAGGAGCGCATCCTTGGCGGCGTCACCCGCGCCATGCTGGAGGCCATGACGGTGCCGACGCTCATGTCGCACTAGCGAGACCGGTGCAACGCCCTTATGCCGCGACAGGGGTCTCCCATGCCGCGGCTGCGACGGCGTCTTCTTCGCGTTGCGCATTGCACGCGTCGAAATGGGCCTTCAACGCGATCTCGGCGAGATGCTCGAAATGTTCGGCCTGGCCAAGGAGTTCCCAGTTCTGAAGCGGCCGGTAGGCCGCCTGCTGACGACAGAGGGACGCCAGCGCGCGGTAGCGACGTACGTTCTCCATGAGAGCCTCCCTCGCATTCACAGGGTTTATTACCCGGATTTGCGTCAGGCCGATGGCGGTTGTGCAAAACATTTTACGCGCGGCAGGCCTGGCGGATCGCCGTTAACTTTTGAGAAATTCCCACGCGCATTTTAGTTCCAAACGCGCTGGTCTGCACGTGGAACCGGGCCGCCCCGAGGACCGGAAGCCTAGGCGTAGAGCCGCCGCTCGACGGCGACGCCGATCAGGGCGAGATAGCGCTCGATCTGGTCGGGCCGGCCGACGAGATAGCCCTGCATCTCCTCGCAGGCCTCGCGCTCCAGGAAGGCACGCTGGGCCTCGGTCTCCACCCCCTCGGCAACGACCGGGATGTTCAGCGCGTGCGCGAGACTGAGGACAGCGCGAACGATCTCGGCCGATTGCGGCGTCGCCTCGAGATTGGAGATGAAGCTGCGATCGATCTTGATCTTGTCGAACGGAAACGACTGGAGATAGGACAGCGAGGAATAGCCGGTGCCGAAATCGTCCATCGCGATGCGGATGCCGAGCGCCTTCAGCCGCCGCAGCAGGTTGAGCGCACGGGCGAAATCGCCGATCAGCACGCCCTCGGTGATCTCGACCTCGAGCCGCGTCGGCGCAAGCCCGGTCTCCAGCAGGATCTGGTGGATCGCGCGTTCGAGATCACCGGCCTGGAACTGGACCGGTGACAGATTGACGGCGACCTGCAACGGCCGCGGCCAAGATGCCGCCTCGCGGCAGGCCTCGCGCAGCACCCATTCACCGATCTGGATGATGAGCCCGTTCTCCTCCGCGAGGGGAATGAACTGGTCCGGCGGCACGAAGCCCCGCGTCGGGTGATTCCAGCGCAGCAGCGCCTCGAAGCCGATCACCTCGCCATCCATTCGTGCCTGCGGCTGGAAGTAGACGAGCAACTGGTTCTGCTCCAGCGCCTGACGCAGATCGTGTTGCAGCAGCCTGCGGTCGCGCAGCTCCCGGTCCATCTCGGATTCGAAGAAGCAGACCCTGCCCCTGCCCTCGCGCTTGGCGCGATAGAGCGCCGAATCGGCGTTGGCGAGCAGCGTCGCGGCATCCACGCCGTCATCGGGATAGACGGCGATGCCGACGCTGACGCCCACCTGGGAGAGATAGTCGTCGACCTCGAGCTCCTTGCCAATCACCTCGACCAGGCGCTCGGCCAGCGTCAGCGCGGTCTCGCGCCTGACATCGTCGGGCATCAGGATCATGAACTCGTCGCCGCCGACGCGTGCGACGAAGGCGCCGTCGGCCTCCGCGGCGAGACGATCCGCCGCCGCCCGCATCAGCAGGTCGCCGACCGGATGGCCGAACACGTCGTTGACCTCCTTGAAGCGGTCGAGATCGAGACTGAGCACCGCAAAACTGGTGGACGCCTCCTGCGCCCGTTCCAGCCGTACATCCAGCGCCGCGTTGAAGGCGCTGCGGTTCGGCAGGTCGGTCAGGGCGTCGTGATGGGCAAGATGGCTGATCCGCGCCTCGTTGGTGATCCGCTCGGTCACGTCCTCGATGACGCCGACGAGGTATTGCGGCGCCCCGTTGCCGTCACGGACCAGCAGCTTGCGCGAGTTGACCAGGCGGTCGTGGCCGTTGACGCCGACCTCGAGCAGGTGCCCCTCCAGGAACATCGGCGTGCCGCTGTCGACGACGCGGCGGTCCTGCTCGCTGACGACGCGGGCGATATCCCGCGGAAAAATCTCTTCCGGCGTCTTGCCGAGCATCTCTTCGCGCGGCATGCCGTAATACTCTTCGCCGGCGCGGTTGAGCAGAACGTAGCGGGAGTCCCTCGCGTCCTTGGCAAACACCGCGATCGGAATGTTCTCGATGATGCTGTCGAGGAACTCGCGCGCTCGCAGCAGATCCTGCTCGGCACGCTTGTGCGTCTGCTCGAGCTCCTCGATCATCAGCGTGATGGCACGGTCGGTGCGGCGGCGGTCGCGATCGCTCTCCTCATAGGCTCCGCCGACGAGCTCGCCGAGCCTGGTCAGATCGACCTGCCCGGTTTCGTCGGTCGCCTGGCGAATCTGTCTTGCCAGCAGGCGATGCATGGTCACGCGGCCGCCTCCGCGATGACAGTCACGGTCATGGTCTGGTTGTGCAGCTCGCAGCGGCTGGACGCGGACGGCGGGGCAATCTCGCCGTAGGAATAGAAGCCGACGCGGACGACGTCGTCGCCGAGCTCGGCGGCAACCGCATCCAGCTCGTCCTGCGTGCGCTGGCCCATCACCCTGCGGCGGCCGGTGCAGCTCACCAGGATCGCGAGCTTGTCGCCCTCGATGCCGTCGGCGAGCGCGCTGCGCGCCTGCCGGCCCGCTTCACCTGCGCCGGCGGCGAGGCTGTCGAAATTGGCGCGCATCAGCTGCGCAGTGCATCCTTGCGGAATATCGGCCGCGAAAGTCAGCGTTCCCGCGTTGCGGTCCACCGCAAAGACCGAGCGCACGATCTGCCGATGCGGTTCGGCCTCGTCGTGAATGCGCAAGGGAAATGCAAGGCCCGAGCCCGGCATCGCCGCCGCCTCCTCCTCGCCGAGATAGCGGGTGTAGAGATCGAGCGGCGGCTCACCGTCGAGCTCGATCACCACGGGTCCCTCCGACTTCGTCACCTTGCGGCGCGGACCGAACACGTCCCAACCGCCGGCACAGCCATGAGCGAACCGGAAAGAAGCGCCGTAGAAGCCGATCGCGGCGACGCGATTCGGCGATGGCTCGCCATCGGCGCCGACCAATGTCTGCTCGAACTGCATGCCGTCGCCGGCGAGCCCGCCGGTGACGGGCAGGTCCGGTCCCAGCACCTCGGTGATGCCCGCAAGCAGCTCACCGCCGTTCACGGACAGTCCGTCCGAGAGAACGAACAGCCCGGCCAGATCGGCAGCGCTCGCCTGGCGGGCAAGACGGGCCCCGCAGGCGCGCGATCCCTCGCGGGATTCAACGACCTCATTCACCACCCGTACCCGCGTCCGCGCGAAGTGCAAGGCAACAGCGACGATCTCGTCGTCGCTGATATCGTCGCCGTGGATCTGCCCGCCGGTGCTGCATCCAATGATGTGGCTATCGGGATAGCGATCGCGCAGCTCGCGATAACGCGCACCGCCGGCCAGTCCCGGCCGATTGCCGAAATAGAGCACGAGCTGAGCGGGCTCGCGTCGGGCGTTCGCTCCGCGCCAGCCATGGGCAGCATTCCAGTGGAGATATTGAATGTGCATCCCACGCGCTCTCTGCGATTCTTGAACCACAGATTGTGGCGCGGCGCATTGCGTCACCGTTAATCGGGTGCCGGCTTCACGACCGTTGGTTACCCCTGCATGAAGGCGGCAATCGATTCGCAATCAATTCCCCGTAGCGGCCCGGAGAAAGGTAGCGCCTTCGTGCGGCACCTCCGTAATCTACCGGATGCGCGCCACCTCGCCTGCGCGTTGATGCTGCGTGGAACTATGCTGCAGTTCCGGAACCCGCGCCGCCTCCGCGGCGACACGAATGGCCGCGATATTGTTCGCATAGTCGGCGCTGCCCTTGCCGCGAAACACCGCGGACCCCGCCACCAGCGTGTCGGCGCCTGCGGCAGCCACAGCCGCGGCATTGTCGCGCGTGATGCCGCCATCGACCTCGAGCCGGATCGGCCGGTCGCCGATCATGCTTCGAATGCGCCTGATCTTTTCGATCTGGGAGCCGAGGAAAGACTGCCCGCCGAAGCCGGGGTTGACGGTCATCACCAGCACGAGGTCGAGGCGATCGAGCAAATATTCGATCGTGTTCTCCGGGGTAGCCGGACACAGGCTGACGCCGGCCTTCTTGCCGAGCGCGCGGATCGCCTGGAGCGAGCGGTCGAGATGCGGGCCCGCTTCGGCGTGGACGGTAATGACGTCGGCCCCCGCCTTGGCGAAGGCCTCGAGATAGGGATCGACGGGCGCGATCATCAGATGAACGTCGAAGGTCTTCTTCGTCACCGGCCGGATCGCCTTGATGACGTCGGCGCCGAAGCTGATGTTCGGTACGAAATGTCCGTCCATGACGTCGCAATGAATCCAGTCGGCGCCGGCGGCATCGATCGCCGCGATCTCTTCGCCGAGACGGGCGAAGTCCGCCGCCAGGATCGAGGGCGCGATAATGATCTCTCTGGTCATGGCTTTGCACTCCGCGCATCGGCCCCGCCGCTGAAGACGCGGCTCGCCAGCACGTCCGCAGGATCGACGGTTTCGAGATCGGCGACATCGAGCATGCGGTCGAGATCGGACACGAGGCGGTCGGCCTGCCGCAGCCGGATGCGATCGACCGCATTGCGGATCGAGCGCGCATTGGAGAAGAACGGCTGGGTCCGGCGCAGCGCGATGTATCTCTCGAACGCCTCGCGCGCCGCCGCCGAAAAGCGGTAGCCGCGCTCCTTCAGCATCAATTCGGCTATGACCAGCAGCTCGGCTTCCGCATAATCAGGGAAGTCGATGTGATGGGCGATGCGCGAGCGGAAGCCGGGATTGGAGGCGAAGAAGCTCGTCATGCGCTCGCCATAGCCGGCGAGGATCACGACGAGGTCCTCGCGCTGGTTCTCCATCACCTGGAGCAGGATCTCGATCGCCTCCTGGCCGTAGTCGCGCTCATTGTCCGGCCGGTGCAGATAGTAGGCCTCGTCGATGAACAGAACGCCGCCCATCGCCTTCTTCAAGATCTCCTTCGTCTTCGGCGCGGTGTGGCCGATATATTGCCCGACGAGATCGTCGCGCGTCACCGAGATCACCTGTCCGCGCCGCACGAAGCCGAGGCCGTGCAGGATCTTTGCCATGCGCAGCGCCACCGTGGTCTTGCCGGTGCCGGGATTGCCGGTGAACGACATGTGCAGCGTCGGCGGCGACGATGCCAGGCCGGCCCGCTGGCGGATGCGTTCGATCAGCAAGAGCGCCGCGATCTGGCGCACGCGGTTCTTCACCGGCTTCAGGCCGATCAGCTCCTGCTCGAGCTGTTGCAGCGTGTCGGTAATCCCGGCCGCCTCGGCCTCCTTGCGGAGATCGAACGCGGTCTCGCTGGGCTCAGTGGTCGTTACGTGGGGAACATCCAGCATCGGCACCTCGAAGAAAAAGAGCTTCGCCGCGGGGGAATGCGGCGAAGCAGTGGTCCGCCAAGGAAACGGAGCAGGGAGTGCTCCGCGCGGAGGGAGAAGGGCTATTGAGAGGCGTGCGCGGCCGGCTTTCGCACGGTAGTGTAGCGGATTGCGCGTCCGCCCACCTCCTGCCGCACCAGCTCGAACTCGGCCTCCTGCTTGGGCCGGTTGACGAGGAACGAGATCCGCACCGATTCCCAGCCGTGGCTGGAGTCGAAGCCGCTGATGCGGATATAGCGATCGCCGTACACCCTGCGGCATTCGGCCAGCTCCATCATCACGCCGGCGGCGTCCTGGAGATCGAACATCGGCAGGCCCCACATCTCCCAATAGGTGTTGCGGGGGTGCGGATCGTCGGTGAACTCGATGTTCACCGCCCAGCCGTTGGTGAGGCAGTACTGCACCTGCTTGGTGATCTGATCGTCGGTGAGGTCAGGCAGGAACGAGAAGCACCCTTGGGTCAGTTTCATCTCAAAACTCCTTAGACGGTTTCCAGCGCCGTCGGCACGAAGTCCGGCGTGTCGGTGGATTGATAGTTGAAGGTGACGTCCTTCCAGACCTCGAGCGCGGCCTTCAGCGGCGTGCAGGTCTGAGCTGCCTTGGCCAGGATCTCCGGGCCCTCGTGGACGTAGTCGCGCCCTTCGTTACGGGCGAGGATCATCGCTTCAAGCGCCACGCGGTTGGCGATCGCGCCGGCCGCGATGCCCATGGGATGGCCGATGGTGCCGCCGCCGAATTGCAGCACGACGTCTTCGCCGAGCAGATCGAGCAATTGGTGCATCTGGCCGGCGTGGATGCCGCCCGAGGCCACAGGCATCATCTTGTTGAGGCTCGCCCAGGGCTGGTCGAAGAAAATGCCATGCTCGAGCCTGGTCGGGTTGAAGTCTTCGCGGCAGACATCGTAATAGCCGCGCGTGGTGTTGGGATCGCCTTCGAGCTTGCCGACCACGGTGCCGGCATGGATGTGATCGACGCCCGCCAGCCGCATCCATTTGGCGATGACGCGGAACGAGACGCCGTGGCCCTTCTGCCGCGTATAGGTCGAGTGACCGGCGCGATGCAGATGCAGGATCATGTCGTTGCGCCGCGCCCATTTCGCCATGGACTGGATCGCGGTATAGCCGATCACGAGATCGATCATGACGATGCACGATCCGAGCTCCTTGGCGAACTCCGCGCGCTCGTACATGTCCTCCATCGTCCCCGCGGTGATGTTGAGGTAGGTGCCCTTGACCTCACCCGAAGCCGCCTGCGCGCGGTTCACCGCCTCCATGCAATAGAGGAAGCGGTCGCGCCAGTGCATGAAGGGCTGCGAGTTGATGTTCTCGTCGTCCTTGGTGAAGTCGAGCCCGCCCTTCAGCGCCTCATAGACCACGCGGCCGTAGTTGCGCCCCGAAAGCCCGAGCTTCGGCTTCACGGTTGCGCCCAGCAGCGGCCGGCCGAACTTGTCGAGCCGCTCGCGCTCGACCACGATGCCGGTCGCCGGTCCCTGGAACGTTTTCACATAGGCCACCGGGAAACGCATGTCCTCGAGCCGCAACGCCTTCAGCGGCTTGAAGCCGAACACATTGCCGATGATCGAGGCCGATAAATTGGCGATCGAGCCCGGCTCGAACAGGTCGAGATCATAGGCGATGTAGGCGAAGTACGAGCCCGGCGTGCCCGGCACCGGATCGACACGATAGCACTTCGCGCGATATTTCTCGGCCGCCGTCAGGCGATCGGTCCACACCACTGTCCACGTCGCGGTTGAAGATTCGCCGGCAACGGCAGCCGAGGCCTCGATCGGATCGACGCCTTCCTGCGGGGTGACGCGGAACAGCGCGATGACATCGGTGTCCTTCGGCGTGTACTCGGGCTCCCAATAACCCATGCGCGCGTATTCCATCGTGCCAGAGCGATATCTTTCCTTGCCGCGGACGGTTCCTGCATGTGCGTTCATGGCTCTCTCCTGCTCTTCTCTCTCTGAATGATTAGGCCGCGACTGGCTCGCGGGCATCGATGCGTGGATCGAGTTCGCCGGCGCGGTAGCGCCGCGCCATCTCGCTCAAGGGAACGACCTTGATCTTGCTGGCGTGGCCTGCGGTGCCGAACTGCTCGAAGCGATCGCGGCAGAGCTCGCGCATCGCGTCCATCGCGGGCTTGAGGAATTTGCGCGGATCGAACTCGGAGCGCGTTTGCGCGGCCACTTTCCGGAACACCGCGGTCATGGCGAGGCGGCAGTCAGTGTCGATATTGACCTTGCGCACGCCGCTCTTGATGCCGCGGACGATCTCTTCGACCGGCACACCCCAGGTCTGCGGCATCTCGCCGCCGAATTGGTTGAACATGTCCTGGAGCGGCTGCGGCACCGACGAGGAGCCGTGCATCACCAGATGCGTGTTGGGCAAGCGGCGATGAATCTCCTCGACCACCCGCATCGCCAGGATGTCGCCATCCGGCTTGCGGCTGAACTTGTAGGCGCCGTGCGAGGTGCCCATCGCGATCGCGAGCGCGTCGACCTTGGTGGCGCGGACGAAATCGACCGCCTGGTCGGGATCGGTCAAGAGCTGGTCATGGCTGACCTTGCCCTCGACACCGTGGCCGTCCTCCTGCTCGCCGCCGCCATGCTCGAGCGAGCCGAGCACGCCGAGCTCGCCTTCCACGGAGGCGCCGACCCAATGGGCGAGATCGACGACGCGACGGGTGATTGCGACGTTGTAGTCGTAATCGGCCGCCGTCTTGGCGTCAGCCTTGAGCGAGCCGTCCATCATCACCGACGTAAAGCCATGGGCGATGGCGGACGCGCAGGTCGCCTCGTCATTGCCGTGGTCCTGGTGCATGCAGAGCGGGATGTCCGGATAGGTCCGCTCCAGCGCGTCGATCATGTGCGAGAGCATGAGATCGCCGGCATAGCTGCGCGCGCCGCGCGAGGCCTGGATGATGACGGGCGCGTCGACCTCGGCCGCCGCCTGCATGATCGCGATGCCCTGCTCCATGTTGTTGATGTTGAACGCCGGCACTGCGTAGCCGTGATGGGCGGCGTGATCGAGCAGTTGGCGAAGGGTGATACGGGCCACGAAAATTCTCCTGTTATTGCTTGCGAGCGCGGGTGATCGCCCGGCGGGCGGCTTCGGCCACGCCTTGCGGCGTGATGCCGAATTCGCGGTAGAGCACCGGCGCGGGCGCCGAGGCGCCGAAGCCGCGCATGCCGACGAACTCACCGTCGGTGCCGATCCAGCGATGCCAATCGCCGGCGACCGCAGCCTCGACGCCGACGCGGGGCGCGGTGCCGAGAACGGCGGCGCGATAATCTTCCGGCTGCTCCTCGAACAGCGCGAAGCACGGCGCAGAGACCACGGCGGCGCGGATGTGCTCGGTCGCGAGCAGGCGGGCGGCCTCCAGCGCGATCGAGACCTCCGAGCCGGTCGCCATCAGCGTGACGTCGCGGCCGCCGTCGGGCGACACGATCAGATAGGCGCCGCGCGCAACGCGGTTTCTGCCGCGCACGTCGCTGCGGAAGGTCGGGAGCGCCTGACGCGACAGGCACAGCACCGACGGACGATCTTCGCTCGCGAGCGCGCAGTCCCAGGCTTCCAGCGTCTCCACTGCATCCGCGGGGCGGAACACGAGCAGATTGGGAATCACACGCAGCGCCGCGAGATGTTCCACCGGCTGGTGCGTCGGGCCATCTTCGCCGAGCCCGATGGAGTCGTGCGTCATCACGTGGATGACGCGCAGCCGCATCAAGGCCGCAAGGCGGATCGCCGGCCGGCTGTAGTCGGAGAACGCGAGGAAGGTGCCGCCATAGGGAATGAAGCCGCCATGCAGCGCGAGGCCATTCATCGCGGCGGCCATGCCATGTTCGCGAATGCCGTAGTGGATGTAGTCGCCGCCGAACTCCCCGCCCTTGACGGAGACTTGCGCCTTGGCGTGCGTCAGGTTCGAATGCGTCAGGTCGGCGGAGCCGCCGACCAGGCCGGGAATGGTCCCGGCGATGCCGTCGAGCACCTGTTGCGAGGCCTGCCGCGTCGCAACCTTGGGACGCTCGCCGGCAAAACGCTCACGCAATTTCGCTGCGGCCAGCACATAGGCGGCCGGCAGGGCGACGGCCTTGCCCTCGACGAACTGGTCGCGCTGTTCCGGCGTCGCGTCTTCGTAGCGATCGAGCCAGGCGAGACGTTCGACCTGTCCACGCTGCCCGATCATCCGCCACGCCTTCGCAATCGTGACGGGCACCACGAAGGGCTGATAGTCCCAGCCAAGCGTGCGCCGCGCCGCGGCGGTCTGCTCGGTGCCGAGCGGCGCGCCATGCGCTTTCTCGGTACCTTGCCGATCCGGCGCGCCATAGCCGATGATGGTGCGGCAGGCGATCAGCGACGGCTTTGCGCTCTCGCGTTCCTCCGCGATCGCCTGCGCAACGGCTTCGGGATCATGTCCGTCGACGCGGCGCACCGACCAGCCGGATGCCGCAAAACGTGCGAGCTGGTCGTCGGAGGTCGCAAGCGACGTCGGCCCGTCGATGGAGATGCCATTGTCGTCGAACAGCACGATCAGGCGGCCGAGCCCGAGATGACCGGCAAGCGAGATCGCCTCCTGGCTGATACCTTCCATCAGACAACCATCGCCGGCGATCACGTAGGTGAAGTGATCGACCAGCCCGTCGCCATGCCGCGCGTTGGCCATCCGCTCGGCGAGCGCCATGCCGACTGCGGTCGCGATCCCCTGGCCCAGCGGTCCCGTCGTGGTCTCGACCCCGGGCGTATGACCATATTCCGGATGGCCCGGCGTCTTCGAGCCCCATTGCCGGAAGGCCTTGATGTCATCGAGGCTGACGTCGCCGCCGGTGAGATGCAGCAGTGCATAGAGCAGCATCGAGCCATGGCCGGCCGAAAGGACGAAGCGGTCGCGATCCGGCCAGTTCGGGTGCGCGGAATCGAACTTCAGGAAGCGCGAGAACAGCACGGTCGCGACATCGGCCATGCCCATGGGCAGGCCGGGATGGCCGGACTGCGAGGTCTCGATGGCATCGACCGCGAGGAAGCGGACGGCGTTGGCAAGATCATGATGCGTGACCGCCGTGATGTCGGCTTCGGCGTGGACGGAGATGTTCATCGGATCCTCCCCTTGTTCACTTCAGGTTTCGCTTGCGCTCGATCAGCTGCATGATCAGCGGCGTCAGGATCAGCTGCATCGCCAGATCAAGTTTGGCGCCCGGACACACAATGGAGTTCGCACGGGACATCCAGCTGTGCGGCAGCATCGAGAGCAGATAGGGGAAGTCGATGCCGCGCGGGTTCTTGAAGCGGATCACGACCATCGATTCGTCCGGCGTCGGGATCCAGCGCGCGACGAACGGATTTGAGGTGTCCACCGTCGGCACACGCTGGAAGTTGATGTCGGTCTCGGAGAATTGCGGGCAGATGTAGTGGATGTAATCGGGCATCCGCCGCAAAATCGTGTCGGTCACGGCCTCGGTCGAATAGCCCCGCGCGCTGCGATCGCGATGCAGCTTCTGGATCCATTCGAGATTGATGACCGGCACGACGCCGATCTTGAGGTCGGCATAGCGCGCGACATTGACCTTCTCGGTCACGACGGCACCGTGCAGACCTTCGTAGAACAACAGGTCCGAACTCTCCGGCAGCCGCTCCCAATCGGTGAAGGTGCCGGGCGCAGCACCATGCAGCGCGGATTCCTCGGCGTCGTGCACGTAATGCCGCGTCACCGCCGTCCCGGTCTCGCCGTAGTCTCGGAACGCCCGCTCCAGCTCCTCGAACAGGTTCGTTTCAGGGCTGAAATGGCTGAAATGCTTGTTGCCGCGGTCGGCTTCCTTCGCCATCTGCGTGCGCATCTCCGCGCGGTCGTAACGATGGAAGGCGTCGCCCTCGATGTAGGCGGCATTGACCTTCTCGCGGAAGAAGATCTGCTCGAAGGTCTTCTTGACCGAGGTGGTGCCGGCGCCGGAGGAGCCGGTGATGGAGATGATCGGATGCTTGCGGGACATGGGCGATCTCCTCTCACAGCCGGAAGAAGCCGCGCCGCGCGAACAGCGGCGCGGAGACGCTGGCAACCAGCAGCGGATCGCAGTGCAGTTCCTCCACACGGCGCACTTCGTTGCTCGAGCCCATGATCAGCGGCACGCGCTGGTGCAGGCTTTGCGCCACGAGGTCGAGGATGCGCTCGCGCCCGGTGGTAGCGGAGCCGCCGGCCTGCTCGACGATCATGGCCATCGGATGTGCCTCGTAGACGAGACGCAGCCGGCCGTCGCCATAGCCGGGGCGCGCGTCCGAGGGATAGAGGAACACGCCGCCGCGGGTCAGGATGCGATAGGCTTCCGCAACCAGCGAGCCGACCCAGCGCATGTTGAAATTGTGGTTGGCCGGGCCTTCGACGCCGGCAAGGCATTCGTCGACGAAGGCGCGCACCGGGGAATCCCAGTGACGGCGGTTCGAGGCATTGATCGCGAACTCCTCGCACGCCTCGGAGATCTGCACGGCGCTGCGCGCGAGGCGGAAGCAGCCGGCCTTGCGGTCGAGCGTGAAGATGTCGACGCCGTCGCCGAGCGTCAGCACCAGCGAGGTCTGCGGGCCGTAAGTGACGAACCCTGCCGCAAGCTGCGCCGTGCCGCGCTGATGGAAGGCGAGTGCGAGATCGTCCGGCGCCGGCAGGATCGAGAAGATCGTGCCGACCGTCATGTTGATGTCGATGTTGGAGGAGCCGTCGAGCGGATCGATCGCGACGCAGATTCGGCCTTCGCGGTCGCCGATCTGCGGCTCGCGCATCTCCTCCGACGCCAGCGCTGCGATCGGCAGCTGGCCGAGACAGTGTCGCAGGATCGCATCCGCCTGCACGTCGAGGTCGCGCTGGACGTCGCCGTCGCTGTTGCGGCCGGTGGTCAGGCCCGAGGCGTCAGCGAGGTCGCCTGTCGCGATAAGGTCGGAGATCTCGATCGCCGCCGCCGCGATGGCATCGACGGCCGCTGCCACCGCCAGCGCATGCGGCGCCGTCTCGGAATAGCGTTGAAGGTGGTCGTCCAGCCTGAGTTGCCCGGTCATCTGCGTCCATCCCCTTGCGGCGCCGCATCCAATTCCCTCCCCGGCGGAGGCAGGTGCGGTCAGTCCCGGTATGAGAAGATTGACAGGGGCGGCTTAATAAGGAAAATTTCTATTCGTAATGAGCGCCAAAGATTTTTCTTATAATGGCTCCGGCCATAAGGCGGCCCAGCTCCGGCATCTAACGATCCGGCAACTCCGCTCGCTTGCGGCGCTCTCGGCCAAGGGCAGCGTCACGGCGGCGTCGACCCAGCTTGGCCTGACCCAGCCGGCCGTGACGCAGCAGCTGCGGCAGCTCCAGGACCTCGCCGGCCTGCCGCTGGTGCAGCGGACCGGCGACGGCATGTTGCTGACGGAGGCCGGCCGGGAAGTTCTGGCGCTGGCCGAGCGGGTCGAAGCCGCCATCATGGACTGCCAGGGCGCGCTCGATCTGCTGGCGGGGCGGACCGGCGGCACGGTGCATCTTGGCGCGGTCTCAACGGCGAAATATTTCGTGCCGCATGCGATTGCCGCGTTCTCGAAGCGGTACCCGAAGATCGAGATCAAGCTCACCATCGGCAACCGCGAGGACATCCGCGAGGCCATGCACGGCTACGACCTCGATTTCGCGGTGATGGGTCGGCCACCGGCCGACGTCAGCGTCGACGTCCGTCAGCTCGGGCGCAATCCGCACATCATCGTCGCGCGCAAGGGACATTGGCTGGAGAAGGATTCCGGCCTCAGCCTGACCGATCTCGTGCACGAGACCTTCCTCACCCGCGAGCCGGGATCGGGCACGCGGACGCTGATGGAGGGCCTGTTCCAGAAGTCGGATCTCGAGCCGGTCATCGGCATGGAGATGAGCAGCAACGAGACCATCAAGCAGGCGGTCATCGCCGGGCTCGGCATCGCCTTCATCTCGGCCCACACCGTCGCGCATGAGCTCGCCGAGGGCCGCCTGATCGTGCTCGACGTCGCGGGCCTCCCGATCGTCCGGCAATGGTACGTGATCCGCCGCAGCGACAAGGTGCTGCTGCCCCCGGCACAGGCGATGTTCGATTTCCTGGGATCCGAGGGCTCGAACTATCTGCCCGACGTGCCCGAGTTCGGCGGGCTATAGCCCGCCAAGACTCAGCCCATCAGCTTCATCGCGATCGTCGCTGCCAGAATGACGATGATCTGGAGCAGGCGCTCCGTCGTGAAGATGCGGTTGAAGATGGTCATCGCTCGCCCCCCGGGCCGACGTGAAGGAATTTTCGGCGAGTTGCTATCACACGCGGATGCCGGGGTAACTCCGTAGTCGCCACGGGGCCCAGCTCAGCCGCCGGAACCAGAATTGTTTCGAACGATTCAAATCTCGTTTCCAGGAATTGCTCGGCGCCGGCCGTGTTCATCCACGCAGTGACTTCGCATGCACGGATGCGTCTTGCCCCGCGTCCAGCAGCATCCTTGGGGAATCCGGGCGAGTTTTGAAGAGTGAGGGAGGGCGCGATGAAACGCATCGCAGCCAACGGAGAGCTATTGTCTTCCGCGGGCCATGTTTCCAATCGCAGGGGTCCGGGGATCACCGGCAGCTTGCTGGCGGCACTCATGACCTCAGGCGCCTTCCTGGCCGGACCGCAGGCGTTCGCGCAATCCGCACCGGGACCGGGCGCGACGATTCCACCCGTCACCGTCACGGCGCCCGAGGCACAGCGCCGCTCCAATCCGTCCTCCGCCGCGCGCCGGTCGAGCAACGCCCGGACCCGCCGGACGCAGACCGCGCGCCGGCCGGAGACGACGCCCGCGCCGCAGCCGTTCACACCGTCGCAGGACGCCCGCACCGGCACGGTCGGCTATTTTGCCAACAGCACCTCGATTGCCACCAAGTCCAACACGGCCATCGTCAACATCCCGCAATCGCTGTCCGTCATCACCCACGAGCAGATTCGCGATCAGAACTATCAGGGCCTGACCGACGTCACCCGCTACGTCCCGAGCGTCGCCGTCCACCAGGGCGAAGGCAATCGCGACGAGCTCGTCATCCGCGGCGTCGATTCGAGCGCGAACTTCTTCGTCAACGGCTTCCGCGACGACGTGCAATACTTCCGCGACATGTACAATGCCCAGAGCATCGAGGTGCTGAAGGGCCCGAGCGCGCTGACCTTCGGCCGCGGCGCCGGAGGCGGCGTGCTCAATCGCACCCTCAAGGAGGCCGACGGCAGTCGCATTTACGAGGCGAGCGCGCAGACGGGATCGTGGGGCGACCGCCGCGTCACCCTCGACGCGGGCCAGGCCATCAACGAGAACGTGGCGGCACGGCTCAACGTGTTCTACGAGGGCAGCGATGCGTTTCGCGACTTCAACCATCTCGAGCGCTACGGCATCAACCCGACCGTCACACTGAAGCCCGACGACTTCACCAAGGTGAAGCTCTCCTACGAATACTACCACGACGGCCGCACCGCCGATCGCGGCAATCCCTCGCAGAGCCTTCCCGGCGGCGTCACCCGCTTCAACCCGACGACGCCGTTCGCGCCGAACGGCAATCTCCAGACCTTCTTCGGCAGCCCGAGCCTCAATACCGCGCAGGCGACGGTGCAGACCGGCATGGCGATCATCGAGCACGATTTCCAGAACGGACTGTCGGTGCGCAACGGCACGATCGCGGCCGACTACCAGAAGTTCTACCAGAACGTCTATCCGACCGGCGGCCCGCTCGCCGGCGCCGTCAATGCCGCCGACACCGCCGTCAATCTCGGCGCCTATCAGCACACCACCAATCGCGACAACGTCTTCAACCAGACCGACTTCACCTACAAGGGCTGGACCGGCCCGATCGCGCACACCGTGGGCTTCGGGACCGAATTCGGCCGCCAGACCGGCGTCGACATCCGCAACACCGGCATCTTCCCGAGCGGCATCAACACCATCGTGCAGAATCCGTTTGCGCCGACCTATTTCGGGCCGGTGAACTTCGTCCACCATTTCACCGGGGTGAATGGCGACGGCGTCACGACGCCCGACTCCAACAGCAAATATGCGCTCAACGTCGAGTCCGGATATCTGCGCGACACCATCGAATTCTCCCGCGCGCTCCAGCTCATCGTGGGCACGCGGTTCGACCGCTTCGAGATGTCGGCGCTGGACATGAACACCAACATCAACCGCAACCGCACCGACAATCTGGTGTCGCCGCAGGCGGCCGTGATCCTCAAGCCGATGGAGACGATGTCGGTCTACACCGCCTACAGCATCTCCTACCTGCCCGCCTCCGGCGACCAGTTCTCCTCGCTCAATGACGGCACCTTGATCCTCCAGCCGCAGAAGTTCGAGAATACCGAGGTCGGGATGAAGTGGAACATCAACCCGAAGCTCTTGTTCGCGACCGCGATCTACAACCTCAACCGCACCAATCAGCCGATCGCCGATGGCAACAATCCCGGCTTCTTCCTGCCATCCGGCAGCACGCTGACGCGCGGCTTCGAGGCGAGCCTCGTCGGCTACGTCACCGAGCAATGGCAGTCTTCGCTCGGCTATGCCTATACCGATGCGAAGATCACCAGCGCGACGTCGGCGACCGTGGTGCCCGGCAACCGCGTGCAGTTGGTGCCTTACAATCAGTTCGCCTGGTGGAACAAGTACCAGTTCACGCCGATGTGGGCGGCCGCGCTCGGCATCATCTATTTCGGCGACTCCTTTGCGTCCTCGGACGATACCGTGAGACTGCCGAGCTTCGTGCGCTTCGATGCCGGCGTCTACGCCACGATAGATGCCAATTGGCGGGCGCAGCTCACGGTCGAGAACATCTTCAACCGCGGCTACTGGGCCTCCGCGGACGGCAACAACAACATCTCGCCGGGCCAGGGCCGCACCGTGCGCGTTCAGGCCAGCTACCGGTTCTGACGGTCGATCCACCATGCCAGGCTGCGCGCGGCGCCGCTGGCGAAATTGACGGGCGGGCAGCTCGTGGTGCCCGCGCCGGACCTCACGATCGTATCGTGATCGATGGTTAACGATCAGGCAGCAAGCGGAGTGGCGTAATCCATGCGCGCGGCGAAATAGGCTTCCAGCTCCGTCAGCGCCCGCGCTTCCCACTCGCTCGCCTGCTCCAGCAGCGACCAGCTCTGGCCCGGGCGGAATGCGGCGGTCTGGCGATAGAGCGATGCGATGCCGCGATAGCGGCGCACATTCTCCAAAATGGCGTGACCACTCATTTGGCCGTTCATGTCCGAAAACTCCCTCGTCATTCCCGGGGGAGAAATTGCGGCCAAATCTTTTTCGAAAAGTTAGCGCCGCGCGGCAGCTGCGCGGATGGTTGCCGGACTGTTGCGCGCGCGCAACGTGGCCGGCCGCGCGTCCCGATCTTATTGCGAATTCGTTGCCGCGCTCTCGCCCGAACGCTTCAGCCCGCCGCGGCCGGCGATCGTCATCGTCTCGCGGCAGAGATCGGCAAGACCGATCAGCAGCACGGCGGTGAGGCAGAACAGGTTGATGGAATCCGCGTTGGCGCGGGACAGCGGTGCGAACTCGAAGAAGGGCGGGATGAACGCCCACCACACCAGCGGGATCGTGAGCAGCGCGGCGAAGACCGCCGCCGGCGCGCCCGCGACAAATCCGAGCACGAACAGGCTGGGCAGGAAAGCCGCGAAATAGAGCTTTGCGCCGAGCGCGACGCAGACGCCCTGAAGCGCAGCCGACACGCCGACGACGACTAGCCCGAGCAGGAACGCCTGCCACGACCATGGCCGTACTCGCGGTACGCCAAACAGCCCCGCACGCCTCATCAGCCTCCCCCTGCCGCCCGTTAACCAGGCCCGCTTGCGACCAAAGTACTACAGGCGCGGGCAAACCGCGAGATGGAAATAGCGCCGTCCGCGGCTGCGTATGCAGAGCTTGGTAAACAGCCGTGGCACAATTGTACCGCTACTCGGTGGCCGCATAGAGCAAGCCCGCGACCGGCAGGGCAAGGCCAATGGCCGATGCCAGCGCCCAGCCGCCTTGCGCAAACGCCCAGGCGCCGACCGCGGAGCCGGCTGCGCCGGCCGCGAAGAACGTCGCCATGTAGAGCCCGTTGAGCCGGCTGCGATGCTCGTGCCCGAGTGCGAAGATGGCCCGGAAGCCGAGCACCACGTTGCCCTGCACGCCGATATCGATCGCGATCGCGGCGACGACCAGGCAGGCTAGGTTCAGCATCGAGCCGGCAGGGCCGATATAGGTCACGAGGAAGCCCGCGGCCGCGAGCAGCATCGCAACCAGCGTCGCGATCCGGCTATGGCCGCGGTCGGCGAGCCGTCCCGCGATCGGAGCTGCGAACACGCCGGCGACACCGGCCAGCGCAAACAGCGCGATGCCGGCCTGGGAGAAGCCGAACGTCCCGGCGAGCTGGAGCGGCGCCACCGTCCAGAACAGGGTGAAGCAGCCGAACAGGCTCGCCTGGTAGAGCGCGCGGCGGCGGAGCAGCGGCGTGGTCCGGGCGAGGTGCGGCATCGACAGCAGCAGCGTGCCGTAATGCATGCGCGCGACCGGCTTGCGCCGGGGCAGCGTGATCGCGAGCACCGCCGCCAGCGCGATCATCAGCGCGGCCGAGCCGAAGAACACCGCATGCCACGACGACGCCGCGGTGACGAAGCTCGACACCGGCCGCGCCAGCATGATGCCGAGCATCAGGCCGGTCGAGACATTGCCGACGACGCGGCCGCGGATTGCTTCGGGCGCCAGATGCGCCGCATAGGGAATGATGATCTGCACCGCGACCGAGCCGAGCCCGATGAACAGCGCCGCGATCAGGAACGGCAGCGCATGGGTCGCGAACCCCGCTGCGATCAGCGCGGCGGCGCCGAGCGTGATCACCGAGCAGATCAGCGTGCGGTTCTCGACGAGGTCGCCGAGCGGCACGATGAACAGCAGCCCGACGCCATAGCCGATCTGAGTCATGGTCACGATCAGCCCCGCCGCTTCATGCGACAGGCCGAGCGCGGCGCTGATCGGGGCGATCAGCGGCTGGGCGTAGTAGATGTTGGCGGCAATCATGCCACAGGCCGCGGCCAGCACGAAGGTCAGTCGCTGCGACACCGCATCCGGCTCGGGCGCGGCGTCGATCGTGGCATTCATCGTCATTCCAGGACTCCAGAGATCGGGAACATTCATTTCCTAATAGGACATGGATTCAGGCGAGCAGTTTCATCGCGACGCCGACCAGCCGTTCGCCGTCCAGCGGCAGGCGCGCCTTGCCGACGACGCGCAGGCCTTGCGTGATGCAGATCATCAGCCGCGCGGTATCGTCGGCCTCGACATGGCCCGGAATCGAGCCGTCGGCCTGCCCCTCGCGGATCAGGCCGGCGATGAAGCTCTCGTTGGTCTCGAGCTGCGCGGACACGCGGGCGCGGATCACCGGATCGACCGCCGACAGCTCGACCGCGCTGCCGACCACGAGACAGCCGCGGCGGCCCTCGCGGCCCTGGGAGTGCGCGACATAGGACTCGAGCACGAGCCGCAGGCGTTCGCGGCCATTTGCACCGCGCGCGGCCGCGCTGCGGGTCTGCTCTCCACGCACCCTCGCGTAACGCTCGAAGGCGGCGACGAACACGGCGTGCTTGTCGCGAAACGCCTTGTAGACGCTGCCGGTGGCAAGCCGCATCGCGGCGGTGAGGTCGCCGATCGAGCTGGCATGATAGCCGCGCTCGCAAAACACCCGCACCGCCCCGTCCAGGGCCGTGTCCATGTCAAACTCCCGGGGACGGCCGGGTGGCTGGACGGCAGGCCGGGATCTGCGGGCGACTTTTTGCATTGCGGGATAATAGGGAACGGTCGTTTCCGAATAAAGACACGGAGTTGTGATTGTTGGGGATGACTGCGGTGTCTCTGCGCCAAATCCGTCATCCTGAGGTGCGAGTGATGGGCGCGAAGTGCTCCATCGGGAGCCTCGAAGGATGCACGGCCGAGATGCAGCCGGGCCGTCGCCCTTCGAGGGCCGCTGAAGAAGCGGCCACCTCAGGATGACGGTGATAAAGCGCACGCTGCTTCCACATCGTCATTGCGAGCGCAGCGACGGAGTATGAGGTGACACCGTCGTTTTCCAATCGGCGCTGTCATTCCCCGCGAAGGCGGGGAATCCAGTACGCCGCGGCTTCTCGTTCGATCACAACGGCCTCTGGAATACTGGATCGCCCGCCTTGCGGGCGATGACACCGAGGGCGCGCGGCCTTCCGGACACACCTTCGCAGCCTCGCGGCATAATTCGCCCGAGCTTTGCTTCATCTCCTCACCCTCTTAAGCCAAGAGGGCGCAGGGAAGGCCGGGTGCCGACCTCGCACCCGCGGTCCGCTGCGCGAAGATGTAGCGCAAAAGAACCGCACAGCAGCATACAGGTGGTGCCAATCACTCGGCCTTCCCTGCGCGATGGTCGGACGGCTTATGCCGTGCTCTCCCGGGAGCCGAGTTCGTTCTGGCCTCCCTCGTCCCGCGAATTGGATGATGCAGTCTGCCCGGTTGGGCTCGCTCGCACCTTCGCGACAACTTGACCGTAGCAACGACGGCCAGGACCACACGGTTTTGCCGTACGCACGGCCCGCCATGTCGCCGCAGTATTTCCAGCCCTGTCGACGGAGCCGGAAACTTACAGGCGAGACGAAGCCT
>Ga0065165_1001142_pt1 | contig 31092 bp, 25 predicted proteins | sample AraplaMF_Cvi_mMF_FD_63813 | JGI IMG/M metagenome (GOLD analysis project Ga0065165, IMG submission 63813) | Arabidopsis root microbial communities from the University of North Carolina, USA - plate scrape MF_Cvi_mMF (version 2) (version 3) | ecosystem: Host-associated > Plants > Roots >... | reverse complement strand
GGGAGGTGGCGCGAAGCGCCGGAGGGGGCTTCCGCTCAGAACGCCGTTGAGGCCCCCCTCAGTCGGCTTCGCCGACAGCTCCCCCAACGGGGGAGCAACTTCGCAACGCCTACTCACCCCGCAGCCGCTCGATGTCGCGCTTGGCCGCCAGCTTGTGCTTGGGCTTCAGGTTCCGACCGACGATGGCCATCAGCGCGGTGAACACCGCCGCGTCGTCGGTGTAGCCCAGGCCCGCGATGAAGTCGGGGATCGCGTCCACCGGAAGGACGAAATAGGCCAGGGCGGCGAACATCATCCCCTTGGCGGCAATGGGTGTCTCGTCGTCCTTGGCGCAGTACCAGACCGACAGCGCCTCCTTGGCGAACGGGATCTTGGCCGCCACGCGCCGGAACTTGGGCCAGAAGCCCTCGTCCACGCGGCGCTCGTTCAGCCGCATCACCGAGGGGACCAGCGCCCGGCTGGGGCTGATCTCGGCCTCGGCGTCGAAGCTGACGTCGGGTGACGCTTTTTCGCGGGCGCTCATCGGGCTAAGGCTTCGCCTCAAATTTCTCGCACATCATATGGGAGCGGTGCGTCCATGGAACTCAATTCATCCGTCGCGGCGGTGGTCACGGGCGGCGCGTCCGGCCTCGGCGAAGCCACGGTGCGGTCGCTGGCCGCCAAGGGTGTGAAGGTCGCCATCTTCGACATGAACGAACAGAAGGGCGAAGCGGTCGCGGCCGAAGTCGGCGGCGTCTTCTGCAAGTGCAACGTCACCTCGGAAGAGGAAGTCGACGCGGCCTTCGCCAAGGCCCGCGCGGCCCACGGCCAGGAGCGGATCCTGGTGAACTGCGCCGGCACCGGCAACGCCATCAAGACCGCCAGCCGCGACAAGACCACGGGCGAGACCAAGCACTTCCCGCTCGACGCCTTCAACTGGATCATCCAGATCAACCTGGTCGGCACGTTCCGCTGCATCGCCAAGTCGGCGAAGGGCATGCTGGACCTGGAGCCGATCGACGGCGAGCGCGGCGCCATCGTCAACACCGCCTCGGTGGCGGCCGAGGACGGCCAGATGGGCCAGGCGGCCTATTCGGCGTCCAAGGGCGGCGTGGTCGGCATGACCCTGCCCATCGCCCGCGACTTGGCCGGCGACGGCATCCGCGTGAACACCATCCTGCCGGGCATCTTCAACACCCCGCTGATGAACGCCGCGCCCCCGCAGGTGAAGGAGGCGCTGGCCGCCTCGGTGCCGTTCCCGAAGCGCCTCGGCAACGCCGAGGACTACGCCTCGCTGGCCCTGCAGATGATCACCAACCCCTACTTCAACGGCGAAGACGTCCGCCTCGACGGCGCCATCCGCATGGCCCCGCGGTAGGGATCGGAACTCCCCTTCTCCCCTTGCGGGAGAAGGTGGCCCGCGCAGCGGGTCGGATGAGGGGTCGCACTCCGCTGTCCGGCCCTGCGCACGCGGCAGGCGTTGTCTTCTTGAACCACGGATTTCACTGATTTCACGGATAGCTTCGGACCAATCCGTGAAATCGGTGAAATCCGTGGTTTCTTGGATGCGGCGCTGACACGCCATGGCGGCCGAAAGGCCAGCGCACCCCCTCATCCGTCACCCTTCGGGCGACACCTTCTCCCGCAAGGGGAGAAGGGCGCTAAGGCCTAGTACCGCCGCCGCCGCGTCGGCCGGCTGCTTCCGACCAGCCCGCCCAGGACGCCGCGGATCAGTTCGCGGCCCACCTGGCTGCCGATGGTGCGGAGCATCGACTTGGCGAAGGCCTCGCCCATGCTCTGGCGGTTGGAGGCGCGCGCCTGGGGCGCCGGGCGGCCCGAGGCCTCGTCGCCCGCCCAGGGGCCGCCGTGGGGCTTCGGCTGCGGCGCTTCCGGCTCGGGCTCGGGCTCGGCCTGCTTCTGCAGCATCTCGTAGGCGGACTCGCGGTCCACCACCTGGTCGTAGACGCCGCGCACGGGGCTGGCCGCCATCACCGCCGCCCGCTCGGCGGGCAGCAGCGGGCCCAGCCGCGAGACCGGCGGCCGGATCAGGGTCTTCTGCACCACCGTCGGCGCGCCCTTCTCGTCCAGCACCGAGACCAGCGCCTCGCCCACGCCCAGCGCCTGGATCGCCTCGGCCGTGTCGAAGGCCGGATTGGTGCGGAAGCTCTCGGCCGCCGCCCGCAGGCCCTTCTGGTCGGCCGGGGTGTAGGCCCGCAGCGCGTGCTGGACGCGGTTGCCCAGCTGCCCCAGCACGGTGTCGGGGATGTCCGCCGGGTTCTGGGTGACGAAATAGACGCCCACGCCCTTCGAGCGGATCAGGCGCACCACCTGCTCCACCTTCTCCAGCAGGGCCTTGGGCGCATCGCGGAACAGCAGGTGCGCCTCGTCGAAGAAGAAGGCCAGGCGCGGCTTCTCGGGATCGCCCACCTCGGGCAGCTCCTCGAACAGCTCGCTCATCAGCCACAGCAGGAAGGTCGCGTAGAGCCTGGGGCTGGCGATCAGCTTGTTGGCCGCCAGGATGTTCACATAGCCCTTGCCGGTCGTATCGGTGCGCATCAGGTCGCTGAGCGCCAGGGCCGGCTCGCCGAACAGATTGGTCCCGCCCTCGGTCTCCAGCACCAGCAGGTTGCGCTGGATGGTGGCGATGGTGGTGGGCGAGATGTTGCCGTACTTGGCCGACAGTTCCTTGGCGTTCTCCGACGCATAGCTCAGCGCCGCCTGCAGGTCCTTCAGGTCCAGCAGCAGCAGGCCTTCCTCGTCGGCCGCCTTGAAGACGACCATCAGGACGCCTTCCTGCACGTCGTTCAGCTCCAGCATCCGCGAGATCAGCAGCGGGCCCATCTCCGAGACCGTGGCGCGGATCGGGTGGCCGGCCTCGCCGAACAGGTCCCAGAACACGGTCGGCGCCGCGGCCGGGTTCAGCGTCAGGCCCATGCCCTGGGCCCGGGCCAACATCTTCTCGTTCGGCGCGCCCACGGCGGCGATCCCGCACAGGTCACCCTTCACGTCGGCGGCGAAGACCGGCACCCCGGCGTCCGACAGCCCCTGGGCCAGCACCTGCAGCGTCACCGTCTTGCCGGTGCCCGTCGCCCCCGCCACCAGGCCGTGACGGTTGGCCCGGCTCAGCAGCAGCTGCTCCGGATGGTCCGAGAACCCGATCAGCACGCCGTTGTCGGCCATCGCTCACTCCTCCTGGCTTTCACGCCCATGACTAACACCGGTCGGGCGTTGCTCAACGGCCCAGTCGCCGCAGGCGACGGCGGCGGCGCGACGTCTCGGCGACGATTTGGCGACGATCCTTGCCGAAAAGCACGTCAGCCGGGGCAAATCCGCTCCCAATCCTTTGGGAACCGGGGTAGAGCACGCCCGATTTGACGGCGGCGCCGACGCCGCCGACATTGCCGCCGAGCCTTCCCCCGAAAGCGCGCATGCCCACGTCCGCCGCCGATCCGGTCTCGCGAAACGCCCTGGTGATCCTGGCGACGATCGCCGCCGGGACCGTCCTCTACCTGCTCGCCGACATCCTGACGCCGCTGGCGCTGGCCCTGTTCCTGGCGGTGATGATCGACGGCTTCGCCCGGGTGCTGGAGGCGCGGGTGTCGTGGATCTCCAAGCGGCTGGCCACGCCCCTGGCCATCGTGCTGTCGGTGGCGATCTTCGGCGGCGCGGCCTTCTTCATCGCCGACAACGCCGCGTCCTTCGCGGGTCAGCTCGTGGCCTATACGCCGAAGCTGAACGGCCTGATCGCCCGAATCGCCGGCCTGATCGGCGTCGAGGCGCCGCCGTCGGTGACCCAGCTCTTTCAGCAGCTCAACCCGGCCAGCTACCTGGGCCAGATCGCCCGCGGACTGCAGAGCTTCCTGTCCACCGCCGCCTTCGTGCTGGTCTATCTCGGCTTCATCCTGGCCTCGCGCCGGGGCTGGGAGCGCAAGGTCATCCACCTGTTCGCCCGCCGCGAGCAGCGCCAGGACGCCACGGCCGGCTTCCTGCGCATCCGCGACGGCGTCGAGCAGTACCTCTGGGTCCAGACCGTCACCGGCCTGATGATCGCCGTCGCCTCGTGGATCGCCATGGCCGTCGTCGGCCTCGACAACGCGCTCTTCTGGGCGATCCTGATCTTCTTCGCCTCCTACATCCCCGTCGTGGGCGGGGTCGTCGCGGTGGCCGCGCCGCCGCTGTTCGCCCTCGTCCAGTTCGACACGCTCTGGCAGGCGATCGCCCTGTTCGTGGTGCTGCAGGCGATCACCACCTTCGTGGGCAACGTCATCCTGCCGCGCATGCAGGGCCAGAGCCTCAACATCGACCCCATCGTGCTCCTGCTGGCCCTGGCCTTCTGGAGCGTGATCTGGGGCCTGACGGGCGCCTTCCTGTCCACGCCGCTGACCACCGTCATGATGGTGATCCTGGCCCAGTTCACCGGCACCCGCTGGATCGCCGTCCTGCTGTCGGAAAACGGCGACCCGGGCGGCCTGAAGCATCCGCACGTCGAGCCGCCCTCGGCGGAGGGGCCCGCGAGGCCCGCCCCCAAATCGACCGCGGCGCCGACCGCGAAGCCTTCCCCCAAACCGGCCGCCAAACGCCGTTCACGAACTTGAGAGCTGGGACTTACACCGTGACTGCCGCCTCCCTATCTAATGCTGGTCGGACGACACATTCGTCCGGCGGGTGCGCCCGTATCCCAACCCCACGGGCGCAGCGAGCACCCAGCGTTCCGTCGCTCCCCCACGACGGAAGCACGCGGCGCCGGACACTCTCCTCCGGCGCCGTTCTCGCGTCCGGCCCGTCCCCCCGCGGGCCGGCGTCTCCGGCCGAGGAGGCGGTTCGATGAGCCGCTCTCCCCGCGCCGGAACTGGGTTGGCCAAGGCCCTCCAGACCGAACTCAAGGACGACGCCGCGATCGCCGGCGTGAAGGCGTTCGCCAAACAGGCCGCCGAGGACGCCCAGCCCGACGAGCTGACCGAGCTAAGCGGCGCCGATCTGGCCCGCAGCCTCGCCGATTTCTGGCGTTTCACCGAGCGCCGCCGCGGCCGCGGCCCGCAGATCCGCATCGCGCCCACCGAGGGGGCCGACCTCGACCGGCTCGAGATCGTCCAGGACGACGCGCCGTTCCTGGTCGACAGCGTGATGGGCGAGATCGCCGACCAGGGCCTTTCGGTCCGCGCCATGTTCCACCCCATCGTCGAGGTCCAGCGCGACCGTTCGGGCGTGCGCGGCGCGACCGGCGCTCCGCGCCGGGAATCGATGATCCAGGTGTTCCTCGAAAACATCGGCCCCGACCGCGAGCGGGCGCTGGTCGACGGCGTGAAGGCGACCCTGGCCGATGTCCACGCGGCGGTCGAGGATTTCCCGGCGATGCTCGACCTGATGTCGCGCTCGGTCGCCGAGCTCGCCGCTTCGGGCAAGGCGCGCCCCGACGAGGTCGATTTCCTCAACTGGCTGCACGCCCAGCACTTCGTGTTCCTCGGCGCGCGCGTCTACGAGTACCCCCGACTGAAGTCCGGCGAGTACGCCGCCGAGGAGCCCGTGTATCAGGCCAAGGACGGCCTGGGTGTCCTTCGCGACCCCGAACGCACCGTGCTGCGCCGCGCCAACGAGCCGGCCGTGCTGATGAGCGCGGTGAAGGACCGCATCGTGCGCGACCCGGCGGTGACCATCGCCAAGTCGAACGTGAAGAGCCGGGTCCACCGGCGCGGCTACATGGACTACGTAGGCGTCAAGCGCTACGGCGCGGACGGGCGGCCCAGCGGCGAGGTCCGCTTCGTGGGCCTGTTCACGGCCGAGGCCTACGACCAGCCGGCCAACGCCGTGCCGCTGATCCGCGAGAAGGTCGCCCGGGTCATGAAGCGCGCCGGCGCGGCGCCCGGCAGCTACAACGAGAAGCGCCTCAAGAACATCGTCGAGAACCACCCGCGCGACGAGCTCTTCCAGATCAGCGAGGACGAGTTGCTGGCGATGGCCGTCGGCATCCTGCACCTGTCGGACCGACCGCGGGTGAAGCTGTTCGAGCGCCGCGACCCGTTCGACCGGTTCGCCTCGGTCCTGCTGTTCGTGCCGCGCGACCGCTACGATTCCGACCTGCGCAAACGGGCCGGCGAATTGCTCACCGCAGCCTATGGCGGACGCCTATCGGCCTACTACCCCAGTTTCAACGACACGCCGCTGGCCCGCGTGCACTTCATCATCGGCTTCACGCCGGGCCGCCACCTGGTCCCCGACCTGCGCAAGGTCGAGGCCGAGATCGCCGAGGCGGCGCGCACCTGGGAGGACCGCTTCGACGCCGGCGTCCGCGCCAGCAGCCGCGACCCCGACGCCGTGAGCGCCACGGTGGCCCGCTATCGCGACGCCTTCCCCGCCGGCTACCGCGACCGCTTCGACGCCGCCGAGGCCCTGGCCGACGTGGCCGAGATCGAGGGCTTCGGCGAAGACCAGGCCGTGGCCGCCCGCGCCTATCGAACCGAGACCGACGGCCCGCTGTCGTTCCGCTTCAAGCTGTACCGCAAGGGCGAGCCCGCCCCGCTGGCAGACGTCCTGCCGATCCTCGAGAACATGGGCCTGAAGGCCATGGCCGAGGCTGGATTCCAGGTCTCGCCCGAGGGCTCCACACCCGTCTGGATCCACGACTTCGAGATCGAGGACCCGCGCGGCGGCGACCTGGTCTTCGCCGAGATCAAGGAGGCGTTCGAGGACGCCGTGGTCGCGGTCTGGACCGGCCGCACCGAGAACGACGGCTTCAACCGCCTGGTGATGGAGCTCTCCATCCCCTGGCGCGACGCCGCGCTCGTCCGGGCGCTCGGCCGCTATCGCCAGCAATCCGGCCTCGACCCGTCGCAGCGCGTGCAGGAGCAGGCGCTGTCGAACCACCCGGGCGTCACGCGCCTGATCCTCGACCTCTTCCGCATCAAGTTCGACCCGGCCATCTCGGTCGAGCTCGACGCCCGGCAGGAACAGGCCGCTGCGGTGATGGCCGAGATCGTCGAGGCCCTGCAGCTGGTCGAGAGCCTGGACGACGACCGCGTCCTGCGCCGCCTGGCCCTGCTCGTCGGCGCGATCCAGCGCACCAACTTCTACCAGCGCGCGCCCGACGGCGCGGTGAAGCCCTACATCTCGTTCAAGGTGGCCTCGGGCCAGCTGGCCGACCTCCCGGCGCCAAAACCGTTCCGCGAGATCTTCGTCTGGTCGACCCAGGTCGAGGGCGTCCACCTGCGCTTCGGCCCGGTCGCCCGCGGCGGCCTGCGCTGGTCCGACCGGCGCGACGACTTCCGCACCGAGGTGCTGGGCCTGGTGAAGGCGCAGCAGGTCAAGAACGCGGTGATCGTGCCCGTGGGCTCCAAGGGCGGCTTCTATCCGAAGCAGCTCCCCAAGGGCTCGCCCGACGCCGTCCGCGCCGAGGCCATCGGCGCCTACAAGACCTTCCTGTCGGGCCTCCTCGACATCACCGACAACCTGGACGCCGCCGGCAAGGTGGTGCGCCCGCAGAGCGTCGTGGCCCACGACGGCGACGACCCCTACCTGGTCGTGGCCGCCGACAAGGGCACCGCCACCTTCTCCGACATCGCCAACGGCGTGGCCGAGTCCTATGGCTTCTGGCTGGGCGACGCGTTCGCTTCAGGTGGTTCGGTCGGCTACGACCACAAGGTCATGGGCATCACCGCCCGCGGCGCGTGGGAGGCGGTGAAGCGCCACTTCCGCGAGATGGGCAAGGACATCCAGTCCGAGCCCTTCACCGTCGTCGGCTGCGGCGACATGTCGGGCGACGTGTTCGGCAACGGCATGCTGCTCTCGCGGCAGATCCGCCTGCAGGCCGCCTTCGACCACCGCGACATCTTCCTCGACCCCGATCCCGACCCGGCGAAGAGCTACGCCGAGCGCGAGCGGATGTTCGCCCTGCCGCGCTCGTCCTGGCAGGACTACGATAAGAAGAAGATCAGCAAGGGCGGCGGCGTCTTCTCCCGCTCGCTGAAGTCGATCCCGCTCACCGCCGAGGTGCGCAGGTTCCTGGGCACGGACGCCGACGCCCTGTCGCCGGCCGAGGTGATCCACCTGATCCTGAAGACGCCGGCCGAGCTGCTCTACCTCGGCGGCATCGGCACCTATGTGAAGGCCAAGCACGAGACCAACCTGGAGGTCGGCGACAAGGCCAACGACGCCGTGCGCGTCAACGGCTCCGAGCTCCGCGTGAAGGTCGTCGGCGAGGGCGCCAACCTCGGCCTCACCCAGGCCGGCCGCATCGAGTTCGCCGCCCACGGCGGCCGGGTCGAGACCGACGCCATCGATAATTCCGCCGGCGTCGACAGCTCGGACCACGAGGTGAACATCAAGATCACCACCGGCATCCTGGAGCGTCAGGGCAAGCTGACGCGCGCCCAGCGCAACAAGCTGCTGCCGACCATGACCGACGACGTGGCCCGCCACGTCCTGGTGCACAACTACGACCAGACGCTGGCCCTCTCCCTGCTGGAGATGGACACCGTCGGCGAGCTGGACCCGCACGCGCGGTTCATGGCCGAGCTTGAGCATGCCGGCCGCCTGGACCGCACCGTCGAGGGCCTGCCCGATGCGGTCGAGATCGCCGAGCGGCTCAAGTCCGGCCGCGGCCTGCTGCGGCCCGAGCTGGCCGTCCTGCTGGCCTACGGCAAGCTGGAGCTGAAGCGCGACATCGTCGCCACCCACGCCCCGGACGACCCGTTCTTCGAGACCCGGCTGGAGGCCTACTTCCCGAAGGGCCTGCGCAAGTACAAGGAGGCCATCCGGAGTCACCGGCTGCGCCGCGAGATCATCGCCACGGTCATCGCCAACGACATGATCAACCGCTGCGGGCCCAGTTTCCCGTCGCGGACCATGACCTCGGCCGGCTGCGACGTGGTCGCGCTGACCGCCGGCTACGAGGCCGCCAAACAGGCCCTCGACTTCGAGAAGCTGTGGAGCGACATCGAGGCGCTGGACCTCAAGATCCCCGCCTCGGGCCAGATGGCGCTCTTCCGCCGTCTGGTCGCGGGCCTGCGCGGCGCCACCTTCTGGCTGGCGCGGCGGGCGGGCCGCGAGGGCCTGAGCGTCGCCGAGCTGACGGCCCGCTACGCCCCGGGCTTCAAGAGCCTGCACGGCCTCCTGCCCGAGATCCTGTCCAAGGCCGAGCGCGCCGGCGTCGACGCCCAGATCGCCCGGCTCACCGAGGCCGGCGCCCCGGCCGCCATGGCCCGGGCCGCCGCGGTGCTGGGTCCGCTGACCAACGCCGCGGACCTCGTGGACCTGGCCGAGGCGTCCAGCTGGCCCCTGCCCAACGTGGCGCGGCTCTACTACGCGGTCGGCGCGGCCTTCGCCTTCGACCGCCTGCGGGCGGCGGCGGGCGAGTTCCGGGCCGGCGACATCTTCGAGCGGACGGCCCTTAGGCGCCTCATCGAGGACCTGCTGGCCGAGCAGACCCAGCTCACCCGCGCGATCATGGCCTTCACGGGCGGCGCGCAGGCGGGCGGGGACGACGTCTCGGCCCGCCAGGCGGTCTCGGCCTGGGTCGCCCTGCGGCCCGACCAGGCCCGGGCGGCCACCCGCACGGTGGACGAGATCGAGGCCGGCGGCGGCGCCTGGAGCTTCGCCAAGCTCACCATCGCCAACGCCGCCCTGCGCGAGCTGGCGGCCGAGGCGGCGAGCGGACGGAAGCGGCGCGGGTAGCATCCTCCTCTCCCCCGACCCCGGCCTTGGGCCGGGGGAAGAGAGGGGCGAGGAGGGGATCGGCTCCGGTTCCACCTCCGCCGCCTGGACGACGCCGGGCCTTGGGATGCAGGGCGTCGCGAGAGGGCCGGTCGGGGAAAGTCCGGCCGGTCGGCGGCGGGTCCCCCGCCCTGGTGGGATCGGCGGGCGGGGAATGGCTTCGGCCAGGTGAAGCTGGCCCATCCGCGCCGCCGCGGCGCGCGGCATGCGACGAACAGCGCCGATCCGTCGACGGCGGCGGGCAGGCCTAGGCGATCGCACCGCGGCGGCGGAGCATCGCGCCCGCCCCGCCGAAGCCCAGGATCATCAGCGCCCACGCCGCCGGCTCGGGCACGCCCGCGCTGTCCAGCGTGAAGTTCACGCCGATCGAGTCGTTCGAATAATTGCCGCCGTTGTTGATGATGAAGCCGAACACGTCGCCCTTCGCGAGCGTCACCGTCCCCGATCGCCCCAGCGTCAGGTTCTGGGCGTTGAGCACGCCCGTCGGGGTCGCCACGGGCGTCCCGCCGACATTGGTCAGGAAGGCGATGCCGACGCCCGACGGCGAGCGGTCCAGGACATCCAGGTTCAGCACGAAGTCGTAGTCGTTCGCCTCCGGCGCGACGAACAGGATGGCCAGCGGGTTTGTCGCCCCCGGGTGCGCGAGCAACCGGTCGTCCGGGACGGTGTAAGTGCCTTCGCCGAAGGTGGTCAGCGACTTGTAGACCCCCGGCAGGCCGGCGCCGTCCTGCAGGCAGAAGTTCGAGGTCACGACGCAGGCGCCGGACGCGCTCAGCTGCGTGGCCATCTGGCCCGGGCCGCTCGGCAGCTTCAGATAGATGAACCCGCCGGCGCCTTGCGTGCCGTCGAAGCTCTCGAAGGCGTCGTAGGTGACGGCATGGGCGGCGGACGCGACCGAAAGCGCGCCGGCCAGGGCGAGGAAGAACTTCATGATAGACCCCCAACATCGTGCGGGCGTTGCACGCCCGGCTTGCACTGCGGCCCGCCGGGCGAAGGTCCGCCCGGTCGGGTCTCGGAGCTCGACTCTAGGTCGGCCGGGACCGGCGGCCCATTAGACCGGATGGCCTACTCGGGGCCGCACCAGGGTCAGGAAGCCCACCTAACCGCTTCGCTTGACAGGGAAACTCCGGGCTTCGATGGTCTTCGAAGTCTTGGGGGAGGCGCGCGCAAGTTGGACGCGGCGTATCGCGACCAGATCCTCGTCAACGAGACGCGGACCGAGCTGAAGGGCAGCATCGCCGCCTGGATCGGCCTGGTCGTCGTCACCGCTTTCGTGGCGGTCGAGTTCGCCGGCCGCGCCCAGCCGCTGGCGTTCGGCCTGTGGCTCGGCGCCATCGGCCTCTTCCTGGCGGCCTGGCTGGCCGCGTGGATCGCCTTCATCGCCCGGCCGCCCACCGACGCGGCGATCCTCGCGCGGTGGATTCCCGGCGCGAAGGCCGGCATGACCCTCTGCAACCTCGCCACCGCCGGCAGCGTCTGGGTGTTCCTTCCCGTGGCCGGGCCGGAGCTGCGGGCGCTCCTGCTGGTGCTGTTCGCCTGGTACCTGATCGTCCAGTTCGCGGCCGCCACCGAGGCGACCCAGGTGCTGCGGAGCGCCGTGGTCCTGGTGCTGGGTTCGCTCACCGCCTGGCTGCTGGTCGCGCGCCCGCCCTACTACGTCCCGCTCGCGCTGTTCCTGCCGCTGTTCGGGGCGACGCTGATCGCCATCCGCCGCTTCGTGCGCGAGGCGGTGGTGAAGGCTACCGCCGCCCAGGCCGCCGCCGACGCGGCGCGCGACCAGCTGGCCGCCACGCTCGTCGAGCTGGAGCGCGAGCGCGACGCCAAGACCCAGTTCATCCGCGCCGCCTCGCATGACCTGCAGCAGCCGCTGCAAGCGGCGGGCCTGTTCCTCGACCGGCTGAAGCCCGGCGGGCGGGCCGCCGAACAGGTCGCCTCCCTGGGCGGGCTGCGCCGCGCCCTGACCGCCGCCCGGGCCCTGGTCGCCGCGATGCTCGACCACCTGAAGCTCGAAGGCGGCGCCGTGCGGCCCGACATCGCGACCTTCCCGGCCGGCGAGCTGTTCGAGCGCGTGCTGTTGACCCAGGGCCCCGCGGCCGCCGAGACCGGGATGCGCATCGCCACCGCCGGCGGGCGGATCGCGCTGCGCGCCGACCCGCTGCTGCTGGCCCGCGCGGTCGAAAACCTGGTGGCAAACGCCCTTCGCCACTCCGGTGGGCGGAGGGTCCTGATCGGCGCGCGGCGGCGGGGCGGCGAGGTGACGATTTGGGTCGCCGACGATGGCCACGGCCTGTCCCCGGGCGACGAGGCGCGCATCTTCCGGCCCTTCGAGCAGGGCGGCCAGGTCGGCGCGGCCGGCGGCTTCGGCCTGGGCCTCGCGTCCACCCAGGGCCTGGTGGCGCTGATGGACGGCGTCTGCGGCGCCCGGCCCGGCCTGACGCGCGGCGCGGCCTTCTACATCCGGCTCCCAGCCCCCGAACGCTCGGAGGGCCTCGCATGCGCGGCCTGATCTGCGACGACCACCCGCTGATGCGCGAGGCCCTGGCCGGCGCCCTGCGCGACCGCTGGCCGAACGTCGTGCTGGACCAGGCGGGCGACTATCCGGCGGCCTGGGCTCTGGCCGAGGCGAAACCCGACTTCTGCGTCGTCGACCTCGGCATGCCGGGGGCCGAGCCGGCAGCCGGCCTGGCCGGCGTGCGCGCCCGTGCGCCGAAGACCATCCTGCTGGTCCTGACGGGGCTGACCGACCCCGCGCTGCTGGACGAGGTCCGCGCCTGCGGGGTCGACGCGCTGTTCTCCAAGAACACCGACCCCGTCGAGCTGATCGAGGCCATCCGCGCCGCCGTCCCCGACCTGCGCGCCCTTGAGGCCCAGCCCCTGCCGCCGCGCCAGCAGGAGGTGCTGGGCCTGCTCGCGGGCGGCCTGACCAACAAGGAGATCGCGCTTCGGCTCGGCATCTCGCCGGCGACGGTGAAGATCCACGTGGCGCGCCTGACCAGCTGGCTGGGCGCCGCCAACCGCACCGACGCGGTCGCCCGCGCCCAGCGCGGACGGATCATCTAGGATCCCATCGCAGCCGGCTGGAACAGCTCCACCACATTGCCCGAAGGGTCCTCGGCCAGGATCTGCTGACCGCCCGGCCCCTTCAGGATCTCGTTGCGGAACGCCACGCCGCGCCCCCTCAGCCGCTCCACCTCGGCGGCGATGTCGTCGACGATCACCTGGAAGCGGTTCCAGCCGCCGGGCTCGGGCTGGCGGCCGTCCGGCATCGGCCGGCCAGCCGAGCTGGTCCGCCCGCTCAGGAGCAGCCTGAGCGGCCCCTTCTGCACCGAGGCGAAGGCGGGCGCGGCGCTCATCTGCACCTCGAACCCGAAGTTGCCGACGTACCAGTCCACCGAGGCCTGCACGTCGCCGACCATGTACCGCACGTTCACGACGCTCTCGCTCATGGGGTTCTTCCTCCTCGAGGGTCAGGGTTCCAACGTCTTGCGCAGCAGATGGGTCAGCGCCGCCAGGGTCGCGTCGCGGTCCGCGCCGCCCGCCACGGCCCGCGGCGCCTCGTCGATCGCGGCGAACAGCAGCCGCGCCGTGGGCTCGGGATCGACCGGCCCGAAGGCCTCGGCCTCCTGCCCGGCGCGGATCATCGCCGAGAGCCGCGTCACCGCGTTGTCGGCCATCCCCCGGCGCTCGGTGAAGTCGGAATGGAACAGCGCCTGGCCGATCCCCTGGCGCGCGCTCGCGAAGTCGATATAGGCCGCCGCCAGCTGGTCCAGCAGCCGGGGCCAGTCCACCGGCCCCTCCACCTCGGTCGGCAGCGGATGAGCGCGGTCGAACGCCGACACCAGCCGCTGGCGCACGGTTTCCAGCAGGTCGTCCCAGGTCGGGAAGTAGAGGAAGAAGGTGCCCTTCGCGACGCCGGCCTCGCGGACCACGTCCTCCACCCGCACGCGCGGGCCATGGGCCTGCAGCAGCCGCTCGGCCGCCTCCACGATCTCCAGCTTGCGCTGCTCGGGCGGCAACCGCCGCCGCACCGGCTTGCCCATCGGCAGCCTCCTAATGACCGATAGTCATTAGCTACTGACCGCCGGTCAGTGTCAAGAGGGCGCGCGAAGTCCTTCTCCCCTTGCGGGAGAAGGCAGCCTGCGAAGCAGGTCGGATGAGGGGTCGCACTCCGCCATCGGCTCACGGCGCGCCGCAGGCGCAACAATTCACCGCCAAGACGCCAAGGTCGCCAAGAGGCTGCGGCAGCTTCGTGTCCTTGGCGTTCTTGGCGTCTTGGCGGTGATCTTTCCGGCGCTGGCGCGCCATCGCGGCTAAAAGGCCTGCGCGACCCCTCATCCGTCACCCTGCGGGCGACACCTTCTCCCGCAAGGGGAGAAGGACCATCCGGACCAGCCCTACCCTGCGCTCAACCCCAAACGCGCCAGGACCGCTTTCACGTAGGTCGGCCCCACCGCCACGTTCACGCCGTCGCGCAGGACCAGCGAGATCAGGCCCTTGCCCAGGCGCTGGACCTCCTGCACCCGGGCCAGGTTCACGAAGGCCGAGCGGTGGACGCGGGTCAGCATCTCGGCGTCCAGCATCTCCTCCAGCGCCGTCATGGTCAGGCGGTGGATGTGGCTGCGCGTGGGCGTGTGCAGCAGCACGTAGTCCCGCGCCGCCTCGATCCAGTCCAGCTCGGCGGCCGAGACGCGGACATGGCCGTTGCGGCCCGACACCCAGAACGACACCGCCTCGGGCGGCGGCGGGGCGAGCTCCACCGGCGCGGCCTCGCGGATCGCCCGGCGCCGGCGCGCCCGCTCCACCGCCTGGCGCAGCCGGTCGAACCGCACGGGCTTCAGCAGGTAGTCCGCCGCCTCCACGTCGAAGGCGTCGGCGGCGTACATCTCGAAGGCGGTGACGAAGACGATCTCCGGCCGTTCCTCCACCGGCAGGGCTCCGGCCACCGACAGGCCGCTCAGCTCCGGCATCTGGATGTCCAGCATCACCAGGTCCGGCCGCAGCGCCTCGATCCGCTCCAGCGCCTCGCGGCCGTTGCGCGCCACGCCCGCCACCTCGACGCCGGCGATCTGCTCGAACAGCGCCTGCAGCCGCTCCAGCGCGGCCGGCTCGTCGTCCACCAGCAGGACCCGCATGTCAGGCCGCCCGCGCCTTCCGCGCCGCGAGGCTCTGGATCAGCGGCAGGCGAACCAGCGCCAGGAACCCGCGCTCGCGCGCCGTGGTCTGCAGCACGCCCCGCGGGCCGTACAGGACCTCGAGGCGCTCGCGGATATTCTGCAGGCCGACGCCAGCGCCCTTCGCCGGTTCGCCCCGCCGCTCGGCGTCGTCCTCGACCAGCACCACCAGGTCGTCGCCGTCGCGCGCCACTTCCAGCCGGATGGTGACCGGACCGGTCGAGCGCGACACCCCGTGCTTGATGGCGTTCTCGATCAGCGGCTGCAGGATGAAGCTCGGCGCCACCGCCGTGCGCAACTCGTCCGGGCACGAGAAGTCCACGCCCAGCCGGTCGCGGAACCGCACGCTCTCGATCTCGAGATAGGCCTGGATGGTGGCCAGCTCGTCCTCCAGCGGGATCAGCCCCTCGGGGTCGGCCGCCAGCGTCACGCGCAGGAAGCCGGCCAGCTTCTCCAGCATCGATTCCGCCTCGTCGTTGCGCTTGGTGATCACGGCCGACGAGACGGCGTTGAGCGTGTTGAACAGGAAGTGCGGGTTGAGCTGGTAGCGCAGCGCCGCCAGCCGCGCGGCGGTGGCCTGGTTCTCGGCCTCGGCCGCCCGGGTCCGCGCATCGGCCAGCTGCCGCTCGTGCTCCACCAGCGCGCGGCTCGCGTGGACCATCATGTAGAGCGCGCCCACCAGCGCGAACATCCAGCCGTAGGCCAACAGGTTGCTCACCAGCCGCACGGCCAGCTTCGAGCCCACGGGCGCGACGAACGCCGGGTCGACCAGGCTCCGCAGCCAGCCGCCGAGGAAGACGTCCGCCGCCGCCACGACCGCGCCCGCGACGAGCGAGGCCAGGGTCAGGCCGGCGTAGCGCACCGCCGCGCTGCGCGCCCGCAGCCGGGTCATCACCCCGTAGATCGCCGGCGACAGCGCCAGGCCGGTGACGGACAGCAACGTCAGGCTGACCACCGTCGTGGCCTTCAGGTCCCCGCCGACCAGGCGCGGCACGAGGTTGAAGCCGACGTCCATGCCCCACACCGCGAGCGTGAGCCACACGGCCTGGCGCAGGAGCCGGCGATCGGCGTCGGGGGCGTTCGAGGACTGCATTCCTTCGATCATAGCCCAGCGGATGCGCGCGCACGCCAGCGTTCGTCGCAGGGCGGGCCGGTCTGGTCGATCCGTTCGGCCGCCGAAGTCCGCCGTTCGTCGCGGCGAAACCCGCCTTGGGCGATTCGGCGCAGGCCTCCGCCGCCGGCGTCTATCCCCGCCTGACGCGCCGCCCGCCCGCCGCCAGCTTTCGCGCGATCCCACGAAACTGACGGAGTTTGAGCAAAGTGCGTAAGCGTCTTTCCCTAGCGGCCCTGGCGGGCGCGGCCTTCATTTCCACCACCGCCCAGGCCGGTACGATCTTCGCCCAGGACTTCTCCGGCGGCCTCACGGGCCGCGAGACCCTCGGCGGCGACTTCACCGTCGGGGGCGGCCAGGTCGGCCACACCGATGGCGGCTACGGCAATTTCGAATACTCGTACTACCAGCTGTCGCTGGACCTCACCGACTGGATCGACGCCCAACTGGCCTTCGACTACAGCGTCTTCTCCGAGGCCTTCTACGATGGCTTCAACGTCCTGGCCTCGACCGACGGCGCCTTCACGCCCGCCAATCTGATCACCCCGGTCTCGACGGGGTTCTACGGCCCGATGATCAACAACCTGCCGAACCTCGGCCGCGTCGCCGTCTCGGGCCAGAGCGGCGGCTCGGCGCTGTTCGACCTGACCTCCTTCGCCGGCGGCGTGGTCGACCTGCGCTTCCAGTTCCAGTCGGACTACTCGAACTTCGCGCGCGGCGTGTTGATCGACAACGTCGCGGTCACGGGAACGCCCGACCCCAGCGCCGTCCCCGAGCCGGCCGCCTGGGCCCTGATGATCCTGGGCTTCGGCGCGGCGGGGACCATGCTGCGGCGGCGCCGGGCGATCGTGCTCTAGCTCCCCAGCCGGAACGGCACCGTGCGGCGCTCGTGCTTCGGCACGCTGAGCCGCCGGTCCACCGGCGGGAAGGCCCGCTGCGCGCAGTCGTCGCGCTCGCAGATCCGGCAGCTCACCCCGATGGGCGCCGCCGGGCCCTTCAGGTCCAGGCCCTCGGAATAGACCAGCTCGTGGGCGTGGGCGATCTCGCAGCCGAAGCCCAGGACATAGCGCCGGTCGGGCGCCAGGTAGCTCTCCGAGCGCTTCACCACCGCCCGCGCCACGCAAAGGTAGCGCTCGCCGTCCGGCATGGACGCCACCTGCACCAGGAACCGGTCGGGCGAGGCCACCGCGTCGTGCACGTTCCACAGCGGACACGCCCCGCCGAACCGCGCGAACCGGAAGCGCGTGGCGCTGTGGCGCTTGGTGATGTTGCCGGCGTAGTCCAGCCGCACGAAATAGAACGGCACGCCCCGGTGCCCCGGTCGCTGCAGCGTCGAGAGCCGGTGGCACACCTGCTCCAGGCTGGCCCCGAAGTGGGCGGCCAGCTGCTCCACGTCGTGGCGATGCTCGCGCGCCGCCGCGGCGAAGCGGCGATAGGGCGTCAGCAGCGCCCCGGCCGCATAGTTGCCCAGGCCGATCCGGCAGACGTCCACCGCCTCGGCGCTCTTGAACCGCGCCTCCTCCAGCTCGGCCTCGATCACGTCCGACAGGTTGGCCACCGCCACGTGGAAGGCCATCTGGAACGCCCGCGTCGCCGCCGGCTGCGAGGCGTTGAGCCACAGCTCGTGGGCCGCCGGGTCGTAGCGCCGCATCACGTCGCCCAGCGGGGCGTAGCGCACCCGCACGCCCAGCCGCTCGCGCAGGTACATCTCCAGCAGCATGTCGGCCGAGGCCGGTGCGTCCAGCCCGATCTCCTGGGCCAGGTCCTCGGCCGCCCGGTCCAGGGCGTCGATGTAGTTGTCCTTGAAGTGGAAGAAGTCGCGCACTTCCTCGTAGGGCAGCAGCGAGCTGGCCGACATGGCCTCGTCCAGCGCCACCGCCTCCTCGGTCAGCTTCAGCCGCTCGGCCAGCCGGTGGTTGGCCCGGTGCAGGTCCAGGAAGCGCCGCGCCAGCCCCGGGGACTGCTGGGCGACCTGGCGCAGTTCGCTGAGCGGAATCGGCGGCGCCTCGCCCCCGCTCTCGGCCACCGCCTCGCGCAGGTCGAACAGCAGGCGCTGGTCGTCGTCGGCCTCGAAGGTCTCGGCCGGCACGCCGAACGTCTCGATGAGGCCCATCAGCACCCGGTCGGTCACCGGCCGCTGGTTCGCCTCGATCTGCGAAAGGTAGCTGACGGAGATACCCAGCTTTCGGGCGCAGGCCTCCAGCCGCCAGCCGTTCCGCGCCCGCAAACTGCGCACCTTCGGCCCGACGAAAAGCTTGTAGCGCATTTCACAATTTCACAAATGCGGCGCCCGCGAAGGCCAACTCTTCGCACGATGTCATTTGAGCCGCGAGGGAAAATAGCGCCAATTCCCCTCCGAGTGTTCCGGAGCGTCACCCCGCAGGCCCCGTGCAACTTCACTGGCTTGTGTGGTCCCCGGTCTCCAACGGGATGGAAGACATGACCAGCATTGGCATCACCAGAGAGAACATCCACCACCTGCCGCGCCTCGGCATGTCGGGCGCCATGCGCCTGTTCGGCCTGACGGCGCGCGCCCTGCGCTTCTACGAGGAGAAGGGGCTGGTCGAGGCGCGCCGCGACCGCCTGAACGCCCGCTACTACGACCCCGTCGCCCGCGGCCGCCTGGAATGGATCGCCCGCCTGCGCAAGGCCGGCGTCTCGCTGCCCGACATCGAGGACGTGCTGGGCGCCGACGAGGACGGCAAGGGCCGCGAATGCGCGCTCCGCAAGCTGGAACGCCGCCGCGAGGCCCTGCAGGCCGAGCTGAACCAGCTCGACGAAGTCCTCACCGAAATCCAGACCCCCCGCACCGACGGCGCGGCCCGCCGGTTGGGTCGTCCGGGGTAAGCAACTCCCCTTCTCCCCTTGCGGGAGAAGGCTCGCAGGTCCTAGTGCCGGAACACCCGCACGCCGGTGAACACCATCGCCAGGCCGCGCTCGTCGGCGGCGGCGATGACGTCCTTGTCGCCGATCGAGCCGCCCGGCTGGATCACCGCCGTGCAGCCCGCGTCCGCCGCCTGGATCAGGCCGTCGGGGAACGGGAAGAACGCCTCCGACGCACAGGCCGAGCCCTTCAGGTCCAGCCCGAAGTCGGCCGCCCTGAGCGCCGCGATCCGCGCGGAGTCCTTGCGGTTCATCTGCCCCGCGCCCACGCCCAGCGTCTGGCCGGCGCGCGCATAGACGATGGCGTTCGACTTCACGTGCTTGGCGATGGTGAAGGCGAACAGCATGTCGCGCACCTCCTCGTCGGTCGGCGCGCGCTGGGTCACCACCTTCAGGTCGGCCGGCGTCAGGCGCGCGGTGTCGCGGCCCTGCACCAGGAAGCCGCCGCTCACCGACTTGAACGTCTCGCCCGCCGCGTGCGGGTCGGGCAGGCCGCCGGTGACCAGCAGGCGCACGTTCTTCTTCTTGCGGAACAGCTCGACCGCGTCGTCGTCGGCCTCGGGGGCGATCACCACCTCGGTGAAGATGTCCAGCACCTTGGCCGCCGTGGCCGCGTCCAGCCGCTCGTTCAGCGCCACGATGCCGCCGAACGCGCTGGTCGGGTCGCACGCCAGCGCCCGCTCATAGGCCTCCAGCATCGAGCCGCCCGTGGCCACGCCGCACGGGTTGGCGTGCTTGATGATCGCGCAGGCCGGGCCCGTCGCCGGGTCGAACTCGGCCACCAGCTCGAACGCGGCGTCGGTGTCGTTGATGTTGTTGTAGCTGAGCTCCTTGCCCTGGAGCTGCTTCGCCGTCGCCACGCCGATCCGCGGGTTCGGGAAGCGGTAGAAGGCGGCCGCCTGGTGCGGGTTTTCGCCGTAGCGCATGGTCTGCGCCAGTTCGCCGGCGATGGCCTTGCGGGCCGGGGCGCCGTCGCCCAGCTGCTGCGCGAACCAGGCCGAGATCGCCGCGTCGTACGCGGCCGTGCGCGCATAGGCCCGCGCCGCCAGCGTCTTGCGCAGCGACAGCGAGGTCGCCCCGCCGTCGGCCAGTTCGGCCAGCACGTCGGCCATGTCGGCCGGGCCGGTGCAGATGGCGACATAGCCGTGGTTCTTGGCCGCCGAGCGGATCATCGCCGGGCCGCCGATGTCGATGTTCTCGACGCAGGTGTCGTAGTCGCCGCCCGCCGCCACCGTCTGTTCGAACGGGTAGAGGTTGACGTAGACCAGGTCGATCGCACCGATCCCGTGTTCGTCCATCGCCGCCTTGTGGGCCGGCGCGTCGCGCACGCCCAGCAGGCCGCCGTGCACCACCGGGTGCAGGGTCTTCACGCGACCGTCCATCATCTCGGGGAAGCCGGTGAGGTCGGAAATGTCCTTCACCGCCAGGCCGGCGTCGGCGATCGCCTTGCGGGTGCCGCCGGTCGAGACCAGCTCGACGCCGAGCGCGGCCAGCTTCTGCGCGGCCTCGATCAGGCCGGTCTTGTCGGACACCGAGATCAGGGCGCGGCGGACCACGACCTTGTCGGGAGCGGGGGGGAAATCGGGTGCTGCGGGCACGGCATTCTCCTTCGAAGTCACAAGGGAAATGCCCAGGCGCGCGGCGATGAGGTCCGCGCTCCCCGGTGGTCACCCACCATTAGCGCCAGTCACGCGAACGGCGCCGGACTACGCCTGACCCTCCGGCCCGTCAATCTGCGCCGCGCTGCGCGGAGGAACGGCGATCGGCGCATCGAGCGTGCGCCTGGACAAGGGGACCAGCCGGTCCGCACCCTCCAAATCGAAGGCGCGAGGCAAAAAAGCACTGAGAATACAAATAGTAACCCCATCAATCCCCGGCTTCGGGGATTGATGGATTTGGCGCACGACACCCCACACTGCCTTCCGAAGCGTCGCGAACGGAGCTTTTGCGGCGGAGTAATCGGAGGGTAAAATGCGGTTCGATGCGACGAAACGCCAAGCGGGACTGCTGGCGCTCGTGATCGGTGGGATGATGGCGACGTCCGCGCAGGCGGTGACGTTCTCCTACGCGAACTTCGGCAATACGACGGGACTTCAGATCAACGGCGACGCCGGTGCGCTCAATGTCGGCGGTCGCGACGTGATGCGGCTGACCCCGCCCCAAGGCAACGCCGGCGGCTCCATCTACAACACCCAGGCCATCTCGCTGAGCAACGACTACGGCTTCAGCACCCGCTTCACGTTCAACATCGGCTCCAACAACGTCAATCAGTATGGCGAGATCGGCGCGGACGGCATCGCCTTCGTCATCCAGACCGTGTCGAACAACGTCGGCGGGCTCGGCGGCGGCCTGGGCTATGCCGGCATCAGCCCGAGCGTCGAGGTCGAATTCGACACCTACAGCAACGGTGGGACGGATCCCCGCCTGAACGGCAGCGGCAGCCTCGCGGGCAACGATCACGTCGCGATCATGCAGAACGGCGACCCCAACAACCATCTGGCCTACGCGATCACGTCACCGACGCTGGAGCTCAACGGCGGCCAGGACATCACCGCCTTCATCGACTACGACGGCGCCACCAATCTGATGCAGGTGCGCTGGTCCACCGACGGCCTGCGGCCCGATGATCCCGGCCTCAGCTATTCGATCGATCTGGCGAGCCTGTTCGGCGCGGATCCGGTCTATGTCGGCTTCTCGGCCAGCACCGGCGCGGACTGGAGCGCGCAGGACATCGTGAACTGGTCGTTCAACGACAATTACGATCCCATCACGGAGGCCCCGACTGAGACCATTCCGGCCGGATCGTCGCCGACCGGCGGCGTGCCGGAACCCGCGACGTGGCTGATGATGCTCGTTGGCTTCGGGGCCATCGGCGCGGCGACGCGGCGGGCGAACCGGTCGCTGGCCATGGCAAGAACCTCGGCGGCCTGAGGGGATTTGAACGGGCCGACCATCCGCCAGTGGTCTCGATCCGTGAAGGCGGACATCGCCTTCACGACCCGAGCCGCCTAGACCCTCAGCCCGCCGCCCTCGGCGCCTCGATCTGCTGCTTCGCCGGCGCGAGCTTCCATCGCACGCGTGCCCCGGAATCCGCCCGCCGCTGGCCCTTGAGCACCAGTTGCAGCCCTCGTCCGCCGGGCATCGGCTCGATGGCGATCTCCAGGGTGTCGTTGCGCAGGATCCAGCCTTCTTGGGCGCCCACCGGCCGCAGCAGCACCGACTTGCGGTCCTGCGACACCAGCGCCTGCACGCCGTGATGCAGCGGGAAACGCAGCGCATAGGCCACGAAATGGCGGCCGTCCGGCCCTTGCGCCCTGGCCGTGGGCGTCAGCCGGTCCTCGCCGCGCAGTTCGCCGGCGTCGAGATCCACGTAGAGCCGGCGCTGGTGCATCAGGCCGTGGCGCTTCATCCAGCCGTGGTGCGCCAGGTCCAGCCACACCGCCCCGGGCGCCTCGTGCCGCTGCACATCCACCGCCGCGCCCGGCTCGGCCAGCCGCGCGCCCAGCACCGCCGCCGGCATGCCGCTCAGCAGCGGGATCGAGGCGTCCTCGCCCACCTCCACCGTCGAAGCGGCGTCGAGGCCGCGGCCGTGGCCCGGGTCGATCAGCCGGCGGCCGCCCACCAGCACCTGGATCGCCAGCGGCTGGTCGCAGGCCCGTTCGCCCCACGCCCCCGCGGCCGGCGGCGCCGTATCGGCCAGCACCTGCACCGTCCGCGCGTCCATCCGCTGATAGCCGCCCAGGTCGGTCGGCGTGGGACGGTCGCCGGCCTCGTCCTGCGCCCGCGCCGCCGCCACGTACGACGCCGAGGTCGGCGCGCCGCCCTGGAACGCCGCCAGCGCGCCGTCCTCCAGGGTGAAGAACCTCACCGCCGCCGCCAGCCGGTCGATGGCGCGCTGCACCGGCTCGGGCGCGGCCATCCCGCGCTGGATCAGCACCTCGTCCAGGGTCTGCAGGTCGAACAGCAGCTCCAGCCCCGGGTCGGCCCGCCTTGAGGCGTGGCCGCCGTCGGGGCTCACCGTCGCCTCCAGCGCGCGGCCCAGCTTCGCCAGCGCACGGTCCAGCAGCCTGCGCCCCGCCGGCCCCCGCAGCGACGCTCCGGCCACCGCGGCGCAGACCGCCCGCTCGGCGGCGCTTGCCACGCTGCCCGGCCCCAGCAGGTCGCGCGCCTGCCGCGCCAGGTCGCCCGCGATCTTCGCCGTCTCGGCCTCGGACGCCCGCGCCGCCAGCAGCGGTCCCGCGCAGGCCAGGTTGAACACCCGGCGCGCCATGATCTCGGGCGCCCAGGAGAAGGCGTTCCACTTGCCGAACACCCGCCGCCAGTCCAGCACCAGCCGCAGCGCCTCGGCCGCCCCGTCCGGCCCTGCCGCGATCAGGCCCGGCATCCATTCGAACCGGTGCAGCGCCTCGGCGAAGGCCCGCGTCGGGCTGGGCTGGTCCCAGGGATCGCCCCGCACCCCCGTTGCCAGCGTCGCCCCGCGCAGCACGAAGCCGCCGGCCAGGATCGCCCGGCCCAGCTCGGCGTCGGCCGGGCGGAAGTCCTTCGGCTGCCAGCCGAAGCCGTTCGGCCGCGGATGCGACGAGAGCCAGCGGTTCAAGGGCGCGCTGCGCCATTCCTCGGCCAGGATGCGGCCCGCGCCCACGGCCAGGGCCCTCGCCACATGGCGTCCGGGCAGGGCTGGCGCGCGGACCCCGGGCAAGGGGCCTCAGCCCCTGAGGGCGGCGATATTGGCGGCGTAACGCTCCGCCCCGCCGCGGAAGACGGCGGTTCCGGCCACGAGGGCGGTGGCCCCCGCGGCGATGCACAGCGGCGCGGTCTCGGGCGTGACCCCGCCGTCCACCTCGAGCGGGATGTCCCGGCCCTCGGCGTCGATCATCTTCCGCAGCGCCTCGATCTTCCGGAGCTGCGAATGCATGAAAGTCTGGCCGCCGAAGCCCGGGTTGATCGACATGACGAGGATCAGGTCCACCTCGTCCATCATCCACTGGATCACCGACGGATCGGTCGACGGGTTGAACACCACCCCCGCCTTGGCCCCCAGCTTGCGGATGTGCTTCAGCGTGCGGTTCAGGTGGGGCCCGGCCTCGGGATGGACGCTGACGTAGTCGGCGCCGGCGGCCACGAACGCCTCGATGTACGGGTCGGCCGGGCTGATCATCAGGTGGACGTCGAACGGGATCTTGGCGTGCGGGCGCAGCGCCTTCACCACGTCAGGCCCGATGGTGATGTTCGGCACGAAGTGGCCGTCCATGACGTCCACGTGCACCCAGTCGGCCCCCGCCGCCTCGATGGCCGCCACCTCTTCGCCCAGGCGCGCGAAGTCCGACGCGAGGATGGAGGGGGCGATGATCGTGGCCATGCTTCCGCTTAGCCTGATGCGGCCCTCACTGCCAATCGCGCGTCGCGGCCAGCGCCTTCAGCGCCTGGGGGTCGTTCGCGTACCGACGCTGGAGCCGCACCTCGTCACGCTCCAGGGCGCCGCAACGCAGCCCGCGCATCGCCCGCGTCACCTCCCGGTCGCGCGCCGAGCGGTCGCCGTTGAACTCGCCCGCAAAATGGTTGCAGCCCGTCCGCCGCTCGACGAAGGCGACGACGTCCTTTGGCAGGGGACCGAAACGGGCGAGGTCCTGGGCGTCAGGCGCCATCGCCGCCAACATCAGAACCGCCAAGAGCATCGCCACCCTCTTTAGGCTCGTCATGGCCCGGCTTTTCCGGGCCACCCATGATCGCAGAAGTCGATGGCGGGGCACGATGGCGCCGCCTCACCCCAACAAGCTAGCGCGGAGACCATGGGTCGCCCGGACAAGCCGGGCGATGACGATCAAGAGGAGGTGAGCTTCCGCAGCCGCGCCACGTAGAAGCCGTCCGTCCCGCCCTCCACATGGTGCGGCAGGATGCGCAGCGTCCCGTCGGGACGCAGGCTGGCCTCGGCCGCGCCGCCCTCGCCGGGGGCCATCGGCTCCAGGGCGAAATCCTTGTGGCGCGCGAGGAAGGCGTCCATCTGGCCCTCGCCCTCCTCCCACTCCAGCGAGCAGACGCAGTAGATCAGCCGCCCGCCCGGCTTCGTCCGCTTGGCCGCCGAGTCCAGCAGCCGCGCCTGCACCGCCGCCAGCTTCGGGATCTCGGCGGGGCTCGCCACCCACAGGAGGTCTGGATGCCGGCGGAACGTGCCGGTCGCCGAGCACGGCGCGTCCAGCAGCACCGCGTCGAACGTCCGCTCGTCCTTCCATTCGCTCGCGTCGGCCACGACGACTTCGGCGCCCAGGCCGGTGCGCGCCAGGTTCTCGCTGACCCGCTTGATGCGGCCCGCCGAGCGGTCCACCGCCGTGACCTTGGCCCCCGCCGCCGCGAGCTGCAGCGTCTTGCCGCCCGGCGCGGCGCACATGTCCAGCGCGGTCTGCCCCGCGCCCACGCCCGCCAGCCGCGCCGGGATCGCCGCCGAGGCGTCCTGCACCCACCAGCGGCCGTCGTCGAAGCCCGGCCAGCCCGACACCTCGCCCTTCAGGCCCGCGCGCACCGAACCGCCCGCCAGCGCCCGGCCCTCCAGCTCGCCCGCCAGCGCCTCGGCCTCGGCCGCGTCCTGCGGCGTCACGTCGGTGGCCGGCTCCGCGCCGATCAGCGCGGCGATGGCCTCCGCCGCCTCGGGCCCATAGGCCGAGCGCCAGCGCATGGCGAGCCAGGTCGGCGCCATCAGGCCGGGATCGTCCAGGGGCGGCGGCTCGCGCGTCAAACCGCGCAGCACGGCGTTGACCAGCCCCTTGAACGCCTGCCCGCCCTTCTGCGCCGCCGCCAGGTCCACCGTCGCGCCCACGGCCGCGTGCGCCGGGGTCTTCAGCACCAGCAGCTGCGCGGCGCCCAGGCGCAGCACGTTCACGATCCGCTCGGGCGGCGGCTTCTTCAGCCGCGCCTGCAGGGCGGCGTCGATGGGCCCCAGCCAGCGCAGGGTGGCCATGGCCAGCGCCCGGGCGAAGGCGCGGTCGCGCGGCTCCAGGGCGCCCATGGACGGATGGTTCAGCCCCTCGTCCAGCCCGGCCCGGCGCGACAGCGCGGCGGTGAGCAGGTCGAGGGCGGCGGCCCGGGCCGGCAGGCCGCGGACGTCGCCGGAGGTGTCGTTTGCTTGATCGGTCGAAGTCACGCCGCGCGGCGTGCCCTCTTGGGCGCGCGGGCGCAAGGGATTAGATCAGTGGCCATGGCCGATCTCCCGCCCAACGCCGCTCCGGACAAGGAGCTCACCCCCGCCGCCCGCCGCGCGCTGGAAGAAGCCGCCGCCCGCCACGCCGCCGAACAGGAAGCGCAGCGCGCGCCCCAAGAAAGCACAGGCGAAGAAGGCGGCCCCAAAGGCCCCGAACCCACCCGCTTCGGCGACTGGGAACGCAAAGGCATCGCCGTCGACTTCTGAGGGCGTCCAGTTGCTCCCCCGCTGGGGGAGCTGTCGGCGAATGCCGACTGAGGGGGCTTCCTCCCCGGCCTCAAAATCCCGTGTCATCCCGGGTTTGGGGCAGCCAAAGACCGGGACCCCGATGTGTTGAGCCCGCCGATCGTCCGCAGCATCGCCGGCGTGCAGAACCTTCTGCGTGGATGATCGGGGTCCCGGTCTTCGCTTCGCGAAACCGGGATGACACGCGTTTTTGGTCTCGGGACCTAGATCCCCGCCATCTCCGCCGCGACCCGCCGGGCCGCCGCCTGGGGATCGTTCGCCGCGGTGATCGGCCGCCCACACACGATATGGCTGGCCCCCGACCGCAGCGCCTCGGCCGGCGTCGCCGCGCGGGCCTGGTCGTTCTTGGCCGACCAGTCGGGCCGCACGCCCGGCGTCACCACCAGGAAGTCCTTGCCGCCCAGCTTGCGCGCCAGCTCGGCCTCGTGGGGGCTGGCGATCACGCCATCGCAGCCGGTGGCGATGGCCTGGTGGATGCGCCGTTCCACCAGCGCACGGGCTGTCTCATGGTAGCCGGTCTCGATCAGGTCCTCGTCGGTCAGGCTGGTCAGCACCGTGACCGCCAGGATCTTCAGGCTCGACGCGCCCTTGCCCCGCACCGCCGAGGCCATCACCTGCGGCTCGCCGTGCACGGTCAGGAAATCGCAGCCCGAGCCGGCCAGCACCGCCGCCGCCCGCTGCACCGTCGTGCCGATGTCGTGCAGCTTCCAGTCCAGGAACACCTGCTTGCCGGCCGCCTTCAGCTCCTTGGCCAGCGTCATGCCCTCGCCGGTGGCGAACAGCTCGAGGCCGACCTTGTAGAACGAGACCGCGTCGCCGATGGCCGAGACCGCCGCGCGCGCCTCGTCGGCGGTCGGAAAGTCCAGCGGGACGATCAGGCGCGCGTCGGCGCGGGTCACGGGTTGCGCGAGCACGGTTGCGGCGGCCATGGCTGGGCTCCGTTTGGAGGCGGGGGTTCCGCCGTCATCGATTTGGGCTAAGACCCAGCCATGAGCCAGGCCGAGTTCGCGGTCAACTTCTTCGTGGCGCTGTTCGCGCTGATCGACCCTGTGGGCAACGTCCCGCTCTTCGCTGCGGCGACGGCCGGCGCGAAATCGCGCGATCGCGCCTGGATCGCCCTCTACATCTCGCTGTTCGTCCTGGGCTTCCTGACCTTCTTCTACTTCTCGGGCCTCAGCCTGCTGGAGTTCTTCGGCATCTCGCTGCCCGCCTTCCGCATCGCCGGCGGCATCATCCTCTTCCTGCTGGGCCTGGAGATGGCCCGCGACGACTTCACCGCCACCTACGCCGAGGCCGCCAACGCGCCGATGGGCGAGGGCCGCGCCTTCGCCCGCAAGCGGTTCGAACGGATGATCGTGCCGTTCGCCATGCCGCTGCTGATCGGCCCGGGCGCCATCTCCACCGTGGTCATCTACGCCAGCCAGGCCCGCAGCTACGGCCTGCAGGGCGCCTTCGTCGGCGTGGGCGTCATCGGCGCCGTGGCCGCCGCCACCCTGCTGTCGTTCCTGGCCACCCCGATCCTCAGCCGCATCCTGGGCCGCATCGGCCTCACCATCGTGGTCCGCGTCCTGGGCCTGATCCTCTGCGCCCTGGCGATCCAGTTCATCCTGGCCGGCTTCGCCGAAAGCACCTCGGGCTTCATCCGCCCCGGCGTCGCCAACCCCTACGGGCACTGACCACGATCCTTCTCCCCTTGCGGGAGAAGGTGGCCTGCGCAGCAGGTCGGATGAGGGGTCGCGCTCCGCCATCCGGCTCACAGCGCGCCGCAGGCGCTGTCATTTGAACCACGGACCATCACAGACCAACACGGACGACTCCGAGCTGGTCTGTGATGGTCCGTGATGGTCCGTGGTCGATTCAATTCGGCGCTGGCGCGCCATCGCGGCTGACAGGCTCGCGCGACCCCTCATCCGTCGCTCCGCCGACACCTTCTCCCGCAAGGGGAGAAGGACGACCTACAGCTTCCGGAACCGCGCCCCCTGGCTGGCCATCAGGGCCAGGGCCCAGTCGTCGGGGATGGCCTTCACCAGGGCGGAGATCGCCTTGTTCGGCGCCCCGGGCACGCAGATCGCCCGGTTGGCCTCCATGGCCTCGTAGCCCGCCGCCGCCACCTCGTCGGCGCCCATCCAGAGCCAGGGCGGCGTCGAGGAACTGGCCAGCTCGCGCGTGCCATTGACGTCGTGGAACTCGGAATAGGTCAGCCCCGGGCACAGCGCCGAGACATGCACCCCGTCGGCCGCCGCCTCCAGGTGCAGGCTCTGGGAGAACTTCACCAGGAAGGCCTTGGACGCCGCATACAGCGTGTGCCCCGCCGACCCCGGGATCAGTCCCGCCAGCGAGGCCACGTTGACGATCCGGCCGAACTTCCGCTGGCGCATCCCGCCCAGCACCCGGTGCGCCAGCTCGCACGGCGCGGTGGTCATCACCTGGATGAACGCCTGCTGCTCGCTCCACAGGGTGTCGGCATAGCTGCCCGGCAGGCCGTAGCCGGCGTTGTTGACCAGGCAGTCCACGGTGCGGCCGTGCGCGGTCAGGTGGTCCAGGATCGTCCCCGGCGCCTCGGGTTCGGAGAGGTCGGCCGCCACCGTCAGGGTCGCCACCCCGTAGCGCAGCCGGATCTCCTCGGCCAAGGCGTCCAGCCGCTCGATGCGCCGCGCGGTCAGGGCCAGGTCGTAGCCGTGGCTCGCCAGGATCCGCGCGAAGGCGGCTCCGATCCCTGCCGAAGCGCCGGTCACCAGCGCCAGTTTCCGATCCATCGCGCATCCCCGACTCGACAATTTCGAAACTAGGGCGACAGGTGAACCGTTCAAGGCGCAAGCTGGGCTGCGACATTCCCGACCGGCGGCCTGCGATTGAACGCTGTCAGGATTGGGTGTATTCGCGCCCGCCGCGACGGCATCGGGCCGCCATGGGGACCTTTCGGGGTTTCCCGGAGATATTGGATGGCTGATCAGGCCGTCGACGCTCAAAAGGCGTCCGAAGACACGTCGCAATCCCACAATGGGCATTCGGGACACACGGAAGGATTCTGGGCGCTCGCGCTCGGGTCCATCGGCGTGGTGTTCGGCGACATCGGCACCAGCCCGCTCTACGCCATGCGCGAGGCCCTCGGGCACAGCAAGGGCGGCGGCGGCGGCGAGATGGCCGTGCTCGGCGTGGTCTCGCTGATCACCTGGGCGCTGATCCTGATCGTGACGATCAAGTACGTCGTCTTCCTCATGCGCGCCGACAACAAGGGCGAGGGCGGCACCCTGGCCCTCATGGCGCTCGCCCAGCGGGTCATGCCGCGAAGGTCGACCGCCGTCTTCTTCCTCGCCGTGTTCGGCGCGGCGCTGTTCTACGGCGACGGCATCATCACGCCCGCCGTCTCGGTGCTCTCGGCCGTGGAAGGCCTGAAGGACGCGCCGGGCATCGGCCACCGCATGGACGAGCTGGTCCTGCCGATCTCGGCGGGCATCCTCATCGCCCTGTTCCTGGTGCAGTCCCGCGGCACGGCGCAGGTGGCCAAGTTCTTCGGCCCCATCACCGCCATCTGGTTCCTCACCCTGGCGGGGCTGGGCGTCTACCACATCTCGGACGACCTCTCGGTCTTCCGGGCGCTGTCGCCCTACTACGGCGTGGTCTTCCTGATCGACAACGGCTTCCTGGGCTTCGTCATCCTGGGCAGCGTCTTCCTGGCCGTCACCGGGGCCGAGGCGCTCTACGCCGACATGGGTCACTTCGGGAAAGGCCCGATCCGGGCCGCCTGGCTGACCCTGGTCCTGCCCTCGCTGCTGCTCAACTACCTGGGCCAGGGCGCCCTGGTGCTGTCCGAGCCCGAGGCGCGCGGCAACCCGTTCTTCCAGATGATCCCCAAGGTCGTCTACTGGCCGGTCCTGGTGCTGGCCACCATCGCCACCGTCATCGCCAGCCAGGCGGTGATCACCGGCGCCTTCTCCATGACGCAGCAGGCCGTGTCGCTGGGCCTCTTCCCGCGTATCGACATCCGCCGCACGTCCGAGACCCAGGCCGGCCAGATCTTCGTGCCGTCAGTCAACAACATGCTGATGGTCGGCGTGCTGATCCTGCTGTTCGTGTTCCGCTCGTCGTCGAACCTGGCCTCGGCCTACGGGATCGCCGTCACCGGCGCGATGTTCGTCGACACGCTGCTGTTCTTCTTCATCGTTCGCCACCTGTGGAAGCGGCCGGTGTGGCAGGCGCTGGCCGCCTCGTGCGCCTTCGGGGCGCTGGACGTGGTGTTCATCACCTCCAACCTGCTGAAGTTCCTCCACGGCGCCTGGCTGCCGCTGGTGCTGGGCGGCTGCCTGGTCGTGGTCATGTGGACCTGGACCCGCGGCGCCCAGATCCTCACCGACAAGACCCGCCGGGACTCCGTCTCGCTGGCCGAGCTGGCCGACATCCTGAAGGCCCGCGCGCCCTACCGCGCCCCGGGCACGGCGATCTTCCTGACCAGCGACCCCGACACGGCGCCCGTCGCCCTGATGCACAACCTCAAGCACAACAAAGTGCTGCACGAGAAGAACATCATCCTGTCGGTCCACACCGCCGAGACCCCGCGCGTCAGCGACGAGAACCGCGTGCGCATCGAGCCGGTGAACGACGACTTCAAGAAGGTGATCATCGGCTACGGCTTCATGGAGGTCCCGAACGTGCCCAAGGCGTTGGGCCTCTGCCGCAAGCAGGGCCTGAAGTTCGACATCATGGCCACGTCGTTCTTCCTCGGCCGCCGCTCGGTCGTGCCGTCGGCCCAGTCGGGCATGCCGCTCTGGCAGGACAAGCTCTTCATCTTCCTGATGAAGAACGCC
>Ga0065165_1001140_pt1 | contig 31153 bp, 33 predicted proteins | sample AraplaMF_Cvi_mMF_FD_63813 | JGI IMG/M metagenome (GOLD analysis project Ga0065165, IMG submission 63813) | Arabidopsis root microbial communities from the University of North Carolina, USA - plate scrape MF_Cvi_mMF (version 2) (version 3) | ecosystem: Host-associated > Plants > Roots >... | reverse complement strand
GATGGGGACACGCCGCAAGGGCATGTCCCCGATGATCACATCGCCGAAATCCCGCCGTCCAGCTTCAGCTCGGCGCCGGTCATGAACTTGCTCTCGTCGCTGGCCAGGTAGAGCACGGCGTTGGCGATGTCGTTCGGCTCGCCGATATGGCCCAGCGGGATCTGCCGGCCCAGCTTGGCGTGGGCCTCCTCCCTGCCCAGGCGCTGGCTCAGCGGGTCGAGGATCGGCGTGTCGATGAAGGTCGGGTGGATCGAGTTGGAGCGGATATCCAGCCCCATCTTGGCGCAGTAGAGGCCAATGTTCTTGCTCAGCAGCCAGACCCCGGCCTTGGAGGCGTTGTAGGCCGGCGAATTGTGGTTGGCGATCAGGCCGGCGATCGAGCTGATGTTGATGATCGAGCCCGGCTGGCAGGCTCGCATGTACTTGAGGGCGTGCTTGGCCCCCAGGAAGACGCTGTCGACATTGATCGACATGATCCTCTTCCAGAGGTCGAACTCCATCTGCTCCAGCGGCTTGTCGCCGGCGACCCCGGCGTTGTTGAGCAGCACCGAGATCCCGCCCATGGCCGCGTCGGCCTGTTCCAGCGCCGCGACCCACTGGTCTTCCTGGGTGACGTCCAGGGCGAAGGCGAAGGCCGTGCCCGCGCCGTGGGCGGCGTTGATCTCGTCGGCCACGGCCTGGGCCCCGGCGAAGTTGATGTCGGCCAGGCTGACCTTGGCGCCCTCCTGCGCCAGCCGCCGCGCGGCCGCCGCGCCCAGACCCTGGGCCCCGCCGGTGATGAAGGCCTTCTTGCCGGCGACCCGGCCCGTGCTCTGCGCCATTGGCGGCGTCCTCCCGATCATAATTCAAACGATAGTTTGAACTGGAACCAGGGCGGGCGGAAGGGGGAAACGAAGGGGCGTCAGGCCGCGACCGAATCCATGAACCGCGCCATCGTCACGTCCAGGTCGCTGACCCCGTCGGCGTCGTGGGTGGTCAGCACCACCTCGACCCGGTTGTAGACGTTGAACCATTCGGGATGGTGGTCCAGCTTGTCGGCCATCAGGGCCACGCGGGTCATGAAGCCGAAGGCGGCGTTGAAGTCGGCGAACCGGAAGGTCTTGCCGATCGCGTCCTTGCCGGACACGGCGGCCCAGCCTTCCAGCTGGGAAAGGGCGGCGGCGGCGCCGATCTTGGCGGGGCGGGACATGGCGGCTCCTGCGGTTCGACTTTGTCGAACCTTCAGAACGCCAAACCGGTCGCCGCCGCAAGGTCCTCCAGCGCCTGGTCCTCGGTCGTCACCTTGATGGCGGTCATGCCCAGGGCGGCCGCCGGCTTGCAGTTGACCCCCAGGTCGTCGAGATAGACGCAGGCGGCGGGCGCGACCGCCAGCTGCTCGCACATCATCGCGTAGATGCGCGGATCGGGCTTGCGGACCCCGGCCTTGGAGCTTTCGATCACCGCGTCGAACCGCGCGAGGATGTCGGCGATCGCCTGGGCCTTCTCGGCCGAGCCGGCCATGCCGGTTCCGTGCCCCGTCACGACATTGTTGGTGATGCAGCCGACCTTGAAACGCGCCTTGCACGCGTCCAGGGCCGCCACCACCCGCGGCCGCACGTCGCCCGACAGCAGCGGCAACACCTCGGCCCCGCGCAGCGGATGCCCCAGGCGCGTCGCCTCCTCCAGGAACATCGCGTCGAAGGCCGCCGCGTCGATCTCGTTACGCTCGAACAGCGCCCAGGCGTTGGCGTCGGGATCGGCGGCGTTGACCCGGCGGATGAAGTCCGCGGGCAGGCCGCGCCGGGCCTCGAACCGCCGGAACGCTTCGAACGGCGAGGTGGTGAACACCCCGCCGAAATCCCAGATCACCGCCTCGATCGCCATGCCCGCCTCAAACAACTGTTTGACCGAACGCTAGGCGGCCGGCGCCGTCCTGGCAATCGCCTGATGAATCTTCATGGCCACGCTCGCGTCGAAGGCGAAAACGGGCGAAACCGCTTCGGGGCTCTGGTTTGTTAACCTTTCTGGAGTTTTCGCCATGACCCGCCGCCTGCTTCCGTCGCTCGCGCTCGCGCTCGCCGCCCTGGCCTGGGGCGTGGGGACCGCCGCGTCGGCCCAGGCCTGGCCGGGCGAGTGCGTCGTGCGGCGGGTCACCGGCCCGGGCGGCGCCTATCGCTGGGACCGCGTCGAGTGCGAGGCCCAGGTCGGCTGGAGCGAGGTGGACCGCTGGGGCGACGGCCGCCGGCCGCTGGACGTGGTGGACGGCCCGCTGCAGGGCGACCGCTACGGCGGCTGGCGTCGGGCTCCCGGTCATCCGGGCTACGCGGGAGGACCTTACGGGGACGGTCCCTACGCGCCCTATCCGACTTACCGCGTCGCGGGTCGAGACGCGGACGGCTTCCTGGTCTGGCCAGGCAAGCTGCCGTAGCGACTCATGTTTTTGGCCCGGGGATTGCGTGGGGCGGGGCCGCACGCTTCAATCCGGGACGGGGGGACTTTCCATCATGCGCACGCCGAGCAAACCGCTCTTCAAGACCTATGAGATCGTGGCGATCGTCGCCTTCGCGCTGGCCGCGATCGGCGTCGGCAGCCTGAGGCTGGTCTACTAGACCCGACCGCCCCTTCGGGGGGCGTTTGGCCGATTTCGGGACACAAGGACCCCGTCCGCGCGTTGAGGACGGGCATGACGACGCTCGCTTCCCCTTCGCCGCCTGATCGGGCGCCCGGCCTGGCCGCACGTCTGCGCGACCTGCCGCCGCGCGCCCGCTGGGGGATGCTCGGCGCGATCCTGCTGACGGCGGCGATCGTCGTCTTCCTCGTCCTCTTCGATTGGAACTGGTTTCGCGGTCCGCTGGGCCGTTTCGCCTCGGTGCGGTTGAACCGCGAGGTGACGATCACCGGCGACCTGCGGGTCCATCCCTGGTCGCTGTCGCCCAAGGCCGAGGTCCTGGGCGTCCGCATCGCCCAGCCCGACTGGGCGGCCAAGGCCGATCCCAAGGGCTCGCCGGCCGGAACCCCCATGGCCGAGGTCGACCGCATCGCCGTGGAGATCAAGCTGCTGCCCCTGCTGAAGGGCGACGTGATCCTGCCGCTGCTGGCCATCGACCGCCCCGACATGCGCCTGCTGCGCGAGGGCTCGGGCCGCGCCAACTGGACGTTCGGCGACCCCGACGCGCCCAGGAAGCCGCTGAAGCTGCCGGCCATCCAGCACTTCATCATCAACGACGGCCGGCTGCGCTATGTGGACCAGCAGCGCGACGTCGTCTTCCTGGGCACGGTCAGCTCCAACGAGCAGGTCACCAGCGAGGGCCGCGGCCGGTTCGTGCTGGAGGGCAAGGGCCAGCTGAACCGCGCGCCGTTCACGGCCTTGGTCACCGGCGGCCCGCTGCTGAACATCTCGCCCGACCGCCCCTATCCGTTCGACGCCAAGGTCGACGCGGGCTCGACCCATGTCACGGCCAAGGGCGACATCACCAAGCCGTTCAATCTGGGCCTGTTCGAGGCCCAGCTGACCGTCTCAGGCGCCGACCTGAACCGCCTCTACGCCCTGACCGGCCTGGCCCTGCCCAACACCCCGCCCTACAGGATCAGCGGCCGCCTGACGCGCAACGGCCAGCGCTTCGACTTCAACAGGCTGAACGGCCGGGTCGGCGACAGCGACATGGCCGGCGACCTCTTCGTGCTGATGGGGCGCGAGCGGCCCTATCTGGAGGCCGACCTGCGGTCCCGGCGCCTGGATTTCGACGACCTGGGCAGCCTGGTCGGCGCGGCGCCGGCCACCGGTCGGGGCGAGACCGCCTCGGCCGGCCAGAAGGTCGAGGCCGCCCAGCGCGACGCCGCCCAGCGCCTGCTGCCCGACGCCACCCTGCAGGTCGAACGCGTCAAGGCGATGGACGCCAAGGTCAAATACCGCGCCTTGACGGTCAACGCGCCCAACCTGCCGCTGCGAAAGGTGCGGGCGGACCTGACCCTGGAGAAGGGCGTGCTGACCCTGGATCCGATCGGCTTCACCTTCTCGCGCGGCGACCTGTCCGGAAAGGTGCGGCTGGACGCCAATCCCAAGGTTCCCCGCACCGACCTAGACATGCGCCTGACCAACGCCAAGCTCGAGGACTTCATCCCGATCCGCAGCGGCGGCAAGCCGGCCATCGAGGGCGGGGTGATGGCCCGGGCCAAGCTGACCGGCTACGGAAATTCCGTGCACCGCGCCGCCTCGTCGGCCAACGGCCAGGTGACGGTGGTGTCGCCCAAGGGCGAGATGCGCCAGGCCTTCGCCGAACTGCTGGGCGTCAACGCGTCCAAGGGCCTGATCCTGCTGCTGAGCAAGGACAACCGCGAGACCAGCGTCCGCTGCGCCGTGGCCGACTTCAGCGTCAGGGACGGGATCATGACCGCCAACCGGATCGTCGCCGACACCGGCGTGGTGCTGGCCCGCGGCAAGGGGACGGTCGACCTGCGGAACGAGCGCCTGGACCTGAAGATCGACGGCGACAGCAAGAAGCCGCGCCTGGTGCGGCTGTTCATGCCGATCACCATCAGGGGGCCGCTGATGGCGCCGAAGGTCGGGCTGGAGACGGGCGGCGCGGTGGCCCAGGGCGGCGTCGCGGTCGCGCTGGGCAGCCTGCTCTCGCCCCTGGCCGCCATCCTGCCCTTCGTCACCGGCGGCGAGGCCAAGGACATCGATTGCGCCGGCCTGGTGGCCGAGGCCCGCAGCGACGGCGCCCCGGTCAAGGTGGCCCAGACCACGCCGGCCAAGGTCAAGAAGAAGTAGGGATTGGCCCTGCACGACGGCTTTCGTGCGAAGGACCCAAGCCGCGTTGCGGAAAAGACACCGGCCGGCCCGGTTCTGAGCCCCCGAACACGTCGGGGGATGACGACCGTGGGCGCTCCAGGTTAGGTTTTCCCATCCGAAACCCCGTGTGGTTCATGTCCGAGATTGTGTTCGAGGCCCGGGCCTAAGGCTCCGAACCTCCCGTTCGTAAGCTGATCAGGCCCCGCTCCGTCCGCGCGTCTCGCCCGGACGTGACTTCGTCACGTCCAGATCCTTGGGCGAGCCTCCGAAGGAGGCCCCGGCGCGCGTTCCCATGCCTCGATCCTCGGACCTTTTCCTTGAATATCTCCAAGCCGCAGCAACGCACGCTGCACGCGCTGGCGCAGGGCGCCCGCATCGAACTCCTGCGCGACGACAAGGGCCGCGTCGTCGGCGCCGACTGCATCACCGGCGAGGGCTGGCGCCTGAGCGACTGCACCCTGGCGGTCTTCAAGGCCCTCAAGCGGCGGCGCTTCATCGCCAGCACCGGCGGCGGGCCTTATCGGATCACGCGGGAGGGCGCGGCGAACCTGCGCGCACAGGCCGACAACCGGGTGACCGCCCGGGGGTGGTGAGGCGCCGGCCGACCTATCGGGGCGCGCGGAAGAAGAACACCTTCGCCGCCCCGTAGTCGCGCGCGTCGAGCCGCTCGAAGCCGGCCGGCGCCGGATCGGCCTCGTCGCGGCCGCGCTCGAACATCACGATGGCGCCGGGGGCCAGCCAGCCGCCGGCGACCAGCTGGTCCAGGGCCTTCTCGCCCAGGCCCCTGGCGTAGGGCGGGTCGAGGAAGGCGATGTCGAACGGCGCGCCGACGCTGCCGGGGCGCGGACCCAGGTCCGTGGCGTCGCGCCGGTGCACGCGCGCCTGACCGAACAGGCCGAAGGCTTCCAGGTTCTCGCGGATCGCCCCGCGCGCGGCGTCGTCGGTCTCGACGAACAGGCAGAAGTCCGCCCCGCGCGACATCGCCTCCAGGCCCAGGGCGCCGGAGCCGGCGAACAGGTCGATCGCCCGCGCCCCGTTCAGCTCCGGCGCCCAGGCGGCGTGCTCGAGGATGTTGAACACCGCCTGCCGCGCCCGGTCGGAGGTGGGGCGGGTGGTGTCGCCGGACGGGGTGACGATGGCCTTGCCGCGATACCGGCCCGAGACGATGCGCACGATCAGGCGTCCGCCGTCTGGGCGGCCGGGGCCGCGGCCTGCCTGGCCACCCGGCGATTGACCATCGACAGCCCGGCCACGACCCCGGCGATGCCCAGCCAGCCCCATGGCGTGCGGGTGATGAGGCTGATGAAGGTCAGGCTGCACATCAGTCCGGGCAGCAGGGCCACGCGCAGCAGCACGTAGATCTTCTCGATCGTCGACATCGGTTCCGACAGTCCCCCGAAGAGCGCGGCGTAGCCCCAGGCCACGGCGTGGGCCAGGCCGATGGCGGTCACCAGGCCCACATAGACCAGCGCCGCCGGCGCCGAACCGCTTTCCCAGAGCAGTTCCGTGGCCAGCGGCAGCAGGCCCAGCAGGCCCAGCATCGCCAGGTTCAGCAGGTCCAGGACGCCGTCGGCCCGGCGCAGGCGCGAATAGGTGCGGCGATGGCTGATCCAGTAGACGCCCACGACGGCGAAGCTGACGGCGTAGGCCATCAGCTTGTGCTGCATCTGGCCGAACAGGTCCGCCACCCCATGCCAGTGCTCGGGCGGGTGGATCTCGATGGCCAGCAGGGTGATGGCGATCGCGAACACCGCGTCCGAGAACAGGATCAGGCGGTGGAGATGCTGTGCTTCCTTGTGCGTGTTGTCGGTCATGCGCGCCCCGCTTCCTGCCCCGATGTGTGCCAAGCGCCGGCCATCGCGGCAAGCCGCGTTGTCGCGCCGCTTGCGTCGCGCGCGTCGAACGCCTAGCGATGAACCGGGGTCAGGATCGAAAACAGTGGTGCTAGCAGAGCTTCGACGGTCGCCGTTCCTGGACGATCTGACGCCGGGCGACCGGCGCATCGTTCCGCTGCTGCTGACCCTGCCCATCGGCGTGCTGGCGGCGCTGCTGGCGGCCGTGATCTGCGGCATCGCGGTGTTCGTGGCCTTCGCGATCGCCGGCGGCGGGGTCGAGTCGGCCGAGCGGTTGATGGCGATGATCGGCCGCGGCGAAACGCCGGCCGGCCTGACCCAGATCGCCTTCGTGATCAGCCTGCTGGCCTTCGTCAACGGCGGCATGGCCCTGGCCTTCGTGGGCGTCGCGGCCTTGCTGCACCGCCGCCGGCTGGCGTCCTATTTCACCGCCGCGTCCAGCTTCCGCTGGCGGCTGCTGCTGTTGGGCCTGGGCCTGTTCGCGGTGACGATCGGGCCGTTGCTGCTGGCCTCGGCGGCGCTGGACCCCAAGGCGCCGGGCGCGCCGCTGCTGGCGATCAGCCCGGACCTGGCCGGCCGCCTGGCCTATGCGGTCCTGGCCGTGTCCCTGCTGCTGATCGCGGCCGCCGCCGAGGAGCTGGTCTTCCGGGGCTGGCTGGTCAAGATCGTCGGCGCCTGGTTCCCCGATCCCCGCGTGGTGCTGGTCCTGAGCGGCCTGCTGTTCTCGGCGATCCACTTCGATCCCAATCTCGACGCCTTCCTGGTGCGGCTGGCCATGGGCGTGGGCCTGGCCTGGATGACCCTGCGCCTGGGCGGGATCGAGTTCGCCATCGGGGCCCACGCGGCCAACAACATCCTGATCCTGCTATTCATCCAGCCGATGGCGCTGAAGCCCGAGCCGCCGCACGCCTTCCCGCCCGAGACCCTGGTCATCGCGCCGCTGATGCTGGCCGGCTACGTGGCCCTGGCCGAGATCGTGGCGCGCTGGGCGCCGCTGCGCCGCTGGACGCGGCTGGCCGTTCTGTAGGGCTCTAGGACCAGCGCAGCGGCGGCGCCTGGTCCTTCAAGGCCAGCAATGCGGCGCGCAGCCGGGCCATGAAGGCGGCACGGTCGCCCGTCCAGTCCAGCGGCTCGCCGACCAGCACCGCGCAGTTCAGCGGCGCGGGGATCGTCTCGCCCTTGGGCAGGACGCGGCCCGCGCCCTGGATCCAGACCGGCGTCACCGGCGCTTCGGGAAAGGCCTGGGCGAGGCGCGCCACGCCGCCCTTCAGCTGGCCCAGATCGTCGCCGTCGCCGCGCGTGCCCTCGGGAAACACCACCACGATGTCGCCGGCCGCCAGGGCCGCGCGGGCGGGGGCCAGGACGTCCTCGCCGGAGCCCGCTTTCAGCCGCGCCACCGGCACGATGCCGATCACATGGCGCGAGAACCAGCCGATCACCGGGTCGCGCAGGAAATAGTCGGCCGCCGCCACCGGCCGCACCCGGGCCACGGCGCGCGACGGGAAGATCGCCAGCAGCAACAGGGTGTCGACATGGCTGGCATGGTTGGCCGCGATAATGGCCGGCCCCTTCAGCGGCAGGCGCTCGCGCCCGACGACGTCGGCCCCGGTCAGGAACAGGGCCAGGGGGCGGGCCGCCAGCACCAGCAGCAGGAAGCGCAGCCAGCCCATGGTCAGAACCTGTCGAGCGCGAACAGCGCCATCAGGTGGAAATAGAGCGGGGCGGTGAAGGTCAGGCTGTCGGCGCGGTCCAGCACCCCGCCGTGGCCGGGGATGGCGTGCGAGGTGTCCTTGACCCCGATGTCGCGCTTGACCGCGCTCATGGTCACGTCGCCGGCGAAGCCCGCCAGCGGCAGGGCGACAGCGACCACCAGCAGGCCCTGGCCCGCGAGCGGGGTGAACACCGGCCCGGCGAACCCGATCAGCAGGCCCGTCGCCAGCCAGCCGCCCAGGAAGCCCTCCCAGGTCTTGTTGGGGCTGACCGTGGGCGCGATCTTGCGTCTGCCCAGCAGCTTGCCGAACACGTACTGGGCCACGTCGTTGAACTCGGTGACCAGCAACAGGAAGAACACCAGCCCCGCCGCCCCGGCCGGCAGGCGATCGCTGGCCGGCGTGCGCATCAGGAAGGCGGCGAAGCCCAGGTTGTAGACGCAGGTCACCAGGCCCCAGTGGAAGGTGGCGGCCGTCGTGAGGAATCCGCGCGTCTGGCCCAGCATGGCCATCAGGAACGGCAGGCCCAGGAACGTCCAGACCGGGATGAACACCAGGTAGAACATGTACTTGTCGGCGGCGATGAAGCCGTAGGCGGCGACCAGGGCCAGATAGGCGGCCAGGATCGCCGGGCGGTCCTCCTTGCGGATCGGGGCCAGGGACAGGAACTCGCGCAGGGCCATGAACGAGATCAGGGCGAAGGCCAGCACGGTGGCCTGCCAGCCCAGCAGCAGGGCCCCGGCCAGCAGGGCGACCATCACCCACCAGCTGGCGATGCGCTGGCGCAGCTCGCGATAGTCCTTGTCCGGCTTGAGCGCGGTCAGCAGGGTGACGATCGCCCCGGCCACGCTCAGCAGGGCCACAACGCCGGCCAGGCCGAGCAGCAGGGCCGGCGGCTGGGCGGCGAGGAAGGCCCGAACGGTCGCGACGATGTCCATGCGGCTCCTTGCGACGCGCCCCTGGCGGTGAACCGGTTTAGCTATAGCCTAGTTCTCGTTTTGGAGGAGACGCCATGACCCAGGACCTGGACAACCGCCGCCCGCTGAAGGTCCGCGACGCCGCCCTCGCGCGCCGGATGGCGCGTCGTCTGGCGGAGGCCAAGGTCGATCCGGACGTCGTCTCGGCGGGCGGCGTCGCCTTCGCGGTCCTGGGCGGGGCGCTGATCATGGCGGCCGGGGCGCTGGACGGCTGGCTCCTGCGGGCGGCGCTGTTCGGACTGGCGGCGGCGTGCATCCAGGCGCGGCTGCTGTGCAACCTGCTGGACGGGCTGGTGGCGGTCCCGCCGGTCCGCCCCGGCCGTGCTCGACCGCCACCAGCCCGTCCAGCAGGTTGAGCACGGCCGGGGCGGACCGGCGGGACCGATCTGGAACGAACTGCCCGACCGCGTGGCCGATGTGCTGCTGCTGGCCGGGGCCGGCTATGGCGCGCAGTCGGCCGGGATCTATGGCGGGGCGGCCGTCGGCTGGATCGCGGCGGTGCTGGCGGTGCTGACCGCCTATGTCCGCGAGCTGGGCCGGGGCCTGGGCCAGCCGGCCGACTTCTCCGGGCCGATGGCCAAGCAGCACCGGATGGCGGCGCTGACCGTCATCTGCCTGGTCTCGATGTTCGAACCGCTCTGGCGCGGCCATGGCCAGGTGCTGCTGGGCGGGCTGGTGGTGATCGCGGCCGGCGGCCTGGTCACGGTGGTGAGGCGGACGGGGAACCTGGCGCGGGCGTTGCGCGGCTAGCCCGTGACGCTTAGCCCGCCGACGGGGACGCCAACCGCTCGCTAGCGCTTGCCGCGCGGGGCGCCCGAGCCGCCTGGACGCGAACCGCCCGGCTTGCCGCCGGAGCGTGGCGCGGCCTTGGGGCCGTCCGACCGCGCGCCGGCCGCCTTGACCGTGCTGGGCTTGCCGCCGGGACGCGCCCCGCCGGGCTTGCCGGTCTTGGCCGGACCCTCGGTCAGCGGCTTGTAGCCGTTGGCCCGCAGCGCGCCGGGCTTCGGCTTGGCGGCCGTTTTCGAAGGCCGCGCTTCCTTGCCCTGGGCGGCGCGCTTGTCGGCCGCGTTCTTCTCGGCCAGCTCCTTGTCGCGAATCCGCTTGGCGGCGGCGTCGCGGTAGGACAGCGGCTTGGGGCCGATCATCTTGCTCTCGATCGACTTCTTGGCCGGACGCACGGGGCCGCGGCCGGCGATCGCCGGCTTCTTCTTCGGCTTGGCCCAGCCCGGCTTGCGGACGAACTTTTCTTCCTCGACCGTCTCCTCGGGCGTCAGGATGGCGACCTGGGTCATCTTGCCGGCCCGGGGCACGCCCCGCCGCTGCATGTCGCCGCCGCCCGCCTGGCCGGGCGCCTTCAGCGGGTCGGCCACGCCGACGAACCGCGGCTTGTCGCCCGTCGGCATGTTCTCGGCCGGAATGATGCCTTCCAGCAGCTCGCGGATCACTCGCGGGCCGACCTCCTCGACCTGGCCCGGCAGCAGGGTCCCGAGCGCGAACGGGCCGTAGGACAGGCGGATCAGGCGGTTGACCTTCAGGCCGATCGCCTCCAGCACCTTGCGGACCTCGCGGTTCTTGCCTTCGCTGAGGGTCAGGGTGATCCAGACGTTCTTGCCGCCGCCGGCCTTTTCCTGGGCCTTGTCCAGTCGCGCCTCGATCGGGCCGTAGCGCACGCCCTCGACGGTGATGCCGTCCTTCAGCCGGTCCAGCTTGGCCTGGGTGGTGTCGCCGAAGGCGCGGGCCCGGTAGCGGCGCACCCAGGCGTTCTGCGGCATCTCCAGGGCGCGCGACAGTTCGCCGTCGTTGGTCAGCAGCAGCAGGCCCTCGGAATTGAGGTCCAGGCGCCCGACCGAAATGACGCGCGGCAGGTCGCGCGGCAAGGCCTGGAACACCGTCGGGCGGTTCTTGGGGTCGGTGTGCGAGGTCAGCAGGCCGGTCGGTTTGTGGTAGCGGAAGATCCGGGTCGGCTCGGGCTCGTCGATCATCTTGCCGTCGACGGTCAGGATGTCGCCGGGGCGGACCTTGACGGCCGGGGTGGTCAGCACGGTCCCGTTCAGGGCGACCTTGCCCGCCTCGATCAGCCGCTCGACCTCGCGTCGCGAGGCCACACCCGAACGGGCCAGCATCTTGGCGACGCGCTCGCCCTCGCCGCCTTCGCCATCCTGGACCTCATGCTCGTCGTCGTGACCGAGCAAGGCGTTGTCGTGCAGGTGGGGCTGGTATTTCTCGGTCACGGCGTCAGTCCTTCAAGGGCGGGGCGCATCTCACGATGGGCGGCTTTTCTGATGGCGCCGATCGGGCGAGGGATCAAGGTGGACGCTTTCCAAAAATAGTATATACTTCGTATATGGGGCAGAAAAATACTATGAAGCCTACGAAGTACGAACCCTTGAAGCGGCATCTCGAAGGGATGTTCCAGCACGACGAGGTCCGGCTCTCCTTCGCCGAGATTGAGCGCATCCTGGGCTTTTCCCTTCCGCCTTCGGCCCATGACGCCCAGCCTTGGTGGTCGAACACCCGCGCGGGCCACTCGCAGGCGGCCGCCTGGCTGGACGCCGGTTGGAAGACCGCCGGGCTCGATCTCGCGGCCCGCCAGGTGAGCTTCGTGAAGGCCGACGCGTCCGGCGTGGCCGAGGAAGGGGCGGTCTTTCGGCATCGGGATACGGAAGCCATCGTCCTGCCGCTCGCGGCGCTCCACACGCGCGCCCTGCGGATGATCGACGAGCACGTCGCCGAGCACGGCGGGGATCGGGCCAGCGCTTGCGTCGCCCTGCTCGACCAACTGGCCAACGACCGGCTCGCGGCGATGGTCGATTGGTTCCAGAAGGCGTCGCCGCCGCTCACCGTCGATGTCGTCGATCTGATCCGTGAAGATCGGGACAGTGATGAGCGATGAGATCGTGCTGGACGCTTCGGTGGCCGCCGACTGGCTTCTTCCGGGACCGCGTTCGGCGGTGGTGACGGCGTTCATGAGGCCGGACGATCGACGGATCGCGCCTGACCTGATCTTCGCCGAATTCACCTCGGTCGCCATCAAGCTCGTCCGGCGGAACCAGATTTCGAGGGCGATCGCCCACGAGGCCGTCGATCGACTGCCGCGATTGATCGACGAGGTCGCGCCGCTGGGCGCGCTGGCGAGGCCCGCCCACGATCTGGCGCGGGACCATGCCTTCTCCGCCTATGACGCCTTCTACCTGGCCCTGGCGTTGAAGCGCGGCGTTCCCCTGGTCACGGCCGATGCGAAGCTTGCTAGAAGGGCGGTCGAGGGCGGCTTGGCCCGCCACGTCCGCCTTATCACGCCGGAGTCCCGACCATAGCCGCCGCCCCGCTCACCGACGAAGCCGCCATGGCCCTGGCGCTGGAGGAAGCCCGCGCCGCCGCCGCGGCGGGTGAGACGCCGGTGGGGGCGGTGATCCTCGATCCGGCGACCGGCGAGATTCTCGCCCGGGCCGGCAACGGCCCGATCGGCGCGCACGACCCCACGGCCCATGCCGAGATCGCCGCCCTGCGGATCGCCGCCGCCAGGCTGCAGAACTACCGCCTGACCGACCTGACCCTGGTGGTGACTCTCGAGCCCTGCGCCATGTGCGCCGGGGCGATCAGCCACGCGCGGATCGGCCGGGTGGTGTTCGGGGCCGAGGACCCCAAGGGCGGGGCGGTGGTCCACGGCCCGAGGTTCTTCGCCCAGCCCACCTGTCACTGGCGGCCGGAGGTGACCGGCGGGGTGATGGCCCAAGAGAGCGCGGACCTGCTGCGGGGCTTCTTCCGCGAACGGCGGAAGAGGTGAGGCCCTAGTTCACCATCGCCGAACCCAGCAGCACCTTGGACCCCTTGCGGCCCAGCACCTTGTCGGCGGCGTCCTGCATCCGGGAGCCCAGATAGTTCAGGTCCGGCGCCGCGCCGCGCGGCATGCCGGCGGTGTAGGTCATCAGCACCTGGGCGAAGGCGGCGCGCAGGCGGGGTTCGGACTGCTGGGCGCGCTCCATCAGGGCCGGGTCCAGCGCCTGCACCCCGGTCTCCAGGGTCATGACGCCCCGGCGGCCGTCGCGGCGGATGGTGGTGGCGGTCAGGGGCTGCAGGGCGAAATAGGTGGCGGGCGCCTTCTTCTCCTCCTTGCCGTGACCGGCGAAGGCGGGCGGGGCGGCCAGGCTGGCGGCGGCCAGCAGCGACAGGAGGGGCAGGGCGAGGGCGCGGCGCATGGGCCCTTGTGGCACGACGGGATTGACGTCCTCTTTACGTCTGGCGGGCACAAAGGGGCGTTAACCATGACTCGTCTCGCGCGCCGAAACGGCGGTGGAGGCTCAGGAGGCTGAAATTGGGGCGCTTTTCACCGAAAACCCTCGATCTGGACGGCAAGGTCATCCTGGTGACCGGCGGCACCGGGTCGTTCGGCCGCCGATTCATCGAGACCGTCCTGCGACGTTCGGCCCCGCGGAAGGTGATCGTCTACTCCCGCGACGAATTGAAGCAGAGCGACATGCAGCTGGAGCTGCGCGAGCAGTTCGACGAGGCGACCTACGCCAAGCTTCGTTTCTTCCTGGGTGACGTGCGCGACCGCGAGCGCCTGACCCTGGCCCTGCGCGGGGTCGACATCGTGATCCACGCCGCCGCCCTCAAGCAGGTGCCGGCCGCCGAATACAACCCCTCCGAATGCATCCACACCAACGTGCTGGGCGCCGAGAACGTGGTCTGGGCCAGCCTCAACAACCACGTCAAGCAGGTGGTGGCCCTGTCGACCGACAAGGCCTGCAACCCGATCAACCTGTACGGCGCGACCAAGCTGGCCTCGGACAAGACCTTCGTGGCCGCCAACAACCTGTCGGGCGACATCGGCACCCGCTTCGCGGTGGTCCGCTACGGCAACGTCGTCGGCTCGCGCGGCAGCGTGGTGCCGCTGTACAAGCGCCTGCTGGGCCAGGGCGCGACCGAGCTGCCGGTCACCGACGCGCGGATGACGCGGTTCTGGATCACCCTGAACCAGGGGGTGGAGTTCGTGCTGTCGTCGCTGGAGATCATGCGCGGCGGCGAGATCTTCGTGCCCAAGATCCCGTCGATGACCATGCCCGACCTGGTCAAGGCCATGTCGCCGGATGTCGGCGTCAAGATCGTCGGCATCCGCCCGGGCGAGAAGCTGCACGAGATGATGATCAGCGCCGACGACGCCCGCGCCACGGTCGAGCTGGCCGACCGCTACGTGATCGAGCCGACCTTCGTGGAGTATCCGCGCAAGCCGTTCCGCGGCGAGGCCGGGACCAAGGACGTCGCCGAAGGCTTCAGCTACAGCAGCGACAGCAACGACGACTGGCTCAGCGAGGACGGCCTCAACGCCATGCTGGCCGAGAAGGCCTGATGTCGGAGGGGGCGCTCCCGTTCCTGCCCTACGGCCGTCAGACCATCGAGGACGACGACGTGGCGGCGGTGGCGGCGGCGCTGAGGGCCGATTTCCTGACCACCGGCCCGACCGTCGAGGCCTTCGAGACCGCCTTCAAGCGGAGGGTCGGGGCCGGGCACGCGATCGCCGTCGCCAACGGCACCGCCACCCTACACCTGGCCATGCTGGCCCTGGGCGTCGGCCAGGACGACGTCTGCATCGTCCCGTCGGTCACCTTCCTGGCCACCGCCAACTGCGCCCGCTATGTCGGGGCCGAGGTGGTGTTCGCCGACGTCGATCCCGCCAGCGGCCTGATGACGCCGGACACCCTGGCCGAGGCGTTGAAGCGGGCTGGAGACCGCCGTGTGCGCGCCGTGCTGCCGGTGCACCTGCGCGGCGACGTTTGCGACCTGCCGGCTCTGCGCGACCTGGCGGCCGGGGCCGGGGCGGTGCTGGTCGAGGACGCGCCCCACGCCCTGGGCTCGGTCGCCGCCTTCGACGGGACCCCGCACCCGGTCGGCGACGGGGCCTTTTCCAGTTTCGCCAGCTTCTCGTTCCATCCGGTCAAGACCCTGGCCACCGGCGAAGGCGGCATGCTGACCACCAACGACGCGGCCCTGGCGGCCCGGGCGAGATCGCTGCGCAGCCACGGCATGGTCCGTCCGGCGGGCGCGGAGCCCTGGTGGTACGAGATGCCGGAGCTGGGCTTCAACTACCGCATCCCCGACGTGCTGTGCGCCCTGGGAATCTCGCAGCTGGCCAAGCTGGACCGTTTCGTGGCCCGGCGGCGGGCCCTGACCGCGCTCTACGCCGACAAGCTGGCGGCCCTGGCCCCGACCGTGCGCCTGGCGACCAGCCCCGCCTGGTCCGACCCGGCCCTGCACCTGCTGACCGTGCTGATCGACTTCGAGGCCGCCGGAACCACCCGTCGCGCGGTGGTCGAGGCGTTGAAGGCCCACGGGGTCGGCAGCCAGGTCCACTACATCCCGGTGCACCGCCAGCCCTACTATCAGGCCCGCTACGGCGCCCTGGACCTGCCCGGCGCCGACGCCTGGTACGCCCGCTGCCTGACCCTGCCGCTGTATCCGGGGATGGAGGACGGCGACGTGGACCGGGTGGTCGAGGCGCTGGCGGGGGCGCTGGGGCTTTAGGCTCCTATCCTGTTGTCATCCCGGACAAGGCCCAAAGGGCCGCAGATCCGGGACCGCCGGAAACGCCGAGTTCACGCCCTGATCCCGGATCTTCGCGCTGCGCGCTTCGTCCGGGATGACAAGATGTTTGAGTTAAGCCGCCGCCTTCTGCTGAACCATGCCCTTGAGCAGGTCCATGGTCTCGGGCGAGCCGGCCAGCTCCTCGCGGGCTTCCGGGGCGCGGGCCAGCTTCATGACCTCGGCCTTGGCCTTGTCGGCGACAGGGCCGGTGGGGCCGGCTTCGCCCATGGCCAGCTTGATCAGCACGGCCAGCTTCTGGGGCAGGGGCGCGGGGGCGCGGACCAGCATGGCCACCAGGCGGGCGTCGGTCTCGATCATGCCGCCCACCTCGCCCAGGCGGACGCACAGCGGTTCGTAGTCCTCGACCACCAGGCCCGAGCGGACCAGGGCCTTCTGCAGGGCGGCCAGGGCGGCCAGCTTCGACGCCGCCGAGTCCGGACCCTGGCGCAGCTCGCGCTCGAAGCGCAGGGCCAGGACGTTGGCCGACAGCCAACGGGCGGCCATGCGCTTGTTGACCGCGCCCATGACGTTCTCGGCCAGGCGGATCAGCATCTGGATCTCTTCACGCGACGAGCGGTCGCGGCCGAGCAGGGCTTCGATGAACTCGCCGTTCAGCAGGGTCTTGGAGCGGGTGGTGAAGGCGCTGGTGATGTCTTCCGGCGGCAGGATGCGGCCCGCGGCGGCCGTCAGGCTCATGGCCAGGGCGCGCAGGTATTCGATCTCGGCCTCGGCGTCGGCGGGTTTCAGGCGGCGGACGCCGTTCAGCTCCTTGAGCACGCGCTGGGCGATCGACATCCGCACGGCGGGGAAGGCCTCGCCGCTCAGCCAGTCGCACAGGCGCCGGGCCGTGCCGGAGAGCTCGGGCATGCAGTTGCGCACCCCGGCCTCGACGCGGATCAGACCCTCGACCTGGGCGCCGCCGGCCAGGCGGGTCATGGCCGCCAGGGTCGTGCCGAGGTCGGCGTCGCCCCCCTTGTCATTGGCGCCCAGCAGGTCGGCCATGCCGGCCTTGGAGCCGATGATCTCGGCCAGGGGCGTCTCGATGGCGGCCAGGGCGGCGGCGCGGGCCTTGGGGTCGCTGGGCGCGGCGTCGGCCAGGTCCAGCAGGCGGGCGATCTTCTCGGACCAGTTCTTGCCGGGCGCGATCGAGGCGGCGACGCCGGCCCCCAGCAGGAAGGCGCGGTCGGGATCGGCGGACAGCCGCTCGGCGGCGCGGGCGAAGCCTTCCTTGTCCAGGTCGGGCAGGGCGCCCTTCTTGAACTGCTTCATCAGGTTGGCGACCGTGCGCTCGACCAGGCCCTGGAAGGTGCGGATCAGCTCGTGGACCGACATGCCCCGGGCCTCGGCCTCGGGGATGGCGATCTTCTGCAGGGCGTGCTGCAGGTCGGTGCCGGAGGCTTCCAGCTTCTCGACCAGGTCGGGACGGTGCAGCAGCTCGAACGGGGTGGCGTTGTGGCGGGCCAGCCAGCCTTCCAGCAGGCGGCCGATGCGGTCACGGGCGTGGGCGGTGTAGAGGTCGGCGGGCTGGACGCAGAGCGGATCCAGATCCTCCTGCACCTTCTTGGGCTTGCCGCCGTCGACCTGGCCCTTGGTGAAGATCGAGATCGACTTGTATTCGCGGGTCTCGGGGTCGAGCGTCTCCTTGCTGACCCGCACGGCGATCGCCCGCCCCTGCTCCAGCGCCTCCTCGGCGGTCTGCAGGGCGTGGGCGCGGATCTCGGTCGCCATGTCGAGCGTCCACTGCGCGCCGGGCTTGCGGCGCACGAACAGCTCGTAATGGACTTGGTCGCTCATCGGCAAAGGGCTCCCCGAAGCTCCCTTATGGGATACAAGACCTTAAGGTGAGGTTGCCGTCCGCAACGCCTTGTGGGCGCCCTTGGCGGGCGCGCGCCGCAATCGCGCCACGCTGGGGTCGCAAAAGGCGGGGAAAGCTTAGCCGCCCCGCGCGTTGTAGAGGGCGACGCCGATCGATAGTATCGGCAGGAAAACCGCGAAAGGACCCATAGGGCTCGATGGCCGATATTACTCTCATCGACGACGACGAGAACATCGTCGCTTCGGTTTCGCTGGCGCTGGAAAGCCATGGCCACGTGGTCAAAGCCTATTACGACGGCGCGTCGGGGCTGGACGCGGTCGAGAGCCAGGCGCCCGACCTGGTGATCCTGGACGTCAAGATGCCGCGCATGGACGGCATGGAAGTGCTGCGCCGCCTGCGCCAGACCACCGAGATCCCGGTGATCATGCTGACCTCCAAGGACGACGAGATCGACGAGATCCTCGGCTTCAACCTCGGGGCCGACGACTACATCCACAAGCCGTTCAGCCAGCGCCTGCTGCTGGAGCGGGTCAAGGCCGTGCTGCGCCGCGCCCGCCCCGAGGAGGAGGACGCCGCCAGCGCCGCCCCCGGCTCGGCCAATTCCAAGATCATGAAGCGCGGCAAGCTGACGCTGGACTCCGCGCGCCACGACAGCCTGTGGGACGGCAAGCCGGTGCGCCTGACGGTCACCGAGTTCCTGCTGCTGCAGTCGCTGGCCCAGCGCCCGGGCTTCGTGAAGAGCCGCGACAACCTGATGGACGCCGCCTACGACGATCAGGTCTATGTCGACGACCGCACCATCGACAGCCACATCAAGCGCATGCGCAAGAAGTTCCGCCAGGTCGATCCGGAGTTCGATTCCATCGAAACCCTGTATGGCGTCGGCTACCGATATCGCGAATCCTGATCGCAAGATGGCCGGGGAGCCCGGGCCGGAGGCCGAGCCGAAACAGCGTTTGACCTGGCCCAGGCTCGGCTGGCCCAAGTTCGGCTGGCCCAGGGGTTCGCGCCTGGGCCGGCTGATCATCGGCCTGAACCTGCTGGCCCTGGCCGTGCTGCTGGGCGGGGCGCTGGTGCTGAACGAGCTGCGCAGCGGCCTGATCAACACGCGCATCGACAGCCTGACCACCCAAGGCGAGCTGATCGCCAACGTGATCGATCTGGCCGCCACGGTCGGCGACCCCGAGCCGCGCCTGGTCCCCGACCAGGCCAGCGACATCCTGCAGAGCCTGTTCATCCCGCGCTCGCAGCGCGCCCGGCTGTTCGACGCCGAGGGCAACCAGCTGGCCGACAGCTACGTCGTCGCCGACCGCGTGGAGTCCAAGGCGCTGCCGCCGGCCCGCAAGCCCGGCCAGCCGGCCTTCGGCCTGCCGACCCACAGTCCCGACACCAAGCCCCGGGTCGCCGAGGCGGCGCGCGAGGCCCTGGCGGCCGAGATCGCCCAGGCCAAGCTGGGCGAGCCCGTGGCCGGAACCCGCATCGACGAGATGGGCGAGCGTGTGGTGTCGGTGTCGATCCCCATCCAGCACGTGCGCGCGGTCCTGGGCGTCCTGACCCTGGAGGCCGGCGACGTCGACCAGATCATCGCCGCCGAGCGCAAGGCCCTGCTGCCGTTCGCCCTGATCGCCATCGCCACCACCCTGATCTCGTCGTTCCTGCTCAACCGCCTGATCGCCCAGCCGGTGCTGCGCATGGCCAGCGCCGCCGATCGCGTGCGGCTGGACGGCGCGCGGGCCATCTCCCTGCCCGACATTTCCGACCGCAAGGACGAGTTGGGCGACCTGTCGCGGGCCCTGGAGGAGATGACCGATTCGATGTCCGAGCGGATGGACGCCATCGAGCGCTTCGCCGCCGACGTCGCCCACGAGATCAAGAACCCCCTGACCTCGATCCGCTCGGCGATCGAGACCCTGGACCTGGTGACCGATCCCGCCGCCCGGGCCCGGCTGCTGGGCATCCTGCAGCAGGACGTCACCCGCCTGGACCGGCTGGTCACCGACATTTCCAATGCTTCCAGGCTGGACGCGGAGCTGTCGCGCGAGGCGCCGCGGGCCTTCGAGCTGAACGGCCTGCTGGCCGAGGTCATCCATTTGTACGAGGCCCAGCTGCGTCCGGGCGAGGCCCCGGGCAGCGTGCGGGTGACCTTCGACGCCAAGGGCGCGCCGCAGCACGCCCGGATCGTGGCGCGCGAGACCCCGGTGGGCCAGGTGTTCCGCAACCTGATCGACAACGCCCGCTCGTTCAGCGCCGCCGACGGCGAGGTGCGGGTCACGCTCAAGCGCGATCCGGGCCTGCGCGATCATCACAATCGCCTGATCGTCACGGTCGACGACGACGGCCCCGGGATCCCGCCCGACAATCTGGAGACGATCTTCGAGCGGTTCTACACCTCGCGGCCCAAGGGCAAGGCGTTCGGCGGCAATTCGGGCCTGGGCCTGTCGATCGCCCGCCAGATCGTCGAGGCGCATGGCGGGACCATGCGAGCCGAGAACCGCAAGGACGCCAAGGGCAAGGTGATCGGGGCGCGGTTCGTGGTCGACCTGCCCGAGGCCGGCGCCCACAACGGTCACCATCATCACGGCGGCCAACGCGATGGGGGCGCGCGCGAATGATCCGCCATGCGGGCCTGATCGCCCGGCGGGTCGCCGGAACCTGGCGCGGCGCGCTGATCGAAGGCCCGTCGGGCGTCGGCAAGAGCGACCTGATGCTGCGGGCCCTCGACCAGGGCTTCGTCCTGGTCGCCGACGACCGCACCCTGGTGTTCGTGTCCGGCGGCAGGCTGCATGGCCGCGCGCCGGACGCCCTGGCCGGGTTGATCGAGGCCCGCGGCCTGGGCGTGCTGCCCCAGCCGCATCGAACGTTTTGCCGGATCGATCTTCTGGTACGCTGCGTGGATGGGCCGCGGGCGGTCGAGCGGTTGCCCGATCCCACGTTCCAGGTCATCGAAGGCGTTTCCACGCCGGTGCTGGACCTGTGGCCTCTGGAACCCGGCGCGCCGGGGAAAATCAGGCGGGTGTTTGAGCATCTTGGAGTCACCGACTAACAAGCGTATCAAGGCGGCCCGCGCGGCCGCCTCCCTGCCGCCACGGGTTATGGGGATCCGTTTGAGAGATCAGGCATGATCGGGCTCGTGATAGTCACGCACGGGCGGCTGGCGGAGGAGTTCGTCTCCGCCATGGAACATGTGGTCGGACCGCAGGGCGCGGTGAAGGCCATTTGCATCGGCCCGGAGGACGACATGGAACGTCGCCGGTCGGACATTCTGAAGGCGTGCGCCGCGGTCGACCAGGACGGCGACGGCGTGATTCTGCTGACCGACATGTTCGGCGGCACGCCGTCGAACCTGGCCATCTCGGTGATGGAGCAGACCAAGGCCGAGGTGATCGCCGGCCTGAACCTGCCGATGCTGATCAAGCTGGCCAGCGTGCGCCAGCGCGAGAACCTGCAGGCCTGCGTCGCCCACGCCCAGGAGGCTGGACGCAAATATATCTCCGTGGCCTCCTACGTGCTGGCAGGGGAAAAATGAGTCGCATGGCGGCGCGCACGGTCGAGATCGTCAACGAGCGGGGGTTGCACGCCCGCGCCTCGGCCAAGTTCGTCAAGCTGGCCTCGGGCTTCGACGCCGAGGTCACGGTCGCCCGCGACGGGACCAGCGTCGACGCTCGCTCGATCATGGGTCTGATGATGCTGGCCGCCGGCATCGGCTCGACCATCGACATCGCCGCCGAGGGCCCCGAGGCCGACGCGGCGGTCGAGGCCCTGATCGAACTGGTGTCGAACCGGTTCGACGAGGAGCGCTGAAGCCGCTCGCCGAACCGGGTCGGACCGCGCTCAGGGGACGGGGTCGCCGTCCGCATCGACGTGGCGGATCTCGCCGAGCTTGAGCGCCGCCAGGCCCGGCTCGATCTTCTTGCGGTCGCCGACGATCACCCAGACCAGGGCCCCGTCACGCACCACCTTGCGGGCCGCCTCGCCGGTTTCGGCGAGGGTCACCGCCCGCACCTTGTCGGCGTAGCCGTCGTAATAGTCGTCGGCGCGGCCGCGATAGGCCATGTCCGTCAGATAGCCGGCGACCGCGTTGTTGGTCTCCCACGCTCCCGGCAGCGACAGGGTCATGTTGTTCTGGGCCATGGCCAATTCCTCGGCGGTCACGGGTCTGGGCCCGACGACGCCGGTCAGCTCCTTGCGCAGCTCGGCCGCCGATTCCGCGGTCTTGTCGGTCTGCACCGAGGCGTAGGCGTTGAAACGCCAGGGCCCACGGCCGCCGCCCACGAAGCTGGAGGCGCCATAGGACCAGTGCTTGTCCTCGCGCAGGTTCATGTTCAGGCGCGAGACGAAGGCGCCGCCCAGCACCGTATTGAAGGTGTCGATGGCGATCTCGTCCTGGTCGTTGCGCGGCGGCGCGATGTTGCCGGCCAGGATCATCGACTGCTGGGCGTCGGGCTTGTCGACCAGATAGACCAGGGGTTTGTTGCCGCCGGCGGCGGGCGGCACGGCGATCGGCGGCACGGCGGCGGGCTGCCAGCCGGCGAACGCCGTCTCCAGGGCCGGCGTCAGCTTGCCGGCCTCGACGTCGCCGACCACCACCAGGACGGCGTTGTTGGGGTGGAACCAGCGGGCATGGAAGGCGGCCAGCTCGTCTCGACGCAGGGCGCTTAGGCTCTTCTCGGTCGAGATGCGACCGTAAGGGTGGTCGCGCCCGTAGATCGCCGGTCCGATCACCCGGAACGCCATGTTGGAAGGGTTGCGCTTCTGCTGCTGGACGCCGGCGATGGCCAGGGCGCGCTCGCGCTCGACGTCGGCCGGACGAAAGGCGGGATTCTCGATCACGTCGGCGAACAGGGCCAGCGACGGCGTCAAGGTCGCCGCCAGGGTGCTCATGCTGACATAGGAGGCCTCGCCGCCGCCACGTGTCGAGAGGCTGGCTCCCAGGCCGCTGAGCTCCTCGCTTATGCCGATGGCGTCGCGCGTCGTCGTGCCGTCGTCCATCAGCGACATCGCCAGCGAGCCCGTGCCGGTCTTCTCGCCGGCGAAGTCCGGGGCGTATCCGGTGTTGACCATCAGGCTCAGCTCGACGGTCGGGGCGGCGTGGCGCTCGACGACGATCACCTTCAGGCCGTTGGACAGGGTCAGGCGCTTGGCCGTCGGAAACACCGGGCTGGCGGTCTGGGCCGGCGTGGGCATGGTCTTGCGGTCGGCCCCCGGCCCGCTGGCCGCGAAGTCCGGAACCGGCAGGATGGACAGGGTATAGGACCCGTCGGACAGCCAGCGCTGGGTCGCGCCCTGGATCTGGCGCGGCGTCACGGTCTTCAGGACCGCCAGGTCTTCCTTCCAGGCGTCGGGCGAGTCGTGGAAGGTCTGGCTCTGGGCCAGCAGGTCGGACTTGCCGCCGAACCCGCCGATCCGCTCCAGGCCCTGCAGGATATTGGCGGCGCGGCGGGTGCGCACGCGGTCCAGCTCCGCCGCCGTCGGGCCCGCGGCGATCAGCTTGGACACCTCCTCGTCGACCTCGCGCTCGATGCGCGCCAGGTCCTGGCCCTGTTTCGCCGTGACCTCGATCACGAACTGGCCGGCGATCTCGCGCGTCCAGGCGTAGGCGGTGACGTCGGTGGCGATCTGCTCGTCGAACACCAGCCGCTTGTAGAGGCGCGAGCCCTTGTCCGAGACCAGCAGGTCGGAGGCCAGGTCGAGCAGGCGGGCGTCGGCGTCGCCGTCCTGGGGGATGTTCCACACCTTGTAGAGGCGCGGCTGGGCGACATGGTCATAGGCCACCTCGCGCTGGGCGCCGGAACGCTTGGCGATCCAGACCTTGGGATGGGCGACGGGCGGGCCGGGCGGGATGTCGCCGAAATAGGTCTCGACCTTGGTCTTGGCCTCGGCCGGCGTGATGTCCCCGGCCAGCACGATGGTGGCGTTGGTCGGACCGTAATAGGTGCGGAACCACTCCTTCACGTCATCCAGCTTGGCGGCGTTCAGGTCGTCCATCGAGCCGATGACGGTGTGGCCGTAGGGGTGCTCTTCGGGGTAGGTGGCCTTGGTGATCAGGTTCCAGGCCTGGCCGTAGGGACGGTTCTCGCCCTGGCGCTTCTCGTTCTGGACGACGCCGCGCTGCTCGTCGAGCCGGGGCTGGTCCAGGGCGCCCAGCAGGTGGCCCATGCGGTCGCTCTCCAGCCACAGAATGGTGTCCAGCGCGCTTTTGGGGACGTTCTGGAAGTAGTTGGTGCGGTCGTTGTTGGTGGTGCCGTTCATGTCGGTCGCGCCGATGCGCTCGGTGACCTTGAAGAAGTCGTCGTTGTGATTCTCGCTGCCGTTGAACATCAGGTGCTCGAACAGGTGGGCGAAGCCCGAACGGCCGCGGGGCTCGTCCTTGGCGCCGACGTGGTACCAGATGTTGATCGCCACGATCGGCGCCTTGTGGTCCTCGTGGACCAGCAGCGTCAGGCCGTTCTTCAGGACGAACTTGGTGTAGGGGACGTCCGGATCCGGCAGCGCCGGCCGCGCGGCGACGGTTGTCGCGGCCTTGGCCGTCGGCGCGGCCAGCGCCGGTGATGCGACGAGCAGGGCCGCGGCTGCGGCCGAAATGAATAGTTTCACGAGGCGTCCCCCAGGCGATGAATCGTGATCGACACGATCTTCACCTTAGGTTGTGACGCCAATTGGGCAAGGCTCAGCTTTGGAGCGACGGCGCCGCCGCTACTCCGCCGCCACCGTTTCCGGCGCCGCCGTCTTCACGCCCATCGGCCGCAGGTCCAGGTCCTGGAACAGGGCGCTGTCCTCGTCCTGGCCGGGCAGGGGGGTGGTCAAGAGCTTGCCGCCGACGAAGATCGAGTTGGCGCCGGCCAGGAAGCACAGGGCCTGCAGCTCGCGGCTCATCTCGTCGCGGCCGGCCGACAGGCGGACCATGGCCTTGGGGCAGACGATCCGGGCCACGGCGATGGTGCGGACGAACTCGATCGAGTCGATCTGGCCTTCCTTCAGCACCTTGTCGCCCAGCGGCGTGCCGCTGACCGGCACCAGGCCGTTGATCGGCAGGCTGTCGGGGTGGGCCGGCAGGGTGGCCAGCTGGTGCAGCAGGCTGGCGCGGTCGCGACGCTGCTCGCCCATGCCGACGATGCCGCCGCAGCAGGTGCTCATGCCCGCGTCACGGACGTAGGCCAGGGTGTCCAGCCGTTCCTGGTAGGTGCGGGTCGAGACCACGTCGCCGTAATATTCCGGGCCGGTATCGAGGTTGTGATTATAGTAGTCGAGGCCGGCGTCCTTCAGCTGCCTGGCCTGGTCCGGCGTCAGCATGCCCAGGGTCGCGCAGGTCTCCAGGCCCAGGGCCTTCACCCCGCCGATCATCGCCGCCAGCCTGGGCAGGTCGCGGTCCTTCAGCTCGCGCCAGGCCGCGCCCATGCAGAAACGCTGGGCCCCGCCGTCGCGGGCCTCGCGGGCCTTGGCGATCACCACCTCGGCGTCCATCAGCTTCTCGGCCTTCAGGCCGGTCTTGAAGTGGGCGCTCTGGCTGCAATAGCCGCAGTTCTCGGCGCAGCCGCCGGTCTTAACCGACAGCAACTGCGACAGCTGCACCTCCGACGGATCGAACCAGGCCCGGTGCACGGTCGCGGCCTGGAAGACCAGCTCCATGAACGGCAGGTCGAACAGGGCCTCGACCTGGTCGAGGGTCCAGTCGTGGCGAGGGTGGGCGAGGTTGATCTGGCTCATGGCGCGCAGGTTTGGACTCCGCCAGTTTGATTGGCAAGCACGTCCAGCGTGCGAGCCCCGCCGGGTCCCGCGCGCGAAGGCGAGCAACGGCTCATGGAGCCAAAGCCGGCGCGTCAGGTTATAAGGTCGCATGGATCACGAAATCGAGCTGAAGTTCCTGATCGCCCCGGAGGCTTCGAGCGAGATCCTGGCCCGGCTCGAAGGGCGGGAGGCGGTTCGACAGCTCGACGCGACCTATTTCGACACGGCCGACCACGCCCTGCGCAAGGCGGGTTTCGGCCTGCGCGTCCGCGACGGCGAGAACGGCCGCAAGCAGACCCTCAAATCGGCCTCCTCCGGCGGCGTCTTCGCCCGCGGCGAGTGGGAGAACCCGGTCGAAGGGCCTGAACCCGACCGCGACCTGCTGGCCCGCACCCCGGCCGCCAAGATCATCAACGGCGACGCCCTGACCCCGGTGTTCGCCGCCAACGTCACGCGCGTGACCCGGCTGATCGAGCGTGACGGCGCGACCATCGAGGCGGCCCTGGACCAGGGCGAACTGCTGGCCGACGATCGGCGGGCAGGGATCAGCGAGCTGGAGCTGGAGCTGAAGGCCGGCGCGCCACGCGTGCTGTTCGACCTGGCGCGCGACCTGGCCGCCCACGCGCCGCTGCGCCTGTCCCTGGTCAGCAAGGCCGAGCGCGGCTACGTCCTGGCCCTGGGCGAGGCGGAGGGGCCGCGGGCCGAGGCGGTCCTGGCGCCCGACGCGACCGTCGGCGAGGCGCTGCAGGCCTTGGGGCGCGCCGCCCTGGACCGGCTGTGCGCCGCCGCCGAGGGCCTGCGGACCCGTCCGGGTCCCGAGCGGGTGCACAAGCTGCGGGTGGCGGCGCGGCGCTTCCGGGCCCTGCTGTCGACCTTCAAGGCCCTGGCCGCCGATCCGGCCGCCCGCCACGTCAAGGCCGAGCTGAAATGGCTGGCCGACGCCCTGGGCGCGGCGCGGAACCTGGACGTGTTCGTCGCCGACGTTTGGCGGCCGGCTGTCGAGGGGCGTCCGGCGCCGGACCCGGCCGACGCCGAGCCCGGCGCCGCCGTCCAGGACGAGGCCCGCGCCCTGGCGGCGTTCGGCAAGGCCCTGCTGGCCGCTCAGACCAAGGCCTACGCCCAGGCCGGCGAGGCCGTGGACAGCGCCCGCTTCCGCGCCCTGGCCATCGACGCCGCCGCCTGGCTGGAGGCCGGCGCCTGGACCACCGACAAGCGCCTGGAAAAGATCCGCGCCAAGTCCGCCGCCGACTTCGCCAGGAAGGCGCTGGACAAGCGCCGGCGCCGCATCCGCAAGGACGGCCGCGACCTGGCCGGCCTGAGCCCCGAGGATCGTCACCACCTGCGCATTCGCGGCAAGAAGCTGCGCTACGCCCTCGAGGACCTGGGCGGGCTGTTTCCCGATCATCCCAAGCGCCTGGGCCGCTTCGTCGCGGCGACCCGGGACCTGCAGGACGCCCTGGGGCTGCTCAACGACCAGGCCGGGCGCGAGGCCCTGGCCCGCGAGGTGGCGACGGCCTGCGAGGACCCCGAGGCCGCCTTCGCCGCCGGCCGCCTGACCGCGAACGGCGCCGAGCGCGAAGCCGAACTGCTGGCCGACGCCCAGGGCGCCTACGTCACCTTCGCCGAGGCCAAGCGTTTCTGGTGATCCGCCAGGGTTGCGCGACCCGCGTCCGACGGCTTAGGTGACCCGAAGTGGGCTCGGGGGCCGAATGCGCTTTTCTGTTCTGATTCTAGTTGCCTTGCTGTCGGCGGGTGCGACCCACGCCCGTTCCCAAACTCACGCACCGTCGGCACAACCGCCCATCGCGGTCGAGATCACCCTGCGCGAAGGTCCCGAACGACGCGCTGTGTGGGTCGACATGACCTTCCAGGGCGACGCTGACGGACGCACGGTGGTGCGCCTGCCCGATCGCTTCGGTTACGCCACGGATCTCTGGCTCAACGTGACCGAAGTCTCGGTCGACGGCGGCCGGATCACGCCTGGTGACGCCAAGACGCTGATCCTGGACCACGCGCCCTCGGCGACCCTTCACTTGCGCTATCGGGTTAAGACCGGCGTGCGAGGCCGGCGCGGCCTGGGCGTCGAGGCCGGACCCGCCGAGGGCGCTCAGGGCGTCAGCTTCCTGGGCGAGACGGTGATCGCCTATCTCGAAGGGAGGCTCGATGTGCCGGCGACGGTGCGGCTGGGCGCGATGCCGGCGGGTTGGACCCTGGCGTCCGATCTGGAAGCGGCGAGCGACACTACTCTCCGCGAGGCGCGGGAAAGCTATCTGCTGGCGGGTCCGACGGTGCGGATCGTCGAGCGACGCCTGCCCGACGGCTCGCGGCTGCGCGTGGCCCTACGCGGCGACTTCGACTTTGGCGACGACGCTGTGGCCAACAACGCCGCCCGGCTCGTCGCCTACCAGCGTCAATACTGGAGGGCGCCGCCCGGATCCTTCCTGATCACCATCGACCAGGTCCCCGTCCCGGACGTGATGATCTGGGGCGGCCAGGGGCGTGGCGCGGACAGCGCTGCGCTCTATGCGTCCAAGGCCGTGTGGCTAAGTAAGTTCACTGAGGTGTTGGCCCATGAGATCACCCATGCATGGCTGGCGCGCGCCCTGGGCGGCCTGCCGGCGGGCACCGACGAGCCCAAAGGCTACTGGTTCTCGGAGGGCTTCGCCGACTATCTGGGCTATCGAAGCCTGGTGAAGTCGGGCGTGTTTTCGCCCGCCGACTTCGGTACGGCGTTAAGCGGCCACGCGTGGCCCGGCCCGGTCAGCGCCGAGCGCATGACGACCGACTACTGGCGTGATCCAGAGCTGTTCAACTGGCCCTATTTCCAGGGCTTCAACTTGGCGCTGCGGTGGGACGAGCGCCTGCGGGGCAGCGGCAAGGGCGCGCTGCGCGACGTGTTGCTGGCTCAGGCCAAACACGCCGCGGCGGGCGGAAGCCAGACCGCCGACGCCCTGTTTCCAAAGGTTTATGCCGAGGTGTCGGGCCTGGACCTGTCGGCGGACATCGAGCGCTATGTTACACGGGGCGAGCCAGCCCAGGTTCCCGAAGCGATCGCCAGGATCTGCGACTGGCTTCCCACCGCCGACCCGCCACGGAACGGAGTGGTGCAACTCGACATGGACGGCTGTGTCGCCGCCGCGTTCGGTCCCAGCATATAAAGAAATCCTTATGCCTTAATTGCGAGAAGGGGCCGGGCGCGGTATAGACCGCGCAAGACCATCCCCCGACCGCAGGAGCCGACCGTGGCCGACTACATCGTCAAGGACATTTCGCTCGCCGATTTCGGCCGCAAGGAAATCGCCATCGCCGAGACCGAAATGCCCGGTCTGATGGCCACCCGCGCCGAATACGGCCCGGCCCAGGTCCTGAAGGGCGCCCGCATCGCCGGCAGCCTGCACATGACCATCCAGACCGCCGTGCTGATCGAGACCCTGACCGCCCTGGGCGCCGAAGTGCGCTGGGCCTCGTGCAACATCTTCTCGACCCAGGACCACGCCGCCGCGGCCATCGCCGCCTCGGGCGTGCCGGTGTTCGCCTTCAAGGGCGAGAACCTGGTCGAGTACTGGGAATACGCCCACAAGATCTTCGAATGGGCCGACGGCGGCTATCCGAACCTGATCCTCGACGACGGCGGCGACGCCACCCTGCTGTGCGTGCTGGGTCCGAAGGCCGAGAAGGATCCCTCGATCCTCAACAATCCGCAGAACGAGGAAGAAGAAGCGCTCTACACCGTGATGAAGCGCTACCTGGCCGAAAAGCCGGGCTTCTACACCGCCATCCGCGACGCCATCGGCGGGGTGTCGGAAGAGACCACCACGGGCGTCCACCGCCTGTACCAGATGGCCCAGAAGGGCGAGCTGCCGTTCCCGGCCATCAACGTCAACGACAGCGTCACCAAGAGCAAGTTCGACAACCTGTACGGCTGCCGGGAATCGCTGGTCGACGCCATCCGCCGCGGCACCGACGTGATGCTGTCGGGCAAGGTGGCGGTGGTCTGCGGCTATGGCGACGTGGGCAAGGGCTCGGCCGCCTCGCTGCGCCAGGGCGGCGCCCGGGTGATCGTCACCGAGATCGACCCGATCTGCGCCCTGCAGGCGGCGATGGAAGGCTATGAGGTCCAGACCCTGCAGGACGTGGCCGACAAGGCCGACATCTTCGTCACCGCCACCGGCAACAAGGACGTCATCACCGTCGACGACATGCGCCGGATGAAGAACAACGCCATCGTCTGCAACATCGGCCACTTCGATTCCGAGATCCAGATCGCCGGCCTGCGCAACTTCAAGTGGGACGAGATCAAGCCGCAGGTCCACCACGTCGAGTTCCCGGACGGCAAGAAGATCATCGTGCTGTCGGAAGGCCGCCTGGTGAACCTGGGCAACGCCACGGGCCACCCCAGCTTCGTGATGTCGGCCAGCTTCACCAACCAGACCCTGGCCCAGATCGAGCTGTGGACCAACAAGGCCGCGTACAAGAACGAGGTCTACACCCTGCCCAAGCACCTCGACGAAAAGGTCGCCTTCCTCCACCTGGAGAAGCTGGGCGCCAAGCTGTCGACCCTGCGCAAGGACCAGGCCGACTACATCGGCGTGCCGGAAAAGGGTCCGTTCAAGCCGGACCACTACCGCTACTAGGCTTCGCCCCGAGCGAACCGAAGGGCCCGCCGCGGAAACGCGGCGGGCCTTTTTGTTGGGCGCCGAGGCGGATGTCGAGATGCTCGCCAATCAGATAACATTGTTCGTCGACCTGCGCTGCGTCATAGTGGCGCTTGCCCTATTCAAGTCCCCCATGCTCGGCTAAGCCGCTGGTCATGCCGCTAGCTCTGATCATTTCCAGCCATGTCGCGGGCAGCCAGGTGGGCGGCACGGCCCAGGCCGCCGCCCTGGTGCAGTTCCGCATCGATTCGATGGTCGTGCCGACCGTGCTCTACGGCCGTCATCCCGGCTGGGGCATCCCGGGCGGGGCGGCCGCGCCCATCGAGGTGATGGAGGGCATGCTCGACGGCATCGAGGCCAACGGCCTGCTGAGCCTGACCGACATGGTTATCACCGGCTATTTCGCCAGCGCCGCCCAGGTGCGCGCCGCCGCCCGCACCATCGACGCCGTGCGCGCCGCGCCGCGCGAAGGCGGACCCAAGGGCGCCTTCGCGCGCAAGCCGACCGTGATCATCGACCCGACCATGGGCGACGCCGGCAAGGGCCTCTACGTGCCGGTCGAGGTGGCCGAGGCGATCGCCGGCGACCTGATCCCGCGCGCCGACGTGGTGGCCTGCAACGCCTGGGAGCTTCAGCGCCTGACCGGCATGGACTCGCGCGACCCCCAGGCCGCGGTGCGCGCCGGCCGGCTGCTGAACAAGCCGACCCTGGTGTCGTCCGTACAAAGAGGAAATGAGATCGGCGTGGTCTATGTCGACCGCAAGGAGGCCTGGCTGGCGGCCCACGCCAAGGCCGCGCGCTCGCCCAGCGGCACCGGCGACCTGCTGACCGCCCTGTTCGCCGCCTCGATCCTGGAAGGCCAGACCCTTTCCTACGGCCTGGCCCGCGCCGTCGGCGGCGTGGCCGAAACCGTGACCGCCGCCAACATCTGGAACGCGCCGGAGCTGCCGATCGTGGCCATGGCCGCGCGGATCAAGCAGACCTCGCCGACCGTGCGGATCGAGCGGCTGGCCTAGGGCCTAGATGCTCCCCTGCTGGGGGAGCTGTCGCGAAGCGACTGAGGGAGCT
>Ga0065165_1001138_pt1 | contig 31184 bp, 24 predicted proteins | sample AraplaMF_Cvi_mMF_FD_63813 | JGI IMG/M metagenome (GOLD analysis project Ga0065165, IMG submission 63813) | Arabidopsis root microbial communities from the University of North Carolina, USA - plate scrape MF_Cvi_mMF (version 2) (version 3) | ecosystem: Host-associated > Plants > Roots >... | reverse complement strand
GGGGGCAAGTTTCACCTGCCACAGTCCGTTGGCGTCGACCGTGGTGGTCCCCACCTGCTTGTTGTCGGTGGTGTAGACCTTGATGGTCGCGCCGATTTCCCCTTGACCGTTGACCAGCGGGGTATTACCGGTCGCGTAGCCGGCCGCGTTCTTGGCCACCACCAGGGTCGGCTTGCCCGGCGGCGTGATGTCGGCCGCTGCGGCGACGACGTCGGCGCGGCTGGCGCTCATGTCCGAGAATTTCAGGATCTCGATCGAGCGCAGGGTGTCGATGCCGTCGGTGCCGTCCCTGCTGGTCACCGTCAGGTCGCCATTCGCCAGTGCGTTGATTATGTAGTTGCTGCGTACGCCGCGGAACACCGCGGTATCAGTGCCACTTCCTCCATCGATCATGTCATTGCCTCCATCGCCTTCAAGCGTGTCATTGGCGGCGGTACCCGTCAGGGTATCCGTGCCGCTGGTGCCCGTGATATAGCGGGCGCCCGTCGTTGAATTGATCCCCAATGCGCCGCCCAAACCATCCATGCCGTATAGCCACTTCAAAGCGGCAATGTCGTACTGGCTGTATGTCGAGTGAGGGCCGCTCGCGGACGTGTACGACATCAGGGTGTTATTGGTATTGTCCTGCGACGAAGGCAGGTGGATGCTGTCGTCGAAGGGATGCTTCAGGCCAAGTGCATGGCCCAGTTCGTGCAGCAGGGTTTCGTATCCGTAACCGCCAGGGGTGAGGTTGTGGTTCTGCGAGAACCACTCGACGTCGTCAAGGTAGACATAGGCGTCGGCTTCATAGCCGACCAGGGTCGATCCGGAATAGGTGTAGCTGCTGTGCCAGCTGCACAATCCGGTGACGTTGGAGCCTTGCAGGTCCGTATTGCACAGGTGGATCTGCGCGTCGCTGCCGTTGACGGTTTCCACGAACTGGATCCCGGTCAGCTTCGAGATGTAGTCGAATGCGGTACGCGTCGCCACTTGCTGGGCGAGCGTAAACGCTTCCTGGCCGCTCTGTCCTGACTCGTTACCCGACAGGATCGAGAACGTGTAGTACAGCGTGTTGCCGGCCGGGGTCAGGAAATTCCAGTCCGGACCGGTATCGAGCAGCGCGTCGATATGGTTCAGGCCGGAAAGGGGCGTCGTGGTGATGTCGGATACGGTTGCCATGCTTGTTTGACTTAAATGTTGAATGTGACAAAGTCACGCAAGGAAAGTATTTCCTGCTCAACAGTTGAAGTCAAATAAGAGTTTCAATCGTGCGCACCCCTTGCCACCTCATCAAGGCTTATACGCAACGATTGATATTGAACACGTAAGGAATCCCTACTTCCGTTAAAAACGCGTCAACTCACGACAACTACATTTATCTTGAATCAAGCTTTAGGCGTCGACAACAATGCCTTGAGGTTCGCCAGGCGCGCTTTCGGACTCAGCACTTCATCCTCTTTGGGTGGCGCATCGCCGACGTCGAGCGCCATTTCTTTAATAAAACGTGACGGATCGCAGTGCATCAGCTCGCCGGCACGCTTGCGCTTCTTGCACCAGGTAATGTGCAAGGTACGCTGGGCGCGCGTGATGCCGACGTACATCAGGCGCCGTTCTTCCTGGATGCGGGCGGCGATTTTTTCGACCGGATCGTCGACGTCGCCCTTGTGCGGCAGGATCCCCTCCTCGACACCGACCAAGTAGACGTGCGGATATTCCAGGCCCTTGGAAGCGTGCAGGGTCGACATGCGCACCGCATCCGGCTCCTCGTCCTGGCCTTCGAGCATGGACATCAGCGCCACCATCTGGGTCAGCTCGAGCAGGTTCTTCTCTTCGCCGTCGCGATCGCGCCCGCCGCGGCCGCGTTCCTTCAGCCAGTTGGTGAACTCGAGCACGTTGTTCCACTTGCCCTGGGCCGCCTTGTCGTCGAAGTTCTCATACAGGTAGTGCTCGTAGTTGATCTCTTTCATCATGTCGTCGAGCAACTCGGCGGCGGCGTCGCCGCTGCCGGACGGCCCCGGGCGCGTGGCACGGTCTTCCAGTTCGTTGATCCAGTGGCAGAACTCGCGCAGCGGGATCAGCTGGCGGTCCTGCAGCCGGCCTTCGATGCCGCCCTTGAACGCGGCTTCGAACAGCGAGCAGTTCCACTGCTTCGAGACTTCGCCCAGCACTTCGATGGTCGTCATGCCGACGCCGCGCTTGGGGGTCGTGATGGCACGGATGAAGGCGGGGTCGTCGTCCTGGTTCGCGATCAGGCGCAGGTAGGCGATGACGTCCTTGATCTCGGCCTTGTCGAAGAAGCTCTGGCCGCCCGAGATCGTGTACGGAATGCGCTCCTTGCGCAGCGCCTGCTCGATGATGCGGGCCTGGTGGTTGCCGCGGTACAGGATCGCGTAGTCGGTCCACTTGTTCTTGCGCTGGAAACGCTCGGACGAGATCATCATCGCCACCTGGTCGGCCTCGGTCTCTTCGTTCGGCATGCCCAGCACCTTGATCGGCTCGCCCAGGCCGTGCTCCGACCACAGCGCCTTCTCGAACAGCTTCGGGTTGTTGCCGATGACGGCGTTGGCCGCCTGCAGGATGCGCGTGGTCGAGCGGTAATTCTGCTCGAGCTTGATGACCCGCAGGTCCGGGAAGTCGGTCTGCAGGGTTTTCAGGTTTTCCACGGAAGCGCCGCGCCAGGCGTAGATCGCCTGGTCGTCGTCGCCCACCGCCGTGAACATCGGCTTCTTGCCGACGCCCGTCACCATCAGTTTGACCAGCTCGTACTGGCAGGTGTTGGTGTCCTGGTACTCGTCCATCAGCAGGTAGCGCAGGCGGCGCTGCCAGCGGTCGCGGATCGGCTCGTTGTTGCGGAACAGCTCCACCGGCAGGCGGATCAGGTCGTCGAAGTCGACCGCCTGGTAAGCCTGCAGGGTCGCCACATAGCTGCGGTAGACGCGTCCGGCCTGGGCTTCGTCTTCGTCTTTCGCGTTGCGGATCGCGTCCTCGGGATCGACCAGGCCGTTTTTCCACAGGGAAATCGCATTCTGGATGCGGCGGATTTCCTGCTTGTCGGTGGTGACGGCCAGGTCGGACACCACCGTGTAGCAGTCGTCGCTGTCCATGATCGAGAACTTGTCCTTCAGGCCGACGCCGGCCGCTTCCTGGCGCAGGATCTTGACGCCCAGCGAGTGGAAGGTCGACACAGTCAGCTGCTTGGCCTGCTTGGGCTGCTTGAGCAGCTTGCCGATCCGCTCCTGCATTTCCAGCGCGGCTTTGTTTGTGAAGGTCAGCGCGGCGATCGTGCGCGGATCGTAGCCGCGGTGTTCGATCATGTAGGCGATCTTCTGGGTGATCACGCGGGTCTTGCCCGAGCCGGCGCCGGCCAGCACCAGGCAGGGACCGTCGAGGTAGAGCACGGCTTCGCTCTGCGGACCGTTGAGGCCGAAATTCGGGGTGGTGGACATGGGAAACTTTTTGGGAGGACAGCTGGGCATTGTAGCGAAGCTCATCCTTCCGATGAAGCGCTATCGCTAGCGGAAGCGCTCGACGTATTGCGCGATCAAGTCATCCAGGTACTGCGCACAGGCGGCCAGCTCGGTTTCGGTATCGGGCGACTGGTAATCGTCCTTCCAAGTCATGCTGTCGCCGTTCGGCAACGCCAGGCGGGCGACCGCGGCGTCCTCGCGCCGGTAATCGGCAATCGCGCCCCAGTAGAAATTGCGGCGATAACCACGGCGGACGTTGCCGAGTCCAAAATCGACGAGCAGCGACTCGTCGACCAGGCAGGCGGCATGGCCGTCGATCTGGCCCGGCTTGGCATGCCCGGGGGCGCCCAGCCGGTAGCGGGTTTCCCCGCCCGCCGCCGCCGGCCCCGCGATCTCGACGTAACAGGACACCACGCGCGCCTGGTGCCCATGCAGTTCCGCCAGCCGGCGCATGAGGGACGCCATCATGAAACAGGTGCTGCCGAAGTTGTAGATATACAGCCAGCCGAGGTCGTGCACCCGGTCGTACAGGACGCTGAACAGCTGGGACAGCACCATGTTTTCGGACTGGACGATCAATTGCCGGCCGCGCAGCTCGTCGCGCACGATGAATTTGCGTTCGAAAACCAGGCTGTACTGGTTCAGCAGGGTCATGAACTGCTGGGTCGGGTGCAGGACCAGGCCCTGGTCCGCGTCGTTCGACAGCGTGACCAGGCCGAGCTCCTCGAAACGGCGCAACTGCCCGGCGATCGCGGCGGACGGATATGGCATCCGGGACGCCAGCGCGGACAGGCACAGCGGCTGGCCGGTAACGGCATCGTTGCCGAGTTTGATGAACAGGTCGTATCCCAGCATCGAATCGGTGCCGGGCACGTGCTCGACGACCCAGTGACGGATCTGAGCAACGCTTTGCAGGATCGACGGAACACGGCGCAGTGACATTGTAAATATCGCACATCATAAAAGACACAATCTCGGAGTGTGCCTGAAATGTTGGTCAGTGGAAATGGCAAAACTTTAAGTCAATACGCGCCGGTACGCGCCCCGGTAGCTGCCGCACTGGGGATCGGTTACCATCTGCCATGGCCCGAGGGCGTCTGTTGTGAGACAAGTTAGATGAAATTTGAACACCTGATCGAGATTAACGACCCGCTGAATCCGCTGGCCGACACCATGACCCGCGAGCAACTGTGGCGCGGCCTGGTGCTGCGCGCGGAAGACCCGAAGCTGTTCGTCCCCCACCTGGACGAATGCACGATCGGCGAACGCGAGAGCGGCAGCTTTGCGCGCCGCCTGCGCTACGGCGAGCTGGTGATCGACGACGTCGTGCACCTGACGCCGCTACAGGAAGTGCGCTACGAAGTCCCGGCCCAGGGCGACATCGCCGCTTCGCGCCTGACCATGACGATCGAAGCGCCGAGCGAAGGCGTGATGTGGGTGCGCTTCCTGTACGACGACGGCAATCCTTCGGCCACCGACGAGATGGGCAAGATGTACGAGGATTTCAAGAAATCGGCCTACCAGGAGGCCGATATCGATACGGTCAAGATCGTGCGGCAGATGGCGGCCGAGGGCAAGCTGGATTCGACGTATTTGAATTGACGTCACGCGTGGGCACGGCGTGCCCACCCTGCATCAAGTGCCGGGCTCGACCTCATCAGGGTCGAGGTCGCTGGCCCCTTTGGCGATATTGCTCGCCAGGTCGCGCAGCGCCGTGCGCACGCCCTCTTCCACCACCGGGTGGTAGAAGGGCATCTCCAGCATCTGCTCGACCGTCAGGCGGCTCTGCACGGCCCAGGACAGCAGGTGGCCGATGTGCTCGCCGCGCGGCGCGATCATCTCGGCGCCCAGGAAGCGGCCGGTGCCGTATTCCCCATACACCCTCAGCATCCCTTTGTTCTGCAGCATGACGCGGCTGCGGCCCTGGTTCTCGAACGAGACCTGGCCGATCGCGAACTTCGGCTTGCCCGGCGCGCACAGCTGCTTGTAGCTGCTGCCCAGGGTGACGATGTTCGGCTCGGTGAAGGCGGCGGTCAGCGGTGCGCGGCGCAGGCCGGGGCGGATGTCCGGATAGCGGCCGGCATTGTCGCCGGCGATCTTGCCATGGTCGGCGGCTTCCGGCAGCACCGGACGCTCGTTGTTGGCGTCGCCGGCAATGAACACATGGCTGCTCCCGCACTGCATGGTGCGGCTGTCGAACAGGGGCACCCCGTTCGCGCCCAGTTCCAGGCCCAGGTGCTCGATGCCGATCCCGGCCACGTTCGGCGTGCGCCCGGCCGCCTGCAGCACGTACTGGAAGCGCGTCAAGCGCTCTTCGCCGTTCTGGCGGATGGTGAGCGCGACCTCGTCGCCGTCCTGCACCGCGCTGACGATCTCGGACTGGAAATGCAGGTCGAGTTCCTCGGCCAGCACGCGCCCCGCATTGCGCAGCACGACCGGATCGGTCAGCTGGGCCACGCTGCCGCCGCGCGCGAACACGCTCACGCGCACGCCCAGGCGCGTGAGGGCCTGGCCCAGTTCCAGGCCGATCACGCCGGTGCCGATCACGGCCACCGAGCGCGGCAGGTCCTGCCAGTAAAACACCTCGTCGCTGCTGATCACGCCGGGGCCGACGTTCTCCAGCTTCGGCAGCCTGGTCGGGGTCGAACCGGTGGCGATCACGATGCGCGCGGCCTCGACTTCCGTGTGATCGTCGACCATGAGGGTGTGCGGACCGGTAAAGCGCGCATAGCCGCGCAGCTTGTCCGCCGCCGGGATGTTGTCCACGCCTTCCAGCACGAAGCCGACGAAGCGGTCGCGCTCACGCCGCACACGCTCCATCACGGCCACGCCGTCGATGCGCTTTTCTCCCGCATGCACACCAAAGCCGGGGGCAAGGTCGATCATGTGCGCAGCCTCGGCCGCCGCGATCAAGAGCTTGCTGGGCATGCAGCCCACCCGTGCACACGTGGTGCCGTAGGGGCCGCCCTCGATCAGGACGGCGCTTGCGCCCTGGGCTTTCGCCGAACGGTAGGCCACCAGGCCGGCGGTGCCGGCGCCGATGACCGCAACATCCACCTTCAGTTTCTGCATTCTCATCTCCGGTAGTTCGCGGACATGACGATACGCTATTTTCACGAAACGCTCAGGAGGCGCCCTCGCGGCGATGCCTTACCACCGGCGGGCTTGCGGTAGCGCGCCCCGGCCAGGACGATATGCAGCGGACGGTAAGTCATCGGATCACCCGGAAAGTTTTACCAGATGGCAATAATAATAAGGTTAAATATCCTGGGGGTCGACTTCCAGCGACCAGCGCACCCGCGACTTCATCGCACGCAGCGCATCGACCCACACTTTCAGGAAGGCCTGCAATGCCGGCCGCGAGCTCGATTCGACCAGCAGCTGGGCACGGTCGACGTTATGCACCCGCGTCATCGTCATCGGGATCGGGTCGTTGATGACCACGTCCTCGCTGGCGATGGCATCGCGCGCCTGCTCCAGGAAGCCGACCGCGGTAGCCAGTTCCGGTGCTTCCGCACGCAGCAGCGCCTGGTACATGAAGGGCGGCAGCCCGGCCTGGGCGCGCTCGGCCAGCAGGCTGCCGGCAAAGCGGTCGTAATCGTGGCGCATCACCGCGCCGTACAGCGGATGCTGGCAGTAGCGCGACTGGATCAGCACCTCCGATTCGAGTCCGGCGCGGCCGGCGCGGCCCGCCACCTGCATCAGCTGGGCGAACAGGCGCTCGCTGGCCCGGTAGTCCTGCGAGAACAGGGCGGTGTCCGGATTCAGCACGCCCACCAGGGTCAGGTTCTTGAAGTCGTGGCCCTTGGCGACCATCTGCGTGCCGATCAGGATGTCGACGTCGCCGCGGTGCACGGTGTCGAACGCGGCCTGGGCGCTGCCCTTGCGGCGCGTGGAATCGGCGTCGATGCGCAGTACCCGCGCGTCCGGGAACAGGACCTGCAAGCCTTCCTCGATGCGCTGGGTGCCGCGTCCCAGCGGCTGCAAGTCGATGTTGCCGCAGGTTGGGCAGGAATGCGGAATGCGCAGCTCCAGCGAGCAATGGTGGCAGCGCAGCCGGTGCTCGGGGCGGTGCAGCACCATGAAGGCGGTGCAGCGGGTGCAGTTGCTGATCCAGCCGCAGGCGTCGCAGCACAGCACTGGCGCATAGCCGCGCCGGTTCAGGAACAGCAGCGACTGTTCGCCGCGCGCCATCCGGTCGCGCAAGGCCGCGATCAGGTGCGAGGTCAGGCCTTCCTTCGGCTTGTCCTTTTCCATGTCGACCAGCTTCACGCGCGGCAGCACGGCATCGCGTACGGCGCGCTCGCGCAGTTCGAGCTTGCGGTAGCGGCCCGTCTGCGCATGGTGCCAGCTCTCCAGCGAGGGGGTGGCCGAGCCCAGCACGATGGGAATCTGGAGCTGGTGGGCGCGCCACACGGCCAGGTCGCGCGCCGAATAGCGCAGGCCTTCCTGCTGCTTGTACGAGGGGTCGTGCTCCTCGTCGATCACGATCAGTTTCAGGTTCGGCAGCGAGGACAGGATCGCCAGCCGGGTACCGAGCACGATACGCGCGCGGCCCTGGTGCGCGGCCAGCCAGTGCAGCATGCGCTCGCCCTCGGACAGGCTGCTGTGCAGGGTCGCCAGCATCACGCCCGGGAAGCGCGCGCGGATGTTTGCCTCTAATTGCGGCGTCAGGTTGATTTCCGGGACCAGAATCAGGATCTGCGCATCCTGCTCGCGCGCCAGCACCTGGGCGCAGGCCTGCAGGTAGACCTCGGTCTTGCCGCTGCCGGTCACGCCGTACAGCAGCAGCGGCGTGAAGCCCCGGGCCTGGCCGATGCTGTCGGCGGCCTCCTGCTGGGCGGGGTTCAGGACCGGCATCGCGGCCGGACTCGCATCGTGCGCGTCTTCGAGCTTGGCAAGTTTCTTGAGCGCGCGGTCCAGCGCCACCGTGGTCGACAGGCGCAGGTTCTTCGGCAGGCCCGGCATCGCCACCTCGCCGAGCGGACGGTGGTAATAATCGGCGGCGAAGCGCGCCAGCGCCAGCCATTTGCCGGACAAGGGCGGCAGCTGGCTGCGCACCGCCAGCGCATCCTTGAGTTTGTCCGCCGGCACGTCGGTTTCCTGCTTGACGGCAACGATCACGCCGACCGCCTCGCGCCGCCCGAAGTTCACCAGCGCCAGCTGGCCGACCTGAGGCTCGCCGCTGGGCTCACATTCCCAGCGGTAATCGAACACGCTGTCGAGCGGTGTATCGAGCGCGATTTGTAAGATGCAGTGGGCCAAACCGGACCTTGTGGAAAACTTTGTGGAAAATGGAAAACTTGACCGGGACAAAGGTTTACGTTAGCTCAAGGCACTTAGCAATTCCTCAAGTTCACAGAAACTTTTTTCTTTTAAATTCAGGCACTTGCCTGCGCTACCTTACCTGCACTGAATTCGAGCATCGCTCGAGGCCTTCTGTGCATAACTGGGCATTTCCGGTGAAGAACTTGAGCGCAGTGCAGCAAAATCTTGATGCAACACTTGAAGAAATCTCGTAAACCCCGGTAAACGAAGCACTTTTCGGGATTATGCACAGAATCTGTGCATAACTTTGTGAACAATGCGCTGCCAACTTGGGCAGCCCCCTGCGTAACAGCTGTTCCGCCCCTGGGGCACACTACGTTATCTCGACAATAAAATCATAAGAATCAATCACTTATGAGAACCCATCCAGTACTGTACATTTCCACAGCCTGGACGGGCCGGGTTCACGAATATGTGAATAAGTGTGATTTTGAAGTTTCGTAATCAGCTCTGGCGCTGCTGGCGGCTGAAACTGTGGACAGCCTCGACCATCGCCGTCACCGACTCCGGCGGCGTGAATTGCGAGATGCCGTGGCCCAGGTTGAAGACGTGGCCGTGGCCGGCTGACGGCGTGCCGTAGCTGCTGAGGGCCTTTTCCACTTCCTTTGCTACCCGCTCCGGATTGGCCATCAGGATGGCCGGATCGAGGTTGCCCTGCAGGGCCACGCGGTCGCCCACCAGGGCACGGGCGCGGCCCAGGTTCACAGTCCAGTCCAGGCCGAGCGCATCGGCGCCGATGTCGGCCATTTCGTCCAGCCACAGGCCGCCGCCCTTGGTGAAGACGATGGCCGGGATGCGCACGCCGTCTTTCTCACGCTGCAGGCCGGCCAGGATCTTGCGCATATAGGCCAGCGAGAAGGCCTGGTAGGCGCCGTCGGCCAGTGCACCGCCCCAGGAATCGAAGATCATCACGGCCTGGGCGCCGGCATCGATCTGGGCGTTCAGGTATTGGGTCACGGCTTGCGCCGTCACGTCCAGCACGCGGTGCATCAGGTCCGGGCGCGCGTACAACATCTTCTTGATCGTGTGGAACTCGCGCGAACCGCCGCCTTCGACCATATAGCAGGCCAGGGTCCACGGACTGCCGGAAAAGCCGATCAGCGGCACGCGGCCGTTCAGGGCGGTGCGGATCTGGGTCACGGCGTCGAACACGTACTGCAGCGATGCCATGTCCGGCACCTGCAGCTTCGCCACGTCTTCCTCGGTGCGCACGGTGCGCTCGAATTTCGGGCCTTCGCCATCCTCGAAGTACAGGCCCAGGCCCATCGCATCCGGCACCGTCAGGATGTCCGAGAACAGGATAGACGCATCCAGCGGATAGCGGTCGATCGGCTGCAGCGTCACCTCGGTGGCGTAATCCGGATTCTTGGCCAAGCCCAGGAAGGAGCCGGCGCGCGCGCGGGTGGCGCGGTATTCCGGCAGGTAGCGCCCCGCCTGGCGCATCAGCCACACCGGGGTGTACTCGGTCGGCTGGCGCAGCAGCGCACGCAGGAAGGTGTCGTTCTGGAGCGGGGCGAATTGTGGCATGGCTGGCAAGCTGGCAAGGGCAAACTTCTATTATGACATTCCCCGGCCCGTCCGTATGCATCCTTCGTGACGGCGCCGGCACCGGGACGCTCTTATAATGAGCATCTATTCCCTGCCAAGACCGACCATGCCCGAATCCACCCGCAAGCAGGCTGCCCCATGCGGCGCCTGGGCTTCCCCGATCACTGCCGCCGTCGTCGCGGCCGGCTCCACGCCACTGTCCGGCATCCTGCTGGACGGCGCTGACATCTACTGGCTGGCCGGCCGCGCCAGCGAAGGCGGCCGCAACACCCTGCTGCGCCAGCGCGACGGGAAAGTAAGCGAACTCACGCCGGCGCCGTTCAACGTGCGCACCCGCGTGCATGAATACGGTGGCGGCGCGGTGCTGGCGGCGGACAAGCGTGTCTGGTTCTCGAACTACGCCGACAACCGCGTTTATCGGCTCGATCCTGACGGCACGGAACCGGTGCCCGTCAGCGAAGGCGGCGCCCTGCGCTGGGCCGACTTCGTGCTGGACCGCGCCCACGTGCGCCTGGTCGGCGTGCGCGAAGACCACTCGGCCGGCGACACCTACCCCGTCAATACGCTGTGCGCCCTGGGCGCCGACGGCAGCCAGCTGGTGCTCGACGACGGCTACGATTTTTACTCGTCGCCGCGCATCTCGCTGGACGGGAAGCAGATCGCCTGGCTGTGCTGGAACCATCCGCGCATGCCCTGGGAAGGCACCGAGCTGTGGCTGGCCGACATCGCCACGGACGGCAGCCTGGCCAACGGCCGCCTGATCGCCGGCGGCGACAGCGAAGCCATCGTGCAGCCGGAATGGTCGCCGGGCGGCACCCTGTATTTCGTGTCCGACCGCAGCGGCTGGTGGAATCTGCACCGCTACGAACACGGCGTCGTGCACCCGGTCTGCCCGCGCGAAGCGGAATTCGGCGGCCCGCACTGGGTCTTCGGCAATGCGATGTACGGCTTCCGCAGCGAAGGCGAGATCGTCTGCACCTATATCGAGAACGGCGTCAGCAAACTGGCGCGCCTCGATACGCAAAGTGGCGCCCTGACGGCGATCGACAACCCCTACCAGGAAATCCGCGAACTGCGCGTGGCCGGCGATACGCTGGTCCTGCTGGCGGGCGCGCCGACCATCGCCGCGGAAGTGGTGCGCATCGACCTCGCCGGCGGCACGCGCGAAGTGCTGGCGCGCTCGATCGAGCAGCTGCCGGATGTCGGCTATTTGTCGGTGCCGCAGACGGTCAGCTATCCAAGCGCCAATGGCCGTAGCTCGCATGCCTTCTACTACCCGCCGACCAATGCGGACATGGAAGCGCTGCCGGGCGAACTGCCGCCGCTGATGGTGATCGGCCACGGCGGCCCCACCGGCATGGCCAGCAGCACCTTGAAACTGGCGACCCAGTTCTGGACCAGCCGCGGCATCGCGGTACTGGACGTGAACTACGGCGGCAGCACCGGCTTCGGCCGCGCCTACCGCGACCTGCTGAAGGAGCAATGGGGCGTGGTCGACGTCGAGGATTGCGTGGCCGGCGCGAAGTACCTGGCCGACCAGGGCCTGGTCGACCGCGAGCGCCTGGTAATCCGCGGCGGCAGCGCCGGCGGCCTCACCACCCTGTGCGCCCTCGCCTTCCACGACGTGTTCAAGGCCGGCGCCAGCTATTACGGCGTGTCCGACCTGAAGGGCCTGGACGCGGATTCGCACAAGTTCGAATCGCACTACAACGAATACCTGATCGCACCGAAGGAGCGCGCCGACGCCGTCTACGCGGAACGTTCGCCGATCAACCACACCGATAAACTGCGCCGGCCGATGATCTTCTTCCAGGGCCTGGACGACAAGGTGGTGCCGCCGCCGCAGTCCGAAGTCATGGTCGAAGCCCTGCGCCAGCGTGGTGTGCCGGTCGCCTACCTGACGCTCGAAGGCGAAGGCCACGGCTTCCGCAAGGCGGACAGCATCGTGCGCACACTGGAAGCGGAGCTGGTGTTCTACCTGCGCGTGTTCGGCATTCCGGTCCCGGCGGATCTGCCTGAAGTCGAGATCGAGAATCTGGCCGAATGACTGTTGAAGTACTCGGCGCGATCTTCGAGGCCTGCAGCGAAAAGCGCAAGCTGATCCTGGCCCTGCTGGCCCTGTCCGGTGAGCCGATGGGCCGGCGGCGCATCCACGAGCATCTGCAGCCGCTGGGCGAAAGCGCCAATGAAGACGACCTGGCCGATGACCTGGAAGCGCTGCGCACGGACGGCCTGATCGGCGAACTGCCTTCGCGCGGCTACGTCATCACGCAGGACCTGGCCTGGCCGGCAATGGCCTGGGCCATCCGCGGGCGGCGCCTGAACGAGATCCGCGAGGTCTATTACGCCGTGACGCCGCTGCGCCTCGACTGGCAGGGCACGCCCATGCTGCGCAGCTACCGCCAGGGCGTGGCCCTGCTGCGCATGGCCCTGCTGGCCGGCGAAGGTCCGAAGGCGATCGCACCGCTGCTGGCGGCCTGCCTGCGCTGCCACGAGGCGGCCTATTTGCACCCGCTGGTCGAGATCTGCGCCCGTCCTTTTGAGCCGGAGCTCATCGAACGCATCAACGGCGCCGTGCGCGACGAGGTGCTGGCGGTGCTGGTCAACCACGTCCAGCGCGAGCCGGCCAGCGCGCCGCCGGTGCGCGCCTACGCGGAAGAGCTGGTGGCGCAAGGCGGCGCCTCGATGGCGCTGCGCACCGCGCTGGCCGAGCACCTGATCCTGTGCGGCCGCCTGGACGCCGCCGGCGAGCTGCTGCAGGATCTCGACGAATCCGCGACCCTGTACTACAGCAGCGTCATCCAGCTGCTGCGCGGCGATCTCGATGATGCCCTGAGCGGCTTCGACAAGGCCCTGAAGGCGCTGCGTAAGGAAACGGGCAAGCGAAAAGCCATCTTCGAAGGCATCGGCGGCCATCTCTATATCACTGCCCTGCTGCGCAGCAGCGATCCGAAGCACGTCAAGGCGGCGGAGAGCTACCTGGAATCCGCCACCCGCGCCGTGCAGAGCCACGACACCGCCGTCTACCAGCAGCTGTCGATGCTGCGCCAGATCCGCGGCGGCACCGTCGACGCCGAGGTCCTCCCCTCGCGCAACTGGGAGACCCTGCTGCAGCCGGTGATGTTCCGCGCCCTGCTGCACTGGTGGCTGGGCATGCCGCAGCTGGGCGAGCGTAAGGCCTTCCTCGAGCAGCAGATGGAGATCGCCGAGCAAGCCGGCTTCGACTTCATCGCCGCGCAGATCGGCGCCGTGCTGGGCCAGCTCGGCATGGTCGGTATCGAGAAGCGCGCGATTGCCCTGCGCCAGCGCCACCGCTTTACGGACATGGCGCTGTGGTTCGAGCGCGAACAGCCCTGGGAGCGCCAGCTCAACGCCCTGATCAACCTGCAGCCGGCCGTCAACGTCGAGGTGGTCAAGGAATCGCGCCTGGCCTGGCTGGTGAGCTGGGACGAGCACCTGGGCGTGCGCGCACTCGAGCCGCGCGAGCAGAAGCGCGACGTCCAGGGCGGCTGGACCCGCGGCCGCCCGCTGGCCCTGAAGCGCCTGGCCGAGGAAGCCGCCGAACTCGATTTCCTCACGGCCCAGGACGTGCAGGTGGCAAGCAGCATCGGCGCTTACCGCTACTACAGCGGCACCGGCATGCGCTACGAGTTCGACCTCGACAAGGCGGTGTCCGCCCTGGTCGGCCACCCGCTGCTGTTCTGGATGGATTCGCCCGGGACGCGCATCGAGCTGCTGCCGGGCGAGCCTCAGCTGATGGTGCGCGCCGGCGGCGGCAAGGTCACGATCTCCCTGAACCCGCCGATGCGCGAGCAGCAGGGCGAGGTCGTGGTGACCAAGGAGACGCCGACCCGGCTGCGCATCGTGCGCATCAAGGAAGAACATAAACGCATCGGCGCCATCCTCGGCGAAGGGCTGGAAGTGCCGCTGGAAGCCGAGCGCCGCGTGCTGCAGGCGATCAGCGCGATTTCCTCGATCGTGACAGTGCAGTCGGACATCGGCGGCAGCCCGGGCGACATCGAGCAGGTGAATGCCGACATGCGCCTGCACGTGCACCTGCTGCCCTACCAGCAGGGCCTGCGCGTGCGCGTGCTGGTGCGGCCGCTGCCGGACGCCGGCCCCTTCCTGGAACCCGGCGATGGGGCCGAGAGCATCATCGCGGACGTCGCCGGCGTGCGCATGGAAGCGAAACGCGACCTGAATGCCGAACGCGAAGCCGAGCGCCAGCTGCTGGCCGATTGCAAGGCGCTGGAAAACGCCGAGCACGAGCACGGCGAGTGGCTGCTGGGCCAGCCCTTCCACTGCCTGGAGCTGATCACCGAGCTGCAGGAACTGGACGCGACGCGTGTGGTGGTCGCCTGGCCGGAGGGCGAATCCTTCCGCATCACAAAGAAGGTCTCGTCGAAGTCGGTACGCCTGAACATCCGGCGCGACAAGGACTGGTTTGCCGCCAACGGCGAAGTGCAGATCGACGAAAACAAGGTGATGAACCTGCGCGAGCTGCTGGGGCGCCTGCGCGAAGACCGTTTCGTGGCCCTCGGCGACAACCAGTTCATCGCGCTCACCGACGAGCTGCATCGCCGCCTGACGGACCTGTCGGCCTATACCGATGCGGACGAGGAGGCGCTGCGCTTCCATCCGCTGGCCAGCTTCGCGCTCGAGGAGATGGCGCTGGAAGCGGGCGAGGTCGATGCCGACGTCGCCTGGCGCAAGCACCTGCAGCACATGCAGGCGAATGCCGACTACCAGCCGCAGCTGCCGACCACCCTGCAGGCCGAACTGCGCGACTACCAGGTCGAGGGCTTCGCATGGCTGTCGCGCCTGGCGCACTGGGGCGTGGGCGCCTGCCTGGCCGACGACATGGGCCTGGGTAAAACCCTGCAGGCGCTGGCCTTGATCCTGTCGCGCGCGCCCGGCGGCCCGACCCTGGTGGTGGCGCCGACTTCGGTGGCCACCAACTGGATGGCGGAAGCGGAGCGCTTTGCGCCGACCCTCAACATGAAGCTGTTCGGCGCCGGCAAGCGCGAAGCCATGCTGAAGGAAGCCGGCGCCTTCGACGTGGTGGTCGTGAGCTACGGCTTGCTGCAGCTGGAAGCGGAGCTGTTCAAGGACGTGCGCTGGCATACCATCGTGCTGGACGAGGCGCAGGCGATCAAGAACGCGCACACGCGCCGCTCGCAGGCGGTCATGTCTCTGCGTGGCGATTTCCGCATGGCCGCCACCGGCACGCCGCTGGAAAACCACCTGGGCGAGCTGTGGAACCTGTTCAGGTTCATCAACCCTGGCCTGCTGGGCACCAGCGACCAGTTCAACCTGCGCTTTGCCGGCCCCATCGAAAAGGCGACCGACAAACGGGCGGAACTGGCCGCGCGCACGCGCCTGCGCCGCCTGACCCAGCCGTTCATCCTGCGCCGCACCAAGGCCCAGGTGCTGTCCGAGCTGCCACCGCGTACCGAGATCGTGCTGCCGGTGGAGCTGAGCCAGGAAGAGATGGCGCTGTACGAATCGCTGCGCCGCGATGCGCTGGACCGCATCGCCACGCTGGAAGCGCCGCAGGCGCAAAAGCAGATCCAGATCCTGGCCGAGATGATGAAGCTGCGCCGCGCCGTCTGCAATCCGGTGCTGGTGGCGCCCGACAGCGGCATTCGCAGCAGCAAGTTGGACGCCTTTGCCCGCCTGGTGGACGAGCTGCTGGAGAACCGCCACAAGGCGCTGGTGTTCAGCCAGTTCGTCGACCACCTGACTTTGCTGCGCAAGCATCTGGACGAGCGCGGCATCCGCTACCAGTATCTGGACGGCGCCACGGCCATGCAGGAGCGGAAGCGCCGCGTGGACGCCTTCCAGGCCGGCGATGGCGACCTGTTCCTGATTTCGCTGAAGGCCGGCGGGGTCGGCATCAACCTGACGGCCGCCGACTACGTGATCCACATGGACCCGTGGTGGAATCCGGCAGTGGAGGACCAGGCTTCGGACCGCGCCCACCGCATGGGCCAGCAGCGCCCGGTGACCATCTACCGCCTGGTGGCGCGGCACACGATCGAGGAAGGCATCGTCGACCTGCACCGCCACAAGCGCGACCTGGCCGACAGCCTGCTGGAAGGCAGCGACGTGTCGGCGCGCATGTCCCCGGACGATATGCTGGCCATGCTGCAGGCCGGATTGACTGGCGTGCGCCCGGCCCCGGCCCCGCTCGATACGTGACGTATTGTTTCAAGGTCCCGCAAAGGCGGAGAATGGTGCTAATCTGGCGCCCGCCATTTTTAACCAGGCAGACAGAACACGATGATGAAATCGAAAATCGCGCCGCAGCTTGCTCTTGCGGTCCTGCTCACCAGCTTCGTGCTGGCGCCGGCGGATGCGCGCACCGGCAAGGCCGCCAAGGCCAGGCAGACCAGCAGCGCCAAGGCCAAGCCCTCGCCGAAAGCCAAGGCTGCGGGCAAACCGTCGTCCAAATCCTCGGCCAAGGCCGAGAAGTCCAGCAGCAAAGCCGCCCCGGTGGCCGCTGCCGCGCCCGTTGTCGCGTCCTCTTTGGCGCCCGCTTCGGCGTCCACTGCGCAGAACCGGAACGACCGCTTCATGGACTCGCAGGCGATGCAGTTCCTGACCGCGCTGTGGCGCATCGACCCGGAGGGCGGCATCTACGTCGGCAAGTTCGACGACGCCGCCAAGCTGACGATTCCGGACGCGCCGACCCGCGCCAAGGAGCTGGCCTTCACCGACGAGTGGCTGGGAAAACTCCGCAAGCTGAACGCCGATAAACTGTCGCCGAACCAGCGCACAGACCTTGCCCTGCTGATCAACAAGCTGCAGTACGACCGCTGGAAGCTGACCGTGCTGCGCGATTTCGAGTGGAACCCGGCCCGCTACAACGTCGCCCAGCCGCTCGACCTGATCCTGAATACCGAGTACGCGGCCCGGCCGCAGCGCCTGCGCACCATCCTCAAGCGCCTCGCCGATGTGCCGGCCTACTACCAGGCGGCGCAGGCCTCGATCCTGAACCCGACCCGCGAACACACCCAGCTGGCGATCTCGCAGGCGCCGGGTACGCTGGTGGTGCTGGCGGATATCGGCAAGGCAGCCCAGGAGTCGGCCCAGCTGACGCCGCAGGAAAAGGCGATCTTCGCGCAGCGCGTGGCGAACGCCGGCAGCGCGGTGCTGGCCTGGGTCGACTTCCTGGCCGACCTCGACAAGTCCCAGGAGCAGATGCAGCGCGCCCGCTCGTTCCGCCTGGGGAAAGAGCTGTACGAGCAGAAGTTCGCCTTCGAGATCCAGTCCGCCAGCACGGCCGAGCAGACTTATCGAAAAGCCCTGGCCGCGCGCGAAGAACTGCTGACCCGCATGGACGCCCTGGCCGACCAGCTGTGGCCGCAGACGATGGGCAATGCATCGAAACCGGACGACCGCTTCCGCAAGATCGGCATGGTGATCGACAAGCTCTCGCTGCAGCACGTGGCGCCCGCCGACTTCCTGCCGGAGATCCGCCGCCAGATCCCGCAGCTGCAGGACTACGTCATCAAGAACAACCTGGTGTCGATCGACCCCAGCAAACCACTGGTGGTGCGCGAAACGCCGCTGTACCAGCGCGGCGTGGCCGGCGCCAGCATCAATGCGCCGGGACCGTACCGGCCGAAAGACAAGACCTATTACAACGTCACGCCGCTGGACGGCCTGACACCGCAACAGGCCGAAAGCAGCCTGCGCGAGTACAACAACTGGATGCTGCAAATCCTGAACATCCACGAGGCGATCCCGGGCCACTATACCCAGCTGATGAACGCCAACCGTTCGCCTTCGCTGGTCAAGTCGCTGTTCGGGAACGGCGCCATGATCGAAGGCTGGGCCGTGTACGGCGAGCGCATGATGCTCGAATCCGGCTACGGCAACAACGCGCCCGAGCTGTGGCTGATGTGGTGCAAGTGGAACCTGCGCAGTGTGTCGAACACCATCCTCGACTACAGCGTGCACGTGCTCGGCATGAAGCGCGAGGAAGCACTCGACTTGCTGGTGCGCCAGGCCTTCCAGACGCCGCAGGAAGCCGCCGAGAAGTGGCGCCGCGTGCAGCTGTCCTCGGTGCAGCTGACCAGCTACTTCAGCGGCTACAGCGACATCATGGAACTGCGCGAGCGCCGCAAGCAGCAGCTGGGCGAGCGCTTCAACCTGAAGGAGTTCCACGACCAGTTCCTCGGCTACGGCAATGCGCCGGTGCGCGTGATCGGCCAGCTGATGCAGTAAGCATGCGGGCGGCAGCGGCGGCATGAGGCAGATCGATGCCGCTGCCGCCGCTTGACTGTCCACAAGCAGTCCCTTGCGGCGGAACCTTACGATGGCGCGATTTCCCCCGCCATCGCAAAGGATCTCCATGAACGTCCCGTTCCGTCCCGCCTGCGTGTTCCTTCCCCTGTTGTTCTCGCTGTCCGCCTGCTCCACCCCGCCGAATATCGGTGCGTCCGGCGCCAAGACCGTCGCCACCGGCGCTGCGGGCGGCGCCACGTCGGTCGAGGCCAACAGCCAGCTCGAACGCTGCGACCGGTCGCTGGGCACGCTGACCATCGTCGAAGAATCCAACCAGCCCTGGGTCAGCCAGCTGAGCGCGCAATACCGCACGCAGAGCACGGTGCCGCTGCTGCGCATGATCATCCAGCAGTCGAACTGCTTCGTGATCGTCGAACGCGGCCAGGCCTTCCGCCAGATGCAGGGCGAGCGCGAGCTGATGCAGTCCGGCGAACTGCGCAAAACCAGCAACATCGGCAAGGGCCAGATGGTGGCGGCCGACTACACGATGACGCCCTCGATCACCTTCAGCCAGAAAGGCACCAGCGGCGTCAACGGCCTGCTGGGCGGGCGCATCGGCGCGGTGGCCTCGCTGATCGGCGGTTCGGCGAAATCGAACGAAGCCTCGACCATGCTGCTGTTGACCGACAACCGCTCGGGCATCCAGCTTGCCGCGGCCGAGGGCAGCGCGCGCAACTGGGATATCGGCGGCATGGCCGGCTTCTTCCAGCACGGCCTGGCCGGCGCGAGCAGCTTCAGCAACACGCCGGAAGGCAAGGTGCTGGCGGCCTCCTTCATGGATTCGTACAACCAGATGGTGCGGGCTGTCCGCAGCTACAAGGCGCAGTCCGTGGACGGCGGACTTGGCAATGGCGGGGTCCTGAAGACCAACTAGGGCGGTGTTGGTCCGGCGCCGACATTTTCAGCACAAGCTGTTGTCTCCGGACCGACTCTGCAAGGCGAAAACGCGCCTGCAAGGGGCGCGCATCCCCCCGTCAAGGGCTGGCACGCCTCGTGCTGATACAGGAAGCGTGGGCGAAACGAATCGCCCGCACTTTCCGAAACCAGCCACTGAAGGGGAACATCATGAACGTCCACAAGCACATGGAAGCCATCTTCGTCGTCGCACTGGCCGTCGTCGGCCTGGGCAGCTTTGCCATCGACGGCATGCCGGAAACCAGCGCCAGCGCCCGGGTGCCGGTGATTCGCGACGTGGCGGCGACGCCGGCGCCGAGCGGCCAGTCCCTCGTCATGTGTTCGCCGAAGGCCGCGCCGCGCCGCGCCTGAGAGCACCTAAGCTTCGGCGCGGATCATGTTCCGCATGACGCCGAGGCCGGTGATCTCGGTCTCGATCACGTCGCCAGCTTTCAGGAACTCGGGCGGTTTGCGCGCAAAGCCGACGCCCGAGGGCGTGCCGGTGGCGATGATGTCGCCCGGCTCGAGCGTCAGGCCGCGCGACAGCTCGGCGATGATGCGCGGGATCTTGAAGTACATCTGCTTGTAGCTGGCGTTCTGCTTTTCGACGCCGTTGATGCGGCAGATGACGCGCAGGTCGTCGAGCCTGACGCCGGCCGCCGTGACGATCCACGGTCCCATCGGGCCGTGGCCGTCCAGGCTCTTCCCCTTGAACCACTGGCCCCCATGCAGCTTCTGCTGGGCTTCGCGCACCGTGGTGTCGTTGTAGGGCGCGTAGCCGAACACATAATCCATCGCCCGCTCTTCCGGGATGTTGCGGCCGCCCTGGCCGATGACGACGGCCAGCTCCGCTTCCCAGTCGGTGGTGTTCGAATAGCTGGGGTCATGCGGGATCGGATCGAAGGGTCCGTTCATCGTGTGCGTGCCCTTGGTGAAGAACACCGGATGCTCCGGCAGCTTCTCGGTCGACTTGTCGAAACGGGCCTGCTTGCCTTCCTCGAAGTGGTCGAGGTAGTTCCAGCCGACGCAGTAGATGTTGCGGTCCGGGCGCGGGATCGGCGACATGAAGCGCGCCTTCTCGACCGCCAGCAGCGATGCCGGCCGGCTCATCGCATTGTCGACCACCGCGCGCACCTGCTCGAGACCGGCGTTGCCGCTCTTGATCAAGGCGAGCATCGAGCTCGCGTCGAAAGCCAGCTTTTTCTTCTGCCGTTTGGCTTCCGCCTGCAGGTCGACCATCTTGTCGTTGTCGAGCACCGCGACCAGCGTCGGCTGGCCATTCGGCGCCAGGGTGCAGGTCGCCAGGCGCATGCCGATCTTGCCGGCCAGCGGCGGTACAGTGAGGGCGGGTGCTGCGGGGGTGGTTTGATTCTGGGCCTGGGCGGCGGCTTGGCTACCCAGGAGGCTGCCGACGGCGGCGGATGCGCTGGCTTTCAGCAGGTTGCGACGGTTTGAATCCATGGAACGTCTCCTTGTCGTTATGGTGTCGTTATGGCAAAACTCATCTGTATGCATTCTAGCGGTGCCCATTCCTGTATTGCCAGGATGTTACAAAAATATAACAACGGTTTTCTCGTCGCTGGCAGGTCTGCCCATATACTTCCTTTCGTTCGCTCTTATCCGGAAGGAAGCCCATGAAATTTGCAGTCCAGGCCGTACTCGGCGTATCGCTCGTCTTTGCCGCCCCCGCATTTGCCGCTGCCCCGGCGCCCGCAGTGCAGGCTGCGGTATCCAATTCGGCCCATGTGAAAGCCGTGCAGGATCTGCTTGGCGCGATGCAGATCCAGAATGTCCTGCGGGGCGTTGCTGCCCGCAGCCGCTACCCAAGCCCTGAGCAGCGCCAGGCAGTGCTGTCCAAGGTCGACAAGGTGCCGCCGGCCGAGGTCTATCAGCGTCTGGCGCCACCGCTGGCGAAGGTCATTTCGATGGACACCGCCACCGAGATGACCCGCTTCTACAACACGCCTTATGGCAAGCAGGTCATTCACAGGAAGTACAACAGCAGCGGTGGGATCATGTTCCCGGGGGCGACGGCGGCTGTTCCGCCGGAAGAAAAGAAGGAGCGCAAGCGCGCAGCTTACGTCCAGGCGAGCAAGCAGCTGGCGGATGCGGAGCCGGCGATCGAGCATGAGGCTTTCAATCTTCTGCAGGCGATCAACAAGGAAAAGCGATAAGGCTTTCGGTTTGTCGCTGAGTGCTTGGTGATGGGGCGGCCCGGCCAGAAGCGGACTTGGGGCGCCCGCAACTCGACGATAGGAAAACTACATGTTCTGGACCCCACGAGCCGTTCGAGGTGCGATATTTTTAGCAGTTGGTGCAATCGCCTTCAAGCTTGAGCCGTTATTGACTCAAGTCTTGATTCAATCATTGTTTTGGACCGGCCTTTCACAAGCCGGCCTAAGCTTGATGGGCTTAATTTCTGTATGTTCAGGCATGTATTTTCTGGCCACAAGGTACAAAAACAGTTGATAGCAGGCGCGACAACACATTTGCGGCTGATAAGTCTACTTTGGGCGGTAGCAGATAGCGGTGTTAGGCTGCAATCGGCCAGAAGCGGTCGTTCGTGCACGAGCTTTGATAAGAGTAGAGGAGATTGAAGTAAATGCCAGCTGACCACAACGCTGTAATAACCGCTGAAGCTCGCCACGTTCTCAAGCCGCTGGGTCTCGTGCGCCGAGGAAACTCACGTGTCTGGATAGACGATCATGGATGGTGGACCATCCAAGTGGAGTTTCAGCCCAGTGCGTGGTCGAAGGGCAGCTATCTAAATGTCGGGATCAACTGGCTTCTCTACGAGGGAAATGTTGGCACGTTTAATATCGGTCACCGGGTCAATGTACCGTTTATCGAGGCCACGGAGAACGATAACTTCAAGCAAGATGCACACACCTTAGCCTTACGAGCTAAAGCAGAGGTCGAAAACTTACGCTCGAGGTTCTCGACATTAGAAGCAGCGGCTTCATATTACCGGGATAGCGAACGCCAAAAAAATGCTTGGGAAGACTACTACTATGGAATGCTTCTAGCCCTTTGCGGCGACATGGCGAGTGCTAATGTGGCTTTCGAGTCCGTGCCCACTCATCGCTTAGAATTCGGATGGGAGAAGGCACTAGCTCAGCGAGCATCCGAATTGCACAAACTGGCTTCGGATCACACTGCCTTTATCGAAACGATTCGTGGCATCGTCCTGAGGACGCGCTCCATCGGTAATCTGCCCGATTGGGAATCAAACTTGGTCTTCCGTTAAGGGAGGCCATCGGCCCAGCGGACGATCAGTTTTGCTCGGCGCTTTACCTTTGCGGCTTGGGTTTCTCGCGACGCCAGTGGTCGTCGATCACCGTAGGCCCCGGCGAACGCTCCTGGTACCAAACCATTTGCGGAGTTCGCGAGAACGTTCGAGCTGGGCGGCTGAATGACCGCAATGGGTCGGTTGCGGCCGGTCGTGACACTCCGCGGTTTTTCCACCGTAGCAGGCTGCTATGCTGATCCGAGCGGCCGGGTTAGGCCACAAGCGGACGTATCGGGTTCGTTCTTTATGCGCTATCGGCTGTACTTAACAAGTTGAGATATGACGCAAGAATTTTGTCTAGACGTATGGGATTGGTACGCAGCAGGTGAATTCCAGCGGGTCCTAGTAGCCTGTAAGATGTTGAAAGGGTTGCAATTTTTGGCTCGCCCAGCAGGCGAACAAGCATCTTCGGTACCGTATTGCCCAGCTTGCGAGGTCTGGTCTATGGAAATATCCCCTTTAAAATATTTTTTAGATAATGCCGTTTATCCACCCAGTGACGTTGTTCTTGCTAAGCTCAACCATATTTGGGAACTATGCAATTCGTTGAGTGAAAGTGCATTCGAATGTGGGAACTTTGATATGTTTTATCACGATGAATGGGATGCGATTCGTGAAAATTCCGTGCACGCGCTCGAAATCACGGGATGGGAATCCTTAGAGTCGTACGTGGACCAAATGATTCTCGATTGCAACGGCATATAGTGCAACGTCTGCAATGGGTCGTGAGCGGACTGACCAGGTAGGTCCACTGCCGGCCAGGAGCAGACACTCGAATCCCACCAAGGTTGTAACTTATGACTCTACCTGTTGAAAAATCGGGACGCATTGTCCAGACATGGAAAGACGGCCTTCGAATTCTGTGGACTTACATTCCAGAGATGCCTCCACAGGATGCGAGAAGCGCCATGCCATGGCTGACCGTAGTGCGATGGGAATACGATGGATCAAGCAATAAGGGTATGCCTGGCAGTGAAGAAAACGAGCATATGCTGCTACTCGAGGCAATCCTTGGGAAAATCGAGCGTCCTGAGTTCTGCTACGAAGCGTATCGCCGGATTGGTGCTGGTGTTCGGGAATTTGTGTACTACGTTGCCAACCGAGACCAGTTCCTTGAGGAGTTTAATGGGTACGCTGCGGAAGAGCCGCGTTATCCTATTTCCATCACATTCTACAAGGATGAGGCGTGGTCCGAACTTCAAGACCTCATCGACGACCTCAAGACTACAGAGCAACAAACTACGACATGATGCCAATCCGTATAGAGCTATGAATGTCCGCAATCGGCCAGAAGCGGACCTACAGGCTAAGTTATTAAAGGTGTTAGTAACGACAAAGGCACTCGGTGAGTGATGTGCATTTACGGAGCGACAGGTGAAATTAATCCTCGGAGGTGTCCTTGCGTTTTGCCTCGCGCTGTCCGCGAAAAATTGCCATGCCAACGAGCAGATTGTGGACGGTCGAGGTGTCGGGGACTTCATAATTGGGCAGGTGCCTCCGCGCCTTGGGGAAGAGCGTCTTGTCTCTCGACAATGGCAGGAGGATGAAAACGGCAAACGGTACGAGCGTTTAGAAGCGAGGGTTGCAGGTATCCCAGTTGATGTAGAAGTACACGACGGTAGGATCTGGCGAATCACGGTGATGCGTCGAGGCTTGAGAACTCGGGACGGTTCACAAGTCGGTGATAGGCTACAAAAGCTGATGCGTATGAATCGTTCACTCCGCCGTGAACTCGGTCCGGGACCCAGCCTAGTGCTATTCCCAAAAGACCTTTGTGGAATCAGTTACATGACGGATGCGGACTTGCCAGAAAGCGTTATGCGGGACCCAAGTACCGATTTGCCGGCCACATTTGTAAGAGAGGCACGCATACGCTGGATTTTTGTCACGGGGTGCAAAACATAGCCCAGTTCGACCGTCCGCTTAGAGTCGGAAGCGGACGTCGCAGGGAGACCGCATCCGGGCAAGAGCAGACCTTGGCTTCGCCTTGTACCCGATACATAAATTGCCCCATGATCAGGATCTTCGCACCCCCATCCGGTTATAGTCCTGCCAAGCTTGCCGTGATCGCCGCGCTCAGCCTCGCACTGGCTGCGTTCACGCTGGGACCCGCCCTGGACCGCGATACCGGCATCCCGGCAAGGTCGGCGCTCAGGGAGGCACACGGTCGCGTGGCGGGCATCGACAGGCAAAGATCCGGCGTCAGGTTCCGGTTTGATGGGCGGGCGGAAATCTTTGATTACCCATCGACCGCGAGAGGCCGCGACGTCGTGGAAGCTGCCCTGAGCGCAGCCGGGAACAAAGACGTTGCCGTGTTGTTCGATCCGGATCCACGCAGGCCCTGGTTCAATTCCGATGCGCGCTACGATGTCTGGGAAATCGCCATCGACGGTAAAGCCGTCCGGGCCTACGCCGAATCGAAAGAGGGCGCGCGGGCAAACAACGCCTTCACCCCCTGGCTGTGCGGATGGTTCCTGTTGTCAGGTCTTTATCTGTCTGTGCTGGCATGGCGCGCCCACCGCGCCAGAACGTGGCTCTGACAGCCCGTTACGGACATCCGGATCGGCCTGCCCCTGTCGGTTCACCCGCCACTCCGGTAAAATTCGGGGATGAACCAGATTTCCTTCCAACCCTTTGTCATTGGCGTCGCCGGCGGTAGCGGCAGTGGCAAGTCGACGGTGACCCAGCAGGTGCTGGCCTCGTTCGGCGCCGAGATGGTGTCGGTCGTCATGCAGGACGACTACTACAACGACCAGTCCGACCTTCCTCCCGAAGTCCGCCGCAAGCAGAATTACGACCATCCGCAGGCCTTCGACTGGCCGCTGCTGGTGCAGCACGTCCAGGCCCTGCGCAATGGCGAGACGATCGACATGCCGGAGTACGACTTCACGATCGACAACCGCTCCAACCGCACCATTCCGGTCAAGCCGGCCCCGGTCATCGTGATCGAAGGCCTGTTTGCCTTGTACGATGCGGACTTGCGCAAGATGATGTCGCTGAAGATCTTCGTCGACACCGCCCCGGACGTCCGTTTCATCCGCCGCATGCAGCGGGATATCGCGGAACGCGGCCGCACGATGGAGAGCATCGTCAACCAGTACATGGAAACGGTGCGCCCGATGCACAAGCAGTTCATCGAGCCGACCAAGCGCCACGCCGACGTCATCCTGCCGCACGGCGCGAATGGCCCGGCAGTCGACGTCATCACCACCAAGGTGGCGAGCGTGATCGGGAAGCTGAAGCAGCCCTGATCAGGCCATCGGGCTGCACTGCTCGGTGCCGGCCGCCATCGCCTTCAGGCGGTCCGGGTCGAGCAGGGTGACTTCGCGCTTGTCGACCTGCACCAGGCCGAGCTTCTTGAAGCGCGACAGCAGGCGGCTGATGCTTTCGATGGTCAGCCCCAGGTAGTTGCCGATGTCCTCGCGCGACATGCGCAGCGCGAACTGCGTCGGCGAGTAGCCGCGCGCGGCGTAGCGGGCCGACTTGTTGACCAGGAAAACGGCGAAGCGCTGCTCGGCGCGCATACTTCCCAGCAGGAGCATGGCGTTCTGCTCGCGCGTGATCTCCCGGCTCATCATGCGGTGGAAGTGGCGAAGCAGGGCCGGCACCTGGCCGAACAGCTCTTCGAGGTTGGCGAAGGGGATCTCGCAGACTTCGCTGTCTTCCAGCGCGACGGCGTCGCAGTGATGGCGCTCGCTGGAAATCGCATCCATGCCCAGCAGTTCGCCGGCCATCTGGAAGCCGGTGATCTGCGCTTCGCCCGCCGCGTTCACCTGGTAAGTCTTGAAGTGCCCGAAGCGCACCGCGTACAGATTGCGGAAGGCGTCGCCTGCCTTGTACAGGGCTTCATCCTTCGCCAGGCGCCGGCGGCGGCCGATGATCTTGTCGAGGCGGTCGATGTCGGCATCTTCCAGGCCCATCGGCAGGCACAGCTGGTGCATGCTGCAGGCCGCGCAGCCGGCCTTCAGGGTCTGCACGTTCAGCGGTTTCAGGCTTGGCTGCTCGTCGTTGGCGATGGGGATCTTCTTGTTCATGCCCCATTATAGATGGCGTCCAATCGTGCGCGCGCCAGCCCATGCTAGATTCCTGACACGACAATAGCGGGGAGCTTTCATGTTCGGTTTGGCGGCATTGGATCTGGCGCGCGTGCAGTTCGCGTTCACGATGTCGTTCCACATCATGTTCCCGGCCATTACCATCGGCCTGGCCAGCTATCTGGCGGTGCTGGAGCTGTGCTGGCTGAAGACCGGGCGCCAGGTCTTCGTCGACCTCTACCACTTCTGGCTGAAGATCTTTGCCGTGTGTTTCGGCATGGGCGTGGTCTCCGGCATCGTGATGGCTTACCAGTTCGGCACCAACTGGAGCTATTTCTCCGAATACGCCGGCGCCATCACCGGGCCGCTGCTGGCCTACGAGGTGCTCACCGCTTTCTTCCTGGAAGCCGGCTTCCTGGGCGTGATGCTGTTCGGCTGGACCCGCGTGGGGCCGGGCCTGCATTTTCTCGCCACCTGCATGGTGGCATTGGGCACGCTGATCTCCGCCACCTGGATCCTCGGCTCGAACTCCTGGATGCAGACCCCGCAGGGCTATGCCATCGTCGAGGGCCGCATGGTGCCCGTCGACTGGTTGCGGATCATCTTCAATCCCTCCTTTCCCTACCGGCTGGTGCACATGTCGATTGCCGCTTTTCTGTCGACCGCGCTGTTCGTCGGCGCGTCCGCCGCCTGGCATCTGCTGAAAGGGCGGGGCAACGAAGCGGTCCGTACGATGTTCTCGATGGCGATGTGGATGGCGCTCATCGTCGCGCCCATCCAGGCCGTGGTCGGGGACATGCACGGCCTGAATACGCTGCAACACCAGCCGGCCAAGATCGCGGCGCTCGAAGGCCACTGGCAGAATGAAGGCAAGGAGGCCTTGCCGCTGCTGCTGTTCGGCATCCCGTCGATGGAGGACGAGGAGACCAAATTCGCCATCGGCATCCCGCGGGTCGGCAGCTGGATCCTGACCCACACCTGGGGCGGCCAGATCAAGGGCTTGAAGGAGTTCCCGAAAGGCGAGCGGCCCAACTCCCTGATTATTTTCTGGAGCTTCCGCGTGATGGTCGGGCTGGGCCTCCTGATGATCGCGCTGGGTGCCTGGAGCCTGTGGCTGCGGTTTAAAAAGCGCCTGTACGAGGATCGCCGTTTCCTGAAGCTGGCGATGTGGATGGGCCCGGCCGGCCTGCTGGCGGTGCTGACCGGCTGGATCACCACCGAAGTCGGGCGCCAGCCCTGGGTCGTCTACGGGGTGCTGCGCACCGCGGATGCGGCTTCGAAGATTTCCGCCGGGCCGCTGGCCCTGTCGCTGGCGGTGTTCGTGGTGGCCTACCTGTTCGTGTTCGGGGTGGGCATCGCCTACGTGCTGCGGCTGGTGCGCAAGGGGCCGCAGGCCTTCGACACCACCCGCATTCCGCAGGGCGGGCCGGGCAGGGGACGCACGCCGGCGCGGCCGCTGTCGGTGCCGGAAGCCGAGGCTTCGGCCAACGAAGACAATCTGACCTGAACGAGCATGGACTTCGACATCACCGCGGTCTGGGCCGCCATCATCTTCTTCTCCGTCTTCATGTACGTGGTGCTGGACGGCTTCGACCTCGGTATCGGCATGCTCTATCCCTTCGTGCCGGCGAAGCGGGACCGCGACGCGATGATGAATTCGGTGGCGCCGATCTGGGATGGCAACGAGACCTGGCTGGTGCTGGGCGGCGAGGGGCTGCTCGCGGCCTTCCCGGTGGCCTACGCGGTGATCCTGCCCGGTTTGTATCTGCCGCTGATCTTCATGCTGGTCGGCCTGATCTTCCGCGGCGTGGCCTTCGAATTCCGTTTCAAGGCCAACGACCGCGAACGGCCGATCTGGGACCTGGCCTTCATGGGTGGTTCGATGACGGCGGCCTTTTTCCAGGGCGTCTCGCTGGGCGCCTTCCTTTCCGGGATCCCGGTGTCCGGGCGCAGCTATGCGGGCGGGCCGCTGGACTGGTTCGCGCCGTTTCCGCTGGCGGCCGGCTGCGGGGTAGTGATCGCCTATGCGCTGCTGGGTGCGACCTGGCTGGTGATGAAGACCGAGGGCGAACTCTACGAGCGGATGAAGGCGCTGGCGCGGCCGCTCACCTGGCTGCTGCTGGCGGCCGTCGCCGTGGTCAGCGTCTGGACCCCGCTGTCCCAGCACCAGGTGGCCGAGCGCTGGTTCAGCTTCCCGAACCTCCTGATCCTGTCCCCGGTGCCGCTGCTGGTGGCGGCATCGAGCTTCTGGCTGCTGTGGGCGCTCGGGCGCGATCCGCATCGCCAGCCTTTCCTGGCGGCGCTGGCCCTGGTGCTGCTGGGCTTCACGGGCATGGCGATCAGCATCTGGCCGCACATCGTGCCGCCCGCCATCACGATCTGGGAAGCGGCGGCGCCGCGCGCGACACAAACTTTCGCGCTCGTTGGCACCCTGATCGTGCTGCCGCTGATCCTGGCGTACACGGGCTGGGCGTATTACGTGTTCCGCGGCAAGGTCGGCGAGTCCGGGGGCTACCACTGATGGCTTCGCTCTGGCTGCGGCGGCTGGGCTGGCTCGTGGCCCTGTGGCTGGCCGGGGTGGCGGCGCTGGCCGTCGTTGCCTGGCTGCTGCGGGTGCTCATGCATGCGGCTGGCATGAGGTGAGAGGGCCGAGAAAGTTCAAGCGTGCGCGCCCTTCAGCTTCCCTGGTACTACACTTTCGGTGCAGATTTGCTAACGGGAGAACCGCTCAGTGCCGCCGGAGAACGCGTCTTTACAAACGATTGCCATGCCCTTGTCCGATGAAGACCAGGCGAGGGCCGATTTTTATGCACTGATTGCGCGCCTGATGCTGGCGCCGCCGAAAGCGGATCTGCTGGCCGCCCTGGCCGCCGCCGAGCCGATCCACGCCGATGGCCTTGCCGAAGCCGGCCGCGCCCTCGAAGACGCCTGGCTGAAGCTGACCCAGGCCGCCAGCGTGATGGACGCCGGCGCGGTATCCGAGGAATTCGCGGCCCTCTTCATCAGCACCGGCAACCCACTCATCAACCCGAACGGCTCCTTCTATGTGAGCGGTCACCTGAACGACGTGCCGCTGGCCGAACTGCGCCAGGACCTCGCCCGCCTGCGCATCGCGCGTGCGCGCGGCGTCGGCGAGTTCGAAGACCACCTCGGCGCCCTGTGCGAGACCATGCGCGTCCTGATTACGGGCGCGCCGGGCATCGCGCGGCAGTCGCTGGACGAGCAGCAGCACCTGTTCACCGCCCACATCCAGCCGTGGTACGCCGCCTGCCTGCTGGATATCGCCAATGCGGAGCCGGCCAATTTCTACAGGGTGGTCGCCGCCTTTGCCGGCGCCTTCCTGGCGGTCGAAGCGCTCGCCTTCTCGATGTGGCAGCCCACCGATTCACCCATCGCAGCATGAGGACCATCATGGCCGACAACGATAAGTTTCCCGATCCCGCCCGCCGCAGCCTGCTGAAGGCCGCGCCGCTGGGCGCCCTGGCCGTGGTGGCGGCCCGTGCAAGCGCCGCCGAAACGGCGCCGCCGCCGGAACCCGTGCCTGAAGAGAAGGCCAAGCCCAAGGGCTACCACGAGACAGAACACATCCGCCGTTACTACGCGACGGCCGCCTACTGGTGATAAAAGAGGAACAGCCATGACCCTGGTGAAGACTTCGCGCGACAACGGACTGAAACGGCGCAGATTCCTGGTCGGCGCGGGCGTCACGGCCGGCGCCGCCGCCGTTGCGCGCCACCTGCCGCTGAACGTCATCGAGCCTGCCTCCGCGGCCGATCCGGCGCCGGCGAATCAGGCGCCCAAGACCGAGATCAAGCACACCGTCTGCAGCCACTGCTCGGTCGGCTGCTCGGTGGAGGCGGTGGTCAGCAACGGCGTCTGGGTGCGCCAGGAAGCGGCCTTCGATTCGCCGATCAACATGGGCGCCCACTGCGCCAAGGGCGCCTCGGTGCGCGAGCACGGCTTCGGCGAGCACCGCCTGCGCTACCCGATGAAGCTGGTGAACGGCAAGTACGAGCGCATCTCCTGGGACCAGGCCGTCAACGAGATCGGCGACAAGCTGATCGAGCTGCGCCAGAAGTCCGGTCCCGATTCGCTGATGGTGATCGGCAGCTCCAAGCACAACAACGAGCAGGCCTACCTGCTGCGCAAATGGGTTTCCTTCTGGGGCAGTAACAACTGCGACCACCAGGCGCGCATCTGCCACTCGACCACGGTGGCGGGCGTGGCCCAGACCTTCGGCTACGGCGCGATGACGAACTCCTTCAACGACCTGCACTACAGCAAGGCCGTGATGTTCATCGGTTCGAACCCGGCCGAGGCCCACCCGATCTCGATGCTGCACTTCCTGCACGC
>Ga0065165_1001137_pt1 | contig 31235 bp, 22 predicted proteins | sample AraplaMF_Cvi_mMF_FD_63813 | JGI IMG/M metagenome (GOLD analysis project Ga0065165, IMG submission 63813) | Arabidopsis root microbial communities from the University of North Carolina, USA - plate scrape MF_Cvi_mMF (version 2) (version 3) | ecosystem: Host-associated > Plants > Roots >... | reverse complement strand
GGGGACCGCCGAAGGCGGTGGAGGGGGCTTCCTCCCCAGGCGGAATGGGGCCCGCCCCGGCCGCCCCCGAGCAGCCTCGGACGCCCGCGGGCTCAGTCGCTTTCCGCCGCCGCCGGGGCATCGAGGACGACCAATGGCGACGCCCGTTCGTCCTTCATGGCGACGCAGAAGCGGTCGAACGTGCGCTTGAACGCATTTGCGGCGACCCGGAGGTTTCGGATCAGTTGAGCTCGCGCCACCTCCCGCTCGTGGCTGTCCCTGTCCGTCTGCTCGTAGACGGCCAGCGCTTCGCCGTAGTTTGCGCGCGCGCGGGCGACGATCCCGACGCACCGGGTCACCGTTTGAACCGCCCGGGGCGCCCCCAATTTCAGCGCATCGAAGCTCTGAAGCGCCGATAGCTGGCTGTCCATGAAGGCGATGGCGACCCGGGCATGCGCGATCCGGTTGCTGTCCTCTTTCGGGCTGTTCACCGTGTGCCTCAGGTAATTGTGCGAGGACAGCAGGACGGCGCGAAAGGCCTCGAACGTGGTCGCCCGTTCCAGCTCACGCGCCCGGTCTTCCCGATCCCGCGTCAGGGTCGAAGCATGCGCGGCCACGGCAAAGCCACTAACGATGGCCGAGGCCGTGACGATCGTCTTCACGATCTCGGCCGTGCCCCCTGTGAACCACGCCGCACCGTTTTCGAGGACGTTGAACACCACCCCGGCGACGAAGATGAAGGCCAGCCCCGCCCAACACCCCAAAGTCGGATTGTCTCGAAAATGCATCGCTGGATTGTCCCCCCTATCCAGCCAGATAGCTTTGCCGTGCGAACCACGCAAACGCAGCGCATCGCGTCTCCACCAGACCGCCGTCCGCCAGGACACACCCCACCCTGAAGCCCACGGCCAGCCCCTGCCGGTCTCTGGAGCTTGGTCAAGGATTGCGCGCCCCAGCGCGCAACCGCCCCGCGGCGGCGCGCCCGCGCCGTCCTTGAGGAAGCGGAAGAGGCTGGCATGCTGCGGGAGGGCGGATTGGACGTTGGCGAGGCGCCAGCAGGAGATGTTAGCCCGGAGCCCTGAAACTGGACCTTCACGGCGCGGGCCTTAGGCTCCGCCTGGCGGCGTGGGTGCGTGGGAGGCCCGGTTCGGCGCCTCCAACCCGGAGGCGAAATTCAGGGCACTTTAACCGCGTCGCTCATTGGCTGGGATCTGTGACCGAATGACACTTGAAGATCATCAAGAGCCGCCCGAGGACGGGCCCGCGCTGCTTTGTTCGGAATGTTTCCAGGATACCGGCCTTAGGCTGGACGCGGCTCGATTTGGAATGCCTATCAGCCAGGCCTGCCCAAGCTGCGGGTCCTCGACGGGTGCGCTGCTTGACCAGGGACGCATCCGCTGGATCGCGCACCGCTTTTTCGTGCTCGGCACCCTCACGCGATCGCACTATGGCGGCTCTCCACGTATTGAGTTCAACGAGCAGCGAAAGAACGAGGTCGAGTTTACGGGCGCCCTACATGCCGATGTCGAACTGATCTGCAAGAACGCTGAGGTGGGGTTCTTCCAATACGGCCCGGCGCTTTGGCGCCTCGGGCACATCGAGCCATTAGAAGCTCTACAAGATGAAGCTCAACGCGACTCAGTTATTCGGAAACCCCCCGGTCAGGCCTACTGGCATGCACCTAAAAACGTTTCTGAGCTACGCGTCTGAACGGCTCAAAGAAGTCGAGCCGCTAACGCAGTTTGTGCGGGCTCTTGGTGCCGAATGCTGGTTTGACAAACACTCCCTGACTGGGGGTGATGACTGGGACAAAGAGCGGAAGACCGCACAGGACGAATGCCACCTGTTCCTTGCCGCCATTTCAAAGGAAACTCAGGATCGGAATGGCGTCATTCATCGAGAACTGAACGACGCCATTGAAAAATCTAAAGATAAGCGAGACGGGCAACTTTATATAATTCCCCTCAAGCTTGACGACGAAATAGAAATTCCAAATTCACTGCGGCGATATCATTGGATTGATCTTCGGAAGGAGGGTTGGCGGACCGAGCTCGCAAAGACCATAAGGAAGAGTGCGCAGCAGAACGGTGCAGATATTACGCCCGCAATGGAAGTCGCTGCTGCGAGCCGCCCCTCCGACATGGCAGAACCGCACCTGATCGAGGAGGAGGATCCGAGTGGATCACGACGACTTGAGTACTTCACCTTCCAATATCTGGGGGCTTACTGGAGCTATGTGAACGCCGAAATTATTCGCCTCGGTTGATCGTGTCATGCAACCCGGGCGATACGGCGGACAAAATTTCCTTTCAGTGTATCTTTCCCTCGCGCGAGGCCCCGAGGCGGAGCGAACACGTGGAGCTGACAGTCGAGGTTGGATCTCGCACATTCGAATGGGACGTGCCGGATAACGGAGGAGCGGAGTTCTTCTTGGATAGCGGCACGCGGCAAGGCCTGGCGGCCGTTCAGGAGATGATTGGGGAAATGAGGATGGGCCGCAGCATGCGAGCTCGCGTCCTTGCCCTTGGTCTGGATGCGACGTTCACGCTAGACGGCGCATTCGATGTTCTAAGAGCTGCCGCTGAGCTGGGGCACTAGCCGAAGTCTGCAGTTAGAGAGGCCTCGGCGTTGGAAGCAGACCTTCCCAACGTCCCGTTAGAGTCACCCCCCGCCCCCTGGCTCCCCAGACGCCGACGTGCCAGCTTCCCCCCAATGGACGCTGCCTACGCCCTGATCGGCCCCCTCGCCCTGTTCGGGGTCGTGAGCGGGGTCGTCCTTTCCGTGGTCGTGCCGCAGGCCCTGCCCGCGTTCCGGCGTCCATACACCTTGGCGTGGGCGGTCGCGTCGCTTGGCCTCGGCGGCGCGATGTTCCTCGACGAGATCGTCGTGCAGGAGGCGCCGCTGTCCAGGGCTGTGCTCGCCGCGCTCGGGACCAGCACGGGCCTTGCCGTGCTGATCCCGCTCATCTGGGCTCGCGTGCATATGTGGGACCACGTCCTCGCGCGCGAGGAGCGCCGCCGGCAGGCGGACCGCAACGCGCGCTATCGCGCGAAGGACTTCAGCGACTGAGGCCGGTGGCCACCGCCGCCCTCACACCCCCTCATAATTCAAAATCGGAGCCAACCACCGCTCCGCCTCGCGCACGGTCCACCCCTTCCGCCGCGCATAGTCCTCCACCTGGTCGCGCTCGATCCGCCCCACCCCGAAGTAGTGCGCCTCGGGATGCGCGAAATAGAGCCCGGACACCGCCGCCGGCGGCGTCATCGCGTAGCTCTCGGTCAGCTCGATCCCTGCCGCCTCCGTCGCCCCCAGGAGCCGGAACAGCGTCCCCTTCTCCGTATGGTCGGGCTGCATCGGATAGCCCGGCGCCGGGCGGATCCCCCGGTACTGCTCCCCGATCATCAGGTCCACGTCGAACGGCTCGTCCGGCGCATACCCCCAGAGCTCGGTCCGCACGCGCCGGTGCAGGGCCTCGGCGAAGGCCTCCGCCAGCCGGTCCGCCAAGGCCGTGGCCAGGATCGCCGAATAGTCGTCGCCGGCGTCCTTGAACTGTTTGGCCAGTTCCAGTTCCCCGTGCCCGGCGGTCACCGCGAAGGCGCCCACATAGTCGGGCTTCGTGCCCACCGGCGCCACGAAGTCGGCCATGGCGACGTTGGACTGGCCCTCGCCGGTCTTCAGCATCTGCTGGCGCAGGGTGTGCAGCCGGGCGAGCTCGGTGGTGCGCTCCTCGTCGGCATAGACCACCACGTCGTCGCCGTCGGTGTTGGCCGGCCAGAAGCCGACCACGCCGCGCGCTTCCAGCAGCCCCTCCTGGAGGATGCGGTCCAGCATGCGCTGGGCGTCGGCAAAGAGGTCGGTGGCGGCCTTGCCCACCACGTCGTCCTCCAGGATCGCCGGATAGCGGCCGATCAGCTCCCAGCTCGCGAAGAAGGGCGTCCAGTCGATGTGGCGGCGCAGGTCCGGCAGGTCGTAGGGCGCGAAGGTGCGCGTTCCGAGGAACGTCGGCTTCGGCGGGTCGTACGCAGTCCAGTCGGGCGTGAAGGCGTTGTCGCGCGCCTCCTGCAGGGTGGCCCGCGCGCGATTGCCCTGCCCGCGGGCGAACTGCTCGCGCACCTTGACGTAGTCGGCCTCGGTGGCGGCCAGGAACTTCGGCTTCTCGGTCTCGGACAGCAGGTTCGAGACCACGCCCACCGCGCGGCTGGCGTCCAGCACATAGGTGGTCGAGCCGGCCGGATAGCGGGGCGAGATCTTCACCGCCGTGTGGGTCTTGGAGGTGGTGGCGCCGCCGATCAGCAGGGGCATCTTCATGCCGCGCCGCTCCATCTCGGAGGCCACGAACACCATCTCGTCCAGGCTGGGGGTGATCAGGCCCGACAGGCCCACGATGTCGACCCCGTTCTTCTCGGCCTCGTCGAGGATGCGGTCGGCCGGGACCATCACGCCCAGGTCGATGACCTCGTAGTTGTTGCACTGCAGGACCACGCCCACGATGTTCTTGCCGATGTCGTGGACGTCGCCCTTGACGGTGGCCATCAGCACCTTGCCGGCGCTCTGGCGGGCCCCGCCCGCCTTCTCGGCCTCCATGTAGGGCATCAGGTAGGCCACGGCCTGCTTCATCACCCGGGCCGACTTGACCACCTGGGGCAGGAACATCTTGCCCGAGCCGAACAGGTCGCCGACGACGTTCATGCCGTCCATCAGCGGGCCTTCGATCACGTGCAGCGGGCGCTCGGCGGCGGCGCGGGCCTCCTCGGTGTCGGCCTCGATGTATTCGGTGATGCCGTGGACCAGGGCGTGGCTGAGGCGGGCGGCCACCGGCTGGTCGCGCCAGGCCAGGTTGACCACCTTGGCCTCGCCCTTCTGGCCCTTGTACTTGGGCGCCAGGTCGACCAGGCGCTCGGTGTTGGAGGGGGCGCCGGGCTTGGCCGGCCGGTTCAGGATCACGTCCTCGACCAGCTCGCGCAGCTCGGGCTCGATGTCGTCGTAGACCGGCAGGTCGCCGGCGTTGACGATACCCATGTCCATGCCGGCGGCGATGGCGTGGTAGAGGAAGACCGAGTGGATGGCGCGGCGGACCGGCTCGTTGCCGCGGAATGAGAAGCTGACGTTCGAGACGCCGCCCGAGATGCGGGCGTGGGGGCAGAGGTCCTTGATCCGCCGCGTGGCCTCGATGAAGTCGACGGCGTAGTTGTCGTGCTCCTCGATCCCGGTGGCGACGGCGAAGATGTTGGGGTCGAAGATGATGTCTTCCGGCGGGAAGCCCACCTCGTCGACCAGCAGGTCGTAGGCTCTCTTACAGATCTCGACCTTGCGGTCGGCGGTGTCGGCCTGGCCCACCTCGTCGAAGGCCATCACCACCACGGCGGCGCCGTAGCGCAGGCAGGCGCGGGCCTGTTCCAGGAACTTGGCCTCGCCCTCCTTCATGGAGATCGAATTGACGATCGCCTTGCCCTGCACGCACTTCAGCCCGGCCTCGATCACCTCCCACTTGGAAGAGTCGATCATCACCGGCACCCGGGCGATGTCGGGCTCGGCCGCCAGCAGGTTCAGGAAGGTCCGCATGGCCTCGACGGAGTCGAGCAGTCCGGCGTCGAAATTGACATCCACGACCTGCGCGCCGGCCTCGACCTGCTGCCGGGCGACCGTCAGGGCCTCGGGGTAGTTCCCCTCTTCCACCAGCTTCCGGAATTTGGCCGAGCCGGTGACGTTGGTCCGTTCGCCGACGTTGATGAAGGTGGGGCGCATCTAGCTCACGAACTTGAGGGATCGCAGGGCGAGATAGACCGCGCCCGTGCTGGTCGGCGCGCGATAGGCGCCCTCGGTGTCGAGGATCCGGGTGGCGATGGCCGCCAGCATCCAGCCCAGGTCGACCAGGTCGTCGCTGCGCAGGCGTTCGGTGGTCAGCTCCTCGACGCCGTTCTCGGCGCCGAAGGCCTTCACGCGCTGGGCGCCCTCCACCGCCGAGGTCGGCAGTTCGCCGTTGGCCCAGCTCCACAGCCACTCGATCTCGCCGGTCGTGCCCAGCACCTGGATCTCGGCCGTCACGCGCGGCCGGACGCCGTCGGTGAAGGTGATGACGCCGGCGGCGGCGTCATACTCGTAGCGGACCCAGTCATCGAGCCGGTAGGTCTCGGCGACCTGTTTCTGTTTCGCGGTGAAGGCGGCGAACGCCTCCTCGCACCACGCGTCGTACCAGTCGGGGGCGTTCATCAGGCGAGCTCGAACGGCTCCAGGCCCGCCAGCCGCATGGCCTTCGGGCGCTCGGGAACCTGCCGCGGCTTCAGTCCGCGGACCTCGTCGGCCACGTGGCGGATATGGTCCGGCGTAGTGCCGCAGCAGCCGCCCAGGATGTTGACCAGCCCGTGCTCGGCCCACTCGTGCAGCATGTGGCCGGTCTGGTCCGGCGTCTCGTCGTACTCGCCCATGGCGTTGGGCAGGCCGGCGTTCGGATAGGCCGAGACCAGGGTGTCGGCCACGCGCGCCAGCTCGGCGATGTGCGGCCGCATCAGGTCGGCGCCCAGCGCGCAGTTCAGGCCGATGGCGAACGGCTTGGCATGGCGCACCGAGTTCCAGAACGCCTCGACCGTCTGGCCCGAGAGCGTGCGGCCGGACCGGTCGGTGATGGTGCCCGAGATCCAGATCGGCAGCGGCTCGTAGCCCTCGTCCTGCAGGTCCAGGATCGCCTTGATCGCGGCCTTGCAGTTCAGGGTGTCGGTGATCGTCTCCACCAGGAACATGTCCACGCCGCCCTCGTGCAGCGCGCGCACCTGCTCCAGGTAGGCGTCGTAGACCTGATCGAAGGTGACCTTGCGCGCGCCCGGGTCGTTCACGTCGGAGCTCATGCTGAGCATCACCGGCAGCGGGCCGATGGAGCCGGCCACGAAGCGGGGCTTCTCCGGCTCCTTGGCCGTCCAGGCGTCGGCGACCTCGCGGGCGATCTGGGCGCCCCGCAGGTTGATGTCGCGCACGGCGGCTTCCATGCCGTACTCGGCCTGGCCGATCGTGGTGGCGGAGAAGGTGTTGGTCTCGGAGATGTCGGCGCCGGCGGCGAAGTACTGGTCGTGCAGGTCGGCGATGATGTCCGGCCGGGTGACGCAGAGCAGGTCGTTGTTGCCCTTGAGCTGGCCCGGGGCGGCCTTGAACGCCTCGCCGCGGTAGTCGGCCTCGGCCAGCCCGCGCTTCTGGATCATCACGCCCCAGGAGCCGTCGAGGATGAGCACGCGCTCCTTGGCGGCCGCCTTCAGGGCCGCAATGCGTTCTTGCCGGGTCATGCCGCAGCTTCCTTGGGTTCGGTCGTGGTGGGAGTCTCGCGCACGCCCAGCACGCGGCAGATCGCGTACACAAGGTCGGCGCGGTTCAGGGTGTAGAAGTGGAAGTCGCCGAAGCCTTCCTCGGCCAGGCGCGCGCACATCTCGGCGGCCACCGAGGCGGCCACCAGCTTGCGGGTCTCGGGATCGGCGTCCAGGCCCTCGAAGTGGTTGGCGAGCCAGGTCGGGATCTCCACCCCGATGCGCCCGGCCATGTTCGACAAGCCTTCGAAGCTGGAGACCGGCATGATCCCTGGCAGGATCGGCACGTCGATCCCGGCCTTGCGGATGCGGTCCACGAAGCGGAGATAGCCGTCGATATCGAAGAAGAAGTTGCTGATCGCCCGCGTCGCGCCGGCGTCCACCTTGGCCTTCAGGACCTCGATGTCGTGGTCCACCGAAGGGCTCTCTGGATGGATCTGCGGATAGACGCCCACGCTCACGTCGAACGGCGCGATGGCCTTGATCCCGGCCGTCAGCTCGGTGGCGTTCTGGTAGCCGTCGGGCCGCGGCGTGTAGGCGCCGCCCAGCGAGCCGGGCGGGTCGCCGCGCAGGGCCACGATGTGGCGGATGCCGGCGTTCCAGTAGTCCTGGATCACCTCGTCCACCTCGCCGCGGCTGGCCTCGACGCAGGTCAGGTGCGCCGCCGGCTTCAGGGTGGTTTCCTTAAGGATCCGAACCACCGTGCGATGCGTCCGCTCGCGGGTCGAGCCGCCGGCGCCATAGGTCACCGATACGAACTCGGGGTTCAGCGGCTCCAGGCGGCGGATCGCCTCCCACAGGCTCTCCTCGCTCTTCGGACCCTTGGGCGGCGAAAACTCGAACGACACGCGCGGACGCGGCTGGCCGCCCGCGCCGGCGCGGGCCACGGGGCCGAGGGCGCTGGACTGGGCGGGACTCATGCGGCGCTCCTCAAGGCGGTGGGCGCGCGCTGGGCGGCCCAGATCTTCACGGTCAGTCCATCGGCGCGCGTGGGCGGCAGGTCGTGCAGGCCCACGTGCGGCAGCTCGGCCTCGGCCAGCCACCGGCCCATCTCCTCGTCGGAAAAGCCTAACCGCCGGTGTTGGTGCTGCTCGCGGAGGAACTCGTGCTTGTGCGGCGCGAAGTCGACGATGATCAGGCGGCCGTCGGGCGCGACGATCCGCGCGGCCTCCTTCACCGCCGCCGCCGGGTCGCCCAGGTAGTGCAGCACCTGGTGGACGACCACCAGGTCGGCGCTGGCGTCGGGCAGGCGCGTATCGAAGATGTCGCCGTGGCGCAGCTCCACATGGCTCAGGCCCGCCTCGGCGGCGTTGCGGCGCGCGATGTTCAGCATCTGCTGCGACAGGTCGAGGCCCAGCGCCTGGTCGGCGTGCGGCGCCAGCAGGGTCAGCATGCGGCCGGTGCCGGCGCCCAGATCCACCATCCGGCGGAAGCGGCCCGGGCCGGCGGCGCGCACGATCTCGGTCTCGACGTCGGCGTCCGAGACATACAGCGAGCGCAGCTGGTCCCAGCGCTCGGCGTTGTCGGCGAAATAGGCCTGGGCCGCGGCGGCCCGCTCGGCCTGCACGTCGTCCAGCTTGCGGCGGTCGCGGGCCAGCACCGGGTCGTCCGGGTTGATGCGGGCCAGCACCTCGCCGATCACCTCGTGCTGGCGGCCGGCGCCGGTCAGCCGGTAGAACACCCAGGCGCCGTCGGGGAACCGCTCCACCAGCCCGGCCTCGGCCAGGAGCTTAAGGTGGCGTGAGACGCGCGGCTGGCTCTGGTCCAGCACGCGGCACAGCTCCAGCACCGCCAGCTCCTCACGCTCGAGCAGCGCAAGGATCCGCAGGCGCGTCGGCTCGCCCGCCGCACGCAGCACATCGACCGTCTGTTTCGCCGAGAGCGTCATCTGACATAAAGATATCTTTATGTGTCGTGCGGCGCAAGAGGTCCCGCGCGATCGGGACGTCCTGTCGCGGCCAACGCCGCCCGCTGGCCTTGACCGGAACAACATCGGAACACGGCCCAGATTCAACCCACACACGAAAAAACTCGCGGTGGGTATCGCCTCGCGTGGCGGTTGAGCCTTGGGCGGCTAAGGCGAGCTCCACCGTCAGTACAGGGGGAGTTTCATGACCTTCAAGACCATCGTCGCCGGCGTCGCGGCCGCCTGCGCCCTGGGCGCGACCTCGGCCCAGGCCGCCGTGCTCTACAGCAACTACGGCCCCGGCCAGAGCTACGACGAGTACTCCAGCATGCTGCTCGGCCAGTACACCTGGTCCAACGACACACAGTACCAGCTGGCGGTGGCGTTCACGCCGGTCGTGGATGGCGACGTCACCGAGATCAGCCTGGCCGTCGGCGCCTTCTTCGGCGACCCCTCGATGGAGGTGGCGCTGTGGACCAAGGACTATTCGACGAAGCTCGGCGCCTGGGCCTTCACGGGGATGAGCGCCTGGTATCCCGGGACGCCGCCCACGGTGACTGGCATCACCGGCGTGCACCTGACCGCCGGGACGGAGTACGCCATCACCGCCCGCTCGGTGGCGAAGAACGACTGGGCCACATGGTTCTGGAACAGCACGCCCGACACGGGCTGCGTGCAGAGCGACTACGGCGCCGGCTATTCCTGCGGCGGCATGATGGGCGCGTTCGAGATCACCGGCGACACGACCGCGGTTCCGGAGCCCGCCGCCTGGGCCCTTATGATCCTGGGTTTCGGCGGCGTCGGCGCCGTCCTGCGCCAGCGGCGTCGCCTCGCCTTCGCCTGAGCCGTCAGGGGACCGGGGAGACCACCGGCTGGCCCGCCAGGAACAGCCGGATGTTCTCCACCGCGCGACCCAGCATGTTCGGGATGCCCTCGGTCGTGCCGCCGGCGCGGTGCGGCGTCAGGAACGTGCCGGGCACGTCGGCCCAGCGCTCGGCCGGCGTCGGCTCGGCCTGGAAGACGTCGAGGGCCGCGCGGCGCAGCCGGCCCTCGCGCAGCGCCGCGATCAGGGCGTCCTCGTCCACCACCGAACCGCGCGCGACGTTGACGATCATGCCCTGCGGCCCGACCGCGTCGATCACCTCGGCTGAGACCAGCGCCTGCGTTTCGGGCCCGCCCGGACAGGCCAGGACGAGGATGTCGCTGTCGCGCGCCAGCGCCAGCAGGCTCTCGGCCATCGGCCACGGCGCGTCCTTGGCCCGCGGCCCCCACCAGCTCACCCGCAGGCGGAACGGCTCGGCCCGCCGCGCGATAGCCGCGCCGATATGGCCCAGGCCCACGATCCCCAGCTTGCGGCCTGTCAGGCTGGGCTGCGGGATCAGCCGGTCCTCCAGCCGCCAGCGCCCCTCGCGGATCGCCCGGTCGTGCTCGTGCATGTCGCGCACGCCGGCCAGCAAGAGGCCCATGGCGTGATCGGCCACGTCGTCGGCGTTGACCCCGCCGGCATAGGTCACCTCGATCCCGTGCGCCCGGCACCAGGGCACGTCCACGCCCTCGTAGCCGGCGGTCATCACCGCGATCAGCCCCAGGTTCGGGAAGCCCAGCAGAACCTCCGGCGTCAGCTTCGCCTCCCCCGCGTGCAACAGCGCCCGCACGCGCGGCTTGTCGGCCTCGGCCATCTCCCAGGCGATGCCCGTCTCGAAGCCCTGCTTGGCCAGCATCGGCGCCAGGCCCACGAGGATGCGCGCCGAGATGGCGATGATCGGTTGGTCGGACACGGCTTTCCCCTTCACCCCGCGGGCCGCCTCCTATAGCCACGCCCCAGGGGAGGACGCCATGCGCCGCGTGCTGATCGTCGGCAATTCGGGAGGCGGCAAGTCCACCCTCGCCCGAAAGCTGGGCGACAAGCTCGGCCTGCCGGTCATCCACCTGGACGTCCTCTACTGGAAGCCCGGCTGGACCAAGGGCGACAAGGCCGAGTTCGTGGCCGCGGTGACCCGGGCGCTGGGCGCGCCGGCCTGGATCTGCGACGGCAACTTCACCGGCACCTGGGACCTGCGCATGCCGCTCAGCGACACCGTGGTCTGGATCGACCAGCCGCGCCTAGTCTGCCTCTGGCGCGCGATCTGGCGCGTGGTGACCTGGCGGGGCGGCAACCGGCCCGACATGGCCGAGGGCTGCCAGGAGAAGTTCGACCCCGCGTTCTATCGCTTCATCTGGACCTACGACCGCGAGGTGCGCCCGAAGCTGGAGGCCGCACTGGCGAAGTACGCCGGCCACGCCCGGATCGCCCGCCTGCGCAGCGACCGCGAGATCGCGGAGTTCCTCGCCGAAGCCTAGAGCCTTTCTCGTTCAAAATGGAATCATTTGAACCAGACAAAAAGGCTCTAAATCAAAAAGTTAGAGCGTGACGGGCGCTTGAACCGGCTTCCACTTCAAGCTGTCACGCTCTAGTGCGCGCAGGCCGCCCGCTTGCGCGCCAGCAGCGCCCGTTCGGCCCCGTTCTCGGTCAGCGCCATCGCCGCCTCATAGGCCAGCGCCGCCTCGCCCCGGCGGCCCAGGCGCTGGAGCAGCTCGCCGCGGATGGCGTGGAACAGGTGGTAGGCGTTGAGGTCCAGCGCCTCGACCAGCGCCAGGCCCACGGCCGGCCCCTCGACCTCGGCGACCGCCACTGCGCGGTTCAGCGCCGCGACCGGCGTCGGTGCGACGGCCATGAGCTGGTCGTAGAGCATGACGATCTGGCGCCAGTCAGTGTCGCCCGCCTCGGCGGCGTCGCTGTGGACGGCCGCGATCGCCGCCTGGATCTGGTACGGGCCCGGCCGGCCGATCGCCAGGCAGCGGCGGACCAGCGCCTGGCCCTCGGCGATCAGCCGCGGGTCCCACCGCGTCCGGTCCTGGTCGGCCAGCAGCACGATGTCGCCCGCCGCATCCACCCGCGCCCGCCGTCGCGACGCGGCCAGCAGCATCAGCGCCAGCAGGCCCAGGGCCTCAGGCTGGTCCGGGATCAGTTCGACGACCAGCCGCCCCAGTCGGACGGCCTCGGCGCAGAGGTCGTCCCGCACCAGGTCCTCGCCCGCGCTGGCCGCATAGCCCTCGTTGAAGACCAGGTAGATCACCGCCAGCACCGCTGGTAGCCGCTCGGGCAGCTCGGCCGCCTCAGGCACACGGTAGGGGATGCGCGCGTCGCGGATCTTGGCCTTCGCCCGCACCAGCCGTTGCGCCAGCGTCCGCTCGGGCGTCAGGAACGCACGCGCGATCTCTTGCGTGGACAGCCCGCCCAGCAGGCGCAGCGTCAGCGCCACCCGAGCCGGCAGCGCCAGCGAGGGATGGCAGCAGGTGAAGATCAGGCGCAGGCGCTCGTCCTCCACGTCCTCCTCCTCGGCCGGCGGTTCGCCCGGTGCGGCCAGCCACGCGGCCTCGGCGTGGCGGCGCCCGCGCGTGGCTTCCCGGCGCACGCGGTCGATGGCGCGGTTGCGGGCGGTGGTGACGATCCACCCCGCCGGGCTGCGCGGCAGGCCCGCCTGGGGCCAGCGCGCCAGGGCCTCGGCAAAGGCGTCCTGCACCGCCTCCTCGGCCAGGCCCACGTCGCCCAGCCGGCGGATCAGGACGGCGACCGCGCGCCCGTGCGCCTCGCGGAACACGCGCGCCACGTCGTCGTCGGTGGGGCGGTCAGGCGGCAGGCGGCGCCCCCCGCGGCGGGTCGGGATACATGGGGCGCACCTCGAGCGGGATGGTGATCGCCTTCGCTAGTTTGCGGGCCCACATCAGGGCCTCGTCCAGGTCGGCCGCCTCGATGATGGTGATCCCGCCGACGTGCTCCTTGCCCTCGAGGTAGGGCCCGTCGGTCGTCAGCACCTCGCCGTCCTGTAGGCGCACCGTCGTGGCCGAGTCGGTGGTGTGAAGCCCGCCGCCGAACACCCAGACGCCGGCCTCCCGCATCTCGGCGTTCACGACGCCGACGTCGCGCATGATCGGGCCCAGGAAGTCCTCTGAGGGGACCGGGCCGTCGGGCTGGTGGATGAGGAACATGTAGCGGGCCATGGGCGTCCTTGCGGTTCGCAACGCGGCATCATGCCGGTTTTCTGCGCCCTGAACGAACGGCGCCGGCCGAAATCGACACGGCCCGCCAAATTTCCCACAGCTTGACTTGGCGACGCCGTTCCGCGAGGAAGCCGCCTCGGTGAGCCCGCGCGGCGGCCCTTCAAATCGGCTCACCCCGTCCTCGCGCCCTGGCGCGGGCCAAGGCCGTTTGGCCGCCGTCTTCCCGTGGTTTCTCCCATGTCTCCCGTAAGCGCGCTCTGGCGCGACCGCGACTTCGTCCGGCTCTGGTCGGCGCAGGCCGTCTCGGCCTTCGGCGCGCGCATCACACGCGAGGGCCTGCCCATCGCCGCCGTGCTCAGCCTAGGCGCCTCGCCGGCCCAGCTCGGCCTGCTGTCGGCTCTCTCGAACGGCCCGGCCCTGCTGGTCGGCCTGGCCGCCGGCGGCTTCGTCGACCGCAGCAGGCGGCGCGGGCTGATGATGGCCGCCGACCTGGTCCGCGCGCTCGTCCTGGCCTCGATCCCCGTCGCGGCGCTGCTCCACGTCCTGACCCTGCCTCAGCTCTACGTGGCCGCCGCCCTGGTCGGCGCCGCCAGCGTGCTGTTCGAGATCGCCGACCACGCCTTCCTGCCCGGCCTGGTGGCGCGCGAGGACCTGACCCGCGCCAACGCCAGCCTGTCGGCCACAGAGTCCGTCGCTGAGATCGGCGGCCCGGCGCTGGCGGGCGTGCTGTTCCAGATCCTGGCCGCACCGATCGCCATCGCGGCGAATGCGGCGACCTACCTGGTCTCGGCGGTCTTCCTGGCCGGCATCCGCCATGTCGAGCCCGAGCCGCATCCCGAGCCCCCGGCCCACTGGACCGAGGACGTGCGCCTGGGCTTCCGCACCGCGCTCAGCCACCCGCTCGTGCGGCCGGTGTTCCTGAGCTCGTGGATGCAGGCGCTGGCCGGCGGCATGTTCGGCGCGCTCTACATCCTGTTCTGCGTGAAGGTGGTCGGCCTCAACCCCGGGCTGCTCGGCCTCACTATCGCCTGCGGCGGCGTGGGGGCCCTGATCGGCGCGGTCGTCGCCGGCTGGATGTCGCGCCGGCTGGGCGTGGGGCCGTCGTTCCTGGGGGCCCAGATGCTCGTCGCCTGCGCCATCGCCATCATCCCGCTCTCGCCGGCGAACCCCGCGCACGGCATGCCGTTCCTGATGGTCTCGCAGGTGCTGGGCGACGCCTTCGGCGTGGCGACGCTGATCCTCGGGACCAGCCTGATCCAGACCGTCATGCCCGTCGCCGTGCTGGGGCGCGTCAACGCCACGTTCAAGGCGGTCAGCGGCGGCCTGGCCGTGCTGGGGGCGATCCTGGGCGGCCTGCTGGGCGAGGCCATCGGCGTGCGCGGCGCCATCTGGGTCGGCGTCGCCGGCCTGGCCCTCGCCCCGCTGTTCAGCCTGCCCGGCCCGCTCAAGCGCCTGCGCGAGATGCCCGCCGGCGCGGATTAGGCCCCGAAGATCCAGCCCGGCGACAGGCTCAGCAGCGGCACGCCCACCAGGATCATCTGGCCGCCGCCGACCATGTCGATCACCGTGTCGTCCCCGACCTGCTTGACCGTGTACTGGGTGCCCGGGTCGAGCATCACGCGGTCGCCTTCGGCGAAATTGAAATCGGTCACGCGGTCCACGCCCGCGTCTCCGAACGTGTGGAAGATGTCCGCCCCCGGCCCGCCCGTGACGGTGTCCGATCCCTTGTCGCCCGAGAGGTAGTCGGCTCCCGAATAGCCGCGCAGGATGTCGTTGTCCTGGCCACCGCGGATGGTGTCGTTCCCCAGGCCACCGTCGCAGACGTCGTCGCCCACGTTGCCGTAGACCAGGTCGTCGCCCTCGCCGCCGAACAGCAGGTCCAGGTCCTTGCCGCCGACGACCCAGTCGTCGCCCGCCCCGCCCGAGGCGGTGTCGTTGCCCATGTTGCCGTTGATGTCGTCGAAGCCGCGGCCGCCCTGGATCCAGTCGTTGCCCTCGTCGCCGCGCAGGTAGGTCGACCCGATCGGCGCCGCGGCGTCGCGGCCCTCGGCGTAGAGCACGTCGTTCCCCGTCCCGCCATACAGCGTGTCGCCGCCGCCGCTGCCGACCAGCAGGTCGTCACCGCCAAACGCGCGCAACAAGTCGGCGCCGGAGCCGCCCAGCAGGCTGTCGCTGCCCTGCAGGATCGTGCCGAACGCCAGGTCGTTCTGGTCGTTGGTGATCCATGACGACAGCGTGGTGACGAAGACGCCGTTCCCATGGACGGTCATCACCACCGAGGCCCCCGCGGTCTGCAGGTTGAAGTGCCCCATCTGGCCGGACGTGAAGCGGCCGTCCGAGCCGTAATTGAATCCCGAGCCCTCGGCCAGCATGGTCAGGCCCTGGCCCTTGATCGCCAGCTGGGTCGTCGACGCGGCGTCGACCTGGCCGTTGTTCAGCGCGCCGAAATGGATCGCGTCCATGTTGCCGCTGACGACCACGTCGCCCTTCATGTTCACGTCGACGAACGACTTCTGGGCCGGCGCGACGGCAGGCGGTTCCGCGGTCGTCGTGGGCGTGAGCGGCGGCGGCGCGTCCACCGGCGGCGGCGAGGCGGGCGTGGTCTGCTGGGCCAGCGGCAGCTTGGTGAAGCTGGTGTAGTCCACCGCCGACAGCCCGACGTCCTTCAGGGTGATGACGCCGCCGACCGAGTTCTGCGGCGAGCCGGGGCTCGGCTGGAAATAGACGAGCACGTCCGCGCCCACCTGCACCGCGACCGCGCCGGCCCCGGTGTTCAGGTAGCCGACCGCCAGCGAGTTGGCGGCCGACACCGAGCCTGCCGTTCCCTCGAAATAGCGCGCGGCGGTCGGCGGCTCGAAGTCGAAGGCGATCCGGTCCTCGGCCGAGAAGTCGGTGATCACGTCCTCGAAGGCGAAGCCGCGCTCGAACACGAAGAGATCGGCGCCAGCGCCGCCGGACAGCACGTCGGCGCCCCCCGCCCCGTTCAGCGTGTCGGCCCCTGGGCCACCGTGCATGGCGTCGGCGGCGGCCGTCCCCTTGAACACGTCCGCGCCCGCTGTCCCGATGATGAGCCCCGGCTGACCCGCCGGGCGCAGGGAGTGGACCTGCCCCGCGAACGCGCCGCCGAACGTCAGGCTGCGCCCGCCGGACGCGATCGTGACCTCGGAGCCGGAGAAGGAGACGCCGACGCTGGAGGGCGACACGGCCGGGGTCGCGATCAGCACATGGTCGGCCGCCGTCAGCGCCGTGGCCTGGCCCTGGGACATCACTTCGAACGCGTAGGTGGACACTGCGCCCTCTTCCTTCTGTGTGCGCGGTCGGCCGTCAGGCGCCGAAGATCCAGCCCGCGGGCAGGCTCGACAGCTGGACGTTCTCCAGGACCATCCGGTTGTCGCCGCCCATGTCGATCACCACGTTCGCGCCCTGCTGGGAGACTGTGTAGACCGTGCCCGGGTCGACCATGACGCGGTCGCCTTCGGCGGGGTTGAAGCCCACGACATAGTCCAGCCCGGCCTCCGAGAAGGTGTGCAGGATGTCGGCCCCCAGGCCGCCCTCCATGGTGTCGTTGCCACGATCGCCCGAGACGAAGTCGTCGCCGTTGTCGCCGCGCACCACGTCGTTGCCCTGGCCCCCGCGCACGACGTCATTGCCGATGCCGCCGCCGACGATGTCCTCGCCGATGTTGCCGTAGGCCAGGTCGTCGCCCGTCTCCCCGAAGATGACGTCGTTACCCTTGCCGCCCACGACCCAGTCGTCGCCCAGGCCGCCGTTGATCGAGTCCTCGCCCATGTTGCCGTTGATGTCGTCGAAGCCGCTGCCGCCGATGATGCGGTCGTCGCCCTCGTCGCCGCGCAGGTAGCTGGTCCCCTCGCCGCCCACGATGGTGTCGTTGCCCTGGCCGGCGGACACGGTGTCGTCGCCGTCGCCGCCGAACAGCAGGTTGCTGGCGGCGTTGCCCACGACCGAGTCGTTGCCGGCGCCGGCGTCATAGCTGTCGACGCTGCTGGTCAGCACCATGACGTCGTCGCTCTCGCTGCCGCGCATCTGCGGCGTCGGGAAGATGTCGCCGCTCGCGCCGCCGCCCCCACCGCCGCCGCTGGGCGGAGGGCTCGGAGGCGGGCCGGGATCGCCACCGCCCCCTCCACCGCCGCCGCCACCACCGCCGGAGGGAGGCGGGCCGGTCTCTTCCTCCTCGATGTCAGGCGCCGTAATCGGCGGCGCGACGATCATGGCGGCGTCGATATCGGCCAGGGTCCGGCCGCGCAGCAGGATGGCGTCCTCGGCCGTGCCATCGTTGCCGGCCGTATCGGCGAACAGCAGCACGTCGGCGCCGACAGCCACGGCCACATAGTTGCGCGCGCCGCTGGCGATCTCCGCATTGGCCAGGGCCAGCGCGGCGCCGAAGTCGGCCGCCGTGGCTTCCAGGTAGGTCCCGGCGGTGGCGGCGGTGGCGAACACCAGCCGGTCGCCGCTCGCCCAGTCGGCGATCACGTCGACCTGGCCCGCGGTGACGCCGCTGTTGCCCGGCCCGAACACGAAATAGTCGTCACCCTGGCCGCCGGTGAGGGTATCGGCGCCGCCGCGACCGATGAGCGTGTCGTTGCCGCTCTCACCCCGCAGCGCGTTGACCGCGTCGTCGCCGACCAGGAAGTCGAGGGTGTCGCCGCCGGTCAGGTTCTCGACGTTCAGCAACACGCCTTCGCCGAACTCGGTGAGCACCACGCCGGTCGCCGTGTATTCGTTGGGCCCCAGGGCCGCGATGACCACGTCGCCCTGGCTCCGGAGGTCGACCGTGTCCACACCCGCGCCGCCGTCGATGGTGTCGTCGCCGTCGAAGCCCGCGATGGTGTCGTTTCCGGCATCGCCCGTCAGGGAATCCGCCGCATAGCCGCCGACGATGCTGTCCGCGCCGTCACCGCCGTGGACCACGTTCCGGCCGTCGGGATCGGCCAGCATGTCCTGGTAGCCCATCAGCAGGTCGTCCCCGCCGCCGCCGTCGAGGGTGTCCGCGCCTGTCCCGCCGACCAGAGTCTCGTTTCCCCCGCCGCCGACGATGGAGTCCGCCGCCGCGCTGCCGGTCACGACCTCGAAGCCGGTCACCGTCGCCGTCGCACCGCCGCTGGTGGCCACGCCGGTCGCCAGGTTGACGCTCGCCGCCGGAGCCCAGCGGTAGTTGAGGGTGTCGACGCCCGCGCCGCCGTCGAAGGAGCCCGACCCCGGCGCGGTGTCGGTCCCCGACGAGTCGGACACGTTGATCACGTCGTTGCCGGCGCCGGCGAGGATCGTGTTGACGCCGGAGCCCCCGTAGATCGAGTCCTCGTAACCGCTGCCGACGATCCGGTCGTCGCCCGGGCCGCCGTACAGCTGGAGGCCGTGGGTCGCGTTGACGGCCGAGATCGTGTCCGATCCGTACCCGGCGTTGGCGTTGCCCACGGTCTCGATGAAGTCGGCGCCGTCGTTGCCCAGGATCGTGTAGAAGCCGCCGCCGGTCAGGCTGTCGTCGCCCGCGCCGCCGTCGATCTGCGTGGAGGCGCCGGCGCCCGTGATGGTGTCAGCGCCCTCGCCGCCCAGCAGCGTCTCGTACATGGCGGCCGAGCCCACGATGCTGTCCGCGCCGGCGCCGCCCGAGATCTGGACCGAGAGGAACCCTGTGGCGCCCGCGACGCCCACGAGGGTGTCGTTGTAGGCGCCGCCCAGCAGGCCCGAGATGTCGAAAAGGGTATCGATACCCTCGCCGCCGCCGACAGCCTGGACGCCCGAGATGTTGAGGTCGACGTAGACCGCGCTGGTCGCGTGCGCATAGCTGGCGATGACCCCGCCCTGCCCGTTGCCGACCAGCACGTCGTTGCCTGCGCCGCCTTCCAGCGTGTCGGTGGAGAAGCCGGCGAACAGGGTGTCGTTGCCGGCCAGGCCGGTGACCGTGGTGCGCGAGCCGCGGTTGATCAGGTTGTCGTCGCCCGACGTGCCGGTGGTCCCGGTCGTCCCGCTCGGCGCGGCGGGCGGCGTGAGCGGCCCGGGCAGCGTGAAGTTCGTGGTCGAGATATCGGCCAGGGTCCGCCCCAGCAGGACCACCGCGTCGTCGGCCACGCCGTTGTCGTCGGCCGAATCCACGAACACCACGACGTCGCCGCCCACCTGGACGGCCACATAGTTCACCCCGCCGGCCGAGATCTGGGCGTTGGCCAGGCTGGTGGCGTTCGCATAGTTGCTGGCGCTCAGTTCGAGGTAGCTGAAGCCCGACGCCGCCTGGGCGGCCATCAGCAGCCGGTCGTTGCTGGACCAGTCGGTGATGACGTCGGTCTGCCCGGAGACCACGCCGGAATGCCCCGCCGCGATCTGGAACAGGTCCGCGCCCGCACCGCCCGTCAGGCTGTCGGCGCCGGCCCCGCCCACCAGGGTGTCGTCCCCGGAGCCGCCGTCCAGGACGTCCGCCCCGCCGCCGCCGGAGAGGTTGTTGGCCTGGCCGTCGCCCGTCAGGCTGTCGGCGTTCGCGCCCGCGAGCACCCGCTCGACCGCGGCGATGGAGCCGGTCCAGCCCGAGCCCTGCGTGACCCCGGTCGCCATGTTGACCGAGACCGCGCCGGCCACGTCGACGAAGGTGACGGTGTCGAAGCCGTCCCCGCCATCCAGCCGGTCGCCCCCGCCGCCGCCGCGGATCTCGTCGTCGGCCGCGCCGCCCTGCAGCGTCTCGGCGCCGCTGGTCCCGAGCAGGATGTCGTTGTGGCTGGTGCCGATCAGCCACTCCACGCTGGTGACGACGTCGCGACCGCCCGAGCCCGTCAGCGAGAGCGTGAGCCCGCGCATGTCGCCGGCGATGTACTGGAAGGTGATCCTGGAATAGTCGAGGCAATCGATGCCGGCGCCGCCGTCGACGGTGTAGGTCCCCACGAAGATCGGGAGGTGGTCCCGCGCGGCCAGCGTGTCGTCGCCGTCGCCGCCGAACAGGGTGTCGAAACCTCCGAACGTGGTGATGCTGTCGTTGCCGGCGCCCCCGTCCAGCCGGTCGCTGCCGTACGGCTCGACATCCGCCGCGGAGTTGATCGTGTCGGCGCCCGCGCCGCCGTACAGGGAATCGGAGCCGGCCCCGCCGGTGACGCGGTCGTTGCCTTCGCCACCGTCGAGTGTGCCGCTGCCCGTCAGCGTGTCGTCGCCGCCCAGGCCGAGGATGAGGCCGCTGGCATTGATGGCGTCGTTGCCTGGGGTGCCGGTGTACGCATTGTCCGCCCCGCCCGCTGTCCCGGTGATCCGGCTGGCGTCGATGTCGGCGAGGCCGCGCCCCGCCAGCACGATGGCGTCGTCGGCCTGTCCGTTGTCCTTCCGGCTGTCGGCGAACAGCACGAGGTCGGAGCCGATCTCCACGGCGACGAAGTTGAACAGGCCGGAGGAGATCTGCTGGTTCGCCAGCGACAGCGCCTGCTCGTACGTGGAGGCGGTGAGCTCCATGTAGTCCGAGCCGCCCGGCGCGGCGCCGAGTTCGAGCGTGTCCGAGCTGTCCCAGTCGAAGATGCGGTCGAGCGTCGAGATGGCGGTTCCCGCCTCGCCCACGGCGACGCTGAACACGTCCGCGCCCGCGCCGCCGAAGTAGCTGTCGGGCCCCAAACCGCCGACCAGGCGGTCGTTCCCCGCCCCGCCGTCGAGCCTGTCGTTCCCGGCGCCGCCGGTCAGGCTGTCGGACCCGTCCTGCCCTCGCAGCGTGTCGGCGCCGTCCTGGCCGGCCAGAACGTCGTTGCCCGCTCCGCCGTCGAGGCCGTTCGCCGCGGAGTCACCGCTCATCGTGTCGTTGAAGCCGCCGCCGACGACGTTCTGGAAGCCGCCGATGCGGTCTGTCTCGCCCGAGCGCGGGGAGACGTCGATGAAGCTTCCCGACAGGTCCACGTTCAGGCCCTGCGCGGCGTCGCTGAAGTCCACCGTGTTGACGCCGAGGCCGCCCCCCAGCACGTCGTTGCCGGCGCCGCCCACGAGGGTGTCGTTCCCGTCGGCGCCCCACAGGGTGTCGGCGCCATCGCCGCCCGAGAGGCTGTCGTCGCCGCCCGCCCCGTCCAGCTTGTCGTCGTTCGCGCCACCGGTGAGGGTCTGATTGCCCAGCGCGCCCGCGTCCGAGAGGTTGCGGTAGTCAATGCTGTCGAGCGTGACGCCCACCAGCCGGATGGCCTGGTCGGCGGGGGAGGTGTCGACGCGCTGGACGAACACGATCACGTCGGCGCCGACCTGCACGGCCATGAAGTAGATGGTGCCGCCGGCGTACTGCGGGTTCTGCCCCCCGAACGTATCGTTCGCCAGGGCAAGCGCGGCGGCATAGTTGGCGGCCGAGCCCTCGGCGTAGTTCGTGTCGGTGGCTGCGAAGACGTAGCCGCCCGGAACCCAGCAGTGCAGGCTGTCGGCCTGGCTCCAGTCCAGGATCTGGTCCAGGGTGCTCTCGGTCGTGCCGGCGTCGGAGACGCCGAGCGAATGGTTGAACACGAAGGTGTCCGCGCCCGCGCCGCCCGACATGGTGTCGGCGCCCACGCCGCCGACCAGGGTGTCGGCGCCCGCGGCGCCGCTGAGGACGTCGTCGCCCGCGAAGCCGTACAGCGCGTCGTCGCCCGAGCCTGCCGTACGGGTGTCGGCGACGGTCGTGCCGAGCTCCAGGTTCCCGCCCGGGAAGATGACGCTCTCGCCCGCGAAGCCCTGCGAAGTCGCGCTCCGCCCGGTCATCAGGCTGGTGATGTACGTCGTGCCGTCGGTGGTCTGCCCCACCATCATCCGGCCCGGGTTCTCGCTCGGATAGCTGACGACGAGGGTGTCGGAGGCGGTGAAGGTCGCCGCCTGCTGCGGCGTGATGTTCTCGAAGAAATAAGTGGCCACCGACGCGCCCCCCAGCACGCGCGGAACGGCCTACTCGCCCCCCGCCGGGGCGACAATATAGCCAAGCTTACGCCACGCAACCCCCACTCACCTGCGGCGGGAATTGCAATCGTTTGATGATTTTAGGCGCCGAAGATCCACCCCGGCGCGAGGCTGCTCAACTGCACGCCGACCAGGATCATCTTGCCGCCGCCGACCATGTCGATGACCGTGTCCGCGCCCACTTGGCTGACCGCGTACTGCGTCCCCGGATCGACCTGCACCCGGTCGCCCTCGGCGCGATTGAAGTCGAGCACCTTGTCGATCCCGGCGTCGCCGAAGGTATGGAAGCTGTCGGCCCCTGCGCCGCCCGTGACGGTGTCGTCGCCCTTGTCGCCCGAGACGTAGTCGTCGCCCGCGCCGCCCCACAGTACGTCGTTGTCCTGGCCGCCGCGGACGATGTCGTTGCCCTCGCCGCCCACGCAGGTGTCGTTCCCGAGGTTGCCGTAGACCAGGTCGCTTCCGGCGTCGCCGAACAGCTGATCGTTGTCCTTGCCGCCGACCACCCAGTCGTCGCCGGCGCCGCCCACGCAGATGTCGTTGCCCTGATTGCCGTTGATGTCATCGAAGCCGCCCCCGCCGAAGACCGAGTCATTGCCGTCTTCGCCACGCAGGTAGGTCGAGCCCACGGGCACGCTGGCCTGGCCCGGCGGCGGCCCCTGGATCGGTGAGTAGGTTGCGAAGATGGCGTCGTGGCCAGCGCCGCCCCAGAGCGTGTCGTTACCGCCGTAGCCCTCGAGGAAGTCGTGGCCGTCGAAGACCCGCAGCAGGTCCGCCCCTGCGCCGCCATGGATCCAGTCATCGTTCGCCAGGATCGTCGCGAAGGCCTGCTGGGTCTGGTCGAACTGCACCCAGCCGCCGAACGGCGCCGCCGAGACCCCGGCCAGGGAGACGTTGATGGAGAAGGTCGTCGCGCCGCCGGTCAGCTCCTTGTAGACGACCGAGGTCACCGCGCCCCCGATCAGCTGGCTGTTGGAATCGTACGTCAGTGAAATTCCGCTCATGCCGAGGTTGGCGCGCGGACCGCTGATCGAGACGCCGTTAGAGGCGGCGTTGGTGATCTCCGCGCCCAGCAGGCGCGAGAGATGAGCTTCGTCCATGACGCCCTCGACCGTCCCACGAGCCGACTGCTGGGAAGCGCCAGGCCCCCGCGGCGTCTCCGGCTCGGCTTGCGGCAGAGGCTGGGCGACGATGCGGCCCATGCCGGTCGGCATGGCCTCGATCGCGACGATGTCGTCGGCCTGGCCATTGTCGTTCCGGCTGTCGACGAACAGGTAGGTCACAAAGCCCAGTCTGGCGGTGACGAAGTTCGCCTCCCCGCTGGCGATGCGGGCATTGGCGGCGGCCGCCATGGCCGCGAATGTGCCCTCGCTCTGCGCGCCGATATTCACGAACGTGCCGATCAGCGAGCCACCGGCGAAGACGAGACTGTCCTCGAGATCGAACGTATCGATCCGGTCGACCGTCGCCTCCGTGCTCCCCGACTCTCCCACGCCGAAGACATACCGGTCCGCCCCAAAACCGCCCGACAACGTGTCGGCGCCGACGCCGCCGTCCAGCGTGTCCGCGCCGTCGTCGCCCCAGAGCTGGTCGCCGCCCGCGCCGCCCGTGATGCTGTCGTCGCCTGCGAGGCCGTGGATCGTGTCTCGGTCGCTTCCCCCCGCCAGCACGTCCGGCCCATTGGTCGCCGACGAGGGCGGTCCCGGTGTGGGGGGCGGTGGCGTGGGCGGCCCGCCGGTATCGGGCGGGCCCATGGGCGCGGTGGGCAAGGTCTCTCCGGCGCCGACGTTGATCGCGGAGATGTCGGCCAGCGTGCGGCCGCTCAGCAGCACCGCGTCCTCGGCCGCGCCGCCGCGGCCGTCGCTGTCGATGTAGAGCATCACCCCCGCGGGCGTCTGCATGGCCACGAAGCGCGCGCCGGCCGCGATGAGGCTGTTGGCGTAGGCGTAGCCCGCGTCGGGCGCCGAGGCCTCCTGGTAGGCCCCCAACACGCCGGTCAGGATCCGGTCGTCGGCAGACCAGTCCAGGATCGTGTCCGGCAGCGCGAGGGCGGAGTCCTGTTCCTCGAACCGAAAGCTGTCCACGCCGTCCCCGCCCCGCAGCGAGTCCTGGCCCTTGCCGCCGCGGATGAGGTCGTCGCCGTCGCCGCCGTCGAGGCTGTCGCCGCCGACGCCGCCGTCCAGCGTATCCGCCCCGAACCCGCCGTCGATGCTGTCGGCCCCGACTCCTCCACTGATCGCGTTCGCGCCGGGATCGCCGCTGAGCCGGTCGGCGCCCGCGCCGCCGATCAGGTTCTCGACATTGGACACCTGCGGCCCGCTGGACGAGGGAAAGAGCGAGATGGTCACGGCCGCGATCGCGCTCTCGTACGAGAGCGTGTCGATCCCTGAGCCGCCGTCGATCGTGTCGGCGCCGCCGCCGGCCAGCAGCAGGTCGTCACCGCCGAGGCCTGAGATGACCTCGCCGCCGCCGGAGCCGGTCAGGGTGTCGGATCCGTTCGTGCCGATCAGGTCGCTCACGGGCGCGCGCCCGGACCTGGGTCGCGGCATGCCGTGACCGCCCGCACCACGCTGTCCCCCATCACGCCCCCCGAACGCAAAACGGCCGCGCCCGAAAGCGCGACCGCAGCGACCTTAAGACGAAGCTTCGGAGATCTGCAACCGGCGTCACCGGACAGGCGAGCCGAGCCCGCCGATCCTCCGACGCGGCTCTCCTACCGCGCGAACTTCTGGAACTTGATCCGGTGCGGGATGAGGCTGTCGGCGCCCAGGCGGCGCTTCTTGTCCTCTTCGTAGGCCTCGAAGTTCCCCTCGAACCATTCCACGTGGCTGTCGCCCTCGAAGGCCAGGATGTGGGTGGCCAGGCGGTCCAGGAACCAGCGGTCGTGGCTGATGACCACCGCGCAACCCGCGAATTCTTCCAGCGCCTCTTCCAGATTCTGCAGCGTCTCGATGTCCAGGTCGTTGGTCGGTTCGTCGAGCAGGATGACGTTCCCGCCGGTGGTCAGCGTCTTGGCCAGGTGGACGCGGTTGCGCTCACCGCCCGACAGCTGGCCCACCTTCTTCTGCTGGTCGCCGCCGCGGAAGTTGAACGAGCCCACGTAGCTGCGGGTGTTGATCTCGCGCTTGCCCACGGCCAGCACGTCCAGCCCGCCCGAGACCTCCTGCCAGACCGTCTTGCTGGGATCGAGCGCGTCGCGGCTCTGGTCCACATACGACAGCTTCACCGTCTCGCCGACGCGGAACGTGCCGCCGTCGGGCTGCTCCTGGCCGGTGATGATCTTGAACAGGGTCGACTTGCCGGCGCCGTTCGGGCCGATGACGCCCACGATGCCGTTCGGCGGCAGCTTGAAGGTCAGGTTCTCGAACAGCACCTTGTCGCCGTAGGCCTTCGACAGGCCGTTGGCCTCCAGCACGACGTTGCCCAGCCGCGGGCCGGGCGGGATCTGGATGGCGGCGAAGGTCTGGGCCTGGCGCGAGCTCTCCTGCTCCAGCACCATCTCCTCGTAGCGGGCCAGACGAGCCTTCGACTTGGCCTGGCGGGCCTTGGCGCCCGAGCGCACCCATTCCAGTTCGCGGGTCATGGCGCGCTGGCGGGCCTCGCTCTCGGATTGCTCCTGCACGATCCGCTTGGTCTTCTGCTCCAGCCAGCCGGAGTAGTTGCCCTCGTAGGGGATGCCCTTGCCGCGATCGAGTTCCAGGGTCCACTTGGTCACCTGGTCCAGGAAGTAGCGGTCGTGGGTGACCAGGATCACGCAGCCCGGGAAGGCTTCCAGGTGGTGCTGCAGCCAGGCCACGCTCTCGGCGTCCAGGTGGTTGGTCGGTTCGTCGAGCAGCAGCATGTCGGGCTTGCTGAGCAGCAGGCGGGCCAGCGCGATGCGGCGCTTCTCACCGCCCGACAGCTTGTCCACCGGCCAGTCGTTCGGCGGGCAGCGCAGGGCGTCCATCGCCATCTCGATGCGGCTGTCGATGTCCCAGAGGTCGCCGGCGTCCAGCTTCTCCTGGAGGGCGGTCATCTCCTCCATCAGCTCGTCGGAATAGTCCTCGCCCATCAGGGTGGCGACTTCGTTGTAGCGGTCGAAGATCTTCTTCTCGTCGCACCACGAGATCACGTTGCCCCAGACGTTCAGGGCCTCGTCCAGCTGGGGCTCCTGCTCCAGGTAGCCCATCTTCACGCCGTCGGCGGCCTTGGCCTCGCCCGAGAACTCCTTGTCGATCCCGGCCATGATCTTCAGCAGGGTCGACTTGCCCGAGCCGTTGACACCGACCACGCCGATCTTGGCGTCGGAGTAGAACGACAGCCAGATGTTCTCGAACACCTTCTTGCCGCCGGGGTAGGCCTTGGTCAGGCCCTGCATCTGGAAAATGTACTGCTGCGCCATGGGGCGTCCGCGCTCGCTTGGTCAGGGATGTTGGAAGTCGGGCGAGCAGATAGCGGTGGCGGGCTGTCCGCGCAACGGCGGAACCTCGCGCCGCCTCGCGCGTTTGCCGCCGAATGGGGGAACCGGATGACCGCGCGTGGGCCGGTGCGACAGATGAACCGCCAGGGCCGAGCGCTGGGATGAGCGAACCTCCGCAATCCGACGGCGCGGGCCGGCAGGAGCTCTTCAACAGCGACCGGCTCTTCCGCCTGCTGGTCGAAGGCGTCGTCGACTACGCCATCTACATGCTCGACCCCAACGGCCTGGTGGCCAACTGGAACCGCGGCGCCGAGCGCATCAAGGGCTATGGCGCCGAGGAAGTGATCGGCCGCCACTTCGCGCTGTTCTACACGCCCGAGGATCGCCGGGCGGGCGGGCCCGCCCATGCCCTGGAGGCCGCCCTGCGCGACGGCCACTTCGAGGCCGAGGGCTGGCGCGTGCGCAAGGGCGGCGAGCGGTTCTGGGCCTCGGTGGTGATCGACCCGATCCGCGACGAAGACGGGGCCCTGATCGGCTACGCCAAGATCACCCGCGACGTCACCGAGCGGAAGAAGGCCCAGGAGGCCCTCGCTGAGAGCGAGCGCCAGTTCCGCACCCTGGTCTCGGGCGTGGTCGACTACGCGATCTTCATGCTCGACCCCAATGGGATCGTCACCAACTGGAACGCCGGCGCCCAGCACATCAAGGGCTATACGGCGGACGAGATCGTCGGCCAGCACTTCTCCCGCTTCTACACCGACGAAGACCGCGCCTCGGGCACCCCGTTGCGCGCCCTGAAGACGGCCACCGAGCAGGGCCGATACGAGGCCGAGGGCTGGCGGGTGCGCAAGGACGGCAGCCTGTTCTGGGCCTCGGTGATCATCGACGCGATCCACGAGGCGGACGGGAGCCTGATCGGCTTCGCCAAGATCACCCGCGACATCACCGACAAGCGCCGCGCCCAGCTCGAACTGCAACGGGCGCACGAGCAGCTGGCTCAGAGCCAGAAGCTGGAGGCGCTGGGTAAGCTCACCGGCGGCGTGGCCCACGACTTCAACAACCTCCTGATGGTGGTCAGCGGCCAGGCCCAGCTCCTGCGCCGCAAGGTGGGCGACGAGCCCCGCGCGCTCCGCGCCCTCGACGCCATCGAGGCGGCCGCCCGCCGCGGCGAGGACCTCACCCGCCACCTGCTGTCGTTCTCGCGCCGCCAGCGCCTGACGCCGGCCCCCACATCCCTGACCGAGCAGGGCTCGGGCCTGCGCGAGCTGCTGGCCGCCAGCCTGCCGGCCACCGTGCGGCTCGAGACCGATCTGCCCGACGGCCTGTGGCCGGTCGCCATCGACGCCGGCGAGTTCGAGCTCGCGCTGCTGAACCTGGCCGTCAACGCCCGCGACGCCATGCCGAAGGGCGGCGTACTGTCGCTTTCGGGCCGCAACGTCACGCTGGACGGCTTCGGCGCGGGCGGCCTGAAAGGCGACTTCGTGGCCCTCATCCTGGCCGACACCGGCACGGGCATCGCGCCCGACATCCTGCCCAAGGTCTTCGACCCGTTCTTCACCACCAAGGACGTCGACAAGGGCACAGGCCTGGGCCTGTCGCAGGTGTTCGGCTTCGCCCAGCAGTCGGGCGGTCAGGTCGACGTCGCCAGCGAGCTCGGCGTCGGCACCCGCTTCACCCTCTACCTGCCCCGCTCCACGGGCGTGCCGGCCGCGGCGGAGGAGGAGGGTCCCGCGCCGCTGACGGGTAGCGCGCGCGTGCTGCTGGTGGAAGACAATCCGGAGGTCGCCGACGTGGCGGCCCACATGCTGGAGGAGCTGGGCCACGAGGTTCGGCTGGTGGGTAACGGCGTCGCGGCGCTGAAGGCGCTCGAGGCGGACGAGCCCGTCGACCTGGTGTTCAGCGACATCGTCATGGCGGGTGAACTCGACGGCCTGGACATGGCCCGCCGCGTCCGCGAGAGCCATCCGCGCATGCCGGTGATCCTGGCCACCGGCTACAGCGAGGCCGCCGCCCGGATCGGCGACGAGTTCCCGATCCTGCGCAAGCCCTACAAGCTGGCCGACCTGAACCGCGCCATCGCCCAGGGCCTGGCCCGCCGGTCCGGTGAGACGGGGAAGCTCGTGGACCTGGAAAGCGCCCGCCGGGCCCGGAACGGCAACGGCAAATAGGTCACGAGAAAGCCGCGGAAGGGGCGCCTGATCGGCCTCCGGCTGGGATAACTCCTGGCCCGAAGGCCTGAGCGCCGGATGATGAGCGGGCGTCCCCTCCCGCGAGTTGATCCCTTGGCCGGCCGAACGAACCGATGGCCTGCCGAGGGGAGGAAACGAACTGATCCTAGTTGCGCGCCGCCTGGAGCTGGATCGCCGCCTTGTTGCAGGCGCGGACCTGTCCGTCGGACAGTTCGCGGCCGCCCGAGCGGTAGCTGGCGACAGGGCCGACCACGGCCACCACCTTCTTGCACTCGCGCACCAGGCCATCGAGGTTGGCCTTGCGCTCGGCGGAGCCCTGGCACTCGTCGCCTTCGCAGCGCCACGCGACGCCCGAAATGGTCTCCGTCCGCGGCGCCGACGCCGCGGCCTTGAGCTTGGCCTCGCTCTGGAAGGCGCCCGCCGTCTGGGCAAAGGCCGAACCCGACGCGAACACCGCCACCGCGGCGAGCGCGCTCACACACCTGAAGTTTTGCATTTTCGTGTTCCTTTGGGTAGAAAAGAGCACGACCGGTCGCTAAGCTCTAAAAAGAGCACGATCGGTCACTTTGTCAAGCAGGGAGGCTTGGCTTTTGCGCAAAGGTGAAGCAACGCGTGTCCGCATCATCGCGGAGGCCGCGCGCCAGGCGGCGTTGCGTGGGCTTACCGGTGTGAGTCTTGCCGACGTGGCGGACGCTGTCGGCCTGTCGAAAAGCGGACTCTTCAAGCACTTCGACTCCAAGGACGACATGCACATGGCCGTCGTTGAGGCGGTCATGGACCGGTTCGGCGAGGTGATCTGGAAGCCGGCCGAGGACTACGCCCCCGGCCGCGCGAGGCTGGAGGTTGTCTTCGAGCGCTGGCTGCACTGGGCTGAGAAGGAATGGGCCGAGAGCGGCTGTCCGGTTACGGCGCTGAGCGTCGAGCTCGACGACCAGCCCGGCCCGCTGCGCGACCTGCTGCACAAGCGGCTGCAGGGCTGGCGCAAGACGATGGTGCGCGAGTTCCGGGCGCTGCGCGACCCGCCGCTCAGCGAGGCCGAAGCCCAGGCCGCCTACTTCCAGATGAAGAGCTTCATCCTCGGCCACTCCGACGCTCGGCGCATGATGGGCGACGAGGACGCCCAGCGCTCGGCCATGGCGGCGTTCGAGGCCCTTCTCGACCGCACGGGGCGCCTCGCGGCCTGACCCTCAGGAACCTCCGCCGTCCTTCCGCGCTGTGGTCCGCAAGGACGCGACACAGCAGAAGGACGAACAGCATGCACAAGGACGAAGCCAAGGGCGCCGCCAAGGACATCAAGGGCTCGGTGAAGGAAGCTGCCGGCAAGGCCACGGGTGACGACCGCCTCGCCGCCGAGGGCGCCGCCGAACGCGTCGAAGGCAAGGTGCAGAAGGGCGTGGGCGCCCTCAAGGACGCCGCCCGCGACGTTCTCAAGCACTAGGGTCGAGGCTCGGGCGCGGGGGTCCGCATTCCCGGGCGGCGACGACCGGCGCTTCCAACGGCGCAGGACAGGCCGCCTCCGGACCTCCGAACGCCGCGAGGCCAAGGGCCGCGCCGGAACCGGCTGCGGCCCTTGCTGCGTCTGGACGCGCCCAAGCTGTGGACGGATGGCGGCGTCGGGTCGCACCTGCCCGCCCGTAGGGTTGACGTTAACCGTTGACCCGCCATGTTGCGCGCTTTCCACGACGGCCCGGAGGCGCAATGCCCAACCTCGTCCGCCGCAGAGAGCTGCTTACGTTCGGGGCCGCCGCCGGCCTCGCCGCCATCGCCGCCCCCGCCTGGGCGCAGGATTTCGACGTCTGGGAGCCGCGCCGCGCGATCCTAGACAACCTGCACACCGGCGAGAAATTCAACGAGGTCTATTACGCGAACGGCAGCTACCTGCCCGACGCCCTGGCCGAGGCCACCCGCGTGATGCGCGACTGGCGCACCGGCGACGAGCATTTCATCGACCCCGGCCTGTTCGACGCCCTGCACGCCATCGGCGGCCGGCTGGAGACGAACCAGCCCTTCCAGATCATCTCGGGCTACCGCTCGCCCAAGACCAACGCCATGCTGCACGCCCGCTCCAAGGGCGTGGCCGAGAACAGCCAGCACACCGTGGGCAAGGCCATCGACATCCGCCTCGAAGGCGTCGACCTGCGCAACCTGCGCAACGCCGCCCTCGACCTGGGCGCCGGCGGCGTGGGCTTCTACCCCGTCTCCAACTTCGTCCACGTCGACACCGGCCGCGTCCGCCAGTGGCAGGGCGCCTAGCCTAGGCGCCCTTCTCCCCTTGCGGGAGAAGGTGGCAGCCCCGGACCTGATCCCGGGCGGACGGATGAGGGGTCGCGCTCCGCCTTCCGCCCCACGGCGCGCCGCAGGCGCTATCTTGTTTCACCACGAACCACGCGAACCACACGAACACGCCGCCGCATGGCTCCGAGCCAGCTCGCTCCGTTCGTGTGCTTCGTGGCAATTAATGGGGCGCTGACGCGCCCTCGCGGCTGAAAGGCCGGCGCGACCCCTCATCCGACCTGCTTCGCAGGCCACCTTCTCCCGCAAGGGGAGAA
>Ga0065165_1001136_pt1 | contig 31244 bp, 16 predicted proteins | sample AraplaMF_Cvi_mMF_FD_63813 | JGI IMG/M metagenome (GOLD analysis project Ga0065165, IMG submission 63813) | Arabidopsis root microbial communities from the University of North Carolina, USA - plate scrape MF_Cvi_mMF (version 2) (version 3) | ecosystem: Host-associated > Plants > Roots >... | reverse complement strand
GATGCCCTCTTGTCTTGGCGGACCTGGCATCCCATCACGTTTTCCCGGATCGGGAGCGCCTGGCGTTTCCGATCCTGCTTTTTTACGAGGACGTTGGGTTAGTTTCTACATAAGGTTCCTTTTAAGATCACGGTATGATCCGCGGTAATCGTATAGTCTATGGCGCTGGTAGCCTTGAATAGCTCCAGCACCTTGGTAATCGGCTCGCCTTCAATAGTCGTGGAGAAACGGCAGCCCGAGTCTTGCAAACTGTCGGCCTTGATCTCCACACCGTACCAACGCTCCAGCGCAGGTTTGATATCGGCGAACGACTTATTCTCGAAAACCAGCTTGCCGTGTGTCCACGACGTAATGGGTTCTGTATGAATTTTAGCCAGTGAAAGTGCATGCGAAGTATTGGAATACGTTACCTGCTCATGCTCTTTCATCATAATAGTATCCTCCTTCTGCGACGCGTTATTCAACGCGATCATAACCTTGCCCCGTACCAGCGTCGTTTCCGTTACGCCTTCCTCAGCATAGGACTTTACGTTAAAGGCGGTACCGAGCACACGCACCTGTAGCTGCGACGTTTGAACAATAAAGGGTTTGGATTTATCAGGGGTTACATCGAAGAAGGCCTCGCCATCCAGCGTGACCTCCCGAACAGATTTGTCTTCGAACGAAACCGGGTATGTCAGCTTACTGGAAGCATTGAGCCACACCTTCGTGCCGTCGGGCAGGTAGGCCTCAGACTTTTTACCCTTCTCGTTGACCAGCACCAGATAGTTGGCCGGGAAGTACACAAACGTATAAAATGACCAGGCCATCGCCATACCGATTACGAACACGGCCGCAATGCGGTACCAATGGCGGATAAAGAAGGACCGACGGACGGCAGGACGTTTCTCGATTGCACCATTCGGCGCAATGGTTAACCGATTTTCTTCGAGCCCACGACTTCCCAAGGCATCTTTCTGAATGGTATGCCAGAGGTTTTCCTTTTTGTTATCATCAAGTCTGAACTGTCGCGACTCCATGAGCAGTACCAGCAGCCGGGCATCCTGAAGAACTTTTTCTTTCTCCGGATGGGTCACCAGCCAGCGCCGCCAGAACAGCTCACTCTCCTCATCGGGTGAAAGTACGCTGTCTACAAACGCGGGATCGGCCGCAAAGTCCGCAATATCATAACGTGTATAATCCGTGCCCATGGTAACGATTGTGTTTTTTACCTAAAAGACACGAAGGGGTAAAATCTAAACACGCTGCAAACGATTTTTTTGAAAATAATTACGTTTGCGGGCACATCCTTAGAAAAGCCACATTCCGATCAGCAAAAGCAGGTTTATATCTTTAATATTCTTCCGGAGCTCGCGCAACGCCCGCGACAACAGCGTATAGGTCGAGTCCAGACCAATGGACATACGCGAGGAGATTTCCTGCGACGACAGGTTATTGTAGAACCGGTAAATGATAATATCGCGCTGCTTTTCGGGCAACGCATGAATAGCCCGGTTCAGGGTTTCAGATGTTTCTTTCGATAACTGACTGGCTATGAGCTCAAATTCAGGCGACTCAATATGATCGAGGGCAAAGTCGTCCGGCAGACTGTAACGTACCGACAGCCGCTCTTTTGTTTTAAGCTTACGAACAATGTTGTTTTTGAGTGCCCGGCAGAGGTAAAACCGGATAGAACTGGTATTGCTAAGGTGTTCGCGGCGGCGCCACAACTCTACAAATACGTCATGGACAGCGTCTTCTACCAGCTTATTATCCATAAACACGTACATACCATAATTATAGAGCCGGTCTACGTGTTTGCGATAAACGACTTCAAATGCCTCGCGGCTTCCCTGCCGCAAGCTGGTCCAAAGCAACGAATCATTACTCCCCCGCGCATCCATACCTTCCGAATAATTCCTGTCTGGCGACATAGTGTTTGCTTCCGGCATCACCGGTCGGCCCCAAAATTAGAATAATCTCAAACGATTCCAATAAGAACTTTACACCCATAAGCCTAAGTACCGTCTCCCGGCCCGCTATTACCCTACCCAGACCTGCCCATACGGCGCCAAAACCAATATTAGGTGTCAGAAAAACACTTTTCGATCTGTAAAATCAATTTTCATTTTGTACTGCATCAGCACATCGCTGCCGAGAATTCCGGCAATCCGGGCGTCACCGGCCGGGTACAGCACCCGGGCAAAGTCATGCATATCACGGCTCCGAAAGCGAAGGTGGGTAATACGCAACGAACCGATCTCTACCATGCACTGCCCGGCACCCTGTAGTTGCGACTGACCACTAAAGCCGGTTACATCCACCGCATCAGCATCGTTCGGTCGTATTGCAAAGCCGTAAAAGCCGGCCTCACGCGTGTTGAGCACCGACACCGACGCTCCTGTATCGATAATAAAACGAGCCGGCTTACCGTTGAGCCGGGCTTCAATAACTGGAATGCGGCCAACAGTATAAAACGTAATGCTACGCACGCTGTCAACCGATGTCACCACCACCGGCGCACACTGCACCAAAACCGCAAAAGCGGCAAAGGCCAGAACCGATACAGAAAGGCGCAAGGCGCGAAGCAACATAGGCGGTTGTTGTGTCTGGTACAAAAGAGCAATGGATTTACATCCGATGCTTTTTTTTTAGATTATCTGACGCCGCCCCCGGCATACACGGGTACAGCCATGCCCAGAAGTTTCCGCCTTAGCAAACGCGTCATTAGTACGGTGCGCGTGTAGTATGTCTAAAAACAACAGGATTTTTAAAGAGAAATGCTGATCTTCGGCTATATGGCTACATCTTCCGAAGCGAAAGGCCCGTATAGTCTGTTCGATGGCGTGGTACGCAGTTTTCTGAAAAAGAGGACTCCGCTGGGTGGACACGCCGCGTTCTGGCTGGCCTTCGTCTTTTACGAATCCATTGTATGGGGCATGGTTGATGGCGAGTACCGACAACGGTTTATTATATCGCTTATCGAGCTGCCCATTAAAATAGCTGCTACCTATTTCACCGTATACTTTCTCATTGACCGGTTCCTCGTCGTTAAACGCTACAGTACATTTCTGGCTTCACTGATCGTTTCGATGGCGGTATTCGGTATCGCCCTGCGGGTTCTGGGATACTATGTGCTTTATCCCATGTTCGGCTGGAACATGAACGCTATTCCGTTATTCTTCCCGCCCAAAGTATTGATCTGTACGGTAATCATTTACTCGGTCGTGACCCCGGTAGCGTTCTTTCACCTGTTACGGTATTGGTATACGCATCAGCAGGAAGCGCAGCGCCTTCACCAGGCTACTGAACTGCTGGAGAAAGGAAAGCTGGAAGCTGAGCTAAAATTATTAAAGTCACAGATTAATCCCCATTTCCTCTTCAATACGCTGAATAACCTATACGCCCTTAGCCTGAGCCAATCAGCCAAAGCCCCGGAAATGGTATACCGGCTGTCGCAACTTATGAGCTATATGCTCTACGATGGCAATCAGCCCGAGGTTCCGCTTACCCGCGAGCTGCAATACATTCAGAATTACATCGCACTTGAAAAAATACGGTATGACCACCGCCTCGATGTTTCACTGAATGTGTACGACGATGTTGAGGGTGTACTGCTGGCCCCCCTGCTCATGCTGCCGTTTGTAGAAAACAGCTTCAAGCATGGCGCATGCCGCGCAGTAGATCAAAGCTGGATCCGAATTGACGTTCTGCGACAGGACAATACGCTGGTGTTCAAAGTAGAAAACAGTAAACCATGCGATGCCCTTCCGAATGAGGCACCGATCGTATCGGGCATCGGGCTCAATAACCTATATAAACGCCTGGAACTTATTTACCCGGAAAAACATACGGTAACCCTACTGGATGAGCAGGATACCTTCCTCGCCATTTTAAAGATCGAACTTCCCACGCTTGCGGCCATGCGCGCAGGCGTTTCCAGGTCTTCTCACTTACCCCTTGAGCAAGTATGAAATGCATGATTGTCGACGATGAGCCGCTGGCGCGGCAACTGCTGGAATCGTACATCAGCCGTGTTGACGGGCTTACACTCGTGAAGAGTTGCGAGAATGCGATCGAAGCATTCTCATTCCTACGGCAACGTAGCGTAGACCTTATCTTTCTGGACATCCAGATGCCCCAGATCACCGGTATAGACCTACTCCGTTCAATCAAAGATTGCCCGCGCGTAATCCTTACAACGGCATTCCGCGAATACGCCTACGATGCGTACGATCTCGATGTCGCTGACTATTTGTTAAAGCCAATCTCGTTCGAGCGGTTCCTGCGCGGCATCAGCAAAATCTATCAGATAAAGAAACAACCCGAGAGCGAAGCACTCCCAGGAACGGACCCTACGGCGTACAGCGAGGCATATCTGTATTTTAAGGAAGACCGGGAAATGGTGAAGGTTTTCCTGAACGATATTCAATACATTGAAAGCCTTCGGGATTACGTGCGGGTAAAAACGGAAGAAAAGCAAATCATTACCTATCAGAAAATAAGCTACCTGGAACAAAAGTTACCGGAGAATAAATTCATCCGTATCCACCGCTCCTTTATCATTCCCTTGGACAAAGTATCATCGTTCACCGCCAATACCGTAAAAGTGGGCTGTAAGGACCTGCCGATAGGCCGCAACTATAAAAATGAAACGCTAAAGGCATTGAACCGGAACAACATTCTTTCTTGAGGTCACCGTTACCGGTCGAAGGTATATAGCTCTGTCCGGCCTTTGTGTGTAATAAAGACCATTTCGTATTTGGTGTTCATTACCCGATGCACGGTATACGAACGCCTGCCGGGAAGGCCTCTCTTTTTCAAAAATTCTTCGGAAGCTCGCCGTGGCTCCGTCAACACAAAATCAGTGGTATTGTTAAAGGCGGTAGTCCCCTGAAACTTCTGAGTGGCCGTAACCTTACCCTGAACAATAGCATAGAAATACCGGCTTTGCCCAAAGCTTACTGAAAAGTTGAGAGTATCGTGAGCTACCCGTTTAAGATCGATAATCCGGTGCCCCGGCATGGCGTATACCTTGAAATACCCTTCATCCAGCAGCTCGTCGGATCCCGTTTCAACCAGCTCCCAGACCAGTTTACCCTGGATATCGTATTTGAATACATAGAAGCCCTCGTACACCGATCCGATAGAATAGTACGGCTTTGGACCGAACAACCCATACACATAGAAACTCAGATCCTGCTCATCGAAATACATCTGGGCAAAAGCACCATTAGAGATGAGACCGGCGGCTTGCGTCGTCCCCTGAGCATACCCGCCCGACGAGGAGCCGACGGGAGCGTACGAGGTAGTTGAGCTCGTAAACTCGAGGTTTGAAAAGTTGATAAAGCTTCGCCGGGGTTCGTACATATCGTACGTCCGTCCGTATGCCGGGCGAATGTATTTACGTGGAAGCTTCACCGTAAGCGGTATCGTTCGCGTAACCGTACCCGCTGTATCAAATGCCGCAATGGTCAACGCCGTAAGCCCGCTTTCGGGTGTTATGTTTTTACTGACCAGAAACTTCTCTGCGGCGGTCTGGCCTATGAAGGACCAGTAGGTTGTGTTTTCTCCGGCACCGATCGACGGCAACGCCAGCTCGAATCGCCGGTACCCAAGTTTATCGTGCGTAAACCGGTTCATAATAAGCCGTTCTTCACTTTTCTTCCGGGTATTGATCTCGTCGCCTTCTTTCGTTGCCAGATAGTACAGGTAGTGATCGTCGCAAAACACAGACTGTGCTTTTTTACCGTAGTCGTCGCGCGGTTCAAGAGTAAATGTTTTTCGATCGCCGGTGGAGGAGAACTGCTCTATATTATGAGGCCTTTTAAGGGACGCCGCAGACGCAGAAGACGGCGCGATAACGTACACATACCTGCCCGACGGAGCGGCTACGACAAACTGTTTATCTTCCTGACGCACGGTATTCTTCCAACGTACCTCGCCATTAGGTTCGCTGTATACCAAGGTCTGATCGCCCAACATAAACACATACCCGGCGCTATCCAGGTTAATAATGCTTTCCACGGGCTTATCAAAAGTTGTCCGTTTATCCTGCGTAAAGGCTGTGCGGCAAACCGCCGGCATCAATAACCAGAAAAGTATATGCCCTTTTCGTATCATCCGTGTGTATTTATACCTAATTCTTAAGACCGATTCCGTAGTCTATCACGGTTACATCCAAACCTCCTGCCAGGAGTGCCGCTGCTATGCGTTTAATCTTCGAGTCTTGCATCATCTCTTCCACAGGCTCTTCCCAGCTAAAGTAATAGGAAGGCTCACCCCATTCGTGGGCATCTTGCATACGTATGGCAACGATCTCGTTGTCGATCATAATCCGGCCATCAGTACGGCTAACCCCTTGCTCCGATAGTAAAAGGTCGCCCGGATCGGCTACCAAAGCACAATCAAACGCTATACCAAGGGCCTCGATAACATCCTGTGCCTGCGGTGTATCTATGGCAAACTGAACACGCCAGGCCTTGCGGTAGTTTTCAACGAGGCGTCCTTTGTTCAGCTTAAGCTGCTCGATAGCCTCTTCCAGAAGCTGCCCGAATGTTTTATGTGTGCTTACGATCTGATGGGTGTTATGCTGATCGTATTCGTAGATGGTGGTATCCGAAGGATCGTCAATACGGAGTAGCCAATAGTCATCGGCATGGTTATCACCAAAACGAAAAAAGTAACGCCCCCGGTTTTCGGGTAACAAATTATCCAGGTTATCAAAGTCACTCACCTGGTTATGTAGTCCTTGTACAACATCCTGTTTAAGACCGATCTTTAAAAGGAACTCACGGTAATAACCTGGCAACGGGTATCCGAGGGTTCGTTCAATGATGATGACTTCATCCAGCGACAGCGGATGAACTACGACCACATCACGGAACGGCACAAGGGCCTCCAGAAAATCATCAACAAAGCTCATAAGTTGCCGGTCAATTTACCAAAAAAAGGTAACGTAGCCTACCCGCCGAAACGTAGCAATCTTATGCGATACATTACGATTTTTTCAAAAAAGAGGTTGATTTTTTAACAGATCCGGCTAAACAACGTGACAGACTAGACGCATGATGCCATTTTTTTAAATAGCTTACCGTTGAAACAGTTATCCGACGGCTTACAACAAATGACTGGAAAATGTTATCACATCAAACAATACGCAGGGCGCGTATAAAAACAAATGAGATGTAAGGTCTTAGACACAAAAGGGGAAAGTCATCTTTCCCCTTCATAACGGTGTTATCTATTACAATGCGTAACCAGCATTACTTCCGCTTAGCAGCCTTTGCTACCTTCTTGGCAGCTTTCTTCGCCACCTTCTTGGCGGTCTTCTTCGCGGCGGTCTTCTTAGGTCTTAATGATATACCATTGTTGCTGGCATATAGACGGATAGAGTTCTCTGTCCGGCCCATCTTGCTTGCGATTGTACGCGTGGGCGTGCTCTCCTGCACATACTTCTTGAAGTCTTTCTTGTCCTGGGTAGACCAGTCCCGTCCGTGATTCTTTGGATTTTTTGCCATATGATTCGTAGTTAATTATACATGAATATACAAGATTTTCTTATAAAAGCACTAACATCATCAAAAACATATACCGTTACTATACTATCCCTTACCATACAATGTATGGTAAGACCGGCATATCATAACATAATTTACGCTGAAGGCGTGAAGTATTATCATGTTATACCGCATACATATCGGTATTAAAAATATATTGATTATATAAAATATTATGCCTTTCATCGCGTAGTGCCCTTCAAAGAAGCCGCCCGGAAGCCTTATATACCCATCGCCGAAGCGTAAAAAGCACACAAACTTCGCTACTTCTTACACCGAAACCACTGCTAAAAGCCTCTTCCGGAACTCCTTAAAGTCAAATAGATTGGACTTTACGACCATTTTAATGTAAATTCATATTAATCCCGTTGTGCCGGTCTGCTCCTGCAGCAAAAGCCCCGAACGCTTTTAAACCGGCCTGTCCAAGCCCTGACCATCACCCGATCTGCATACGCCAGGCCCCGGTATCTAATAAACGTATAATCACTTTTTAATCGACTATAACATGAATAGAAGAAGAGCAACCCCCGCGATGATCGTAATTGCTGCTATTGCCCTGGGATCGTGTAAAGACGACGATCCCCAGATACTCACACTATCGCACGAAGAAATTGCCCACATGGTGGCTACGGCCATATCCGAGAGCACATCCGGCTTTCAGGCAATAGTAGATAATTCCGTCGCAAAGACCGAACAGGTAGTTGAAGCGCATGAAACAAAGGCAGATTGCGGGTTTTCAGAAGATCATTCGGTTTCGTCACAAAGTAAACCGGGCGCCGATCACACCTATAACTATATCCATAACTACAGTTATCAACTCATGTGTGGCGGAGAAAACCTGATCCATATGGATGCCGATGTAAGTTTTGAAGGCGAGTTTGATACGCCCCGCCTTACTACGCAGCACACGGGCACGATAAAACTTAAGATTTCAAGACTGGCAAATGAAACATCCACATACCACATAGCAGGCGACTACCTGAATGACGGGATATATCATTCCCGAATAAAGGACAACGGCTCTGGCGAAAACATCATAAAACTCTCCTCACCCGATCTTACCGTTAATAAAGCAACGAGAGAAATTATTTCCGGAACTGCTTCAGCCACCATTACCGGTACATACCCCGATAAACGGCCATTTGCCGGAGAAGCCACGATAACCTTTCATAACGATAGTACCATAACCATTTTAGTGCGTGACATGGAATTTATACTGCATTCTGAAAACGGCGCGCTTAAACCTGTGTAACCAAACCAGCACATCCGCATTACACGTAAAACAAAAGCGTCCGTAAATTGTTACAGACGCCTTTGTTAGAAGACCTTATGATATTTACCTACCGGCTGGCCAGTAAAAGAAATAGGGGTGCAGAACCGGCACCCCTACCCTTCAACCCAGCACAAGCCCTAAACCTGATACGGCAATTGTATCCTTGCGCTGAAGATCTTTCCGTCAGACATACGAGCGGACATGACATAATGATAGCGACTACATAGAACGCCGACGCGCCGATTGGCCTCTGGCGTGACTTGTCCGGCACTAGAATTTCGTTAAATCCGGGCGCCTTTCTGGCGAAACTCCCCAATCACGTCACAACGGTAGGAATACACTTATTTCACCCATCAGATTCTATTAAACAGTATAGAACTGATAAGACTGTATGTACTGAATATACAAAATCAATTGCCAATAACAAAAGCAATCCTACATTGACTTTCCAACCAACAACCTCAATATCAACTTCACGAGTTAAAGTTCGCCAAGTCACGTCAAATACTGTGAAACACCATGTATCAACGCGAAAGTGTATGATACAACCAGTTACACAAAAAGGATTACGCAGCATCGTGTATATACAGTACGTATAAATACGTATACACCCCATGGGCGTAGGGTTGAAGGCTTGTACTTTACCTAAAAAATCAATCAAAAAATTTTAACTCCAGACAACGATTATGTAAATTCAGTAAGAAGACAAGCCAACGATAATTCAACGCAAAATGTTTTTCGGATAGCGACAGGGATTGCGGTTAGTTACGTTCATGCTTGCCCCGGGCATAAGGTTAAAATGCAACCTTCAATTACCTTTCTATATGAACACTAAACCTACGCGAACGTCATCCGGTTAACGGCACCGCCTCTTTACTATTTCCATTCTTTTATCTGCATCGCCAGGCGCTCCAAACACGCTACTGCGTTTTGATCGGTACCGTTATTTGAAGCTCCTCGGGTATCAGGTCCATGCACCTTCCTACAGGGTGCGCTGTAGTACTATTTATTAACCTCTTTACGCATGAGAAATTCATTTTTACTCATTGGTATCCTTATTGTCTTTTCGCAAAGCGTATGGGCGCAAACCCGACCGTCGTCTACAGTAAGTACCTCGGTAGGAGGCATCTGTGGTGGATGCTCCGTACAGAACGCCAACCGGGCTTGGGACACCGACGCCGCCTCCTTCGCCACACTGGCCGTAAATCTCGCAGGTGTTGGAGGAACAGCCCAGGCTACCTATCAGTTTACCGATCCGGTGCCACAGTATAATACTCTCAAACTTTTATTACGATTCAGCGGCGGCGGCTTACTCTCCGGCATTGCCAACACCGAAGTATTTCAACGGGTACGCATCGATTTGATCAACAGCACTGGTACACTACTCGCAACCTATAATAGCACCAATCCCGCACAACTGGATGTTGTGTCGGCGACCGATAATCTTTTCGAGGTCACCGTTCTCAATCCCAATCCGGCTACACAGCGCATACGCGTCGTTGCCGGCGATCTGCTCTCGGTAGGGCTTGCAAGCCGGGACCTTTATGTCTACGACATACGGCATTCCGAAAACATTGTTCTGCCCGCACTAACTGCGGAGGCCTCGGGCAAAGTCAACGGCACGTTGTGTGTCGGCTGTACCGTAACCAACCGCGACAATGCAACCATTACGTCAGACCCCAATTCAGACTATGCGGGCTTTAATGTGCCCCTATCGATAAACCTCGGCACCGGATACCTCTATTCCCGTTATAACTGGGGCGGCAGCTCATATAGCGGTAGCGATTACGATGTATACCTGGCGCTTCAAAACGATCAGATCGCTTCACTGGGTACGGAACTGCTCTTTTTTCAAAACGGAAACGTATCAGCCGAAATAACCTATAGCGACGGAACCAAAGAAGTCTTCAAGGCCGGAAACAGTCTGGTTTCGGCCGACGTGCTCGGTGTTGGCTCCGGCCGCTTCTATATGAAGATCGACGCTAACGATTCGAAATCCATCAGCAAGGTGGAAGTGCGGTTCGGGGGTAACCTGATCGATGCCGCCAGCGGCATGCGATTATACAACGTAACCGTAGCTCCATCCAACGCCAATCCATTTTTGGAACCAGATATTGAAGCCGTATATACCGTGGCCGCCACAAAGCCTGCCAACGAATATGCCAACAACGATGTGCTGGCTAACGCTACCGACGGCAACGGACTTATTGTAACGGCCGGTGTAACCACCGGCACGCTACCCGCCGGAACGGCCATAGCGTCCAACGGGTCGATAACTGTAACCAACGCAGCTGCCCTGGTACCTGGAACCTACACCGTACAAATCACCACGTCCGATGTTCGCGGAGGCACTACACCTAACAGCGTTACGCTCACGCTCGGCCCATTGGATACCGAAGCCGTCTACACCGTAAATGCCGCAAAGCCACGCAACGACTATACCACAAACGCAGTTCTGGCAAGTGTTACCGACGCTAACGGACCTATTACTTCGGCAACCCTGATAGCAAGCACTCTCCCGCCCGGCACCTCCCTTGCCAGCGATGGAACACTAACCGTTTCCAACGCCGCCGCACTGGTAGTCAATACGTACCCCTTACAGATTCTCACAACCGATAACACCGGAGGTACTACGGTAAGCAATGTATCGATTGTTATCAATGCCAACGACACTGAAGCAGTATATACCGTAAATGCGCCAAAACCTTCAACAGACTATACCAACGGGGCGGTGCTCGCTACCGTGACCGATAGCAATGGGGCGATTGTAAACGCGGCCGCTACCTCGGGCAACCTACCCGTAGGTACCGCACTGGCGGCTGACGGAACAATAACGGTTTCAGCATACACCGCACTCGTCCCCGGCACCTATACCGTTCAGATTACCACCACTGATGCAAAGGGAGGCACCACAGCCAGCAACGTTTCGCTGGTACTTGGCCCCGCCGACAGCGAAGCTGTCTACGCTGTAAATCCGGCAAAACCACGCAATGACTATTCCAACAATGCCATACTCGCCAGTGCTGCAGATGCCAATGGCACAATAACAGCAGCATCGCTCACCTCTGGTGTACTTCCACTGGGCACCACGCTGGCAGCAGATGGAACGATTCGCGTTGCCAACACCGCATTACTTGCAGCCGGTACGTATCCCGTACAGATCACCACCACCGATAACCTGGGCGGCACCACCCAAAGCAGCATAACACTCATACTGAACCCCAATGACATTGAGGCAACCTATGCGGTAAGCCCTTCAAAACCCGCGAACGACTATGCGGCAGATGCCACACTGGCAACCGTTACCGACGCTAACGGATCTGTTGTGGCCGCCACACTGGCGTCAGGAACACTTCCCGCAGGAGCCACGCTAATGACCGATGGTACGGTAAAAGTATCAAATCCCGCCAGCCTTAACGCAGGAACCTATAATGTCCAAATCATCACAACAGACGACAAGGGTGGCCAGTCGACCACCAGCATAGCCCTGGTTATCGGCACCGCCGATATTGAAGCCGTATATACCGTAGCCGCGTCAAAACCTGTAAACGACTACACCATCGGCACTGTACTGGCAGCAGCCACCGATGCCGACGGAACCATTATATCGGCTACATCATCATCACTTCCGGCAGGGACAGTACTGGATGCCAACGGCACATTACGTGTGGCACTGCCAGCAGCGCTGGCAGCCGGAACATACCCGGTTCAAATAACAACCACCGATAACAAAGGCGGCACCACCGTAAGCAACCTCTCAATCGTAATCAATCCTACCGACGCGGAAGCCGTATATACCGTAGCCCCCGCAAAACCGGCCAACGACTACACCATAAACGCAACGCTGGCTACGGCTACAGACGCCAATGGCCCCATCGTAGCGGCAGCAGTTACAACAGGTACTTTACCTGCCGGAACAACGCTGGCATCCGATGGTAAGATCACCGTATCGAATCCTGCCGGACTCGTTTCGGGTATATACATTGTTCAGATTACTACCACCGACGACAAAGGCGGCCATTCACTCAGTACAGTAACGCTTTCGCTGAATCCCGCTGACATTGAAGCCATCTACACGGTAAACCCGGCCAAACCCGTAAACGACTACCTGACAAACTCCGTACTTGCGATAGCGACCGACGCCAACGGCGCAATCACCAGCGCCACCGTTACCTCAGGCGCATTACCCGCCGGAACTGCGCTTGCTGCCAACGGAACGATTACCGTAAACAATACCGCTGCACTTGCTGCTGGAACCTACACCGTACAGGTAACGACTACCGACACCAACGGCGGCACTACTGCCACTAACCTGGTACTTGAAATACGTGGCAACGACATCGAAGCCATCTATGCCGTTAATCCCGCAAAACCGGCCAATGACTACACCGCCAATGCCGTGCTGGCAACTGCCTCCGACGGCAACGGCTCGATTACCAGTGCAACGGTAACAACAGGCATACTGCCGTTGGGAACAGTATTGCAAACCGACGGCAGCATTACTGTATCCAATCCGGCGTTACTCATTCCGGGAATCTATGCTATACAGATCACCACAACAGACAACCTGGGGGGTACAACCGCCGCGAATGTGTCTATCGTAATAAATCCGATCGATATTGAAGCAATCTACATTGTGAACGCTGCCAAGCCGGTGAACGAGTACACCACCAACGAAACCATCGCCACCGTAACCGATCTTAACGGCCCCATTGTAAATGCAACAGTAACCTCCGGCGCACTCCCAGCCGGCGTATCACTCAATACGGATGGAACTCTTCGCATCGCTAACCCAGCATCGCTAACCGCCGGAACCTATACTTTCCAGGTGACTACAACCGACAGCAACGGCGGTACCAGCGCGGTAAACCTCTCGATAACATTCAACACGGGCGACGCAGAAGCCGTATATACTCTTGCCCCGGTGAAACCCGTAAGCGACTACACCCCAGGTGAAACGATTGCCTCGGCTACTGACGCCGACGGCGCAATTATATCGGCAGTACTTACAAGCGGTGTACTACCGGCAGGGGTCACACTGGCGGCAAACGGTACCATTGCAGCAACAGTGCCCGCTACGATGCTGGCCGGAACCTACGCCGTCCAGGTACGCACAACCGATGTGAAGGGAGGTACAACCACCAGCAATATCGCGATCGTACTTGGTCCTGCCGATCAGGAAGCTACCTACCTCGTTACGCCGCCAAAGATTATCACAGCCTACGTAAATAATGATATCCTGGCCTCTGCAACCGATGCTGACGGAACCATTACCGCGGCCACTGTTACCACCGGAACACTACCGGCCGGAACCACACTCGCTGCTAACGGCACCATTCGTGTCAGCAATGCCGCCGCGCTCGTTGCTGGAACGTACGCGCTTCAAATCACAACAACCGACAACAAGGGGGGCACAACGCTCAGCACATTGGCACTAATCATCGATCCGCTGGGCTTTGTAGACCTGGCTGCCGTATATACCATTCCTACTCCCAAACCTGTGAACGACCTGGTGAACGGTGATATTCTGGCCGCCGCAGTAGACGCCAACGGATTAATCACAGCTGCTTCAGTAACTTCCGGAACGCTATCCCCAGGGATGGTATTGAATCCGGATGGAACAATCCTGGTAAACAATGCTACCCTTCTCACCGCCGGGGTATACAATGTACAGATAACGACCACGGATGCCCTGGGTGGAACAACAGCAAGTAACGTATCCATCGTAATCAACTCGACGGATATTGAAGCGGTATATACCGTACCGCCAGCAAAGCCGGTGAACGACTATACCAATGGTGCCGTGCTGGCTTCGGTTACAGATGCCAACGGCGCCATAATCCTTTCGCTGATCACCTCAGGCCTGCTTCCTCCCGGAACGGTCATCGCCCCCAATGGAAACATCACCGTTGCCAATACAGCGTTCCTGGTGCCCGGCACATACCCCTTGCAAATCATAACCACCGATGCCAAACTCGGCATCTCTATAAGTAACATCACCATTACCATCAATCCGCCGGACATTGAGGCGGTATATACCGTGAATCCGGCCAAGCCTGTAAACGACTATATCAATGGTAATGTACTGGCTACAGCTACTGACGCCAACGGGCCGATTGTCAGCGCTGCCGTGACGTCGGGCTCACTCCCCGCCGGAACAAGCCTGGCCGCCGATGGAACAATCACGGTAACAACCGCATCAAGTCTTGTTGCCGGAACCTATCCCGTACAGATCACAACCACCGATAATAAAAACGGCACAACCGCGAGCAATCTGAATATTTTGATCAACGCAACAGACATTGAAGCTGTATATACCGTTAATCCCGCAAAACCGGTAAACGATTATACTGACGGAGCTATGCTGGCGACAGCCACCGACGCCAACGGACCCATTGTAAGCGCTGGTGTAACATCAGGCACACTTCCCCCGGGAACAGCACTGGCGGCCGACGGTAAGGTCACTGTATCGTCCGCCTCCGCACTTGTCGCCGGAACCTATACCGTACAGATCGCTACAACGGACAACAAAGGTGGTTCAACCACCAGCACGGTTACCCTCATCATCCATCCGGCAGACATCGAAGCGGTATACGCCATCAAACCTGCCCGCCCGGTAAACGACTACCTCAATGCCGATGTATTGGCCGCCGTGACCGATGCCAACGGCGCCATTACAGCAGCTTCCGTAACCAGCGGTTCATTACCTGCCGGAACAATACTCGCGCCCGACGGAACCATTACCGTGTCCAATCGCACCTTGCTGATGGCCGGCGCTTATACAGTACAAATAACTACCACCGATAGCCAGGGCGGTACAACAACCACCAACCTCTCACTCACCATTAACGCCACCGATGTGGAAGCCGTATATACACTCGCTCCGGGTAAACCGGTAAACGACTATGCAGCAGGCAATGTACTGGCCTCTGCCACCGACGTCAACGGTCCCATCGTTGACGCGGCCATAGCTTCGGGCACATTACCGGCAGGCACCAGCCTTGACCCGGACGGCACCATAAAGATAACCGACCCCGCGAGCCTGGTGGCCGGTACTTATGCGGTACAAATAACCACCACCGATAGCCAGGGTGGCACAACAACCAGCAGCCTTTCCATCAAATTGAACCCGGCGGACATTGAAGCTGTATATATTGTAAATGCGGCCAGACCGGTGAATGACTATACCGCCGCTGCAATACTGGCTACCGTAACAGATGCCAACGGCGCAATTACTACAGCCGTTGTTACCACCGGGCCGCTGCCTGCTGGAACAACCCTTGCGGCCAACGGTACGATTACTGTAACAACACCCGCCTCGCTCATCGCCGGAACCTATCCGTTACAGATCACAACAACGGATGCGAACGGCGGTACAACCACAAGCAGCATTACACTGAGGCTGAACGCTGCTGATGTAGAAGCTGCATATACCATAGCCCCCGCCAAACCGGTAAACGAATACACAGCGAACACCGTGCTTGCCTCGACCACCGACGCCAACGGACCGATTGTGGCAACCACGGTATCCAGCGGTACCTTGCCCCCGGCAACCGCCCTGGATGCCGACGGTACTATAAAAGTGGTAAACCCCATTGCATTGGTAGCAGGAATATATACGTTACAGGTTATTACTACCGACAGCAACGGCGGAACTACAACCACTACCCTATCCATTAAGCTGAACACTTCGGACATTGAGGCGGTGTATACCGTAGTTCCGCCAAAACCGGCGAACGACTATACGAATGGCGCTGTGTTGGCATCGGCCACGGATGCAAACGGACCGATCGTTACGACTACCGTAGCCGCAGGCACACTACCTCCGGGTACTGCACTCGCTGCCAACGGCGCAATTACAGTATCCGATGCGGCCGCGTTAGCCGCTGGTACCTACAGTGTACAGGTAACCACTACCGACAGTAACGGCGGTACAACCACCACATCGCTCACACTTGTCATCAATCCGGCCGATGCCGAAGCCGTTTACGCGGTAGTACCCGCTAGGCCGGTAACGGAGTATACCAATGGATTCAGCCTGGCGACAGCCGCTGATCCCAACGGTATTATTATTTCGGCAAGCGTTACAACCGGACCACTACCATCCGGAGTAACCCTTGCGGCAGACGGCACGCTTACTGTTTTCAATAGCGCCGCACTGGTGGCTGGTTCTTATCCGGTCCAGATCACGACGACGGACGAAAACGGGGGGTCTACCGTTAGTTCAATAACTATCGTACTGAACGCAGCGGACATCGAAGCCGTATATACCATACAATCCGCCAGGCCCGCAAACGAGTATTTGGCGAATGCCGAACTGGCAAGCGCTACCGATGCGAACGGACCAATCGTGGCCGCAGTGTTGACTACCGGCACATTGCCTCCCGGAATGACGCTCGCCGCCAACGGCACACTTACAGCATCAAACCCTGCGTTGCTCCAACCCGGAACCTACACTTTACAAATTACCACCACCGACGACAAGGGTGGCACCACAAACACTATCCTATCGGTAGTAATCGGCCCGAATGACATCGACGCTGTATACACCATAGCGCCTCCGAAGACCGTTACAGCATACCAGACCGGCGAAGCACTGGCTACCGCGACGGATGCCAACGGACCGATTGTATCGGCTGTGGTTAGTTCAGGAAACCTTCCCCCTGGAGCAACCCTCACCAGCGATGGTACGGTTACCACAAACAACCCGGCGGCACTTGCACCAGGTACTTATACCGCGACCATTACTACCACGGATGCGTTGGGCGGCACCTCGTCAACAACCGTAACGATCGTCATACCGAATACCAACATTACCGTTGGCGTGGCGAAAGCCGCAGGTCTACCCCAACTCCAGGCCGACGGCAGCTATACCGTGCGCTATACATTGACGGTGGAAAACTTCGGAAACACCACAATCAATACCCTGCAGGTAACCGATAACCTTAGCGTCGCATTTCCCGCACCCGCCACGTTTACCGTACTACCCGGCACGGTAGCGACCGGAACACTGGCGATAAACCCAGCGTTCAACGGCTCCAGCGACATGAATCTACTCAACACCGGCAGCAGGCTGGACGCTGGAAGTATTGCCACCATACTATTCAGCGTGCAGGTACAACTCAACGGAAGTGCCGGCGTGTTCAACAACACGGCGACCATTATTGCCGCCAGCGATGACGGAACGTTGAATTATACCGATGTATCCGACGACGGCAACAATCCGGATCCAAGCGGCAACGGCAATCCGTCTGAAGCCGGCGAGAACGACCCCACGGTGGTACGTGTACAGACTACGCCGGTGGTAGGGCTTGCCAAAACGGCGAGCACGCCGGCGCTGAAACCCGACGGAAGCTATGACATCCAATATGTATTGACCCTTGAAAACCTCGGCAACGAAAATCTGACAAACCTCTCGGTTACCGATAATCTCACACAAGCCTTCCCCCTACCGGCAACCTATACAGTGCAAGGCAACGTAGTGGCCAGTGGAACGCTTCTCGCCAGCACAGTCTATGACGGCAACTCCAATACAAACCTGCTGGCCGCAGGCAGCACCCTGGCTGTCGGTGACATTCAAACCATAACATTCAAAGTCAACATCAAAACCAACGGAGCCAACATACCCTATTACAACCGCGCTTCGGTAACGGCTCAGGGAGCAACCAGCAGCTATACCGATGCCTCGACGAATGGTACTGACCCTGACCCAAACGGCAACAGGAACCCATCGGACGCTGGCGAAGATCAACCTACCGGCATTGCGCTTACGCCCAACCTCGTGGCCGGTGTGGCCAAGACCGCTACAATTGTTCAGCCTCAGACCGATGGCAGCTTCCGGGTAACCTATTCCGTCACCGTGAAGAACCTTGGAAACAGCAACATCAATACATTACAAGTAACAGATAACCTCGGCGTAGCCTTCCCTTCGCCGGCAACCTACGCCGTTGTCGAACGCATTGCTACCGGCACGCTGGCGATCAATCCCGCCTTCGACGGCCAGAGCGATGTAAACCTGTTGGCTGCAGGTAGCAGGATTGCTGTTGGCGCAACCCACACCATTCTGTATACCGTAGTGGTAAAGACCAACGCCGGCCCCAATACATTCTACAATACCGCCATACTGACGGCAGAAAGCGACGACGGTAACACATCGTTTGTCGACACATCCCACGATGGTACCAATCCCGACCCGAACGGGAATGGCGATCCTACAGAACCATCCGAAAATGATCCGACAGTCGTAAAGCTCAATGCCTACGCTTCGGCGGGTGCTGCTATGACAGCCAGCATACCGCTACAGCAAGGCGATGGCAGCTTCCTCGTAACCTATACCGTAACGGTAAAAAACTTCGGCTTCGTAACATTAAACGATGTTCAGATTACCGATGACCTGGTGGCCGCATTCCCGGCACCCTCCGCCTTTACGGTAACACAGATTGCCACAAACGGAACCCTCGTGGTAAACCCCGCCTTTAACGGCAGCACAGAGCGCAACCTCCTTGCTCCAGGAAATACGCTGGCAATCGGCACACAACAACAATTCAATTTCACGGTCCGTGTTCTTCCCAACGATGTAAACGGATTGTTTTATAACTCCGCCTACGCTACCGCTACCGGTGCCGGAGCGGCGGGTATAACATCCGATATTTCGACGGCCGGATACAATCCCGATCCGAACGGAAATGGTAATCCATCAGACATTGGCGAGGACGTGTATACCACCGTTACCTTTAAGTTAATGCCGGTTATAGGCCTGGCGAAAACCGCCAGTGCACCGCTGCGACAGCCTGACGACACCTATAACGTAACCTTCACCTTCACGGTAGAAAATCTCGGCAATACTACCCTCACCGGCATTGCCGTTCTCGATAACCTGGCGCTCATGTTCCCACCCGAAGTATCTTTTCATGTGGTTAGCGCGCCAGCGGTAACCGGATCGCTCGTACCTCACCTCGGGTTCAACGGCACCAACAATCTCGCGTTAGTGGACTTTGCCACGAGCACGCTTCCTGTAGGCGCCAAAGAAACCATCACGTTTACAATAAACGTGACACCTGACACCAACATCGGACCGTTCTACAACTCGGCGGTGGCGTTTGCCAGTAACCCGGAGGGCACGCTCACATACAGTGATATCTCCACGAATGGAACAGATCCCGATCCGAATGGAAACGGCTCACCGAACGATGCCAACGAAAGCACGTTCACCCCGGTACGTTTCGCGCCGATACCTGCGTTTGGTGTTGCCAACGACGTGTCGGACCCGATACTGACCGAGAACAATACCTATATCGTAGACTTCTCTATAGTCGTTCAAAACCTTGGTAACGAGCCGCTGGACCAGTTAAAGATAGTAAACGACCTGCGCCGTACGTTCCCCGCGCCCATGACAATCGAACTTCTAACGTTACCCACCGAGGCAAACGGCATGCCGCTGAACAAAGCCTATAACGGCGATAGCGACAAAGCCCTGGTCAACGGAGGCTCTCTGGAGATCGGCGAATCGCGAACCATTACCTACAGCGTGCGAATAACCCCCAACAATACGTTTGGTACATACTGGAATCAAACGACCGGTTCGGCCGTGGGTAGAACATCGGGCACGATGGCCTGGGACCTCTCACAAGACGGCACCGATCCGGATCTCAACGACGATGGCCAAGCTGACGATGCCGGAGAGAACAGACCTTCGGCGGTAACCTTCTTCTCCGGTTCGAAAATAATCCTGGAGAAAACCGTTGCCCAACCGGTACTTCAGGAGAACTGTACCTACAACGCTACCTATACATTTATCATAACCAACAACGGAAACGCTACGCTGAACGACATACAGATTACCGACGACCTGGCGGCTGCCATTGAAGCACCGGCTACGTTCAGTGTAACATCACTACTTGGCGACTTCGGAACAAATGATGGATACGATGGTATGAACGACTTGAGAATGTTAGCCGGTCGCAATTCGCTGGCTCCGGGAACATCCGCGCAAATCACGCTAACGCTGAACATCGTCCCCAATGGCCTTTACGGACCGTTCAACAATACAGCAACACTCACGGCAGCCTCGCCCGAAAGCACGATCGAAGTTAAGTCGGGCAACGCGCGCTCGGCCTCTGGCGAAATCATGCCCGAAACACCCACAGTGCTCAACATCGTACCCCGCGACGTATTTATACCCGAGGGATTCTCGCCTAATGGCGACGGTGTACACGACATCCTGGAGGTCACCCTAACGTGTGGGCTAACAACAAGGCTAAGCATATTCAATCGCTGGGGTGACCTGGTGTTCCGTGAAGATAACTACCAGAACACCTGGGACGGCTATTCCAACCAGGGGTCGTTCATGGGTAAGGCATTGCCGGATGGCACCTACTACTACACCGCCGAAATCAGCAACGGAACAAAGCTCACGAATTTCCTCACATTAAAACGATAAGTCTATGTCATACCGGATCGTATACCTACTGGCCATACTGTGCATATTGAACGCGACGGTGGCCACGGCCCAACAGGATCCTGTTTACTCGCAATACATGTTTACCATGCTTGCTGTAAACCCCGCATACGCAGGAAGCCGGGACGTACTGAGTGTTACCGGACTCTACCGGCGTCAATGGATCGGCATAAACGGATCGCCGGAAACACAACTTCTTACCGCGGACTTCGCCCTGAAGAATAAAAAGATCGGCCTCGGCCTTCAGGCCTATAACGACGAAATCGGCATCGTGCGCAACACCGGAATATATGCCAGCTACGCCTACCGCATCAAATTCGAACGAGCAACCTTAAGTATGGGGCTTCAGGCCGGTGTTGTTCGATTCAAAGCCGACTACACTTCGGTGAGGCTGGCCGATAATCAGGACGACATTGCCTTTGCGCAAAGTCAGAACGAGTTCAGACCCAACTTCGGCGCCGGCGTCTTTCTGAATACCGACAAATTCTACGTCGGTATTTCTGCACCCCGCCTTTTCGGACAGGACCGGATATCTGTATCGTCGCAAAAAGAAATGTTTGCCGTGGCAAACCACTGGTTCGTTACTGCCGGCTACGTATTCACCCTGTCACCCGATCTGAAGCTGAAGCCATCAGCAATGCTTCGCGTAGTCGATGGCGCCCCCCCACAAGTAGACGTCAACGCCAATGTATGGCTGCACGACATTGTATCGCTCGGCGTATCCTATCGGACGCGCAATACCATGGTCGGCATGTTTGAGTTACAGATAACCGAACAACTCCGCTTCGGTTACGCCTACGATCTGTCGCTCTCGTCGCTGAAGAGCCAGGGAAGCCATGAGTTCATGCTTCGGTATGAATTCGGCTACAACCGTAAAAATGTCCTCTCACCACGTCACTTCTAATCGTCTGAAGGATGAAAACACACCGAATCATTATATTCCTGTTACTCCAATGCCTGGCCACCGTAGGCTATGCGCAGCTACTCTCGCTGCGTCTGGCCAATAAACACTACGCCAACATGCGCTATATCGACGCCGTCCCGCTGTATGAGCACGTATTGAAAAAACATCCGGGGAACCGCGAAGCCAGAATCAAACTAGCCGATGCGTACCGCCGCATTGAAGATGTTCGCAATGCCGGCCGCCTATACGCGGAGCTCGCGCACGAAGACCACCCTGCCCCCGAAAATGTGTGGCGCTACGCCGAGAGCCTCGCACAACAAGGCAAATACCAGGAAGCCGCTACGTGGTATCGCACCTATTCCGCACTTGTTCCCGGCGATGCACGCGGAAAAAAATTCACACAGGCATACGACAACTGGAGCGTTTTCTTTGAAGACTCGACACAATACAAAATCCGTTATGTGCCATCGCTAAATACATGGCAATCCGATTTCAGTCCGGTATTCTACAAAAACGGCATCGTGTTCTGCTCGGCCCGTCACCAGGGAACTGTCACACAAAGCTCTTACGGATACGACCATTCGCCATTCCTTAATTTGTATATGGCATTTGATACCATGTCGCTACGAACGGAGCTCAACAATATGAGCCACCCGGTAACCTACACCGCCAGCACAAGGCGGCATCATAACCACGACTATTCTTCGGCCACGGCCAACGATTCTAAAATCCCCGCCGACTTTGGCGACTCCTTTCGTTTCGACAGTACTCAGTACACCTTTAACAAACTAACCATCATACGCCCGCTCTACAAGATCTCGCCCAAACCTATACACGAAGGTCCGGCAACCTTCTTCCACGGCCAGGACACCATGCTGATTACCCTGAACGAAAGCAAACGGGGAACTTCTAAAAAGACAAACAAGCTTGGCATCTACATGGCTTCTCGCCAGGGTTCGGGATGGTCGGAATACAAGCGGCTGCCTTTCAATGCAAAGGGCTTCTCGTCGGCTCACCCATCATTAACACCCGACAACAAAAAACTCTATTTTGCGTCCGATCGTCCCGGTGGACAGGGTGGAACCGACATCTATGTGATCGACTATGATAACGGTGTCTGGTCACAGCCTGTAAACGTGACACAGATCAATACAATGGGTAACGAAGTCTTTCCTTACGCCGGCCCTGATGGAAACCTGTACTTCGCATCAGACGGACATCCCGGACTTGGCGGGCTGGACCTCTTCCGCGCCGACATTGTCGACGGCAAAGTAACCAGCATAAAAAATATGGGTGCGCCAATCAACTCATCGTTGGATGACTTCGGTATGCTCTATGATCCCAACAACCGTAACGGTTTCATCAGTTCCAACCGAAAGCGCGGTCTGACCGACGATGATATCTATGCCTTTGAACGAACATGCGAACCCGTACGAATTTTTGTTGTCGACTCAATAACCCGCAAGCCTATTGCCGGGGCCAACGTTAGCATAGGCAACCAACAAGCAAAGTCAAATCAACTTGGCATCGCGGAGTTCTGTGTGCTACACCATGAACGGAAAATTATAGTGTCACTTAACACATACGACACGTACACAAAACTTGCTGGTTCGCCTCAACTCGAAGTCGCCATGAAACCGTTCCATTATGCGGTCGAAGGAACCGTACGACATGAAGAAGATAAAATGCTGATGGAGGGAGTTCACATCACCATCACGAACCTCGATGATCGTAAAACCCGCGAATTCGTAACCGATAAGACCGGTAAATATAACTTCCCCCTCGAAGCAAACCGGCCGTACCGCATCGTGGCCACGAAGCCCGGCTGCGGCACAAACACGTCGACTATCAACACATTGGACCGCACAACGTCTGCCACACTGGAAAACAACTTCATCATGCTATGTGAAGGCGACATAATCAAGGTCGATAACATTTACTACGACCTCAACAAAGCAACGATTCGATCCGATGCGGCGAAAGAACTGGACAAGCTTGCCGAAGTGATGTGGAAATACCCCGATATGAGGATCGAACTGCGCTCGCATACCGATAGTCGTTCATCGGCTACTACCAACATGCAGCTATCAGCCAAACGTGCACAAGCTGCTGTGGATTACCTGACAGGAAAGGGAATTATCCCCTCACGTATGCGCGCAGCCGGGTATGGAGAATCTGTACCGATAAACAAATGTATCGATGGCGTATCATGTACGGAAGAAGAGTACCAGCAAAACCGTCGCACAGAATTTAAAGTGCTTTCAATTAAATAAACCTGAAATATGTCGCCCGTATACAAATATCATCGTCGGTTACAACGGCCACCCAACGCCTTCGTAAACGTATGGCATGGAAATTTAGTGGGTATCGAGCGGAAAGATGCTATGCCCCCGCTCTTCTGCACACCACAGCCACCGGATTTTCGATAACTTTACGGATGCTTGGCTGACGGTACTATGCGAATTACGCATAGCCTCCTCCCAATACCTGTCGTAATTTTAACGCTTGCACGAACGTAATGGCAAAACGCAAGATTCCCTCAGGTCTTCGGAAAAGCACAACCACTGAAGCAATGAAAGCGGTTTTTCGGTATGACCTTGGCGATTTAAAAGGCACCTTTATCAGCATTCGTGAAATATTTGATAACGGACTGGCGCGGTGTGACCTGTACCGCGACCGAAACTACACAGAGCTGATCATCGAGAACATCTTTGTTCCGCTCGCCGACATTGAAAACTTACACCGGTGATTCCGGATAATGCCGATTCTGACGCCCATGAAGAAGAATGTATTATTAGTGGACGACGATCATATTTTTAATTACCTCAACGAACGGATCATCCAGAAGATGGGAATCTCTGATGAGATTCATTCCGCGCGTAACGGACAGGAAGCGCTTGATCTTCTCAACCAGTACCTTTCTGGCACCACGGCCCTTCCCGACATCATCTTCCTGGATCTTAATATGCCTGTAATGGATGGTTTCGCATTCCTCGAAGCCTTCAAGCGTATGAATATGCCCGGCAAAGAAAAAATATCCATCATTATCGTTACCTCCTCCCAGGACCCCAAAGACATTGCGCGGGCAAAAGAACTCGGCATCGATCATTACCTCACCAAGCCCATCACTGAAGAAAGTATTAAAAAAGCGCTTTCCATCTAATCAATCTCCCTCCTATCCCGACACGCAAGGGTAACCGCAAAATTTTATTCCTCGAAAACACGGAAAAAATAGTCGCGTAAACGATCCCTCATTTCCATAAAACGTAAATGCTTTTAGGGTTATAATGATTAAATTCATCATATAAGCGCGTCATTTATTTTCGTCGACATCAGCATACACAGCTGCGCGAATCCTACCTGAACGAGTGTATGTCCGTCTAACAACTACATAAAGGATATCACGAGTCGCCTCGAAAATCGAAACGACTCCATACAATATTGCCGCTATCGGCAAGTCTTGAATACAATGCAAACCTAAATTTTCGCTGCTTTTCTGAAAAGCACAACACAAGTATGATTACGTCAAAAGTTTTCATTACGGCTTCTGCATTTACCTTAGCGTTGGCCGGATCACTTCTTTCACACTCAAAAGACAATCTTGTCACATCGTACAACGGATGGGATATGAACACAGCCTGCGTTATAACCGGTCCGCCAAATGAAACGGGCTGTAGCACTGCTCCTGCCAGTAACGCTTGCACGGTGTGGTGCCACCTGGGAACCGATGACCAGTTTCTATCAACGGCATGGCTCTCTTTAAATGCATCACCAACCTGCCTGATCGTGTTGTATAGATATTAACAAGTTCATGGCCGTAGCGCAATCGCATTGCTGCGATTGCGCTACCCTGCTAATCGTTGACAGCCCCTAATCGATTAACAACATCATGAAAAAAACAGTACTGTTATTAACAGCAACCTTCCTGTTCAGCGTAGGTTTGGTAGCCTTCCTATTCTTCTACACCACACAAAAAAGCTTCCTAAACAACTTCGTTCGAAAAATCCGCCCGCATGCATTAGGCCCTACAAAATTGCTGGACCTCAGATACGCCAATTTCTATTTTGCAGGAACCTCAGACAAGAAAATTTATCTGGGAAACGCCAACTCTCCACTTCACGTATTCGCGTCGGATCCCCAGCTAACGGATACCCTGTTAATGAAAATGAGTCCAATGCACGACTCGCTTAAACTACTTATGGCAAGAGTAGGCATCGCCCATAATATGCTTTATCTTTTTGACGGCGGAACTCCCGCCATTTATCAAAGTCTTCCAAAAAAGGGGGCAGTCCTTCGCTCTCATACACATAATAAAATCTTTTTTACCGATGCGGTTCCCATCGGACCAAAAACCTTCGCACTACGCATTTACGACCGCATAAGCCGGCAGTACATGCTCGCGCGGGAAGTGCTGACCGACAGCATTTCCTTAACGCCGGCGCCGGGTATCCTGCAAAAACAGGTAGATGGAATTTTCTGCACCGACGGATCGTTACTGTATGACTCCACAGCCTCAAGACTTCTATACATATACCGATACCGAAACGAATTCATCTGTATGGATACCAGCATGAACATACTGTACCGCGCCAATACGATTGACACCACCACACATGCACGGATTGAGGTAGACACCATACGATCGGATGGCTCGATAACCTTGAAGTCACCACCTGCCGTTGTGAACCGTATGGCATGTATGGATAGTCAATGGCTATTTGTGAATTCAAATCTGATGGCCGATAATGAGGATCGGCGTGCGGCGGACCAGGCCGTTACCATAGACGTATACCGTCTCGAAGACGGGAAATACCAGTTTAGCTTTTATCTTCCCGATCTCGGAGGCGAGCGTATGTACAACTTCGGCGCCGCGCACGGGAACCTTTATGTTCTCTATGGACACAATCTCGTCCGGTATACATTGGACCCAGGCCATTTTCGCAAGCGAGAATCAGGTGATCCTAAAGCCACTAAAAAATTAACTCAGTAGCCATCGTTCTGAGGCGCTAGATTCGGATCGTTAGTGATCTCCGTCTGAGGAATTGGATAAAGTGCATCCGTTGCCTTCCAGGCGTCACCAATCTCCGCTTGCATTACAGCGTCAACACGTCCCGTGCGTTTAAGATCGAACCAACGGTGCGCCCACTCCGCCAGAAACTCCACGCGCCGCTCCTGGTACACGGCTGCCAATAACGTAGCGTCATCCGGTAACGGGTCAGCGACACTAAACAAGGGCAGCCCCGCACGGGCGCGAATAACATCGATGTCCGCTGCGGCACCGGGGGCGTTCTGCAGCCATACCCGGGCCTCGGCACGAATGAGAAACTGCTCGGCATAACGAAGCACTGTAGCGTACTCTTCAGGTTCGTTACCCGGTGGGGTATATGTTACCACGTATTTATTGGGGGCATACCCCTGTACCGTCTCACCGGGCACGGTGGCAGTCCAGGCAATCCGTTTGTCGTTTGCTTCGAACCACGACATAACGGTAGGATTAAGCACTGGGTTGCCCGAAAAAATCTGCGCCTCCCAGGTATTAATCCCGAGCGCTATCAGCGTGGGCTTTAACTGCCAGATTGCCTCATGGCTATTGGCCAGAAATACGGAGCGCACATCGTTCACCAGGGTATAGGTGCCGCTGTTAATCACCAGCGAGGCTTGTTCTTCCGCACGTGCCCATTCGCGCTGGTATAAATAAACACGGGCCAGCAACGCGTGCGCGGCCAGCGCATTTGGCCTTGTCCGCCGGCCGTTAGGATAGTTTTTGAGCAAACCGGCAGCCACAATCAAATCGTCCCGTAGTTGGGTGTATACCGTATTCACTTCTGCGCGGTGCAAAGCCTCGCTAATGCGGTAATCGGTCGTTAAAACCAACGGCACCTTGCCAAACAAATTCACCAGGTAGAAATACGAAAAGGCACGAACAAAACGCGCCTCGCCTTCCAGTTGTTCACGGGTGCCGGTGGAAATTCCTGTGCTGGCAGCAATTCCCTCCAGTACCGTATTGGCATAATAGATGGTTTTATAACAACTGGTCCAAAGTTTATGAGCCACGGCATTGCTGGGCAACAGTTCGTTATTTGCAAAGCTCTCCGTAGACGGATCAAACGTATCCGACCAAAATAATTCATCAGACGATACGCCCGCCAGATACGTAATACTGTACTGGTCTCCACAGGCAAAATGCCCCGGCTCCGTCATCGTACTGTAAATCCCTCGTATGGCAGCAATCGCTATCGAGTCGTCCTTGAAAACCGTTTCAGTTCCTACGATTTCATCTGGAATATCGATACGAACAAAGTTGCAACCCGATAGAAGTGTTATACTACACAGAAGAATCGCAGATTCGAGTAAAAGTAAATGCTTCGTTATTCTCATACTACAGCATTTTCAAAGGGTTATATTAAGCCCAAAAGTAATCATACGTAGCGGGGGGATTCTCCCTGTATTAAACTGTTCCGGGTCACGCGCTATACTGTTCGTAAACAGTAGTACATTTTGCCCTTGCGCATAGACCTCGGCCATTTTCAATTTCGCGGCGCTAAGCCACCTCCCGGGCAACTGCCAGGATAGTGAAACGGAACGCAGCCTAAGAATGTGTGTCTTCATATACATTGCGTCGCTGTTACGATAATTTGTGTACTGTGATCCGGCAGCGCTCCCCGCCAATGTGGTGAACCGTTGTACCGGCGTTTCATCACCTGGCTTACGCCAGCGTTTAAAGATCGCAACCGGCTGATTCGAAGCGCGTGAGCCGGGCACGCTTGCCATTAAACCAAAATCGCTTATACCCGGCTGCTGCGAAAACTGAAACATAAAATCCAGCACCCAGCCCCTATACTTCAGAGTGTTATTCACCGCGCCATAATACTCTTTCATATTGTTAATACGCCCCTGATAATCGGCAAGCGTTAAAAAGCCATCCTCGTCCCGATCCTCAACCGAATACACACCCGTTTGAGCGTCCACACCGGTGGCATGGTACTGTCGGATGAGGTATAACGATTTCCCAACCTCAAGTGAGTTCGCATAGGTAGACCCAGCCAGCCCGGGATACGAGGCAAGCCTGTTCTGAGGCACCGTTAAATTAAACGTCGTTACCCATGAAAACTGACTGTTACTCACATTCACCGTTCGCGAAGAAAATTCCCAGCCTGTATTTACAACCATGGCGTTAAGGTTAGCCTGTACCGAGGCTTCACCGGTAAGGGTGGGTAACGGATACCCTACAAGCTGATTACCGGAACGATTGCTGTACCAGCTTGCCGTGATATGAATACGATTGTCGACAAATCCAAAATCGGTCGCCATCTCAAACTTCCGGTTCGACTCCCAGCCGAAATCAGGATTTACCAGGCGCGACGGAATAATGGCTTCTCCACCGTCGTAGGGATTCGGAGCCGGTTGATAGACTCGCGCATATTGATAGTCACCAATCTGATCGCTCCCGGTTATACCATAGCTCGCGCGCACCTTACCGAAACTGAAATAGTCAGGTAAACCACTTAGCAAAGGTTCTTCCGAAAACAGCCATGCCATACCCACCGCACCGAAATTTGCAAAATGCCGATTCGTCCCAAACCGACTGGATCCATCGCGGCGGCCAGTGAGGTTGATAAAGTAACGGTTTTGCCAGGCGTAGTGGATTCGGCCAAACGCTGCCATATACCTGTACACAGTATGATCGGATTGATCGGCCTCTATGGTCGGTGCAGCGTTCAGATTGGCCAGCAAGGCATCGCTCGTATAACCGCTTCCAATAAACGCGTCGGACTGCCGCACGTTTTCGAGCAACGTCAGTCCCGACAAAAGAACCAGCTTGCCCTTCGAAATATATCGCGTATACTCCACCACCGGCTCCAATATCCAGCCGTCGGCTGTTGTTACAGCAAGCCGCGACCTACCGGTAGGAGCCTGTATCGGGTTATTCGAAATGATAGGTTCCCTACCGGTATCCCGACCGCGATACATCGTATACCCCATATTCACCTTAAACAACAAATCCTGCACAGGATTATACTCAAGCGATACATTCGTAAGTAACGTTCGCGACCTTCCCGAATAGGTACGAAAAAGTCCCGCATACGGATTGCTGCCGGCAACCCAGTTTAGTTTTCCCAGACTATCGTATACCGGCGGAGCTACCGGTAAAGTAATTATAGTCAATGCTGTCGGATCGGCTTGAGGTAGATCGTTCTCCTCGCCTACAAATTCTGTTGTAAAACTCATTCGAAACTTCTTGTCTGTCGAGTTATGTCCCAGGTTAAAATGCGCGGAAACCCGGCCATAGCCAAAATCACCTGGTAACACTGTGGTCTCGCGGCGGAAGCTCGTACTTAAATTAAACTGCGTACGATCATCGCCACCGTCAATAACGACCTGACCGTTCGTTACCCCGGCTGTGCCTCCAATGAGCTCCTTTTGCCAGTCAGTATACCGCGTCGTATCCCACACCAGCATATCGGGAGCATTTCGAGTCGTAGGCGTAAGCTTATCGTTCGCAAAAGCCTCCCGCCGCATGGCCAACCATTGCCGGGTATTCAAAAGATCGAGTTGCCGGGCCACCTGACCAACACCCGAATATACGTCCACGCTAATTTGGGTGGGACCTTTCCGACCCCGGCGCGTGGTAATCAGTATCACGCCATTTGCTCCACGTGTCCCATAAATCGCCGTGGCGTCCGCATCTTTCAGAACCTCAACACTTTCAATATCGCCAGGATTGATTGCATTTAAAGGGCTTGACGAAGTATTCGCCGATGGAGTGTACGACGATAGAAACGTCTGGGATATATATGGCACACCATCAATAATGTAAAGTGGTTCATTCGCCACTGGACGAAGACTGTTACGTCCCCGGATCTCGACGGTGAAATAACTGCCCGGAAGACCGGATGCTTGCGATACAACAATGCCCGGCATATTCCCTTGCAATACTTGTAAAACATTCGATGCCGGCTGTGCCGTAACTTGCTCGGTAGTTACTTTAGCGATGTTCCCGGTCTGTTGACGTTCAGGAATTTGCCAGTATCCCGCATTAACCATAACCTCATGAAGACTTGAGACATCTTC
>Ga0065165_1001135_pt1 | contig 31247 bp, 28 predicted proteins | sample AraplaMF_Cvi_mMF_FD_63813 | JGI IMG/M metagenome (GOLD analysis project Ga0065165, IMG submission 63813) | Arabidopsis root microbial communities from the University of North Carolina, USA - plate scrape MF_Cvi_mMF (version 2) (version 3) | ecosystem: Host-associated > Plants > Roots >... | reverse complement strand
AGACGGCCAGTCATCCACGCCAAATGCTCTCCCACGGGCTACAGATCCCAGAGGGCGGACGGGCTGTGGACAACTGCCCAAACAAACCTGTGTGGACTCTCAAAACGAAAGATACAAGGGTGGGGGTGAGGGCCAGCGGACTCGGCAGTCATCGACATCTCCCCGTCGGCCAGGGTCAGTTCTTGCGTGGGGCTGCTGGCCCTCACCCCTGCCCTCTCCCGCAAGCGGGAGAGGGAGTTCGACCGGGGCCGGCGAGAAAAGAGGCGCTTTCCGTTATACGAATTCAGCAGAATTCCCACCCCGGCATATGCATATAAGCATTCATTGCTTGCCAAGCGCCGGGTAATCCCTAAGCATCACGGGTTTCCGCCCCAAAGAGGCGCATGAAGGCAATGGTCTCCAACACGGGGCCAGTTGTTGCGAGCGTCCTTCTTCTGCCCGTGATCGAACTCCAAGACCTGCACAAGACCTATGCCGTCGACGGCCGCCGTGTACCGGCGCTCCAGGGCGTCGACCTGAAGATCGAATCGGGCGAGGTGTTCGGGATCATCGGCGCGTCGGGCGCGGGCAAGAGCACCTTGCTGCGGGTGATCAACCTGCTTGAGCGCCCGGACAGCGGCCGGGTGGTCGTCGCCGGCCAGGACCTCCAGGCGCTGGACGCCGCCGGCCTGCGGGCCGCGCGCCAGAAGATCGCGATGATCTTCCAGCACTTCAACCTGCTGAGCTCCCGCACCGTCGCGCAGAACGTGGCCTGGCCGCTGCGCATCGCCGGTTGGGACGCCGCCCGGATCGCCCCGCGAGTCGCGGCGCTGCTGGCGCGGGTCGGGCTGTCCGACCAGGCCGACAAGTACCCCGCCCAGTTGTCCGGCGGTCAGAAGCAGCGCGTGGGAATCGCCCGCGCGCTGGCGCTGGATCCGCAGGTGCTGCTGTGCGACGAGGCCACCAGCGCGCTCGACCCGGAGACCACGCGCTCCATCCTGGACCTGCTGGCCGAGCTCAACGATGAGCTGAAGCTCAGCATCGTCCTGATCACCCACGAGATGGACGTCGTCCGGCGCGTCTGCGACCGCGTCGCGGTGCTGGAAGGCGGCCGCATCGTCGAGCAAGGCCCCGTGGCGCAGGTCTTCCTGCATCCCCGCTCGGGCACCGCGAAACGTTTCGTCCTCGCCGCCGAACATGTCGACGAAGGCGAGCAGCGCGACGACTACGCGCATGTCGCTGGCAGCCTCTGGCGGCTGACCTTCTTCGGCGAACGGACCTACGAGCCGCTGCTCGGTGAAGTCGCCCGTCACGCGAACCTGGACTTCGGCATCCTGGCCGGCCGCATCGACCGGATCAAGAAGCAGCCCTACGGGCAGCTGACCATCGCCGTCAGCGGCGGCGACCGGGGGGCTGCCCGCCAGTTGCTGGCGGAACGCGGCATCCAGGTCGAGGAGCTGCGCGCATGAGCCTCGCCGCCACCCCTTCCGTGCTGGACACGCTCGGGTCCATCGACTGGCCCGAGATCGCCACCGCCGGCGGCGACACGCTGCTGATGCTGGGCGGTTCGCTGCTGTTCACCGCGCTGCTGGGCCTGCCGCTGGGCATCGCGCTGTACCTGTTCGACCGCGACCGCCTGGTGTCCTCGCCCCGGCTCTATGCACTGCTGTCCTTCGTCGTGAACGTGCTGCGCTCGCTGCCCTTCGTGATCCTGCTGATCGTGCTGATCCCGTTCACGCTGCTGGTCACCGGCACCTCGCTGGGCGTGGCCGGCGCGATCCCGCCGCTGGTCGTCGGCGCGACGCCTTTCCTGGCGCGGCTGGTCGAGTCCGCGCTGCGCGGCGTCGACCGCGGCATCGTCGAAGCGGGCCTGGCCATGGGCGCCAGCACCCGGCAGATCGTCTGGCAGGGCCTGCTGCCCGAGGCGCTGCCCGGCCTCGTCTCGGCGCTCACCGTCACCGCGATCACGCTGGTCGGCTACACGGCGATGTCCGGCGTCATCGGCGGCGGCGGCCTGGGCGACCTCGCCATCCGCTTCGGCTACCAGCGCTTCCAGACCGAGGTCATGGTCGTCACCGTCGTGCTGCTGTTGGTACTGGTGCAGCTGCTGCAGATGCTGGGCGACTGGCTGGTCACCCGCGTCTCCCATCGCTGACCGCCGCCCCAGAACCCCGCCTCCCCCTTCCATCGCCGGGCGCCCCAAGCAGGCGCGCGGCATCGTCCCTCAGAGGAGTTGTTCCCATGAAGAAGCTGTTCACCGCCGCCGTCGCGGCCCTGTCCTTCGCCGCCGCCGGCGGCGCGTCCGCGGAGAAGCTGACCGTCGCGGCCACCGCGGTCCCGCACGCCGAGATCCTGAACCTGGTCAAGCCGGAGCTGGCCAAGCAGGGCGTGGAACTCGAGGTCAAGGTCTTCACCGACTACGTCCAGCCCAACGTGCAGGTCGCCGAGAAGCGGCTGGACGCCAACTTCTTCCAGCACAAGCCCTACCTGACCGAGTTCAACAAGGGCAAGGGCACGCACCTGGTGGCCGTCGCCGCGGTGCATGTCGAACCTTTCGGCGCCTACTCGACCAAGCACAAGGCACTGGCCGCGCTGCCCGAGGGCGCCACCGTCGCGATCCCCAACGACCCGACCAACGGCGGCCGCGCACTGCTGCTGCTGGACAAGGCCGGCGTGATCAAGCTCAAGGACAAGGCCAACATCCTGTCGACGACCAAGGACATCGCCGACAACCCGAAGAAGCTGAAGTTCCGCGAGATCGAGGCTGCCACGCTGCCGCGCATCCTGCCGCAGGTCGACCTGGCGCTGATCAACACGAACTACGCGCTGGAGGCCAAGCTGAACCCGTCCAAGGACGCGCTGGCGATCGAGGGCGGCGAGTCGCCGTATGCCAACTGGCTGGTCGCGCGCGACGACAACCAGAACGCCCCGGCCGTGAAGAAGCTGGCGGCCGTGCTGCAGTCCGACGCCGTCAAGCGCTTCATCCAGACCCAGTACAAGGGCGCCGTCGTTCCGGCCTTCTGATCGGTCCGCCGGACGCGGACTTCCGGGCCGGCGCTCCGGCCCGGCCCGGACGGCCACCGAGCCGTTCGCCGCCCGTTCGCCGCCCGTTCGCTATACGCCCCGCACTCGCGGGGCGTTTTCATTTGCGGCAGAGTTGCCGCGCATTTGTGCCGCTTGCCGTACGCCGCTTCTTGGCACCATGGCGCCCTCCTCCCCTGCCCGGCCCCCTGCGCTCGTACCAGCGCAAGTCCTGCCCCTCCCGTGTCCGAACTCTCCGCGGTGCTGCCGCAGTTCTTCCTGTTGCGCGACGGCGCCCCGACGCTGCTGCTCACCGGCCGCTACGACTGGCCCCTGGTGCTGCTGTCGCTGGCCGTCGCCTCGCTGACCTCGGCGCTGGCGCTGCAGGTGGCGGGCATGGCCAAGCCGGCCAAGGGCTGGCGCCGCCAGTCCATCCTGGCCACCGGCGCGCTGGCGCTGGGCGGCGGCATCTGGTCGATGCACTTCATCGGCATGTTGGCCTTCCAGCTCTGCGCGCAGGTCGGCTTCGACGCCCACATCACCGCGATCTCCATGGTCCCGGCGCTGATCGCGTCCTGGGTCGCGCTCGCGCTGCTGGCGCGCCACGAGCTCGACCGTTGGCGGCTCGTCGTCGGCGGCGTGCTGGTCGGCGCCGGCATCGGCGCCATGCACTACACCGGCATGGCGGCGATGGACATGTCCGTCGCTCTGCGCTACGACCCCGTGTGGTTCGGCGCCTCCATCGTCGTGGCCGTGCTGCTGGCGATGCTGGCGCTGTGGATCCGCTTCGGCCTGGCCGGCCGCATCCCCCGCCACTGGGCGATCGCGCTCGGCGGCGTCGTGATGGGCTGCGCCATCGCCGGCATGCATTACACGGCGATGGGCGCGGCGCGCTTCGTCGGCCTGGGCGACGGCCCCTGCAACAGCAGCATCGAGAACGCCGGCTGGCTCGCGCTGGCCGTGACCGTGATGGCGCTGGCGATCAGCGCGATCACCGCCGGCGCCAACGGCCTGGTCGCGCTGCGCCGCCTGAACACCGACCTGATGGACGAACGCAGGCGCATGCTCGCGATGGAGCAGGCGCTGCGCGACAGCGAGACCAAGTACCGCACCGTCATCGCCAACAGCCCGGGCGTGACTTTCCGCTGCCGGCTGGACGAGAACTGGTCGATGCTGCTGATCAACGACGCGGTCGAGGAACTGACCGGCTGGACCGCGCAGGACTTCCTGGACGGCCGCCAGCACTTCGCCGCGCTGATCCACCGCCACGACCAGGAGCGCGTCAACGCGGCGGTCCAGACCGCCGTGGCCGCCGACACCGCCTATGCGATCGAGTACCGCGTCCACACGCGCGAGGCCGGCGAGCGCTGGGTGTCCGAACGCGGCCGCGCGGTGCGCGACGCCCGCGGCGCGCCGCAATGGATCGACGGCGTGATCCTGGACATCACCGAACCCAAGCGGCTGCAGCGCCAGCTCGAGGAAGCCAAGGAACGCGCGGAGTCCGCCGCGGCCGCCAAGAGCGCCTTCCTGGCCAACATGAGCCACGAGATCCGCACGCCGATGAACGCGATCCTCGGCTTCACCGAGCTGCTGCTGGACACGACCCTGAGCGAGGCGCAGCGCCGCCACCTGACGACGGTGCGCGGTTCGGCCCGGTCGCTGCTCTCGCTGCTCAACGACATCCTGGACACCGCCAAGCTCGACAAGGGCGCGATGGAGCTGGAGGTCGTGGACTTCTCGCTGCGCACCGTCTGCGAGCAGGCCCTGAACTCGCTGCGCCTGCTGGCACAGCGCAAGAACCTGGTGCTGCACCTCGACTATCCGGCCGAGGCGCCGCGCTTCTTCAAGGGCGACCCGCTGCGCGTGCAGCAGGTGCTGCTGAACCTGGTCGGCAACGCGATCAAGTTCACCGAGCGCGGCCTGGTCACCCTGCGCATGCGCCAGGAAGGCGGACACATCCACCTGGCCGTCGTCGACACCGGCATCGGCATCGCCGCCGACCGGCTGGAGCGCATCTTCGACGCCTTCGCCCAGGCCGACGCGTCGACGACGCGGCGGTTCGGCGGCACGGGGCTGGGCACGACGATCTCGCGCCAACTGGTCGAGCGCATGGGCGGCCGCATCACCGTCGAGAGCGAGCTCGGCCAGGGCAGCACCTTCCATGTCTGGCTCCCCCTTCCCCCGGGCGATGCCGCCCGCGCCGAATCCGACGCGCCCGACGCCGCCGTCAGCCTGCCGCCGCTGCGGCTGCTGGTGGCCGACGACGTCGCGCAGAACGGCGAGCTGCTGCAGCTGATCCTGGGCCGCGAGGGCCACCAGGTGACGTTGGCCGCGGACGGCCTGCAGGCGCTGAAGGCCTTCTCCGACGAACGTTTCGACGCGGTGCTGATGGACGTCCACATGCCCGGGCTGGACGGCCTGGGCGCGACGCGCCGGATCCGCAACTTCGAGCATGCGCAGGGACGCGGACACACGCCGGTCGTCGCGCTGACGGCCAGCGTGCTGGAAGAGGATCGCCAGGCGGCGCTGGCCGCCGGCATGGACGGCTTCGCGGTCAAGCCGGTGGAGCCGGCGCGGCTGTTCGCGGAGATCGCGCGCGTGCTGGGCCTGACGCCGGGCCGCTCGCCGGCCTTGGCCGGGCCGCTGCCGGCCACCCGTCACGCGAATGATGCCCGCATCGGCGGCACGGCCGCCGGACCGCTGGACTGGCAGCAGGGCCTGCGGCTCTGGGGCAGCGTGACCGCCTGGCAACGCGGCCTGCGCCGCTTCGCCGAGGAACAGCGCGAGGGCGTCGCCCGGCTGCACCAGCTGATGCAGGGCCGCCAGTGGATCGAGATGCGCGGCCTGGTGCATCGCTGGCGCGGCGTGGCCGGCAGCCTGGCGATGCCCGAGCTGCTCGCGGCCGCGCAGCCGGTCGAGACGGCGTTGCGCCTGGGCAAGCAGGAAGACCTGATGGCGCTCGTCGACGCGCTGGCGATGGCGCTGCAGCACACGCTGGATGCGATCGCTGAACTCGACGGCACGCCGTCGGGCTTCGCCGCGAGCGCACCGATGCCGTTGGCGCCGCCCAGTGCCGCGGCCGTCACCGCCGCGCAGGAGCTGCGCTCGAAGAAGGCCTTGATCGACCGGCTGGCCGCCGCGCTCAAGCGCAGCGAGCTCGACGACGAATCGCTGCTCGCGCTGCGCGCCGCCTTCGGTCCGGACCGGACCGCGCCCTTGTCGCAGGCCCTGGACGATTTCGACTTCGACGCGGCGCTGCTGCTGCTGCAGTCGCTGCGCACGCAGCTGGTTGCCGCCTCGGCGTCCGAGGGTCGGGGCTGAGGCCATGATCGCCGACCACCGCCCCAAGCTGCTGCTCGTCGACGACGAGCCGGCCAACCTGCAGGTCCTGCGGCACGTGCTGCAGGACGACTACCGGCTGCTGTTCGCGCGCGACGGGCAGAAGGCGCTGGAGCTCGCGAGGACCGAGTCGCCGCAGCTCGTGCTGCTGGACATCATGATGCCGGGCATGTCCGGCCTGGACGTCTGCCGGGTGCTGAAGTCGCAGCCGGCGACGAAGCGAACGCCGGTGATCTTCGTCACCGCGCTGGCCGACTCGCGCGACGAGACGGAAGGCTTCGAAGCCGGCGCGGTGGACTACATCGCCAAGCCGGTGAGCCCGCCGGTCGTGCGGGCGCGGGTGCGCACGCACCTGTCGCTGGTGCGCGCGGACGAGCTGCGCGAGACGCGGCTGCAGATCGTGCAGCGCCTGGGCCGCGCCGCCGAATACAAGGACAACGAGACCGGCTGGCACGTCGTGCGGATGAGCCACTACGCCCATCTGCTGGCGCTGGCGGCCGGCTGGACCGACCACGCGGCGGACGACCTGCTGCACGCCGCGCCGATGCACGACGTCGGCAAGCTGGGCATCCCGGACGCGATCCTGCAGAAGCCGGGTCCGCTGACCGAGGCGGAGTGGACGGTCATGCGCCGCCACCCGCGGATCGGGGCCGAGATCCTCGGCGACCAGACGACGGGCCTGCTGGGCATGGCGCGGCGCATCGCGCTGGCGCACCACGAGAAGTGGGACGGCAGCGGCTACCCCGAGGGCCTGGCCGGCGAGGCGATTCCGCAGGAGGCCCGCATCATCGCCATCGCCGACGTCTTCGACGCGCTGACCAGCATCCGGCCCTACAAGCCGGCGTGGCCGGTCGAGCAGGCGGTGGACCACCTGCGCGCGCAGGCGGGGCGGCACTTCGATCCGGCACTGGTCGAGTTGTTCATCGGCGTGCTGCCGCAGGTGTTGGAAGTGCGGGACCGGTTCCTGGAAGAGGCCTAGCCGGACGGCCTCCGACTGCCGTCCGGTTATGGCCGTGCGCCAGATCGTGATGCTCGCATTCCCGCAACATCACGCGCCCCGCACGCGCGACGCCATCGCGGCCCGGAATAATCCGCGCCCATGGTGCTGAACTTCATCTGGATCGGGTTCTTCCTGATCGGCTTCGCGGTCGCGCTGGCGCGGCTCTTCCAGGGCGACCTGACCATCTTCACGCAGGTGCTCACCGGCATCTTCGACACGGCCAAGACCGGCTTCGACATCTCGCTCGGCCTGGTCGGCGTGATGAGCCTGTGGCTGGGCCTGATGAAGGTCGGCGAGAACGCCGGCGTGATCCAGCTGTTCGCGCGGGCGATGGGCCCGTTCTTCGCGCGCATCTTCCCGGAGGTGCCGCGCGGCCACCCCGCGGGCGGCTCGATGGTCATGAACTTCTCGGCCAACATGCTCGGGCTGGACAACGCCGCCACGCCGCTGGGCCTGAAGGCGATGAAGGAATTGCAGGAGCTCAATCCTCAGAAGGACACGGCCTCCAACGCGATGATCATGTTCCTGGTGCTGAACACCGCCGGCATCACGCTGATCCCGACCTCGGTGATCGCGATCCGCCAGGCGATGGCGGTGGACCAGGGCCTGGTCGGCTTCAACGCGGCGGACATCTTCCTGCCGACGCTGGTCGCGACCTTCATCTCGTTCATGTCGGGGCTGATCGCGGTGGCCTGGGTGCAGCGCATCAACCTGATCAGCGCGCCGGTGCTGGTGTTTGTCGGCGGCTTCATCGCCATCATGGCCGCGGTCTTCGGCTGGCTGCACAGCTATCCGCCGGAGGTGATGTCGCAGTACATCGGCCTGCTGGGCAGCGGCGTGATCCTGAGCATCATCGCGATGTTCATCGCCGTCGGCGCGTGGCGCCGCATCAACGTCTACGAGTCCTTCGTCGAAGGCGCCAAGGAGGGCTTCGGCGTCGCGATCCAGATCATTCCCTACCTGATCGCGATCCTGGTGGCGATCTCGGTGTTCCGCAGCACGGGCTGCATGGAGTTCGTCGTGAAGGGCATCGCCGCCGGCGTGGCCGCGCTGGGCCTGCCGACCGATTTCGTGCCGGCGCTGCCGGTCGGGCTGATGAAGACGCTGTCGGGCAGCGGCGCGCGCGGGCTGATGGTGGACGTGCTCAAGACCTACGGGGTGGACAGCTTCGAGGGCAAGCTCGCCGCCATCATCCAGGGCTCGACCGAGACCACCTTCTACGTGCTGGCCGTCTACTTCGGCAGCGTCAACATCAAGAAGACCCGCTATGCGCTGACCTGCGGGCTGCTGGCCGACGTGGTCGGCCTCGTGGGCGCGATCCTGGTGGGGTACTGGTTCTTCAAGTGAGACGGCGCCGGCTTCATTCGACGCGATCGCGGCCGTTCGCCTTGGCGCGGTAGAGCGCCTCGTCGGCGCGGGCGAGCAGCGCGTCCAGACCGGCATCGCCGGGCTGGGCCCAGGCGACACCCAGGCTCGCGGTGCAGGGCGGAATGCCCGGCTCCGGCGCATGCGCGGCCAGCGCCTCCCGCACCCGCTCGGCCGAGGCGCGTGCGGCCTCGGCATCGGTGGACGGCAGCAGGATCACGAACTCCTCGCCGCCGTAACGTCCGAGGCGGTCCGTCGCGCGCAGCTGTCCGCGCATCACCGTGACCGCGCCGGCCAGCACCCGGTCCCCCGCCTGATGTCCGTGCCGGTCGTTGACCCGCTTGAAGTGGTCGATGTCGAGCAGCAGCAGCGACAAGGGCTGCCCGTAACGCCGCCAGCGGTCGAACTCCTCGGCGCCGGCCTGCAGCAGCGCGCGCCGCGTCAGCGCGCCGGTCAACGCGTCCCGCGTGGCAAGCAGCTCGAACTCCTCCCGCACCCGTTCGCTGGCCATCAGCAGCACGCCCACGCTCAGCAGCAGCACGCTGAAGCAGTAGCTTGCGATGTAGCTCGTCTGCACCGTCGTCGTCGCGAAGCGCGAAGACTGCGCACCGTCGACCCAGAAGGTCGCCGCGCCGCGAGCGACCAGCACGGCGGCCTGCAGCAGCAGGGTGGCCGCGATCAGCCGCGCCGCGAAGCCGCGGCCGTCGCGCAGCACCAGCCGCGCGTGCGCGATCACGCAGGCCGTCATCGTCGCGGTGAACACGACCATGCGGACGCGGTAGTCCGGCCGGAGCAGGAACCAGGTCAGCACCGCCAGGCTGATCAACGCGATCGCGCCCCACAGCCGCCAGGTCACGCGTCGCCCGAAGAAGCGCTGGGAGCCGAAATAGAACAGGCCGCAGCCGGTCAGCAGCAGCGCATTGCCGGTCTGCGCCACGGCGAACTCCGGCAGCAGCCCCTGCAGCGCGTAGACGCCGGCGGCGAGCGCGCAGGTCATCGGCGCCAGCGCCCAGGGCAGCAGCCCCCCGGATCGTCGGCGGATAGTTGCGCCGCACGCCCAGCAGCACCGCGCCCAGGACCGCCGCCATCAGCGCGGTCATGATCGTGATCGAACGGGGATCGAGTTGCATCTGGCGGGCAGTGTAGGCGGCGTCCATGACGACACCCCCGCGACGCCCCGGCGGCACGGCCACTCCGGCCATCTGGCGGTCGATGATCGCCCGCGCGGCTACATCGCCTTGAACAGATGCACGTACGCCCGGCTCACGGGCAACTCGCTCGCATGGCCCCTCACGCGTACGAACAAGCGGCTCAATTCGTCGCGGCGAGTGCCCGAGACATGGTCCAGGTTCACGATCGTCGAGCGGTGCACCTGCCAGAAGCGCTCGCCGTCGAGCTGCGCCGCCAGCTCGTGGATCGGCGTGCGGATCAGGTACTCGGTGCCCGCCGTCTGGACGCAGGTGTACTTGTCGTCGGCGCGGAAGAACAACACCTCGTCGACGGGCACCTGGTGCATCAGGTCGCCTTGCGTCGCGCGCACCCAGCGCAAGGGGCCGGCCGGCTTCGCCGCACCCGCGCCATGCAGCCGCTGCAGCGCGGCCAGCAGCCGCGCGTCGACGTCATCGCCGCCGTCCGCGCCAGGGCCGGCCTTCGCGAGCGCGCGGCGGACCCGCTCGACGGTGCGGACCAGACGGTCCGCCTCGACCGGCTTGAGCACATAGTCGATGGCCTCCTGCTCGAAGGCCTGCACCGCGTACCGGTCGTAGGCGGTGACGAAGACGACCCGGGTCGCGCCCTCGATGCCCTCGGCGACCTCGAGTCCGGTCAGGCCCGGCATCTGGATATCGAGGAAGGCCAGGTCCGGCTGCAGCGCGGCGATCCGCTCGGCCGCTTCCTGGCCGTTGCGGGCCACGTGGACGATGTCCAGTTCGGGCCAGACGACGGCCAGTTGCGCGGCGAGCGCGCGCGCCAGATGGGGTTCGTCGTCGGCGATGAGCGCGGTGGGTGCAGTCATGATCGATGTCGGGGCGGATGGCCGGGTGTTGAAGGTGAAGCGAGCGGCCACGGAAGCAGCAGGGCGAAGAAGCGGCGCTCAGCCGTCCAGCGGCACGCGCAGCGTGGCGCGGCAGCCGGGCTCGATGGGCTCGAGACGGAGCGACGCGCGGTCGCCGTACTGCGCGACCAGCCGCTCGCGGATGTTGTCGAGCGCGATGCCGTTCCCGCCGCGGCGCGACGCACCGGGCCCGACGCCGTCGTCGCTGACCTCGATCACCACGAAGCCGTCGCGCAGCGCGGCGTCGATGCGCACGGTCCCGCCTTCGATCTTGGGCTCCAGGCCGTGGTGGACCGCGTTCTCGACCAGCGGCTGCAGCAGCATCGGCGGCAGCGGCACGAGGCGGGCGGGCGGCGACGCATGGATCTCGAAGCGCAGCCGCTCCTCCATCCGCGTCTGCAGCACGGTCAGGTAGGCGGCGGCCAGCGCCAGTTCGTCGTCGAGCGGGCCGGTCTCGCGCCGCAGCCCGCCGAGCGACGCCCGCAGGTAGGCGGTGAAGGCGCCCAGCATTTCCTTGGCCTTGGGCGCGTCGTAGTCGATCAGCGAGTGCACGTTGGCCAGCGTGTTGAACAGGAAGTGCGGCTCGATCTGCCCTTGCAGCAGGCGCAGTTGGGCCTCGGTGGCGCGGCGTTCGGCCTTGAGCTGCCGGTTCTTCGACGCGAACCAGTGATGCAGCACGAAGGTGATGCCCAGCGACAGTGCCGAGGTGATGCCGATGATCTTCCCGCCCTGCGACCAGTCCATCCGCACCCAGCTCGCCAGGCCCGCCATCCACATGCCGGGCACCCAGCCGATCAGCACGCCCAGCAGCGGCACGCCGGAAAAGAACACGGTGCGCTTCCAGTCCGGCCAGGTCCGGATGCGCGCGCGGCCGCCGAAGAGCGGGGCGAGGATCGTGAACAGGCCCTGGATGATCAGGCCGATGGTCACGCAGACGATGACGTTCTTCCAGTACCACCAGGCCCAGAGGGCGGGGTCGGTCCAGCGCGCGGTGCGGGCGTTCAGCACGAAGCCCAGCACGGTGAAGCCGACGGCCAGCGCGCAGGAGAACAGCAGGGTCCAGACCCACTGCAGCCAGGGAGGGCCGCTGGGCTGGAGGTCGTTGCTCAGCCAGGCATGCCAGGAGGCGCGCAGCCGGCGGCCATCGCGCCAGAGGGGTCGGAACGGGGCGGAAGTCATGCGTCGCAGTGTAGGAAGCCGACGATCCCGACCTGTCCGGGGAAACGACGGATCGACAGCGCGGCGGACGGATCGCCGGCCGGCGGCGCGGACGGCGGCACGCCAGCGGCGCACGACTCGGGCAAGAGACCTCGGGCCCCAAGCCCTGACCTTTGACAGTGGCGGGGACCTGTGGTGTCCAATAGCCCGCAGATCTGCCGTCCCGGCAGGCCGCCCGCATTCCACGGAGACCCGCATGAGCTACATCCTGCTGATCAACGAACCAGTCGGCCAGCGCGAGGCGCGCACGCCGGAGGAGGGCCGCGAGGCCTATGCCCGCATGACCGCCTACGCCGACCAGCTCCAGAAGCAGGGGCTGCTCAATGCCGCGCAGTCGCTGCAGTCGGTCAACGGCGCGACCCGGGTCGCCCGGCGCGACGGCCGCATGACGACCGTCGACGGGCCGTTCGCCGAGGCCAAGGAGATGGTCGGCGGCTTCTTCTGGCTGAACGTGAAGACCCGCGAGGAGGCGCTCGCGATCGCCCGCGACTGTCCGGCGGCGGAGTGGTGCACGGTGGAGGTCCGTTCGATGGCGCCGTGTTACGAGGAATCGAAGGCCTGAAGTTTTTTTCGGGGGCTCGCCCCCGCCTGTCGAAACCGGCGGGGCCGGCGCGTCGTGGGAGTGTGGACACCCACCGCATTTCCAACCCGAGCATCCAGGAGCCCTTCCATGCGCCACAAGCAGATCTTCGTGAACCTTCCCGTCAAGGACGTCGAGCGCAGCAAGCGCTTCTACGCGGCGATGGGTTACGAGTTCAACCCTCAGTTCTCCAACGAGCAGGCCTTGTCGATGGTCATCTCGGACGACATCTACGCGATGCTGCTGGTCGAGGAGTTCTTCCAGACCTTCACGCCGCGCAAGATCTCCGACGCACACGCGACGACCGAGGTGCTGACCTGCCTGTCCTGCGAGAGCAAGGCGCAGGTGGACGAGCTGATCGCGAAGGCCCTGGCGGCCGGCGGCACCGTGCCGCGCGAGCCTCAGGACATGGGCTTCATGTACTCGCAGGCCTATGCGGACCCGGACGGGCACATCTGGGAGCTGATGTACATGGACATCACGCAGTTCCCGGGCGCCTGAGCCTGCGTCCAGGCTCGTACCCGGCCTCGGGCCTGGGCCTGGGCCTGGGCAGATGCGATCGCCCGGCATGCGGAGCGGCATCCCCGCCTCCGAGGCCGTACGATCGCGCGCATGACCGACGAGACCCATCGCGCGATCACGACCGTCTGGCGGCAGGAGTCCGCCAAGATCATCGGCGCGCTGTCGCGGCTGACGCGCGACGTGCCGCTGGCGGAGGAACTGGCGCAGGACGCGCTGGTGGCCGCGCTCGAGACCTGGCCCCGACAGGGCTTGCCCGACAAGCCGGCGGCCTGGTTGATGACCACGGCCAAGCACCGCGCGCTGGACCGGCTGCGCCACGTGAAGCTCAGCGGCGACAAGCTGGAGCAGCTGGGTCATGAGCTCGACGCACGCGAGGCGATGATCGTGCCGGACTTCGTCGACCACCTCGACGACGACCGCGCCGCGCGCGAGATCGGCGACGACGTGCTGCGGCTGATGTTCTGCGCCTGCCATCCGGTGCTGAGCCTGGAAGCGCGTGTCGCGCTGACGCTGAAGATGGTGGCCGGGCTGACGACCGGCGAGATCGCGCGGGCCTACCTGCAGTCGGAGCCGACGGTGGCGCAGCGGCTGGTCCGCGCGAAGCGGACGCTGGGCGACGCGCAGGTGCCCTTCGAGCTGCCGCGCGGCGAGGCACTGACCGAGCGGCTGGCGGCGGTGCTGGAGGTGCTCTACCTGATCTTCAACGAAGGCTATGCGGCCACCAGCGGCGAGCGCTGGATCCGCCAGGACCTCTGCGACGAGGCGCTGCGATTGACGCGCATGCTGGTGAAGCTCGCGCCGCGCGAGAGCGAGGTGCTGGGTCTGCTGGCCTTGATGGAGCTGCAGTCCTCGCGCGCGGAGGCCCGCGTCGATGCGCAGGGCCAGCCGGTGCTGCTGCTGGAACAGGACCGGACGGCGTGGGACGCGGCCGCTATCGAGCGCGGACTGACGGCGCTGGAGGCGGCGGACCGGCTGGCGGAGGAGGCCGCGAAGGCCGAAGACGCGGACAGTCCGCGGGGACTCGGCCCCTACGCGCTGCAGGCCGCGATCGCCGCGTGCCACGCGCGGGCGCGTCGTGCCGAGGACACCGAGTGGCCGCGCATCGCCGCGCTCTACGAGGCGCTGGCGATCCTGCAACCGTCGCCGGTGGTGGAGTTGAACCGCGCGGTGGCGTTGTCGATGGCCTTCGGTCCGGCGGTCGGTCTGGAGATCGTCGACCGGCTGATGGAGGAACCGGCGCTGAAGCAGTACCACTGGCTGCCGAGTGTGCGCGCGGACCTGCTGTCCAAGCTCGGCCGCAATGCCGAGGCGAAAGAGGAATTCGAACGCGCCGCAGCGATGACCGGCAACGAACGCGAGCGGGAGCTGCTGCTCAAGCGGGCGAGGGAGCAGGGGCACTGAGGCCCCTGCGGGTCAGAACACCTCCACACCGGCGAGCTCCGCGGCCGCCCGAAGACCCTTGTCTGCCGTTGCGAGCATGGCGTTCTTCTCGATCGCCAACGCCAGATACAACGCGTCAAATCCTTGCACGTTGTGTTCCAAGGCGAACTCAACCTGCTCCGGGAGTGGCATGACCTCCTCATCCATCGCAATCGGATAGAAGTCGAGAAGTTCGGCGTACATCCGAAGCTCCTCTTCCGGCCAATCCTGCGCACGACCCCGCTTCAACAGGGTGTACGCACACTCGGCGGTAAAGACGTACGGCGCAATGAGGCGGGCCTCCTTCAGCGCCGAAGCCTCGGCCAATCGACCCGCATAGCGGTGAAGGGTTTCGCTGTCCTTGCGCAGCGCCAACCATCCCAGCGCGACATTCGAGTCAACGACAACGGTCTTCATCGCGAGCCTCCCGGATCCAAGCCACGACGTCACCGCCCCCACGCGGTTCTTCCAGGAGCTGACGATGCTTCGAGTAGATCTCCAGCATTCGCTCCGGTGCGTCGTACCGCATGTACCCCTTGCTCGCGCCGGCTGGCGGCGGGGTGAAGCGCCCCTCTTCACGGAGGCGGATCAGGCGGTTGATTGCCTCGAGCTGACGCCGGGCGGTCACGGAGTACGGTCCCGGAATCACATCGAAAGCATTCGACACTCGCCCCGGGATGGGCGGAGTGAGTGAGGGTAGTGGCGGCCTGTCGTGAGCCGCAGCCTCCATCAGCACAGTCATGAAAACCTCCTAGCGGCAACTTGCAGAAGAGGCGTTCATTCTTGGCTCGGGTCAGAGGTGCCCGCTTCGAGTCGCGTCCCGTTTTCGGCGAAACCGCCACGCAGGTTCTTGCGTATCTGATCGAAACGCGCGCTCCTGGCGCGCACGATCAATCCGGCGAATCGCCCTCGCCTTCGCTCTCGTCGGTGAGGCGCGTGCCCGCCGTCGCGGCGGCCTGGCGCTCGCGCTTGGCGGCGTACATCGCCGCGTCGCTGCGCGCCATCAACGTCTCCAGCGTGTCGCCGTCCTGGCGCTGCGCCGCGCCGATGCTGATGCTCACCCGCAAGCCGTCGGACACCGCGTTCCAGTCGTGCCGGCGCACCGCCTCGTCGAGCCGTCGGCAGGCCTGCTGCGCGATCTCCTCCGTCGCGCCACGCAGCAGCAGCACGAACTCGTCGCCGGCCAGCCGCGCGGCCACGTCGTGCTCCCGCACATGCTGCCGCATCAGCCGCGCGATCTGGCTCAGCACCTGGTCGCCGACCAGGTGGGAGTGCCGGTCGTTGACCTGCTTGAAGTGGTCGACGTCGATCAGCGCCAGGCTCATCACCCCGCCACCCGCGAGCTGCGCCCGCGCGTGATCCTCGAAGCTGCGGCGATTCGCCAGCTCCGTCAGCGGATCCTCCATCGACAGCTTCTCCAGCCGCTGCGCCTCGTCCGCGAGCTGCGCCCGGTCGCGCTCGCTGCGGCGCGCGTCGAGCTGCCATTGCACCGTCGCCTCGCGGCTGGCCAGGCTGGCGATCCGCACCCGCGCCTCGCGCTCGCGCAGCGCGCGCATCCGCTGCAGCGCGCGTTGCGGCTGCCCCTGCTGTTCCTCGATCTGGCTCGCGATCAGCTCGCCCAGTTGCGCCAGCGGCTCATGCTGCACCGCGTCGGCCGCCGTCACCGTCTGCGCCGCCGCGCGCCGCGCCTGCGGCCACAGACGGCGCGCCCAGGCGAGCTCCGCCTGCACCCAGGCCGCCAGCACGGAGAGCCAATGCCGCTCCTGCTCCGGCAACTGCGCCAGCGCCTGCTGCAGCTCCGGCTGCGCGAACGCCGACGCGCCCTTCCAGATCTGCGCCATCGTCTGCATCAGCGTCCACCAGCATTGCGACTCGGCATCGCCTTCGGCGAGCAGGTGTCTCGCGTTGATCAGGTGGCCCTCCAACGGCCCCAGCGGCGGGAGCTGGCCGCGCTGCTCGCGCTCGCCCGCATAGGCCAGCAGCGATCCCATCACCAGCCACAGGCAGGCCGTCAACGGACTGAGCCGGGGCTTGCAGGCATTGGCCGCATCGGCGGCCTGCCGCAGCACTTCCGACGCCTTGTCGAAGTTGCGCGCCCACACATGGCAGGCGCCCAGGTCCTGCAGCGCCACCACCAGCGCCGCGCCGTCGCCCCGCAGTTGCGCCAGGCGCAGGCCGAGCAGGGCCGCTTCGATCGCTTCCTCGTGATGCCCCGCCAGCGAGGCGCTGTGCGCCAGCACCGACAACGCGCCGGCCTCGCCGGACGCATCGCCGTGCTGCCGGAACAGCCGCGCCGCCAGTTCGCTGCGCTCGCGCGCGTCGCCCGGCCGGTGCAGCACGCGGTCGCACTGCGCCAGATGCAGCAGGGCCTGCGCCTGCTGGGCGTGATCGCCCTCCTCCAGCGCCATCAGCAGCCACTCCTCGCCGGGCGCCTGCGCACCGACGGCATCGCCGGCGCGCAACGCGGCGCGGGCCTGCCGGGAGACGGCGGACTGCGGGTCCGGGATGGAGTCGGAACGCAAGACGATTCAGGAGTTGGGGGTCGAAGTCACAGAGGATAGCGGCATCACGCGCGAGGCCATCAGGTCGCTCAGCCATTGCATGAAGGCCTGGACCCGCCGCGGCAATTGCCGGCGATGCGCATAGACCAGGTGGACCGGCATCGGCGCGGGCCGGAACTGCGGCAGCACCTCGACCAGGCGGCCGTCCTGCACTTCGGGCTCGAAGCCGTGGCGCGGTACCTGCGTGATGCCCAGGCCCGCCAGGCAGGCCGCCGTGTAGGCGCCCGAATCGCTCACCGTCAGCGCGCCCGACATGGGTACGAAATGCGTCGCACCGGATGCGTCGCACCATTCGAAGCCGGGGCAGCGCTGGCCCAAGGTCGTCGCGTACTGGACGAGGCGGTGCCGCGCCAGATCCTCCAGCGACCGCGGCACGCCGTGCTCGGCCAGGTAGCTCGCGCTGGCCAGGTTGACCATTTCGAAGACACCGAGCGGCCGCGCGACCAGGCTCGAATCGCTCAGCGCGCCGACCCGGAGCACGCAATCGAAACCTTCGCGCACCAGGTCCACGCGCCGGTCGGTGCTGCTCAGCTCGAGCTCCAGCCCCGGATGCGCGGCGAGGAACTCCGGTAGCCGCGGCACGACGATGTCGTGGGCCACCCGCATCGGCATGTCGACCCGCAGGCGGCCGCGCAGGCCGCTGGCGGCCGGCTGGAACATCGTCTGCATGTCGTCCAGGTCGGCGAGCAGGTCCTTGCAGCGCTCGTAGCAGGCCTGGCCGTCCTGCGTCAGCTGCACGCGCCGCGTGGTGCGATGGAACAGCCGCGTGCCCAGGCTGGCCTCCAGCCGCTGGACGGCGGTGGACGCGCTGGCCTTGGGCAGCCCCAGGCTTTGCGCCGCCTGCGTGAAGCTGGCGAGTTCCGCCACGCGGACGAAGACCTGGAGCGTCTCCATCGACGGCGGTGGGGAGGACACGGCGACTTCGCTCATTTGTTCATCCTGGACGAACGGTCAAATCAAACTTGGCTTATTTATACGCCATCTTTCTATCAATAGAGTTCCTGCATCCGATCAACACGCCCCACAGGAGCTCCCCATGACGACCTCTACGACGACCCGCAAGATCGCGCTGATCACCGGTGGCAGCCGCGGCCTGGGCCGCAATGCGGCGGTGCATCTGGCGCGCCGCGGCATCGACAGCATCGTGACCTACCGCAGCCAGAAGGGCGAAGCCCAGGCGGTGGTCGACGAGATCCGCGCGCTCGGCGGCCAGGCGGCCGCGCTGCAGCTGGACGTCGGCGACAGCGGCGCCTTCCCGGCCTTCGCCGAGGCGCTCAAGCAGACGCTGAAGCAGCACTGGCAGCGCGAACGCTTCGACCACCTGGTCAACAACGCCGGCATGGGCGTCCATGCGGCGGTGGCCGACACGACCGAGGCGCAGTTCGACGACCTGATGCGCGTCCACCTCAAGGGCCCGTTCTTCCTGACGCAAGCCCTGCTGCCGCTGATCAACGACGGCGGCAGCGTGCTGAACGTGTCCAGCGGCCTGGCCCGCTTCACGGTCGCCGGCTACGGCGCGTACGCGACGATGAAGGGTGGCATCGAGGTGATGACGCGCTACATGGCCAAGGAGTTCGGCGCGCGCGGCATCCGCGTGAACACGCTGGCGCCCGGCGCGATCGAGACCGACTTCGGCGGCGGCGCGGTGCGCGACAGCAAGGAAGTGAACAGCTTCGTCGCCTCGGTGACGGCGCTCGGCCGCGCCGGCCTGCCGGACGACATCGGCCCGGTCGCGGCCTCGCTGCTGTCCGACGACAACCGCTGGATCACCGCGCAGCGCGTGGAAGCGTCGGGCGGGATGTTCGTCTGATCGACGGCGCTGGCGACGAGGCGCAGCGATGGGCCCCGACGGCGGCGGCGTCCCGTCGCCACCTGTCAACTGCCGCTGGCATAAAGCGCCTGCGGTTCCCGCGCACGCAGGACCACTTCGCCGAGGCAGTCGGGATAGCGGCGCTGGAGATGCTTCAGTCCCGCCTGCCGGCTGGCCTTGTAGTCCAGCGTCTCCTGGAGGAACTGCAGGCGGGCGCGGTTCTCGTCGATGACCTCGGCCCAGGTCGTCACGCGGACCGAAAAGTTGTACGGAAGGTGCACCTGCCGCTCCAGCTCTGCGTGATCAAGCGCGCCCCTTGCGAGTTCCCGACCCACCAGCCAGAACGACCATTTCACCTCGACGCCACGGAAGCGTTCATCGCGGGACACACGCTTGGCGTAGCGGTTGATCTGATCGATCTCGTCCTCCGATATCCTGATCCGCGGCGCCTTGAGTTCCACCACCAGATGCTCCAGCGTCGACGGCTGGTGGCGCCGCGTCGCGCGGGAGAACATGAGGTCGATGATGGCCGACTTCTCCTTCGGCCCGCCGAGCGGTTTGTCGATCTGGATGTCACCTCCCAGCATCTTCTGGTGCTTGCGCAGCACCTCCGTGAGGGACCGGTTGTCGACGGAGAGCGCGAATTCATCGCCGAAAAGCCACGGGTTGCGCGCGACGATGGGATGCAATTCGCCGCGCTCCTTCACATGCGGCTGGAGTTGCTTGTCAAACAGGAGCGTCTCCAGTCCATCGAGCAACTGGAGCCGCTGCGTGACCACATGCGACTCCCGGATCACCGACGACAAGGACACGTCCTTGAGCAGCTCGGCCATCATCTGCCGCTCCTCGGCAGGCAGGTTCAGCACCTCGGTCAACAGGAGTTGGAGCTCTTCCGGCCCGCATTCGACAGCCTGCCTCAAGACCCGGAACTGGAGCGCGATCGCCTCCGGCGCCAGCGTGCGGAACACGGGATGGAAGCGCGACAGATGCCAGGCGACCTGGTCGAACAGCTGTCGTTCCAGCAGTTGGACTGAGGTTTCAGGATCGCGAGGGAAGGGATAGAGGCCCTGCGCCTGCCACGCCTCCACCGGCGGACGGTCCGGCTCGCGATTGGATTCGGTCGTCATCCCTGCACCTCGACTGCGTGAAGCCCGATGGGGCGAAGCAGTCACTCTATGCAAGCAGGGCGTCGGCGACACCTGTGCATTCGCGGTCGACCCGCTGGCGATTTCAACTGGTTCGAGTAGCGCGGCAGCGGATTCCCATCAGGCTGCCGCGCTGCCGGTCGTCAGTGCCCCCCGCCCAGATACGCCGCCTTCACCGCCGGATCGGTGCGCAGCTTCTCCGCCGGCCCGTGCAGCGAGATGCGCCCGTTCTCCAGCACGTAGCCGTAGTCGGCCACCGCCAGCGCCGCCGCCGCGAACTGCTCCACCAGCAGCATCGTCACGCCCTGCGACTTCAGCCGCTCGATGATGCGGAACACCTCGTCCACCAGGATGGGCGCCAGGCCCATCGACGGCTCGTCCAGCAGCACGACCTCGGGATTCAGCATCGTCGCCCGCGCCATCGCGAGCATCTGCTGCTCGCCGCCCGACAGCGTGCCCGCGAGTTGCTGTCGCCGCTCCTTCAGGCGCGGGAACAGCTCCATCGCCTTCTCGAGATCGGCCTCGACATCGCCCCGCGGCCGCGCGCCGGTGTAGCGCGGGAAGGCGCCCAGCCGCAGGTTGTCGGTGACGCTCATCGTCGCGAAGACGCGCCGCCCCTCCGGCGAATGCGCCAGCCCCAGCCGGGCGATGTGGTACGACTCCAGCCCGTCGATGCGCTTGCCGTTGAGCGTGATCTGCCCCGCGCTCGGCGCGATCATCCCGCTCACCGCGCGCATCGTCGTCGTCTTGCCGGCCCCGTTCGAGCCGATCAGCGTCACCACCTTGCCCTTGGGAACCTCCACCGAGATGCCGTGCAGCACCTCGACCTTGCCGTAGCCGGCATGCAGTTGATCGATCTTCAGCATGTCAGTCCGTTCCGCTTTCCGCTCTGCTTCCCGTCCGGCCGCGCGCTCATGCCGACTGGCCGCCCAGGTAGGCCTCGATCACCTTGGGATCGGCCTGCACCTGCGCCGGCTTGCCCTCGGCGATCTTCTGGCCGAAGTCCAGCACCGACACCACGTCGCAGATGCCCATCACCACGTCCATGTGGTGCTCGATCAGGATCACCGTGATGCCGTGGTCGCGGATCTTGCCGATGATGCGCATCAACTCCTTGATGTCGGGCGCGGTCAGGCCCGCGGCCGGCTCGTCCAGCAGCAGCAGCCGCGGATCCAGCGCCAGCGCCCGGGCGATCTCCAGCAGCCGCTGCTTGCCGTAGGGCAGGTTGCGCGCTTCCTCGAACGCGAGGTCGGCCAGGCCGACGAACTCCAGCAGGCTCAAGGCGCGCGCGCGCGCCTTGGCGTCTTCCTCGGTGTAGCGCGGCGCATGCAGCGCCACCTGCACCAGGTTGCTGCCGAAGCTGTGATGCAGCGCCACCATCACGTTGTGCAGCGCGCTCATCTCGCCGAACAGCTGCACGTTCTGGAAGGTCCGCGCGATGCCCGACAGCGCGATGTCCGCCGAGGTCCGCCCCACCAGCGAGCGGTCGACGAACTTCAGCTCGCCCGCCGTCGGCACGTAGATGCCGGTCAGCACGTTCATCATCGTGCTCTTGCCCGAGCCGTTGGGGCCGATCAGGCCGTGGATCGTGCCGCGGCGCACCTGCAGGTCGACGTTGTTCAGCGCCTTCAGGCCGCCGAACTGCATCAGCACGCCGCGCGCGTCGATGAGGATCTCGCCTTCGCCGGAAGGGCCGGCGCCGGCGGCCTTGACGATCGCGTCGGACGGCCTCTCGCCGATCGGACCGCCCTCGCCCACCGGCTTGGCCTTGAGGTGCAGCGCATTGCGCACGAAGCCGACGATGCCGTCCTGCAGGTAGTACACGACGAACAGCGTGATCAGGCCGAAGATCGACAGCCGCCAGTCGGTCATCGACTGCAGCACGAAGGACAGCCCCGCCAGCGCGATGCTGCCGACCACCGGGATCGCCGCCTGCTTGAGGTCGACCTTGCCGCGGCGGTAGGCCACCACGGTCACCGCCGTCACGAGGATCGCGAAGATCACCGACACGTAGCGGAACAGCTCGAGGTCGTCGAGCAGCTTGGGCAGCACCACGACGATCGCCGCGCCCAGCAGCGCGCCGGTGCGGGTCTTGCGGCCGCCCATGATGATGGCCAGCAGGAAGAACACCGTCAGCTCGAAGTTGTAGGTGTTGGGCGAGATGTACTGCTCGGAGTAGGCGTACAGCGCGCCGGCCAGGCCGGCCAGGCCGGCGCTGATGACGAAGGCGTAGACCTTGTAGCGGTAGACCGAGACGCCCATGCAGTCCGACGCCACCGGGCTGCCGCGCAGCGCCTCGAAGGCGCGCCCGAGGTGCGAGCGCAGCACGCGGTGCACGAACACCAGCGACGCCAGCAGCATCACCACGACGAGCCAGTAGTACTCGTCCTCCGTCATCGTGTGGCCCATCAGCTGGGGCTTGGTGAGCGTGATGCCCATCGGCCCGTTCGTCAGGAAGTCCATCTCGTTGATGAGGATCTGGATGATGGTGCCGAAGGCCAGCGTCACCATCGCCAGGTAAGGGCCGGTCACGCGCAGCGCCGGCAGCGCCAGCAGCGCGCCGAAGCCGGCCGTCACCGCGATCGCGGCCGGCAGCGTCAGGTAGATCGGCAGCCCGAACTTCATCACCAGCACGCCGGCCGTGTAGGCGCCCACGCCGAACAGCCCCGCGTGGCCCAGCGACACCTGGCCGGTGTAGCCCACCACGATGTCCAGCCCGAACAGCACGATCGCGTAGATCAGGATCGTCTCGACCAGGTGGATGTAGTACGGATTGCCGGACACCAGCGGGAAGGCCAGCAGCGCCACGATGGCGATCGCGCCCGCGACGAGTTTCTTCGGATTGAGGTTGCGCTTGCTCATGTCGGTGCTCATCGGCGCTCAGACCTTCTTGATCGCGGTCTTGCCGAACAGCCCGGCCGGCTTGAAGGCCAGCACGATCAGCAGCAGCACCAGGCCCGGCACGTCCTTGTAGCCGGTGGACAGGTAGAAACCGGTGGTCGTCTCGGCGATGCCCAGGATGATCCCGCCGACGATGATGCCCATGCCCGAGGTCAGGCCGCCGATGATGGCCACGGCGAAGGCCTTCAGGCCCAGCACCGCGCCCATCGTCGCGCCCGTCAGCGTGAGGGGGGCGATCAGCACGCCGGCGAAGGCCGCCGTCAGCGACGACAGCGCGTAGGAGAAGGTGATCACCAGCCCGGTGTTGATGCCCATCAGCTTGGCGGCGTCGCGGTCGTTGAAGGTCGCGACGACGGCGCGGCCGTAGATCGAGCGGCGGTTGAACAGCTCGACCGCCAGCATCATCAGCAGCGCGCCGACGACCACCAGGATCTCCATCGGCAGCACGTTGGCGCCGAGGAACTTGATGGGCGACTCCGGCAGCGGCGAGGGGAACTTCAGGTCGTCGCGGCCCCAGACGTTCTCGGCCACGTTCTTGAAGATGATGCCCAGCGCGATGGTGGACATGATCCAGCCGAACTCCGACTTGATCTTGATGGCGGGCCGCACGCCGATGCGTTCGACGAAGGCGCCCTGCAGCGCGCCGAACAGGCAGACGATGGGGATCATCAGCCAGTAGTTCACGCCGTGGCCGACCAGGGTCAGGCCGACCAGCGCGCCCAGCATCAGCGCGTCGCCCTGGCCGAAGTTGAGGGTGTCGGAGGTCGAGAAGGTCAGCTGGTAGCCGAAGGCGATGACCGCGTAGATCATGCCGAGCGCGATGCCGCTGAACACCAGTTGGGTCAGGATCTGCATACGGAGTCCGGGACTGCTGGAGAAGTCGGAGGCGGCGCCGGATCGACGCCGCCCGGAAGGCGCGGCCGCGGCCCGGGTGGGGCGCGGCCGCGGACGCACGAGAAGAAACGGCCGCACGCCGCGGCCGTTTCGCGGGCTCACTTCTTCTGGGTCAACGCGCCCTTGGCGTTCACGTCCTTGACCTTGACCTCGGAGGCCGCCTTGAAGTCGGCCTCGTAGGCGTAGACCACGCGCTGGCCCTTCACCTCGCCGAAGACCGGGATGTTGGCGGTGATGGCCTCGTGGTCGGTCTTGGTGAACGGCTTGTTGTAGGTGGTCACGACGCCTTCGACCGGCGCCTTCAGGTCCTCGAGCGCGGCCTTGACCTTGGGGCCCTCGGTGCTGCCGGCCTGCTTGATCGCGGCGGCCAGCAGGTAGATCGAGTCATAGCCCTGCGCGGCCGAGACCGGCGAGTCGATGCGGCTGTTCTTCGGGTTGAACGTCTTCAGGTAGTTGACGATGAAGGACTGGCGCTTGGGCGTGGTCGGTTCCTGGATGAAGGTCTGCGGCATGCGCGCGCCTTCGCCGCCGGGACCCGCGTTGTCGATGTAGTTGGCCATCGACAGCGTCCAGCTGCCGACCATGGGCACCTTCCAGCCCAGCTTGGTCATGCCGTTGGCGATCTGCGCGAGCTCGGGGCCGATGCCGTAGGTCAGGATGGCCTCGGCGCCGGCTTCCTTGGCCTTGAGCAGCTGGGCCGTCATGTCGACGTCCTTGATGTTGAATTTCTCGACGGCGACCGGCTTGATGCCCTTGAGCTCGAGCGCCTTCTCCAGGTCGGCGCGGCCGAGCTGGCCGTAGTTGGTCGAGTCGGCCAGGATGGCGACCTTCTTGAAGCCGCGGCGGGTGATGGCTTCCTCGACGATCATCGGCGCCTGGATGGAGTCGTGGGCGGCGTTGCGGAAGACGTAGTTCTCGGGCGCGTCCTTGAACTGCTGGGTGATGACGGAGCCGGTGGCCACGTTGTTCATCACCGGGATCTTGGCGTCCTGGTAGAAGCGCTGCGCGGCCAGGGCCACGCCGGTGTTGATGAAGCCGACGGTGGCGGCGACCTTCTCGCGGTTGATCAGCTCCTGGGCGATCTGGACGCCGCGTTCGTTCTTGGCTTCGTCGTCGCGCTCCACCAGCAGGATCTGCCGGCCCAAGACCCCGCCGTTCTTGTTGATTTCCTGGGCTGCCAATCGCACACCGTCGCGCATGCTGACGCCCATCGACGACGATCCGCCGGTGAAGGGTCCCGACACGCCGATCTTGATCGGGTCGGCCGCGACGGCGGCGAAGCTGGCGGCGGCCAGTGCGGTAGCGGTGATCCAACGCGCGCTGAACTTCATGTTTGTCTCCGAATGATCTGGGGTCCATGAGGGGTCGGAATGCCAACCCGCCAACGCCGGAAGCCGTCAGACAACAAACGGCCCGTCGTTGGGCGTCAGCCTTCTCGGCGCATGGTGCATCAAGCGTGTCGAAATGCACGCATGGCACTACGTACTCGCAAACCCCGAGCGCGGCGTTCAGCCTCGTGTCAGGGAAATGGACAGGTCGCCATCGCGCCGCCCTGTCCGCGGTGTCATGCAGCCCGGCCTCGTCGCCCCAACTCATGCCGTCCATTCCGCGGAATCGATCCGCGGCTCTCTTGATCTCATTGAAGGAAGTGAGTGGCGACATGAATGACATCCAAGAACTGGACCTGGGCCAGATGAATCAGGTCGGCGGCGGATTGGGCAGCGTCGTTCGCGGCTGGTTCATCGGGAAACTGCTGGACGTCGCCTGCGACGCGATGCGCGACCACAACGAGTCCGGCGCCGCCGCCGAATTCCAGACCGGCGCCGGCTCGGGCGCCGGCACCTTCGGCTGATCGGGAGGGCATGTGGCAGGCACGCCGTCACGCGCCGCGATGTCGCGCTATTTCGGCGATCTCGTCCGGCAGGGCCGCTGGCTGCGGTTCGCCGTCGTCTCGTCCGCGCTGGCCTGGCTGCTGACGATGGGCCTGCTCGCCCTCCTGGCCTGGCTCGTGCCTGCCGCGCCCAGCCCACGGCGCGGCCCCGTCGACCTCATCGTCAACGGGCTGATCCTGGCCCCGCTGCTGGAGAACCTGTTGGTGGTCGTGGTCCTGGGCCTGCTCCGCAACAGCTTCTCCGAGCGACTGTCGGTGGTGATCATGACGGCGATCGCCGTCTTCTTCCATGCCGTCTTCGCCTCCTGGACGGCGATCGCCGCGCTCGTGCTATTCGCGACGATGGGGCTGAGCTACATGTCCTGGCATCCCTCCGGACCCCGGCTTGCGTTTCTCATCCTCTTCGTCCAGCACGGGCTCTTCAACCTGCCGGCGACGGCCATGGCGGCCTACGAGGCCCACGAGGCCCACGAGGCCCACGAGGCCAGCGAGACGTCCAGCGTCAGCGGGCCGGCCCGGTGCCTCCGAGGGTCGGGATCAGCCGATGAAGACCGCGGCGCGCGGGTCGACAGGCCGCCGGCCGGTGACGACGTAATCCGCCAGTTGCCGGCCGACGCGCGCGGCATCGAATCCCTGGGCCTGCATGGCTGCCGGCACCAGGCTCGCGCGAACGATTGAATTCGCATAGGCGCGGATGAAGGTCCATTCGAGGACGCGGGCGCTGCCGAGCTCGTAGAACGCGACCATGCCGCGCAGGTATTCGGCCTTGTCGACGTCGACATAGGACAGCGGCAGCATGCCCGACTGCAGCAGCGGCAGGTTGGCGGCGATGCGGGCGGTGCGCTTGTTGCCGTTGGCGAAGGACTGGATGTAGGCGACGCGCGTCAACAGGTAGAAGGCGGCCTGCACCGGATGCAAGGTGCGGGCGATCGCGACCACCTGTCCCAGCAGCGAGGTCGCATGGCCGGTGCCCGGGCGGAACGGCGGCAGGTAGGCCGACTGGTGCAGCCGGATGTCCTGGAATTCGCGGGGCCTGCCGCGCTGCTCGATCGGCAGGAAATGGTCGGAGTCGCAGGCCTCTCCCAGCCCATGGTCGTCGGTCAGCAGTGCATGCATGCGGCACAGGTTGTCGACCGTGAGCTCACGATGCGACCACAGGTGCTCCGCGGCGCGCTGATGGTTGAGCGCGAGCACCGCCTCGTCCATCGGCTTGGCCGGATGACGCTGGCCGCAGCGCAGCAAGGCGGCGGTGTCGAGCGCCGAGTAGCTGCTGCCCTCCAGCAGCGAGGAGGCCCAGGTGAAATCGACGAGGAATCCGGCGAGGAACTGCCGGTCCAGCGGACGGGCGAGCGCCTGGATGAAGGCGCACCGCCCCGCGCGCATCGGATCGAGTCCCGGTTCGGGATCGAGGTACTCGTCGCGGAACGGTGCGGCCGGTCGCTCGTGCGCGGGCAGCGAGAAGTGGAGATCCTCCTGCGCGAAGCGTGGCAGCGCGGGCGTGGACCGGCCAAAGGTGGGCGAAGTCTGCATGGGGCCTCCCAGCTCGTGAAAGGCCGGATTCTTCGGATTCCGTCAGCGAACGAAATGACCTGAAGCTGCCTCAATCCGCAAGGGTGTGCTGGCGCGAGCGCAGCATCCAGGCCGCGATCGCGGCGGCGGCCAGCACCACCAGCGCATACGCCGTCAACGCGCCCCATCCGCTGTGGTCCCAGAACCAGCCGCCCATCGCGCCGAGGGTGCTGGAGCCGATGTAGTACGCGAGCAGGTAGAGCGACGCCGCATGCCCCTTGTTGCGGCCGCCGAGCGCGCCCACCCAGGCGCTGCTGACCGAATGCGCGACGAAGAAACCGATCGTCAGCAGCACGATGCCGACGATCACCGCCGGCAGCCAGGTCGTCAGCGTGAGCATCACGCCGGCCACCGCCAGCGCGATGCCGGTGAGCAGCGCGGGCGCGCGGCCGAAACGGTCCGACAGGCCACCCGCCGTCGCCGACGCGGCGATGCCGAACAGGTAGGCGCAGAAGATCAATCCGATCGCGCTCTGGCTCAGCGAGAAGGGCGGCTTCATCAGCCGGAAGCCGGCGTAGTTGTAGACCGCGACGAACATGCCCATCATCAGGAAGCCCATCGCGAACAGCAGGGGCAGCATCGGATGCGTCAGGTGCCCACGCCACGCGGCCACGTGCTCGGACAGCTTCACGCCGGTGCGGCGCACGAAGTGCTTCGACGGCGGGAGCAGGAACCAGAACCCGATCGCCGCGAGCAAGCCCAGCACGCTGACGACGAAGAGCGCCGGCCGCCAGCCGAAGGTGTCGCTGAGCAGGCTCACGCCGACCCGCCCCATCATCCCGCCGAAGGCCGTGCCGCCCACGTACTGGCCCATCGCGCGGCCCAGGCCCTTGGGATGGATCTCCTCGGCCAGGTAGGCCATCGCGACCGCCGGCACGCCGCCGAGCACCAGGCCTTCGATCAGCCGCGCGACCAGCATCGCGTGCCAGCTCGGCACCACCGACGCGATCAGGTTCAGCACCGCCGCCATCGCCATCGACGCGAACATCAGCCGCTTGCGGTCCATGCTCTCCGACAACGCGCCCGCGCACAGGATGGCGAAGGCCAGCGCGCCCGTCGCCAGCGACAGCGCCAAGGCGCTCGCCGCCGCGCCGACATGGAACTCCGCCGCGAACAGCGGCAGCAGCGGCTGCACGCTGTAGAGCAGCGAGAAGGTCGTGAACCCCGCCAGGAAGAGCGCGAAGGCGATGCGGCGGTAGGCGGCGGTGCCGGGTTCGGCGTGGCTCATCGCCGGCCGAACATCATCTGCCCGGCCAGCGCCCGCTTGAGCGGCGGCAACGCCTGCAGCGCGGCCAGGCCCAGCCCGCGCGCCGCCGGCAGGCCCGGCCAGCGCCAGGCGAAGCTCCGCGCCAGGAAATCGGTCGTGAGGATGGTGGCCCAGCGGTCCGGCGCGCGCTGCCATTCGACACGCCGCAGCGCGTGATCGATGCGCGGATCGCGCCGCAGCGACTCGACCAGCGCGAACGCGTCGCGCAGGCCCAGGTTCAGCCCCTGGCCCGCCACCGGATGCAGCGTCTGCGCCGCGTTGCCGATGCGGATGCGGCGGCCCTCGACCAACGTGCGCTCGGCGTTCAGGCCCAGCGGGAAGCACTTCAACGGACTGATGCCGAGCAGACGGCCGACGCGATCCGGCAGTTGCTGCTGGATCACCGTCAGGCGCTGCGCGTCGGTCAGGTCGGCCACCTCGTCCTCGTCCTGCGACTGGCACCACACCAGCGCGGCGCGGCGCTGTCCGTCGCGCTCCGGCAGCGGCAGCAGCGCCAGCGGTCCGCGCCGCGTGAAGCGCTCGTAGGCCACGCCCACCGGGCTGTCCGGCGAGAGCGCCACCGTGCCCACCCAGGCGTTCTGCCGGTAGTCGTGCGCGAGGGACTTGCGGGCCTGCTCGGAGAACACGCCGCCCTCGGCCACCACCGCCAGGTCGAAACGTTCGGCGATGCCGGCATCGACCTCGACCTCGTCGGGCCGGTCCTGCTTGAGGCCGTCCACCGCCTGGCCGAAACGGCTGATCAGGCGCTGGGGCTCCAGCGCGCTCGCCTGCTGCCAGGCGGCCTGCAGCGGGGCGACCAGTTGGCCGTAGGCCAGCACCGCGCCAAGCTGCGGCACCGCTTGCTCGGCGGCGGAGATGCTCACCTCGGGCTCGCCCGACGGGCCGAACCACGGACTGGCGAGCGTCGGCGGCGCCTGGCTCACGTGGACCTCGCGGATCGCCTGGGCCTGCGCCGCGGGCCAGGCGCGCAGGCGCTGCAGCAGCTGCACGCTGCCCAGGGACAGCGCGATGGTGCGCGGATCGCCGGAGACGTCGCGCTCCAGCGGCCGGGTGTCGAAGAGGCTCACCTGCGCCTGCGGCAGGTAACGGGCCGCCAGCAGCGCCAGCGCCAGGCCCGCCGGGCCCGCGCCGATCACGGCCAGGCGCAGCGGCGGCGCGTTGCTGTCGAAGGAAGCATCGAAGGCGTCCGCGGCCGGCGAGGCGGCGGGGACATCGGAGTCATGAGGCTGGGACATGGCGTCGACCCGGAGTACGGCGCCGGCCGCGTCCGGCGGCCGGCCTCGGGTCACTATAGCGCCGGGGCGGTCCAGGACCGATCGGACCGCGCCCCGCCTGCGCCGCCCTGCGCCCGGCAGCGTGAGCAGCGACCGCCCCACCTGCCGCGGCGGGACATTCGCCCTGTCGACTGACAGCCGGCGCGCCCTCCGCTACCCTTGCGCGCCTCAAGAGGAGAAACGCATGCAATACCGTCGACTCGGCCGCAGCGGCCTGCAGGTGTCCGAACTGTCCCTGGGCTCGTGGGTGACCTATCACAACCAGGTCGATACCGGCTCGGCCGTCGAGCTGATGGCCGCCGCCCGCGACGCCGGCATCAACTTCTTCGACAACGCCGAGGCCTATGCGCTCGGCAAGAGCGAGGAGATCATGGGCCAGGTGTTCAGGCAGCTGGGCTGGGGCCGCCACACCTATGTCGTGTCCACCAAGTTCTACTGGGGCATCGACAAGTCGGGCACCACGATCAACTACAAGGACACGCTGAACCGCAAGTACCTGATGCAGGCCATCGACGGCTCGCTCAAGCGCTTCGGGCTGGACGAGATCGACCTCGTCTACTGCCACCGCCCGGATCCGAACACGCCGATCGAGGAGACCGTGCGGGCGATGAGCGACATGATCACGCAAGGCAAGGCGCACTACTGGGGCACCAGCGAGTGGAGCGCCGACGAGATCCGCGCCGCCTGGGAGATCGCCGAGCGGCATCACCTGCACAAGCCGGTGATGGAGCAGCCGCAGTACCACCTGTTCCACCGCCAGCGCGTGGAGAAGGAGTACGCCCGGCTGTACGAGGACCTCGGATTGGGCCTGACGACCTGGAGCCCGCTGGCGTCCGGCCTGCTCACGGGCAAGTACCGCAACGGCATTCCGGAGGGCAGCCGTGGCGCGCTGGAGAGCATGTCCTGGCTGCGCGAGCAGCTGCAGGAGCCGCAGCGCAACGCCGCGGTCGGCGAACTGGCGACGATCGCCGATGAGCTCGGCTGCACGCTGGCGCAACTGGCCATCGCGTGGATCAACCGCAACCCGCGGGTCTCGACGGTGATCCTCGGCGCGAGCAGGCTGTCGCAGCTGCAGGACAACCTGGGCGCCCTGGCCGTCACGCCGAAGCTGACGCCCGAGATCCTGGCGCGCATCGACGCGATCACGCTGCCGCTGGCCAAGTAGGCAGGGCGGACCGCCACCGCCGCTGGCCCTCACCCCTGCCCTCTCCCGCAAGCGGGAGAGGGAGCCGCAAGGTCGGCGCGATGCGTTCTCACTCCTCTCCCGCAAGCGGGAGAGGAGCCGCAAGGTCGGCGCGGTGCATTCTCACTCCTCTCCTGCAAGCTGTATGGACCGAGGACATGGGTAACAGGTGTGCCAGGACATGGGTGACACTTTTCCCGCCTAGTCAGCGGGAGGACGAAGTTGCCCTGGAGCCCAGCCACCGTGAAGGACCAAC
>Ga0065165_1001131_pt1 | contig 31347 bp, 35 predicted proteins | sample AraplaMF_Cvi_mMF_FD_63813 | JGI IMG/M metagenome (GOLD analysis project Ga0065165, IMG submission 63813) | Arabidopsis root microbial communities from the University of North Carolina, USA - plate scrape MF_Cvi_mMF (version 2) (version 3) | ecosystem: Host-associated > Plants > Roots >... | reverse complement strand
CGAGAACGTCGTTGCCTGGACGGAGACCGGCTACCGCTTCGTCAAGCGCCAGTCGCAGAGCGATCCCAACGTCTGGGTCTCGCTGGGCGATACCAAGCCGGCGGTCTCCACCGCCAGCGCGCGAGATCAGTAAGAACGAGACAACAGGTTACGCGACCCGGTCACATCCCCACCCCTCCCCGTCCCAGACCGGTTCGCGCGCGCCCAGCCATCCCCCAATGGCTGGGCGCAACTTTTTTGGGGATGCGCGATCAGCCTTCCGACGACCACGGCACGCGCGTGGCGGTGAAGTCGCGCCACGTGCGTTGCAACGCCGGCTGCACGCCGACCGATGCGCGCGCCTGCCAGCCGGCGATGGCGGCAGCGGCGATCGCGCTGTCGGGCTCGGTGCCGAGCCCGTCGAGCAGCGAGGCCGTGACCGCCATATCGTTGAAGGCGCCGAGCTCCTCCTGGAGAGCCGCAAGCCGGCGCGCGAAGCGCCGGGCGGATCTGCGATCCTCGTACAGCGGCAGCAGGAACTCGCTGAGATAACGCAGCCGCTTGGTCGCGAGCCGCACCCGGTGCAGCTGCTCGGCCGGCAGCGACTTGAAGCGGCGGCCGCGCTTGAGCACCTTTGCATACTGTTCCGACAGAATGCGCTGCGCGAAATTGACGGCGGGCTCGGTGAGCTGGCCGAGATCTTCCGCCGCAACGCCATTGCGCCAGCCGCGCGTCTCGATCCAGCCACCGAGGCCGATCAGGAACACGGCACAGCGGCGATCGGCCAGCGCGCGATGCGCTTTGCGATACGCCTCCGACTGACGCATCGCCGCGGCCTTGCCCAGTGCCTCGAAGCCGGCGATCGACGGACAGGCGTTTGCAATCGTCGGCAGCGTCTCGAGCTGGAACACGTCCCAGTCGCGCGCGGCGGCGAGATCCTGCGCCAGCCACCTGGCTTCGGACATCAGCGCATCGAGATGGCTGAGTGCGCCGACCGAGCGCATCAGGTCGAGCGCCGAGCGCAGCCGGCGCAGCGCGACGCGCAACTGATGCACGCCTTCCGGATTACGACCGTCCTCGGCCGCCGGCAGCGATTGCAGCAGATGCAGGAAGCACGAGCGCAGGATCGTGGCGAAAGCTTCGTCGAGCGTCACGGAGGGAGCGAGCCGCAGCTTGCGCGGCCGGCGCGCCGTCGGCGGCTTGTCCGCGGCAAGGTCGAAGCCGCGCGCCGACTTGCTGCGGATCGACGGCTTCACCCCGCCCTGCTCGGCAAGCCGCAGTGCGATCTCGTAGATCGTGCGCGGGCTGCCGCTCTTCAGCTCGAGCTCGATCTCGCTCACCGGCAGCGAACGATCACCCGCGATCAGCTCGCCCTGGTCGAAGGCGATCTCGACCGTGCCGGCCGGGAGATCGATCATGCACGCGTGGCGACGGATGTCGGTGGAGAACACCGCCTCGAGCGGCTGGATCGCGAGATGCCCGCGAAGCTTCTCCGGAATGAAAGCCATTGCGAGCGCGAGGTCGGGCGCAAGCGAGGACACGCTCGCCTCCCATTCGCCACGGCGCAGCGGATCCTCCGCTGCGTCCGTCTTCACGGTCTGCACGAAGCGCGTGCCGCTCTGGCGCACGCGCAGGCTGAGACCGTTGCGGCGAAGCAGACGATCAGCCGTGTCGTAATAGACGGACTTGAGGTGCTTGCGCGTGCCCTTGTTGCGCGCGTTGGCTGCGATGACGGGAGCAGCGTTGAAATCCGCCATGCGGCCGGCATCGACGAGCAACTTGAGTTCGATCTCGCTGGAGAGATCCGCGGTGGCGTTCGACGGGATTCGCTCCGATGCAGATGGCGCGTCGTGCGATGGCGTCTGATCGATCACAGCGCCCTCGACGATCGCGTGTTCCGCGCCGGGCTCGGCCGCGTCACGCTGCCTGAGAAAGCCGGCGATGACTTGCGTTCTCTTACTGTCCTTGGCGACAGGATTCCCGTCCGGCGCGCTCATTGTTTTGCGCGCCGGCGTAGCGTCTGATTTCAACATTTCCGATGACATGACAGTTCTATGACAGAGCGCCAGCATATAGCCGGTCGGGCCCGCGAGGAATAGTCACGTTACGTCGCAGCGCGTCATGGTCCATATGCACGCGCTGCGCGGCGGATTTCGATAACGACTGTCATAATTCTCTGAGCACGATGAATTAAATTGCCGCGACGCGTCGCAAGTGATCGAATTGCTAGCGAATCCTTCGGTTCTCGAAAGTGGGATGAACGCGTCAGCGAGCTTGACTCATGCTAGCCGAAAAATTCTTTCTGGTTTTGGAGACGCTTAGAAGTCACGCCTCCGATGACAGACCCGCAATTGTGACAAGCCGGCCCGCGCCGGTTCCGGAGGCTGAGCCCAGTGCGCGGCGCGAAAAGCCAGTCACGGACGAGCGTGAACAGGCAGCGTCCAGGTTCGTCCGCTAGCCGCTTCAAGAAGCCGCACGTGCACATCGATGCGCATCTCAACGCGCAAGGCTGTTCTTGTAGACCTTGCCGCCCTTCATGATCACCGCGAAGTTCCTGGCGGGGTCCTCGACAAGCCTGATGTTCTCGAGCGGATTGCCGTCGACCAGCAGCAGATCGGCGAGCGCGCCCTCCGCCACCACGCCGAGCTTCCCGGGATAGGGGTTCCGGAGGCCCGACAGGCCCAGCAACTCCGCATTGGTGGATGTTGCCATCGCCAACGCTTCAGCCGGCGTGTACCAGCGCGTCAATGCCGCGAGCATGGCACCCTGCTTGTCCGCGAGCGCCTTCGAGAACAGGACGTCGGTGCCGAACGCGGTCTTGATGTTGTATTTCTTCGCCAACGCATAGACCCGGTCGGTGCCGGCGACGACCTGCCGCATCTTGTCCTGCTCTGAAGGTCCGAGCGCGGCGGCGCCGGCGAGATCGAGGAATGGCTGCGTGCTCAACCAGACTCCCTTTTCCGCGATCAGTTTTGCGCTCGCCTCATCCATCAGGTGACCGTGCTCGATGCATTTCACACCGGCGGCGATCGAGCGCTGGATCGCAATCGGCGTGTAGGCGTGCGTGGCGACATACGTGCCCCAATTGTCGGCGGCTTCGACCGCCGCGCGCAGCTCGGGTTCGGTGAAAGTGGAGACATCAAGCGGGCTGAACGGCGATGCAACGCCGCCGCCGGCCGTGAGCTTGACCTGGGAAGCCCCCTGCATCAGCTGCTCACGCGCGCGCACACGAACTTCGTCGGGGCTGTCGGCCACCATGCTGCCGCCGATCCGCTCCATGCGGCTGAGCATGCCGCCGATCGTGCGCGGCAGATCGGAGAGCTGGCGGAAGTCGCCGTGCCCCCCGGTGATCGTGATGATCGCCCCGGACGGGTAGATGCGGGGTCCCGCGACGAGATCCTCGTCGATGGCCTGCTTCAGGCCGAACGTCGGCCCGCCCATGTCGCGCACGGTGGTGAAGCCGCGCATCAAGGTCGCGGTCGCCTCGGACGCGGCGAGCAGATTGTTGTAGCCGATGTCTCCGGCCAACGCCGCCATCGGCGTCGGGCGCACCAGCATCGCATGCCAATGCGCATCGATCAGCCCCGGCATCAGCACGCGGCCGCCGCCTTCGATGACCTGACCGGCGGCCGCGATGTCGGCCGTCGATATCTTCTCGATCTTGCCGTCCTTGACGAGAACGTTGGACGCGGCCGAAAGCGTCCCGTTCTTGCCGTCGAATATCCTGACGCCGCGAAACAGGACTGCAGCGTCCTGCTGGGCCGGCGCAGGCGATACGCCGCAAAGCAGCACTGCGAGCAACATCGCGAGGCCGGCCCTCACCTTCAATCCGGGCATGCTCAATCTCCGCGCCGATACGCCGTCAGGCAGAGGCTGCGGCTGGCCGCCACGCGAGGGTCAGCCACCCGATGCCGTGTGATACCAGGTCGATGCCGAGCAGCATCCCCAGCACCCAGAGCCCGGTCATCGGAAAGCCCGTGAGGATGACGAGCCCCGCCAGCACGCCGAACAGGCCGGATGCGAGAATGATGCCTCCGCCCTGCTGCCAGCGGCCGATGCCGATCAACATCCGCACGATACCAGAGACGAAAAGTGCGATGCCGAGCACATAGGTGAGCAGCAACGCGCCGGTCATCGGCTGGCTGACGAGCACGATACCGAAGGCGATGTAGAGAATACCCAGCACGATCTGCCAGACGAAGCCGCCCCAGCCCTTGGTCCAGAACGCGTGGAAGACCTCGAAGGCGCCTGCGGCGATCGCCATCCATCCGATGAACAACGCGCTGACGACGGTGAAGAAGGCGACGTCGCCGAGCACCATCAGTCCTGCAAACACCATGAAAAGGCCCAACAGCACGCAAACCCAGCGGCGGGGCTGCGGCAAGCCGGTTGCACCCATGGGCGCACTATGGTCGTAAGTGGTCATGCTTTCCTCCCTTGGTTATCTCCAGCGCCAGCCGCAACGACGGCGGCGGCCATGCCACCAACACACCCAGCGTCGACGCCGCCGAGGCCGCGGCGGTGGTGGTCGATGCGGCGGTCGATGTGGTGGGCGGCTCGTCGGCGACGGGCTGCCGGCTTGCGCAAGCTTGCCGGCATCAGGTTCGCGCGTCGCGGCCGCGGCCGCGGCCGGATCGGTCGGCAACGATTCCGACAGCGCTTCCGCGTTCTCCGGCCACAGGCTGACGCCCGCACCCGCCAGGATTACACCTCCAAGCAGCAAGCCAAGCGCACCGCGACGATCCATCTCCTTCATCGAGCTCTCCTTGACGAAGTGCCCTGCCCACTTTTTCAACTCACGTCTTTGCGCCCGCCTCATCGGCGGGGATCTCGCCCGGCAGATAGTTTGGAAGCCGTCCGGCCGGAATGATCGCGATAAGCGCGAGACCGGCCATGATGAGAAGCCCGATCTTCAGCGCGCGCAGCCGCGCCTCGGTGTTCACGCGGACTGCATCCTCGATCTGCTGCGGTGATCCGCTGGTGCGTTCCAGCGCGGTGCGCAGGCGGTCGTTGCTGACGAAGGTGATGTTGTCGAGATCGACCTGGGCCTGAAGTTCCGGCGTCAGAACCGGGCTCGCCGCGATCTTGCCAAGCGCGATCGTGCTGAGCAGGCCGACCATCAGTGCGCCCGCGACCGCCGTTCCCACGGCGGCGGCGAGGTTCTGAGTCGTGCCGCGCAGCGAGCCGACGTCGCCGGCCAGCGTCTTCGGCGATGACGTCACCAGGACGTTGAACAGCAAGGTCACCAGCGAGCCCTGGCCGACGCCAAACAGCACGAGCCCGAACAGAACGGGGATCTCGCTCCAGTCATTGCGGACGACAAAGGCGAGCCAAACCAACGCTAAGGTGCAGAGCGCAAAGCCGAAGCGACCGATCTGGCGGGGCGTCAGCCGCTCGTAGACATTGACGATCAGCATCGCCGAGAAGAAGACCGTGAGATTGAATGGCATCATCGCGACTGCGGTGGCAATCGGCGAACGCCCCTGCACGATCTGGATGTAGAGCGGCACGGTGAAATTCAGCGCAGCCTCCAGCGCCACCACAGCGAACAACGCGAAGACCGCGCAGCGCTCCTCCGGCGAATCCACCACTTCCAGTGCCAGCAACGGAGTCTTGCCCGCTGCCTGCCGCCGATGCGTCCACATCAGAAAGCCCTGGCCCAGCACGATGCCGACGACGATCATGACCGGCGCCGGCGAAAGACCGAGCAGATTGAACGGTGCGTTCGCGGTTGCGACAGCGAGGCCCCATCCGTTCAGATTGTTGAAGCCGAAACTGATCAGGATGATCGCGCTCGCAGCGAGCACGACGCCGACGAGATCGATCTGGACATCAGGACGGCCCCGGTCCGGCTTGAGCCGAAAGCTCATCAGGAACACGATAGCGGATGCCGCGATCAAGATGCCGAACGCCGGCCGCCAGCCGATATACGTCCCGAGTACGCCGCCAATGACGAAGGCGAGAACGCCTGCGGCCGCCCGCGCCGAGCCAAGCGCGCCCAGCGCGGTCGCCTGTTGGCGGCCGGCATAATTCTCCGCAATCAGGGCTACGAGCGAGGGCACGATCACCGAACCTGATGCGCCGCAAAGCGCCTGCGCCGAAATCATGACTGCCGCCGACGGGCTGAATGTCATCATGAGCTGTGAGATGAAGAACAGCACGACCGCGCCGCGGAACACCTGCAACGCACCGAACCGCTGGGCAAGCTTGGCGCCAAGCATCACGAAGCCCGCAACCAGCATCGAGTAGGCCACGATGCCCGTCGCAACTGTGGTCGGCGCCACACCGAAACTCGTCACCATGCCACCCATCGCGACCGGGAGCGATGCCACGTTGAACGACATGATCATCTGACCAAGTGCGATCGAGACCATCGGAATCCAAGACGCACGCTCTTCCTGCTGAATGCCGCCTATCGAGATGGTTTGCGTGGCCATGGCGTCCCCTCCAACTTGGTCGGCGTTACGATCAACCGGGCCTTGCGCCCGCCGATCCCTGCGGCATTCGTTTCACTCTTCCGGTTGCGATACGAACAAATCCATGCCCAGCCGCTGCGACAGGAATTTTGCGGCGAGCTGGCCTTTAACGCTGTTCCCGGCGGCGTCGAGCGGTGGCGCAAACGTGCCGAAGCCACCTTTGCCGGGTGACACCGCAACGATGCCGCCGCCGATCCCGCTCTTGCCGGGCAGACCGATGTCGTAGAGCCAGTCGCCCGAGTTCTCGTAGAGCCCAGCAGTAATCATGACTGCGAGCGCGTAGTGACAGACCGACGCATCGACGACGCGCTGCTTCGTCACCGGATTGACGCCGCCATCGGCAAGCGTCGCGCCCATTACGGCGAGATCGCGCGCGCTGACATTGAGTGAGCATTGCCGGGTGTAGAGGTCGGTCGCTTCCTTCGCATCGCAATAGATCCGGTCGTAGCTCTCCAGGAGCCGCGCGATGCTGCGATTGCGAAAGTTGGTCTGAGATGCTGACGCATAGACCTCCTCGTTCAGCGGCAATTTGCGGCCGGCAAAACGCGACAACCCGCCGTGAATGAACGCCCATCGCGCTTCGGCGGTGGCGCCGGCGGCGAGGCTGGTCGTGGCGATAGCGCCCGCATTCACCATCGGATTGGTGCGGCCGCCGCCCTGTTCTATCGCCGCGAGCGAATTGAAGGGGAGCCCGGTCGCATTCGCTCCAAGCTTTGCCCGCGCCTGCTCCGGCCCGATGGCCTCGCAGACCAGCGCGAACAGGAACGGCTTCGACACGCTCATGATGGAGAATTCGTAGTCGACCTCTCCAGCGCCGTAGACTTTTCCATTGGTCCCGACGACGCAGACGCCGAACAGCTCGCTCGGAACCCGGGCAAGGGCCGGATAGACCTGCGAATTGGCTCCGTCGCGATTGGATTGAAACCGGCGCTGCGCCTCGTTCACCAGCGACTGCACGGTCTCCGGGCCGGGCAAGTGGCCGGTCGAGACATAAGCCGCCTCTCGTTCGTCAGCCAGAGGTCGCGCCATGGCACCACTCCGCAGAACGGATTCAACGCATGTCGGCTCCGTTCTAGAACTCGACGCTTGCGCAAGAGTTGATGCTCATGCCGCCCGCGAGTCAATTTACAACTCTTGAGCGATTCTGCATTCCAGCCATACGCAGGTAAGCGAGACACGCTTATCGTGCATTCGCTCGGGAATTGTTGGCAAATGAGTAAGCTGCACTGTCTCGCATGTTTCGAACTGTATTCAAAACGTGACCATCCAATCTCTCTCATCAACGAAAGATTGTGTTTGCCCTGCACCGGAGTACGATTCCCCGGACTGCAACATCGAGTGAGCGAGGCGTAACATGGTGGCACAAACGAGCGACGGACACGTTCTGCTGACCAAGAAGCTCGGCGGACTCTTCGCAATCATCATCGGCTGCGCACTGACGGCCGTGGGCGCGACCTTCGAATCCACCGGCACATTGGTTCTGGGCGTCCTCTTTCTTGCGCTGGGAGCCGCCCTGCTCGTGCTCAAGATCGTCAGACGAAACCAGGGACCGCCGCTGGCCTAAGCAGCATCCCGCTCAAGCGCCGAGCACGTCCGCGAGCCGTAGTTCATCAGCGGCGGGATCCTTCAGGAACAGCTCCGCCTCGATCTCGTCGAGATGCGACAGCATCTGCGCGCGCGCAGCCTGCCTGTCGCGTTTGCGGATCGCGCTGACGATGCCGGCGTGATGATCGGTGCCGCAGGCCGGCGTGTCGTGGCGGCGATAGAGCAGGATGATCAAAGAGGAGCGTGCGATCAGCTCCTTGAGGAAGCCGAGATAGATGCTATGGCCGCTCATCTCGGCGACGAGGCGATGAAAGTCGCCGGAGAGACGGACCGATGCGCGTGCATCGCCGCGCAGCTCGGCCTCGCGCTCCTCGGCAAGATGCTGCTGCAGGCGGGCGATCCAGGCCGGGGAGACCGCGTCGATCGCGTGATCGACGATGGTCGGCTCGATCAGCCGGCGCGCCTCGAACACTTCGCGCGCATCGGTGGGCGTCGGTCGCGCAACGAAGGCGCCGCGGTTCTTCTCGATGTTGACGATGCCTTCATGCGCGAGCTGCTGCAGCGCGGTGCGCACCAGCGTCCGGCTCGCGCCATAGATCTCGCCGATCTCGTCCTCGCCGAGCTTGGTGCCCGGCAGCAGCCTATGCTCGAGGATCGCCGCGGTCACGCCCTCCCGGATGCGGCTGACGCGATCACTCGCATCAGGCGCGTCGGATTTCGGGCGGGTCTTGGCGGTCATAATATCTGGAGGTCCGGGGCAGAGGCTCTATCGACGAACAGTTGCCGCGAATGTTAGTCGAGCCGCTGTATCCAATCACAGGCGAAACTTTATACAATCGGCGCACGTTTTGTGTGCAGGCGGCGGCACGCGCCGGGAGCAGCCCGCATGCGCGGGATTCGATCTAACGATCTGACTCCGCTGTACAGTTTCGAGAATTCTTCCGACAAGCCCTGTTGGCACGGACCTTGCGGAGAGAGGCAGAACGCATCGCCTCCTCTGGACACGCCATGGCCACCCCTGCCGCTCTCGAACTGGTCGCCGTCACCAAGCGCTACGACACGACAGTGGCGGTCGACACCGTCAATCTGAAGATCCCGGCCGGCACCTATTGCTGCCTGCTCGGCCCCTCCGGCTGCGGCAAGACCTCGACGTTGCGCATGATCGCGGGGCACGAAGCGATCAGCGAGGGCGACATCATCCTCGGCGCGCAGAACGTCACGGACCTGCCGCCGGCCGAGCGCGGCACGGCGATGATGTTCCAGTCCTACGCTCTGTTTCCGCATCTCAGCGTGCTCGACAATGTGGCATTCGCCCTGAAAATGCGCGGCATCGACAAGGCAACGCGGCACAAGCGTGCCGGCGAATTGCTCGAGCTGGTCGCGATGAGCCCCTATGCCGGCCGCCTTCCCGCCCAGCTCTCCGGCGGACAGCAGCAGCGCGTGGCGCTGGCCCGCGCGCTGATCACCGAGCCGCAGATCCTGCTGCTCGACGAGCCGCTGTCGGCGCTCGACCCGTTCCTGCGCGTGAAGATGCGCGGCGAGCTGAAGCGGCTGCAGCGCGAGCTCGGCATCAGCTTCATCCAGGTCACCCACGGCCAGGAAGAGGCGATGGCACTCGCCGACCACATCGTGGTGATGAACCAGGGCCGGATCGAGCAGCAAGGCACGGCCCGCGACATCTTCCATCATCCCCGCACCGAATTCGTGGCCCGCTTCATTGGCGGCCACAACGTCCTCAGCGACGCCGGCAAACTCATCGCCGTGCGCGCCGATCAGCTCGGCATCAAGCCGGTCACTGACGGCGCGTTCGGCGCGCCGGCGCTGCTGACCCAGACCGAGTACCAGGGCTCCTACATCGCCGTCTCGCTCATGCTCGACGACGGCACCGCCCTGTTCTCTCACGTTCCCGAAGCCACCTTCGACGTCCACCCGTTCCGTCCGGGTGATCGCGTGCTGGCCACCTGGGATCCCGCCAAGGCGCAACGCCTGCAATAGCGCCGCTCAATCAATGGAATGCGCAACAGAGGAGTGACCGACATGACCGAGACGACCAAGAAGGGCCTCAGCCGCCGCACGCTGCTCAAAGGCAGTGCCAGTCTCGCGGGTCTCGCCGCCGGCTCGGGCGCAATCACCGGCTTCCCCTACGTGAAATCGGCCGAAACGAAAGTGCTGCGCTATCTCGGCACCGCCGTGAACGAAGGCGACGATATCTCCAAGCAGTGCCTGAAGGACACCGGCATCAAGATCGAATACATCACCGCCACCACCGACGACGTCACCAAGCGCGTGATGACCCAGCCGAACTCCTTCGACGTGCTGGACACCGAATATTTCTCGCTGAAGAAGATCGTGCCGTCGGGCAACATCCTTGCCCTCGACGCCAAGAAGATCAAGGAGTTCGACAACATCACGCCGGTCTTCACCAAGGGCGAGACGCCCGGCGGCAAGAAGATCGGCGGCCAGGGCACCGCGCCCTGGAAGGTGCTTTATCTCGAAGGCAAGGACTCCAAGAAGTTCGCGACATCGGCGACCGAGTTCGTCACGCTGATCCCGACCGTCTACAACGCCGACACGCTCGGCATCCGCCCCGACATCATCAAGCGCCCGATCGGCTCGTGGGCGGAGTTGCTCAACCCCGAATTCAAGGGCAAGGCCTCGATCCTCAACATTCCCTCGATTGGCATCATGGATGCCGCGATGGTCGTGGAAGCCTCCGGCAAATACAAATATGCCGACAAGGGCAACATGACCAAGGAAGAGATCGATCTCACCATGAAGGTGATGACCGAGGCCAAGAAGGCAGGCCAGTTCCGCGCGTTCTGGAAAGACTTCAACGAGAGCGTCAACCTGATGGCATCGGGTGAGACGGTGATCCAGTCGATGTGGTCTCCGGCGGTGACGAAGGTGCGCTCGATGGGCATCCCCTGCACCTTCCAGCCGTTGAAGGAAGGCTACCGCTCCTGGGCCTCGGGCTTCTGCGTTTCCAAGGGCGTGTCGGGCCCGAAGCTCGACTGGGCCTACGAGTTCGTCAACTGGTTCCTGTCCGGCTACGCCGGCGCCTATCTCAACCGCCAGGGCTACTATTCGGCCGTGCTCTCCACCGCCAAGGCGAACATGGAGCCGTACGAGTGGGCCTATTGGATGGAAGGCAAGCCGGCCGAGAAGGATATCAAGGCGCCCGACGGCTCGCTGCTGGAGAAGGCGGGCTCCGTGCGCGACGGCGGCTCCTACGAAGAGCGCATGGGCGGCGTCGCGTGCTGGAACGCCGTGATGGACGAGAACGACTACATGGTCCGCAAGTGGAATGAGTTCATCGCGGCGTGACGGACATGTCGGAAGAAGCCCTGCAACAGGCAGCCTCGGGCCTGATCCCGGGGTCGGACACCGCGCGCGCCGCAAAGCCGACGCGCCTGTCGCCGTCTTTCATCTCCTGGCTGCAGGCCGGGCCGATGATGCTGGTCTTCCTCGCCTTCTTCCTCATCCCGCTCGTCTTCGTGGTCATCGTCTCGTTCTGGGACTACAACGAATACCAGCTGCTGCCGGCGTTCTCCGGCCGCGGCTACACCGACACGTTCGAGGGCTGCATCGCGCAGCTTCCCGATCTCTGCACCATCGGCAAGACCTACCTGAAGACGCTCAAACTGTGCTTCCTGGTCTGGGCGATCACGCTCTTCATCGGCTTCTGGGTCGCCTACTTCCTAGCCTTCCACATCAAGTCCAAGACCTGGCAGATGGGATTGTCGCTGCTCTGCACGATCCCGTTCTGGACCTCCAACGTGATCCGCATGATCGCCTGGATTCCACTGCTCGGACGCAACGGCCTCGTCAACTCGGGACTCACGAAGACGGGGCTGATCAACCATCCCGTCGAATGGCTGCTGTTTTCCGAATTCTCCGTGGTGCTGGCGCTAGTGCACCTCTTCACCTTCTTCATGGTGGTGCCGATCTTCAATTCGATGGTGCGCATCGACAAGTCGCTGATCGAGGCCGCCTATGATGCCGGCGCTACCGGCTTCCAGACACTGGTCAACGTCATCATTCCCCTGGCCAAGCCCGGCATCGTCATCGGTTCGATTTTCGTCATCACGATCGTGATGGGCGATTTCATCACCATCGGCGTGATGGGCGGCCAGCAGATCGCAGCTGCCGGCAAGATCATCGAGACACGGGTCAATGCGCTGCAATTCCCGGCGGCCGCCGCCAATGCCGTGATCCTGCTCGTCATCACTTTCCTGATCATCACCATGATGTCGCGCATCGTCGACATCAAGAAGGAGCTGTGATGACGGAAGGTCGCTCACGCTCGTTCTACGTGCTCGCGATCTTCTTCGCGGCCTATGTGCTGTTCCTCTACGGCCCGATGATCGCGATCTACGTGCTGTCGTTCCAGGGGCCGCAGGGCGGCCTCACCTTCCCGATGAACGGCGTGTCGACCTTCTGGATCGCAAAACTGTTCCAGGGCACCGGCATCGTCGATCTCGGCGCCGCCTTCCGCCGCTCACTGCTGCTCGGCATCATCGTGATGATCGTCACCGTCGTGCTGTCGGTCGCCGCCGGCATGGCGTTCCGCAGGAAGTTCAGGGCGCAGAGCATCCTGTTCTATTCGGCGATCGCCAGCCTGATCGTGCCGTCGATCATCACCTCGCTCGGCATCTCCCTGGAATTCCGCATCATCGACGATCTCATCAAGGCGCACTGGAACGAGAACTTCGAGACCTCGATGGGCCTGCTCACGTCGGGTCTCGGCGCGCATCTGACCTGGACGCTGCCGTTCGGCCTGCTCATCATGTTCGCGATCTTCAACCGGTTCGATCCGCGTCTCGAGGAAGCCGCGCGCGATCTCGGTGCGACACCGTGGCAGACCTTCCGCTACGTCGTGCTGCCGATCATCCTGCCCTCCGTGATCGGCATCGGCCTGTTCGGCTTCACGCTATCCTGGGACGAGCTCGCCCGCTCCAGCCAAGCGATCGGCGCCGTGAACACGCTGCCGCTGGATCTGCAGGGCCTCACCACGACCGTGACGAACCCCGACATCTACGCGCTGGGCACCGTGATCTCGGCGGTGTCGTTCACCGTGATCACGCTTGCGCTCGGCACCATCCACGTGCTCAACAAGCGGCAGGCGGCCAAGGGCTCGGACGCCGGCAAAGGGCTTGTCTGATAAGGGGCTTGTCTGAAAAGAGGCTCGTCTGATCGCGATGCGACTGCACGTCGTCAATCCCAACACCACCGCGTCGATGACGGCGAAGATCGCCGCGGCCGCGCGTAGCGTCGCGCTGGCCGGCACCGTGATCGACGCGCGTCAGCCGTCGATGGGCCCGGTCTCGATTGAAGGATTTTACGACGAGGCCTTCGCCGTGCCCGGGATGCTCGGCTGCATCCGCGACGCCGACCGCGATGGCGCGGATGCGCACATCATCGCCTGTTTCGACGACACCGGCCTCGACGCGGCGCGTGCCGCCGCGAAAGCACCGGTGATCGGCATCGGCGAAGCCGGCTTTCACATCGCGAGCCTGATCGCGGCGCGCTTTGCCGTGGTGACCACGCTCGGCGTCTCCATCGTGCCGATCGAGCATAATCTGAAGAAATACGGCCTCGCCGAGCGCTGCGCCCGCGTCCGCGCCGCCGAAGTCCCGGTGCTCGCGCTCGAGGCGCGCAACAACGAAGCGCTCGGCAAGATCTCGGCGGAAATCGATGCCGCGATCCGCGATGATCGCGCCGAGGCGATCGTGCTCGGCTGCGCCGGCATGGCCGACCTCGCCGCTGAGCTTTCCGCCACGCACGGACTGCCGGTGGTCGACGGCGTCGCGGCGGCGGTCACGCTGGCAGAATCACTGGCGCGGCTGGGCCTGAAGACATCGCGGCTCGGACCGTACGCGGCGCCACGTCCGAAGAGCTATTCCGGGCCGTTTTCGCAGTTTCAGCCCTGATCACGGGCCTTCGGCGACGCCCGGGCCCGGCAGAACTACGGGTTTTTCGGCCGCAGCCTCTTTTTGGTCCCAATTGTTGCTGAACAGTAACACTTTCGGGACACCCCGGCGGCCCAGGCCGCCGGTCTTCGCCACTCACCAAGTTTCAATTTGGGCTTTGTCAGCGGATGATCGATCTCGCACAGGACCAACCGTCCAACCCTCTCCTTCGCCTTGGCGCGCAGCCGATCGCGCTGACCGCTGCGGCGCTCCTGCTTCTCATTGCAGGGGTGACCTCGATCGCGATCTGGCGCGCCTATACGGGTGCGGCCCCGGAGACCGACCGGGTGGTCGCCTCGCGGCAGCTCCAGGCCCGCACGGCGCAGGCCTCCGAGCAACTGGTCGAGAAGACCAAGGGGCTGGAAGCGACCCAGCAGGAATCGATCGATCAGCTCCAGGTGGTGCAGGATCAGCTCCAGACCATGAAGCGGCTGATGGCGGCGCAGCAGGCCGACACCAAGCGACTGTCCGAGCAGGTCTCGACGCTGAACGAGTCCATCGACAATCTCAGGCAGTCGTTTGCGAGCGCCCGCACCACCGAGGCCGAAACGCCCTCGGTTACCCGCAGGAAACCGGCCCGGCACCGCGTCGCCAGCGCGCGCAAGCGTGCTCGCGGATAACTTGCGGCTTTAATTTTTTCTACTTGTGAACTGGATCACACTTGCCCGTATGATTCCGCGCCATGGTTCGCGTTACCGGATGGCGTGAGCCGATTTTAATATCCGGGGCTGGCAAGGTCGTTGACGGTATACTGCGTCAACGGCCTTGTTTTTTAGTGGGCTAGCTGGAGCCCCGTCCCGATGACATCGGGGCGGGGCTCTGGTTTTTTGGCCTTCCGAAGCGTTATTCGCAGACATCCACGCGGCGGACGCGCCAGCCTGCGGGCGTCATGACGCGCTTGCGCACGACGTAGCAGCCGCCATAGCCGCCATCATCGTAGCCGGTACCATAGTAATACGGGTCGCCGTAGCCGTAGGGGTAACCGTAGCCATAGCCATAGGCTCCGTAATAGCCGGCGCCGGCGATACCCGCGCCGATCGCGAGCCCGGGCCAGAAGCCACGGCCGCGCCATCCGCCGCCATGCCAGCCTCCGCCACCGTGCCAGCCGCCACCGCCGTGCCAGCCACCACCGTGGCCGAATCCGCGCGCCTGTGCCGCCTGCGGCACCGACAACCCGACCGTCGCGACGGCCAGCGCCGTCAACATCATCTTGCGTAACATCACTCGATCCTCCGCGTGGAAACGGTCCACGCTTCAAAGCAGGATCAAGCTAGCGTCACACAGGCCCTCGTGACAGCCTCCCTGTCTCACTTCCGCGCGAGCGTCAGCAGCCGCGGCAGATGCTCTTGAGCTTCCTGTCGAGCATGCGGTTCTCGTCGTTCACCGCCTTGTCGGCGCCGCCCGAACCGGTGCCGGTCGTCATGCCCGGCTCGGTATTGGCGCCGGACGATTGCGCCGTGCCGAGGCTGTTGGTGCCGGGCGGCGGCGCGGCCGAATTGGCAACGCCGCCGGTCGATCCGGAGGAGCCGGCGGTGCCGCCGGTCGCCTGCGCGAAGGCGACGGCCGGCATGGCGGCGAGACTGAGGATCACGATCAAGGTTTTCATCGAAGCGGTTGCGGACGATCGGGCCATCGGAAATTCTCCCTTTAGCTGTCAACGGTTTTGACCGGGAGCCGTTCCGGAACAAATGCCGTCACGTCAGCTTGAAACAGGGAGGCTGCCACGATCATGCGCAAACTGATCGCGTTCGACGAGGACACGTTCGACAAGCTGAAACAATTGGGACGCGACAGGATGGCGACGTTCCAGGAGCTCGCGGATGAAGCCTTTGCCGACCTCATGAAGAAGCACGGCATTCCCATCGATCTCAGGGACGCGCTGCGCAAAAGCGCGAAGCGCGACGGTGACACCGCCAAGGCGACGGCGCGTCCCAAAACCAGAAAGGCCAGCTCACGATGACCGATCGCGATCCATTTGCTGAAGGCGAAAGCGCCGCGCGCGAGAACATTCCGGCGGAAGCCAATCCCTACCAGGACGGCAGCGACGAGCATGCGCTGTGGTCGGCGGGGCACGAGAAGATCGCGGGCGCGATGGAAGCCCGCGAGTCCGAGGGAAGCTAGAGTTTCTGGCTAAGCATGAGCTTTTCGGAAAACCGCTTCGCACTTTGCGCTAACGCGGCCCTTCGGGTCCGGGTCATGCTTATCCGATCCGCTTCATGCCCTTCTTGAAGCGCGGGCCGTTGGCGACGTAGAACCGCGCAGCACTTCCCATCTTCGCGACCTGGGCATCGTCGAGCGTGCGGATCACGCGCGCGGGCGAGCCGATGATCAGCGAACGTTCGGGGAATTCCTTGCCTTCGGTGATGACGGAGCCGGCGCCGACGATGCTGTTGCGGCCGATCTTCGCGCCATTCATCACGATCGAGCCCATGCCGATCAGCGCGCCTTCCTCGACCGTGCAGCCGTGCAGGATGACGTTGTGGCCGATGGTGCAGTTCTTGCCGATCACCATGGGAAAGCCGAGATCGGTGTGACAGGTCGAGCCGTCCTGCACATTGGCGCCCTCGCCGATCTCGATCCACTCATTGTCGCCGCGCAGCACCGCGCCGAACCAGACGCTGGCGCCCGGCTTCAGGCGCACCTTGCCGATCACGGTGGCGGTTTCCGCGATGAAGTAATTTCCGTCCGAGGGAAGATCGGGCGCCTGTCCGTCGAGCTCGTAGATCGCCATGGAGGTCTCCTGTCACGTTAGGAGTGGCATAGCGAAACGGACGCGATGTGGCAAAGGGCCGCCACGCAGCCCTTCAAGACGTCAGCCCAGCACGCCGGTCGCGCGCAGCGTCATCAGGAAGAAGGTGCCGCTCATCATGCTCCAGAAGCCGGCGATGACGGTCGCCATCATCACGAATTCGAGACGGCGAGCTTCCAGCCGCACGCCGCGCAGCGTGTTGCGCATGATGATGAAGGGCGCCGCGAACACCAGGAACGGAACCGCGGCAAAGGTCTTCGGCGCCACGCCGTCCTGCAACAGGCCGAAACCGGCGGGCCGCTGCGCGAACGTCTGGTAGCCGTTCACGAGCGCGCCCGCGAGCGCGAAACCGATGAGGATCGAGAACAGGGAATTGAAGGCTTCAGGTGTCATCGGAACGGTCCGCCCTTACGCAACGCCGGAGCCTTACCTGTGACAAAGAGTGCTGGTTAACGCTACATTATCCTTAAGCGAAGGTTAACGGCGGCAACCGGTCCGCGCAGGGCCCTCCTCCATCCCGGCAGCCGGGAACACTGCGCGAAGCCTCCGCCGCATGGCATATTCGCCGCTGATTCGTCGGCCACCGGCCGACCCCGGCTCGACCTGTGCAAGTTCATGACGATGTCTTCGGCAGCCACTCCCCGCTCCTCCAGGACGCATGCACGGGCGCATGTCGTCCCGATCATGCTCGGCGGCGTTGCCGCGGCCGGCGCGGTCGCGCTGGTTGCGTACCTGCTGTGGCCGACCTGGGGAACGGGCGGCGCGAGCGGTCCGGACCGGCTGCCGGTGAGCGTCGGCGGCACGCTGTTCAACGTTCCCACCACCGCAATCCGGATGAAGATCCAGCGGCACTCCGGCCCGCAGGAACGCATCGACCTCGACTTCCTCTATCCCTCGCTGGAACCGCCGGGCGCGCCGAAGCACGTCACCGCCGACACCGTCGAGGACGCGATGCAGCCGATCGACCGTGTCTTCCTGTCGATCGCGGCGCATCACGATGCGCTCGCGCCGGAGCAGCGCGTCAGCACGATCTATCCGCGCTATCTCGACCCGGCCGCAGCCAATGCCGTCGACGGGCTGACGATGCGCGCCTTCCGCGCCGAGACGCCCTATGGCAGCGAGGATTTCTATTCCGCCTCAGGCCCTGCCCTGGCCGCGCGCTGCACCCGCGATGCGGCAACGCCGGGCATGTGCCTCTCCGAGCGCCGCGTCGGCGGCGCCGACCTCACCTTCCGCTTTCCGCGCAGCTGGCTGTCGCAATGGCGCGACGTGGCGGAGGCGCTGGACCGGCTGACGGCGCAACTGCGCGGACCGAAGGGCTGACGCGCGGCAAAGTGCGAAAACAACCCCATGCACAGTAGCCAAGTGCTTGTTTTGACTTGGGCACATTAGGCCACTTCGCTTTTTTCGAATTTCGACTTGACCCGTCGGGCAAAACGGGGGCATGATGTCAGGATGGGGCGATCAGCTTGAATGACGCTGCAACGCATCTGCCGCCCGGCGCCCGATTGCTGGGACGCGAATGGCTCGGCTTCGACGAGACCGGCCGCGCGCTGATCCGCTTTCAGGCGCAGCCCGCCTTCACCAACAGGCACGGAACGATCCAGGGCGGCTTCCTCGCCGCAATGCTGGACTCCGCGACCGGAATTTGCGCGCTGGCCGCGCTTGCGCCCGACCTGACCGTGGTGACCAAGGGCCTCGACACGCGCTTCCTGAAGCCCGCGGCGGTCGGGCCGATCACGGCACGCGCGCGCGTTGTCGAGCAGACAGAACGCGACATGGTCGTCCATGCCGAACTGCTCGATGCCGGGAGCATCGTCGTTGCCGATGCTACGGCGCGGCTGCGCATTCTTGCGAAGAAGTAGAAGCGGCGTTGGTGCCGCTGATGCTCGTCATTGCGAGCGAAGCGAAGCAATCCAGAATACCGCCGCGGAAAGATTCCTGGATTGCTTCGCTTCGCTCGCAATGACGGTGTGGAAAGAGCGCGCCTCGATCCCCCATGCGTGCCCCGGACGCAGCGCAGCGTCTCTTCGACGATGCGCTGCAGAGCCGGGGCCATATTGCTGAGAGGCGTCGTCTGGCTTCTGGGTCCCGGCTCTGCGAAGCAGCACTGCGTGCTGCATCGCGTCCGGGACACGGTCGGTGCTGGGACCAGTCGGACTCGCGGAGTGGCCCCTCGCCCGAACTCCGCGCTGCGCGCGCATTTCGACCTCTCCCCGCAAACGGGGCGAGGCGAAAGGACTACTATTCCTGGTCGACGAGATCGTCTTCGAGGATCGCCATCTGGAACTGGAACGAGCGATCATCGTCTTCGTCGTCGACGAACAGCACGCCGATGAATTCCTCGCCGATATAGACCTCGGCGGAATCGTCCTTCTTGGGCCGCGGCACGACGCGGATCTTGGGATTGCCGAACACGCGCTTCAAATACGCATCTAACTTTCTGACTTCTTTGACGTCCACGGCAAGCCTCCGATCGAAATTGGTCGGCGGGGTTTTAGGACGAGACGCGACGAACCGCCAGCATGAATTGCCAAAGAATTTGGGGACGAAAAAGGCCGGTAAATCCGGCCCTTACACGTGAGCTCAAAGCCCCATCGCGTTGATCATCTGATCCATGGTGCGCGACGGCTCGGCACAGCCGGCCTCGCCGACGATCTTGGCCGGCACGCCCGCGACCGTGACGTTGTGCGGCACGGGCTTGACCACGACCGAGCCGGCCGCGATGCGCGCGCAATGGCCGATCTCGATGTTGCCGAGGATCTTCGCGCCAGCGCCGATCAGCACGCCGTGACGAATCTTCGGATGACGGTCCTCGTTCTCCTTGCCGGTGCCGCCGAGCGTGACGCCGTGCAGGATCGAGACGTCGTCCTCGATGACCGCGGTCTCGCCGCAGACGAAGCCGGTGGCGTGATCGAGGAAGATGCCGCGGCCGATGCGCGCGGCGGGATTGATGTCGGTCTGGAACACCGCGGAGGCGCGGCTTTGCAGATAGTACGCAAAGTCCTTGCGGCCCTTCAGATAGAGCCAGTGCGCGAGGCGATGGGTCTGGATGGCGTGGAAGCCCTTGAAGTAGAGCAAGGGATCGATGAAGCGCGAGGTCGCGGGATCGCGGTCGTAGACGGCGACGAGATCGGCGCGGAAGGCGTTACCGAGATCAGGATCGTCACGCAGCGCTTCGTCGAAGGTCTGGCGCACCAGGTCGCCCGACAGCGCGGAATGATCGAGCCGGTCGGCAACGCGATGGACCACCGAATCTTCCAGGCGGCTGTGATGCAGCACTGTCGAATAGATGAAGGTCGCAAGCTCGGGCTCGCGGTGGACAATGTCCTCCGCCTCGCCGCGGATCCGGTCCCAGATCGGATCGAGCGATGCGAGCTTTCCACCCGGATTGACCTGATGCACTGCCATGGATCTGCTCTTTCGAATTGCTCGTTTGGCTGGCTCTATAACACAGTCTAGGCGACAAAGTCCTGACGGGCTTGCCTGAGAGTGAACAGCGCGTTGCCCCGCGAAAGCATGCCAACGCGTTGAAACACAACAGTTTCTTCTGACGCCCCCGGGCGGCAAGGTTGTTTCAAAGTGGTCAGCGTTTCGCCGAATTCAAGCCATGCGGCGTCAAACTATTGGTGAATTCTCTCCCAACGGCTATTGCGGGCATGGTCCGGTCGAGGACGGAGCGATCTTGAGCATCACCACCGAACAATTGCGCGCGCGCGCCGCGGGCTCTCTTTGGCTGCGGCTGGCGGCGATGGCTCTGCCTCTGCTGCTGATCGCGCCGGCCTTCTGGAACGGCTATCCACTGTTGCAATGGGACACCGGCGGCTATCTGGCGCGCTGGTACGAGGGCTATCTCGTGCCGAGCCGTTCCACCGTGTTCGGGCTCTACCTGCATTACGGCGAGAATTTTGGCTTCTGGATCAACCTCGCGGTCCAGTCGCTGGCGACGCTGTGGCTGCTGCAGCTCACGTTGCGCGTGCTGGGCCTGATGCAGACGTTCCGCTTCGTCGCGATCAGCCTCCTCCTGATCGTGTCGACGGCGCTGCCATGGCTCGCGAGCATGCTGCTTACCGACATCTTTGCCGGGCTTTCGATCCTGTCGCTGTTCCTGCTGGTGATCGGTGCTAACAGGATTTCGGCGCTCGAAAAAATCTCGCTGTTCGTCTTCACCGCCTTTTCCGCCGCAACCCACAGCGCCACGCTCGGCGTGCTGCTCGGGCTCTGCCTCGTCGGCTGGATGGCGCGGCCATGGCTCGGCCGCCGTCTTCCGATCGCGGGCCTCGCGCAGGCGAGCCTGACCATCGTCGTCGGCGCCCTGATGCTGGTGGCGGCGAACCACGCGCTATCAGGGAAATGGGCCTGGACTCCCGGCGGCTACGGCGTCGCTTTCGGTCGCATGATGCAGGACGGCATTGTCGCGCGCTATCTCAACGACCGCTGCCCGCGAGAGCACTACAAGCTCTGTCCCTACCGCAACGAATTGCCGGCGACGGCCGATGAATTCCTGTGGGGCCGAAGCATGTTCAACACGCTCGGACGCTTCGACGGCATGAACGACGAGATGAGCACCATCGTCGTGCAATCGCTCGCCGACTATCCGGCCTGGCAGGCCGGCGCAGCGCTGCGCGCGATGGGACAACAATTGCTGCACGTTGCGACCGGCGAAGGTACCACGGCCTGGATCGGGCACACCTACGGCATCATGGAGCGCTATATCCCCGGGCAGACCGCAACGATGCGCGCGGCGCGGCAGCAAAATCACGGCCTCGATTTCGAGAAGGTCAATTGGCTGCACGTTCCCGTCGCACTGGCCTCGATGCTGGCGTTGGTCGCGTTGCTCGCGCATGCGCTGGCGAACCGCCGGCTCGACGACCTGACGCTGCTGGCGACGACCGTGACACTGGCCCTGCTCGGCAACGCCTTCATCTGCGGCGTAATCTCGGGGCCGCACGATCGCTACGGCTCACGGATGGTGTGGGTTGCGACGTTCGTGGTGTTGATGGCGGTGTTTCGTGCGTACGGTGGCGACGAGTCCAAAGCGCGATGAGATTGGGGTGATGCGGCGGCGCACTTGGTTTCTTGAAGGCATGATCACCGCGCCAGCGCATTTCTCGGGCCCGGACGCCGGGGCGTTGCATCGCCTGATGCAACGGCGCCGGGCTCGAGGCCGCCCTTCTCGCTCCTGTCGTCCTTCGGCTTGGACGGTCGACGCCGCGACTGGGCTAAATTGGCGTTGGCTTCTAGGTCCGCAACCACTTCGGCGAACACGTCTTCTCCGTCATGCGACCGAACGGCTCCGCTCTCGATCTGGCGGCTCGGCGTGGACTTGTTGACCCCGATTTTCCGGGCCGCCTCGCTGATCGAAATCAGCTCCAAAGGAGTTGCACAGAGCGGCCGCTGCATCGGTTTCGATCCTCGCAGCTAGCAATTTTTGGGGCCGGGCCACCGGTTTGACATTTCTGCTGGGGAGGACCCTCAGGTTGTCTTGGCACATTGACTGCAACCTGCAAGACTCTCCCGAAACGAACTGGGGGTAGAGCCGTGTGCCAATTATTCTCTGAACTTTCGAGACCGTACTCAGCGCTCGCGATGTCGATGATAGTCGGGGCGTTGATAACATTCCTCTGGTCAGAGGTCTGGCACACATGGCTACATCGAACGTTTCCACGTGATTTTCCGAACTCGTTCAACCGAAGCAAACTTCTCGCGATCATGATCGGAGTTCTTGAGCGCGGGTTATTGACAACCTTCATCATCTGGCTGCCGCAAGCTGCAGGCCCATTTGCCGGGGCCTGGATAGCCGTCAAGGCTGTAGCTGGCTGGGGTGACAAACGCGACGATATCGCAAGCCGCAGCCGCTACTATGTTGCTCTTATCGGCAGCCTAGTCTCAATATTTTGGGCCGTCGGCTGGGGAATTTGGGGGATGTCATCACGCTAGATGGTGCCACCCACCAAATGTTCTGGAGTCTGATAAGAGCCATGAACTGACTCTATCCCAATGAAAGGCTTGCGATGGCGCCTGTACCAAAGAGATTTCTTAGCTATGCGGTTCTTCTAGAAGCAGATGGTAACCATGGCAGCGGTTTCTTCTACTCAGACCGAACCAGCTTATTTCTCGTCAGCGCAAAGCACGTACTGTTCAAAAATAAGCTTGAGATTTATAAAACGCCGCTGCGGATGTCGTCGATTGATGCAGATGAAGATAATAGCAGACTATCTTATGAACTTGATTGCCAAACGCTTTTCACTGATGGCAACCTGAGAAAGCACGCGACCGCCGACGTGGCAGCTGTGCGCATAGCGTCCTTGAATCTTGACAACACAATTTACAAAGTTGCCGAGGTGCCGGGAGTAACCGGCGACGCACCCCTGGACACTTGGAGCTTGATCGGCATGTTCGAAGAGGATGCAATACGCCTCGATGATATCGAGGTCGGCACCGATGTTCTTTTGATCGGTTATCCTACGTCCCTCGCGGATCCTGATTTGTTCGAAAAAAGCACGCCGCTTCTACGAGCCGGCATTGTCGCCGGCATGGCAAACGACGCTCATATCGTTATTGATTGCCCTGTTTATTTCGGCAACAGCGGCGGCCTTGTCCTCGCAAAGCTTCCTGATGTCGAAGAACACAAAGCAATTGGGATAGCTTCCAGAATGGTGCCTTTTCAAGAAAAACTCTTCAGTAAGGAGTTTCAGGTGCAGGTCGGCATCAGATATGAGAATTCTGGCTATGCAATCGTCGAGCCTATGGACCGCGTCTTCGAGCTTCTAGCCGACTTCGCCGTCCCCTAGCTCAACTCATCTGGAGTCCGATAACAGCCCTTGGTTGACTCCAGCACCCGAAATTCCCTTCCCGGCGAACTGGCGTCAGCCGACCGGATGGAAAAGATCGAAAGCGAACGCTTCCAGATCAGCATCCCCTGATGGCGAAATCGGTCGAGAATGCTCGTCGACCAGCCGATATTCCTGCTGAGAGCCGCCCAGAGTACCGGTGCCCGCAATACCCATCAGCAATGTGTAAAACGCATCCGTAAGGGCGGTATCGAGCGCCGCTAAGACCTCTGTTCGTTGTTTTGGCGACAACTCGGCCGCGTCCAGATGTGCACCCACCTTCGATCTCGAACTCCGATCAATATAAAGCGCCAATAGAGCGTCGCGCTCTTCCTTGCACGCTTTCACAAACTCTCGTGTCGCCATACCGCCCCCTGCGCCTGAGCAGCAGCATAGCCGCGATCCTGCCGGCAGAAAATGGCCCTTAGCCGACCTTCCGCAATGGCCGCCCGCTTGTCCGCTTCTGGCCCTTAGCAAAGCAAACGCGGCACGGTGCTTGACGGCAATTTTTGACCCAAAGCCGACATTAACTGTGAGCTATTGGCGACTGAGGCACTTTTGGCCCGGCGTGATACGGTTCGGCCATCACGTTCGCGCCTTATCGGAATTCTCCGAATGCAAAATATGCCACTCTCCATCGTAGTTCGCATACCAGACGTGGTTCTCTCGTGTTCCGATTTGAATGCCGCGTTAGGGGTGCAAGTGGACCGGTACGAGGCATCATCTGACCGGGCGTATGCTCAAATCGATAACGGAGATGACGCAGATCAGTGGGCTGCTTTGCTCAAACTTATCCGGTCGATCCGCAACATCATTCCAGGTCTGGTATCGAAGGGCGAGATCGGACGCCCCTGCGTGGACGTGGCTGTGATCTTTCCCGATTCTCTCATGTCCAAATATTTGATTATCCCTGCCGATGTTGTCGCGGCTGTAGGCAATGCAGGAATGGACCTTGAAATGTCCGTTTATAGGGGGGAATAACAAGGTCCGCTTCTGGCCCTTAGCCGACGTCACGAAGGTCTTGCGCCAAGAGCCGCTTTCGATCCGAGGCGGATATACGGGAACTGCAGCGCATTTTCTGCCGCGCATTGAGAAATCCTAAATTCTGCAATGGTAGCTCAATCGCATGGCATGGATTATTGCGTTCGCAGCCTTAGCTTTCTATACCGTCGCACGACGCGCGCGAGCGACAGGCTTGCAGAACTGAAGCCGACGGGAATGCTTCGGTCGCCGCTGTTTTTTGCACAAACTGCCCTTCTCGGCGTACTCTTGGCGCTCATGTTCGCGCCGGGTTACCTGCCGCACGAGCAGTGGGCGGTTGCCGCTTATCTCGTCGTGCTGGTCATTGCGCTCGTCGCGCTCCTGTTTGTGCGGCGCGCATTGAAATGGCGCTACCCGATCTAAGGCGATCACCTCCGGTCTTGCGCCTTAGCAGAGGCTCCGAGGATAATGGCGAGCGTCGACTGTTGACCCGTTGCAGGCTTTTGCGAGGCTTCCATCAATCCGTCCGTCACTTGCTGCTTGCGTTCAGCAGGTTTCCGATCTCCATGATCGTTATTCCACCGGCTATGGCCGCTAAGCCGACGAGTTTTGTCAGATCCAAGGGCCGCCTTTCCATGGCGAACAGGCCGAAATGATCCACGATTGCTGACGTGAGAAGTTGAGCAATCAGGATGTACGCCACGAAGCTCGCTGCACCGAACCGCGGAATGATGACCGTGGCCGACAGAGCATAGAAACTGATGAGTAATCCTGCGGCCCAGCTCGCCGCGGGCGCCGAAGCGAACTGAGCGGCGCCGGGATATCCATGGAGCGGCAGTGTGATGCTCAACGCTGCAACCATTGCGACGGCGAACAAGGCCGTGGTGGCCGCGAATGGGTTTCCGATACTTCGTGCCATCGCGCCGTTCAATATGCCGATCAGCGGGATGCCCGCGCCGGCCAGTACAGTCCAGGCAGCCAGAATGACATATCTTTTCATGAGCGATCTCCTGCCATCTGCAGACTCTCACGCCGTTCTTTTTTTCGGTCCGTGATCGTCGCTGCTCGTACAGCAGACTGCGCGATATTCGCTCAACTGCCTACAGAGACAATCGAGATACCTCCGTTCTCAAAAAACGATTGGACTTGCAATTGCCAAGTTGATCATTCTCGAACGCGAGAGTGCAGCCTTCAATGCCTTGTCGGCGAGCTCATGAAGGAGAACGAAAATGTTGAGGACAGTCCTCTGCAAGACACTTGGTATCGACGTTCCCATCATACTCGCCGCGATGGGGGGCACGGCATCATCTGCGGAATTCGCTGCTGCCGCGTCAAATGAGGGAGCCTTGGGCAGCATTGGATCGCTCTTTCGAACGACAGACGCCATCAAACGGGACGTCGATGTCATCAAAGAACTTACCAATCGCAATTTCGCGGTGAATCAAATTCCACCCACCTTGGACGAAGAAGCATTTCGACACACCCTGGCTGCCCGTCCCGCGGTCATATCGTTCGCTCTGGGAGATCCGGGCGATTTGGTGAAGCGAGCTCACGACGTCGGCTCGAAGGTGATGATTCAGGTCACGACGGTGGGGCAAGGCATCGAAGCGGCTGAACGTGGTGCCGACGTCATTATTGCGCAAGGCGGAGAAGCGGGCGGCTACGGCGGAGTGGTCAGTACCATGACCCTGGTCCCGCAAGTCGTGGATGCGGTCTCACCCGTGCCGGTGGTCGCTGCCGGCGGCATATTCGATGGGCGCGGCATTGCAGCGGCCCTCATGCTGGGGGCCGTCGGCGTCAACATGGGAACGCGTTTTCTGGCTTCAAAGGAAGCGCCGATTGACCAGGCCTGGAAGGCGGCGATCGTTTCCGCGCAATCGGAGAATGCAGTCAAGGTCGAGGTTCTCAACGATATCGTGCCGCGGCCTGGTAGCGCGGGATATGGCACCGTACTCCGCTCCCTGCGCACACCCTTCATGGATGAATGGGGCGCCAAGCGCGACGAGGCGCGTCGGGAAGGCAATCGCCTTTGGGCAGAAATGCAAGCTCGTGCGCGCGCCGGCCGACGGCATGAGACACTTTTGACGGCAGGTCAAACGGCAGGGGCCATCAAGGAAGTTTTGCCCGTTGCCGAGATCATACGGCTCCTGATCCAGGAAACGGAACAGGCGCTATCCCAATGGTCGAATTCGGCTGTGCGCGAGCAGCCGCATTAGGGCGGCCACGTTGGATTGAATGTTCGATTCTGGCTGTTAGCCGACCTGGTCGCTTGCTCCCGGCTGACGTCGGATAACCGCCCTTAGCGGACTCAGGGGGAAATTGTCAGCGGGCAGTCACCTCAGCCGCGCCGTGACAGGAAATCCAGCACGCCCGTCTTGTAGACCTTGTCGCCGACCGCGCGCATATGGTCGCGATTCGGGATGTCGAGCACTTCCGAGCCCGGGATGATCGCGCCGAGCGCGCTGGCGGAGCCTGCGACGTCGTCGAGGCTGCCGACCGCGATCAGCACGGGCACGTCGATCCGCGCCGCCTCCTCCTTCGTCATCAATTCACGCGTGCCGCGCAGGCACGCGGCGAGCGCCACGCGGTCGGAACGGGTCTGGTCCGCAAACGCACGAAAGGTGCGGCCGACGGGATCGGTGACATCGTCGAGCGATGGCGCTTCCAGCGCCTTCGCGACGTTCTCGCCGGGTCCGGTGCCTTCGATCAGGCCGCCGATGCCGATGCCGCCGAGGATCGCCGAGCGCAGGCGCTGCGGCACGTTGAGGGCGAGCCACGCCGTCATCCGCCCGCCCATCGAATAGCCCATGATGTCGGCCTGCGGGATGGCGAGATGATCCATCAGCGCGAGCACGTCGCCGGCCATGGTCGGGATCGAATACTGCGCGGGCTCGTAGAGTTTTGCGCTCTCGCCATGGCCGCGATTGTCGAGCGCGATGACGCGGCGGCCGTTCTTGCGCAATTCCGAGACCCAGGTCGGGTACACCCAGTTCACGTTCTTGCTCGAGGCAAAACCGTGCACCAGGATGATCGGATCGCCCTCGCCTTCATCGAGATAGGCAATTTCAACGGCGCCGTTGTGAAAGCTCGGCATCAGCAGTTCCGGGAATGTTGTGGGGGAGACGGTGGTCTTAGAGCATGATCCGCAAAAATATGCAGCGCTTTTCCGGCAACATCTTGCCGAAACAATAGCCCGCGGCGTGGAACGCCTCAGACTGCAATGGCCGTGTTGACCAGATTCGCTTCGGCTGCAACCTTGATACGGCGGAGACGCCGCGCCCGGCTGCGATCGCACCAGGCCTGGGTCAGGCGCTCTGTGGTCGCCTTGATCGAGGACAGCAGGCCGAACAGCGTCAGTGCGGCACCGAACAGCCAGAGCGCCAGATCGAACGCGCCGCCGATCAGCAGCAGCGCGCCGCGGCCGAACAGCTTCATGATCGCGCGGGTCTTGCTGCCCTGCGCTTCGGCGAGCCGCGCCGCGCGCGCAACGTCCTTCGGGCCTTCGGCGATGCGCAGCGTGTCCATCGCGCCGCGCGTGCCGGTCTTCTCGGCGACGCGGGTGACGTCCTTGCCGAGCCGCACCAATGCACCGGCCTTCTCGGCGCGGAACGCGGCCTTGATCGCACTGACGGTCTCGCCCGGGCGGAACACCGAGCCCTTGGCAACGGCGTTCTGCAGCATCGGCCCGTCGACGATCTCGCGCGCCGAGCGGCCGGCCCACATGGCAAGCCCCTCGCCGAGCCGCCCGACCTTGCGCGCATCCTTCACCAGCGTCAGCCCGGCGCGAACCGGCGCGGCACCGCCTGCCGACACGTAGGTCACCGCCGTCACCGCGAGGCCCGCGGTCGCAAGACCGAGGATGAGGTGATCGGTGTCCTCGCCCATGGCGAGATGCTTGCCTTCGCGCACGACGTCCCTGACGTCGCCGATCACGAACAGGTCGCCGGCGACGGTACCGGAGAGGCTTGCGACGTCGTCGGCGTTGCCGGTGACGAGGCCGGCGGCGAAGCGCTTGGCGAAATGCGCGGTGGAGTTTTCGGTCCTGACCGCATCGTTGACGCGCACCAGGAGATCGTCGGGCAGCGCGATGTTGCGGTCACGCGCCAGCGCAACGAAGCTGTCGGCGAGATCGGCATCGCCGGCGGTGAGCGCGGCCTCGATCTGGTCCTGGACCAGGCGGTCCTTCTGCCGCAGCAGTGTGTCGAGCTTGAGCTCGGACAGCGCCGCCGGATCATCCTGGGCCACGAAAATCGCGCCGGCCTCGCGGGCATGCGGCGCGACCTGCACGAGCATGAAGCTGCATGCCGCAATACCGGCCAACGCCGTGCTGATTCGCAGCCACTTCATGCCAAATGCCCTGAGGGTCCCGAGATCATGCGCCTGATGCTTGGTCTTTCGTCGCAATTCTGCTCGTCCACAGAAATAGTATGCCAAAATTGCGACACAACGTCCCCGACGAAAGAAGGGCTTCTCTGGGGCGACAAGATTGTGTCGAATTTGCATGAGCAAATGAGCATGGGGCAGTTGCGAACCTTTCGGTTCCGCTGGACTAGCAATCATCTGCACCCGCCAGTATGTTCCGCCGCGTTAAAGACGCTGCGTCACTGCTGATTGTGTCTGCTGCCATTGCCACTCCAGGATGAACTACGATGTCCGACCATGTCGTCCCGCACTTCCATAACGATGCCGGTGTTCCCGTCATCGAAATCGGCTCGCAAGAGTTCATGTGCGTCGGCGCCAACCCTCCGTTCGACCACCCGCACGTGTTCCTGGACCTCGGCAACGACAACGAGATCATCTGCCCCTACTGCTCGACGCTGTACCGTTTCGCCGCCGACCTGAAGGCCGGCGAGGCCCGCCCGCCGGAATGCGTCCTGAAGGACAAGGTGGCCTGACCGCTCTCGTCGGTCAGGGGTGGCGCTCTCCCGAACGATTGTCATTGCCGGTGCCGGCATCGGTGGACTGACGGCCGCACTGGCGCTTGCCGCCCGCGGCTTCCGCATCGTCGTGCTGGAGAAGGCCGAGCGGCTCGAGGACATCGGCGCCGGCTTGCAACTCTCCCCCAATGCCAGCCGCGTGCTGGTCGAGCTCGGCGTGGCCGAGCGTCTCAAGCCGCGCGCCGTCACGCCTGAGGCGCTCTGCGTCATGAGCGCGCGGGCCGGCGGCGAGCTGTTGCGCATGCCGCTCGGCGAAGCCGCCTCCGCGCGGGCCGGAGCGCCCTATTGGGTGGTGCACCGCGCCGACCTGCAAGCGGCGCTGGCCGGGGCGGTGGCTGAACATCCCGACATCGACCTGAAGCTGGGGGCCACGTTCGAAGATGTCGCGCCCCATGCCAAGGGGCTGACGGTGGTCCACCGCAGCGGCACCATCCGCCGCAGCGATCTCGCCAGCGCGCTGATCGGCGCCGACGGCATCTGGTCGACGGTGCGCCAGCATCTGTTTCCCGAGGTGCAGCCGCGCTTCTCCGGGCTGATCGCCTGGCGCGGCACGCTCGACGCAACCCAGCTGCCGAAGGATTTCACCGCACGACGCGTGCAGCTCTGGATGGGGCCGAATGCCCATCTGGTCGCCTATCCGATCGCGGGCGGACGCCAGATCAACGTGGTCGCGGTGCTGCCCGGCACCTGGAACAGGCCGGGCTGGAGCACGCCCGGGGATCCGTTCGAGGTGATGGACGCCTTCGCCGCGCCGCGCTGGCCGCCGGCGGCCCGGATGATGCTCGCCCCGGTCGATGCCTGGCGCAAATGGGCGCTGTTCGGCGTGCCCGATAGCTGCCCCTGGAGCGAGGGGCCGATCGCGCTGCTCGGCGATGCCGTCCACGCCATGCTGCCGTTCGCGGCCCAAGGCGCCGGCATGGCGATCGAGGATGCCGCCGTGCTTGCCCGGCACCTGAGCCTCGAGATCGCCGAGAGCACGGCCGGCATCACCGCCGCGCTGAAGCAATATGGCCGCGCGCGTCAGGCGCGGGTCCGGCGGGTGCAGCGAACGGCGCGGCAGCAGGGCCGCATCTACCATCTCGGCGGGCCGCTCGCGGTCGCGCGCGATCTGGCGATCCGGGCGCTGGGGCCGGAGCGCATGCTGGCCCGGCAGGACTGGATTTACGCTTGGCGCCCCTGAGGCGAGGCCTTGGAGTTGGGCCTCAGCGCTTCCCGGATTTCGAGGCGGACTTGGCGGCCGCCGGCGGCGACGCGGCCGGCGGGGCTTCGGGCGGCGTGTCCCGGCACTTGTTGCTGCGCCAGGCCTCCTCGACGAGCTGGGCCCGCCCGCGGACGGCAACGTAGTCGTTGCGATAGGCGAGCTCGGACACGATGGCACCTCCCGCCCCGGTCTCAGCCTTGTCCATCAGCTTCTGCAAGTCGGCGGTGCGGGACGCGAGCGACTTGCGCTCGTTTTCCAGCTGCTTGCAGTCGTACAGCTGATAGGCCCCGGGATCGGCGAAGGCGGGAGCGATGGTCTCGCTCATGCCGGCGCAGCCGGACAGCACGGCGCCCGCCGCGAGCAGCACCAGAAGCGCGCCCGCGCCGCGCAGGGAGGAGGAAAACGAAGCAGCCATGCCGGATGAATAGTCCCCGTGAATTGAGAATGCCTAAAGCAACAACAGATGTCCGGATTGAGGCTTTGCCTTGCGCGGCCGGCTCGCTTAAGGAAGAACACCCACCCGGCCCGCGAAACGCACCAATTCCAGATGGCCGGGATGGACTTAAGTGTTTGATCTCGTTGGATCAAGCGGGCATGGCGGAATTGGTAGACGCAAGGGACTTAAAATCCCTCGGTGCGCAAGCGCTGTGCCGGTTCGACCCCGGCTGCCCGCACCA